>Ga0105049_10001928_pt1 | contig 24574 bp, 23 predicted proteins | sample MAT06_FD_78087 | JGI IMG/M metagenome (GOLD analysis project Ga0105049, IMG submission 78087) | Freshwater microbial communities from Lake Fryxell liftoff mats and glacier meltwater in Antarctica - MAT-06 | ecosystem: Environmental > Aquatic > Freshwater > Ice > Liftoff microbial mat | place...
CCGCCACCCGCCACCCGCCACCCGCGTGGGACGTGGTGGGTCTTAGGTTTTGAGTTTTGAGTTTACCAGCAATCGCGGGGCTCGCAGAACGGTGCGGGCCCCGTGTTGTTTTCACCGATGACCAATATCGGTGGGACTGCACCCAAACTCACGCGCGCGACGTTGGGTGATGCTGTGCGGGAGCTCACCGCACGTGATGCTGGGCTCGCGTGCATCGTGGCCAAACACGGACCGCCGCCGCTTTGGGCCCGCCCGCAGGGCTTTGCGACGCTAGTGCGCATAATTCTCGAACAGCAGGTCTCGCTGCAGTCGGCGGCGACCTTGTATAGACGCCTCGACCTCGGCGTTGGCGGCATGACGCCAACTTCAGTGCTGCAGGCGGGCGATTCCGGACTGACCTCGCACGGCTTGACGCGCCAGAAAGCGCGGTTCGTGCTTGCGTTGGCCGAGCAGGTCGAATCCGGTGTGCTGGATCTTGCTGCGCTTCCACGCCAGCCGGACGCGGACGTTGCCGCGGCGCTCATGAGCGTGCCAGGGATCGGCCCCTGGAGTGCGAGCATTTACCTGCTGATGGCGCTGCGACGACCCGACGTGTGGCCGCCGGGTGACCTTGCATTGCACAAGGCGCTGCAGGAGTTGCATCGCTTGCCCGTACTACCGCGCAGCGACGAAGCCGAATACATCGCGGAGCAGTGGTCACCGTGGCGCGCTGTCGCGGCGCGCATTTTGTGGCACGACTACCTCGCGTCGAGAGGGCGATCGTGATGAGGGTGGCGAACCATTGCGCGCGGGTGCGCATTAGCGGAGTACCATTATCTCGCACTCCGCGGATCGCTCCGACGGTGTCGTTACGGTATGGTACTGGTTGCAGGGTGACCCGCTGCCGGACGAAGTTCCGGTGATTCTCGATCCAGGATAGGGCATGACGACAGCGCTCTTCAGCAATGCGTGGGCAGTGGCCTTGGGCGAGGCGCTGCGAAGCAGTGAGCGCTATCGCAAAGCTGCGGCAGGGTGGGAAGGGGCGGTTGTACTGGAGTGGAGCGATGCTCCCGCCTCTGAGGGCGCGCGAGCACAGGACAGCGGAAGTGCACATGGTGGCGGCGACGCTACGAGCGCCGGTTGCGGTGTCTTCCTCGACCTGCAACACGGCGACTGCCGAGCAGCCCGCATGGCCTCGGCCGCCGACTACGACGCCGCTCGTTTTGTGCTTTCGGCGGACCTCGATGCATGGAATACGATGCTCGGGGGGGCGATCGCGCCGACAATGGCCATCCTACGTGGCAAGCTGAAGGTGCGGAAAGGCTCGGTCGGTGCGCTGATGCCGCACGCGCACGCCGCGTCGGAGATGGTGCGCGTGGCGCAGGAGGTCACTCGGGCAGCGCCCATGGAAGCCGCGCCGGTGGATGCGGCGCCTGTCGAGGCGGCAGCCGCTGCCGAAACGCGCGCAGCACCGCCCGACTATGGCGCACGCACTCTGCCGCTGCAAAGCACCAGTGCGACTGGTCTGCGCTTTGACTCGTTCCCGATGCGGCTATGGGACAAAGGCAAACGGCTCGGCGTGTGGAACCCGGCCGATATCGACTTCGCACAGGACCGGCTGCATTGGCTCGCGCTGGCCGACGACGAGCGGGATGTGCTGCTGCGGCTGACTTCGTTGTTCCAGGCCGGCGAAGAGTGCGTCACCCTCGACATTCTGCCACTGCTCGACGTGGTGGCGAGCGAGGGGCGGCTCGAGGAGCAACTGTACCTGACCAGCTTTCTGTTTGAGGAAGCGAAGCATGTCGAAGCGTTTCGTCGCTTCTTCGATCAGGTCGCGCACGTCCACGACGATCTCACGCGCTACCACACGCCGAGCTATCGCACGATCTTCGCGGAAGCACTGCCAACGGCGATGGGGCGGCTGCGCACCGATCGTTCGCCGGTGGCTCAGGCACGAGCGTCTGTCACGTACAACATGATCGTAGAAGGTGTGCTGGCCGAGACGGGGTACCATGTCTACCATCGCATTCTCGTTGCGCGTGGCATCATGCCCGGCATGCAACAGGTGGCGGCGCTGCTCAAACTCGATGAGTCCCGTCACCTGGCGTACGGCATGTTCCTGCTGTCACGACTGGTGGTGGAGCATGGTGATGCGGTATGGGACGCGATCACGCAGCGCATGAACGAACTCGTCACGCCTGCGGTGGCGGTGATCAACGAGGCCTTCGCCGCGTATCCTGCAGACCGGATGCCATTCGACCTGCAACCGGAGACATTCGTGCAATTCGCCATGGGTCAATTTGAGAAACGGATGCAACGTCTCGAACGTGCAAGGCACCAGTCAATAGAGCAGATCCACGCCATCGACGTGGGAGCGGATGCTTGATGTCGAACACGACAATTAAATGGACGCCCGCGCGGCGACGCTGGAGCGTGGTGCTGTTGCTGGCGGGCACCGCTCCGGTCGTGCGCGCGCAGCAACCGTCTGATCTGTCGAAGCTTTCGCTGACGCGCATTTTCAGCTCGGGCGAATTCCGCGCCCAACGTCCCGGCGAAACGACGTGGCTCGACGATTCAACGTACGCCACGCTCGAGCCATCCGGTGGACTGGGTGGAGTGGATCTCGTCGCGTACAACGCGGCGACTGGTGTGCGGCGTGTCGTTGTGGCTGCGAGCGCGTTCGTGCCGTCTGGTGCAGCCGCACCGCTCGATGTGGAAGGCTATCAGTGGGCGGCCGACGGCTCACGCCTGCTCATTTTTACCAACTCCGCGCGCGTCTGGCGTGCGAACACGCGAGGCGACTTTTGGGTGCTCGATGTCGCGGCGAAATCATTGCGCAAACTGGGCGGCACAAGCGCAATGCCACAGACGCTGCAGTTCGCCAAGTTCTCGCCCGATGGCAAGCGGGTTGCGTACGTCCGCGAACACAACCTCTACGTCGAGTCGTTGACTGACGGTGCGATCACAACGCTTACCGGCGACGGTTCGCGCACGGTCATCAACGGCACCTTCGACTGGGTGTACGAAGAAGAGTTGTACCTGCGCGATGGCTTTCGCTGGAGTCCGGACGGCACATCAATCGCGTACTGGCAGCTCGATGCGAGTGGTGTGCGCGACTTTCTGCTGATCAACAACACCGATTCGCTCTACAGCTTCACCACGCCCGTGCAGTATCCCAAGGCCGGCACGACCAACTCATCGGCGCGTATCGGTGTTGTGAAGGTGGCAGGCGGCGCGACCACGTGGCTCGCGGTGCCGGGCGATCCACGCAACAACTATCTCGCCCGCATGGATTGGGCGGCGAACAGCACCGATGTACTGGTGCAGCAGCTCGATCGGCGCCAGCAAGCGCGCACGTTCTGGATGGGCCACGCCGCAAACGGGCAGGTGCGCAGCATCTTCGTGGAGCGCGACAGCGCATGGGTGGACATCTACGACGATCTCGTCGGCTATGGCCAAGGGCCTAGTGTGCACTGGGTTGGCGGCAACAAAGAGTTTCTGATTCTCGCCGAGATCGACGGGTGGCGCCACGTGTATGCGATTACGCGCGACGGTGCCAAGCGCCTCGTGACCAATGGCGCCTACGATGTCATGCAGGTGGTGCACATCGACGACAAGCGCGGCTGGTTGTACTTCCATGCGTCGCCAGCCAATGCGACGCAGCAGCAGTTGTGGCGCACACGCATGGATGGCAGCGGGAAGGCGGAGCGAATCACTCCGTCCGCCATGGGTGGTGTGCACGAGTACTCGATCTCCCCGCGCGGCAGCTTTGCGATGCATGATTGGTCGTCGTTTGGTACGCCGGCGTCATATGATCTGGTGGCACTGCCCAGTCACGCCGTGCAGCGCACAATGGTGACGAACGCTGCGCTCAAGGCCAAGCTGTCGACCATTGCGCAGATGCCCGTCGAGTTCATGCAGATCCCGATCGGTGACGGCGTGACTGTCGATGCATACGTGATGAAACCGTCAAATTTCGATGCAACGAAAAAGTATCCCGTGCTGTTCACAGTGTATGGTGAGCCGGCGGCACAGACCGTCGTTGATCGTTTTGGCGGCAGCACCTGGATGTGGCATCTGATGCTCACGCAGGAAGGGTACATCGTGGCGAGTATCGACCAGCGCGGCACGCCGGCGCCCAAGGGTCGTGATTGGCGGAAAGTCATACGAGGACAGATGGGTGCCCTTCGCGTGAAAGAGCAGTCGGCCGCCGCGCGCGCCATCGGACGGCTTGCATACGTGGATTCGACCCGGATGGGTGTGTGGGGGTGGAGCGGTGGCGGGGCGTCGACGCTGTTGCTCATGTTCCGCGCACCGGACGTGTATCGCATGGGGATGTCGGTTGCGCCGGTCACCGACGTGCACAACTACGATACGATTTATCAGGAGCGATACGTCGGATTGCCGACAACCGACTCACTCGCCTACCGTGACGCGTCGGCCGTGAACTTTGTGAGTGGACTCAAAGGCGACCTGCTGGTGGTGCATGGCACTGGCGATGACAACGTGCACTTTCAGAGCACCGAGCAATTGATCAATGCGCTCATCAAGGCGAACAAGCCGTTTCAGATGATGGCGTACCCCAATCGCACGCACGGCATCTACGAGGGTGCCGGCACGACGCGGCATCTCTACGAATTACTCACGCGTTATCTGCACGAACATTTGCAGTCGGGAGGAGTGGCGCGCTGATGTTTGATAAATCGTCGTCTGGCCGTGGCGGATGGACGCGCGGGGCGCGTCTGCTCGCGCTGCTGTGTGGGTCGGCTGGAGTTGCTTTTGCTGCAGCGTGCAAGAACGATGGCAAGGCCAAGGGGCCGCCTCCGCCGTCGCCCGTGGTGGTGGCGTTCTACAGCATGCGTATCGCGTCGCACTCAACGGGTGCACCAACAGCAGCGGAACTGCGGCAGTTTGCACCGTTCTTGTCCGACACGTTGAACGCACTGCTCAAGGCCGCGGCCGCCGAGCGGGATCGTGAGGCGAAGCGGGCGCCTGATGAGAAGCCTCCGTTTGTCGAAGGCGACTTGTACTCAAGCATGTTCGAAGGCCCGACATCATTCGCTGTGATGCGCGATTCAGCCGCGGCGACGCAGAAAAAATCGGTGGTGCGATTCACGTACGTCAGCAATGGCGACAGTTACACCTGGACTGACACCGTGACACTCGGCAAGAAAGGTCGCAGTGACGTCATCGAAGACATTGCCTACGGCGGTGCCGGAGAATTCGGCAATCACGGCACGCTACGTACGTCACTCGAGGCGGCGTTGGCGCCAGCGGGATCGTTGCCAGCCAAGCCGTAACCCGCGCCAGAATCACTTACGCTGATTCGGACGATGTTGGTGGCGTTACTTGAGTGGAGCGCGGGTGAAGAGCACGAAGTCACCGCGCTCCGCGTACTCCGCACCGCTGGCCTTGCCGAGGTCGGTGACAGGAATTGCGCTGAGCACCAGCGTTTTTGCCGATGGCGCGCGACGCAGCGCGCGTTCGACCGTGCCCATGCGACCATCGCTGTGAAATTGTCCGTCCACATGGAGCACGACAGCGCCTTTGCCTGATTTGGCGAGTGCGGCCGCAACTGACTCACCCATGGTTTCGTCTTTCACGCACTGCGCCTGATAGATGCGATCCATGCTGGCCTCACTCATCTGCGGCCCCGCGTTCGCACCATGCCCGGTCATCTCGCCGACGAACTTTTTGTAGTAGGCGTCCTTGGGGCATCGGTTGTCCTTCGCCGCATACGCGCGGTCTGTCGCGTTGATGGTGTCGAGTACCGCAAGTCCGACCTTGTTCACAGCACTGGCTATACGACGGGGAACATTGGCCGCGACCACGGGCCACCCGCGAATGCGCGCGAGTTCAACCATGCCGCGATAGTCGGTGGTGTAGCGGTCCCACGGTCGGGACCCGGCAAGGAACTCCTTCTCACTCACGGTGCCTGCGAGATACCGATCGAGCAGCGGCTGCACGTCGCGCTCAAACATCTCCATCGACAAGACGACGTGTTCACGCTCGCTGAGTGTGGCGAGCACCGCGATTTCGGCGGCGTGCGTGGCGGGATCGTCGTGCTGTTCGCCAAAGAAGACGACGTCGACACCGCGCATCGCTTGTGCCAGTCGCGAGAACGGTACGAAGCGCGCGGCCTTTACTTCGTAGATGCGCAGGTTTGTGGGTGCAGTGGACTCGGCGGACGACGGTGTCCGCGCGTTGCTCATCTGCGACGGATGCGCGCAGGCGGTCAGCGCGACGGCGCTCACCAGTGCGAGGGCGACGGACGCCCGGAAAGTGTGAAGTGAAAGCATAGGCGAATATTACCGCTTGCGCCTCGGGTGGCGTGAGGATGTAGGTTGTCGGCCAACTTTCAACGTGGGGCTCACCCCCCCGGAGGCGTGTCGTGCCAAAACCAAGTGAGTTCTTCGTCGGACTGCTGGAATTCTTCGCCATCCTGCTGCCGGGACTGATCGCAACGGTCTTCCTGGCGCCGCGTCTGCAACCGTTCGTCGTTGGGACACTGGTGCCCTCGGTGATGACGGAGGCCGAGCGATGGGCCCTGCTTCTGGTGTGTGCGTATCTCGTCGGGAATCTTCTGTTCCACGCGGGATCATCGGTGGACAGCGTCTATGACCGCGTGCGCAAATCACGACTCGCACGTGCTGAGGCTCAAGTGAAAGGGAAACCGGGCACGGGCCTCAAAGGCAGCGCCTACGCTGTGTGGACCAATGATCAGGCGCGCAAACAGGCCACGGTGCTGCGAGAGGCGATGCTGACTTCGGAGCAAAACACCGCAATGAACACCTACAAGTGGTCGCGTTCGCTGTTGCTCGCCGCAATGCCGGCCGGCGCCGAAGATGTGCATCGGTTGGAAGCGGACTCGAAACTGTTTCGCAGTGCGATGGTCGTCTGCGTGCTCGTCGCTTTATTACTCATGCTTGAACAGCGAATCGTCGGTGCCGCGCTCGCATTCGGATGTACGGGGCCCTGCTTCCTGCTGTACTTCGATCGGCGGCTCAAGAGCACCTCACAGGCGTATACGCACGCGATCACTCTACTGCAGTGGAGCCGGGGCGCTAGGGCGGTTCACACTGCGTCCGCGGGAGCGAGTCCTGAGTAGTCGCGAAGCACTCGGAACCGGTGTGCTGATCGGACCACGCTGCTGTCGCAGAGGACGCACCGCGACACGCCTCATCACCGGGCGCAATGGCGCCGGACGTCCGGACTGGGTGGAGCCCGAACATAGGCGAGTAATGCCCCTTGCACCTCACGTAGCGTGAGGATGTAGCATGTCCCCGTGGCCACACCGCAGCAGTCATTTCCCCGGAACGCGTTGCTCTGGAGTGTACGGATGTCAGACCCGCTGAAAGTCGGTTCGCTGGCCCGTCGGACGGGGCTGTCGGTCCGCACACTGCATCACTACGACGAGCTCGGTCTGTTGTGCCCGTCGCAACGGACGCCGTAGTGACATCGATTGTACGGGCACGCCGATGTCGCCCGATTGCAGCAGATCCAATCGTTGCGCATGACCGGGATTCCGCTTGATGAGGTCCGGCGAGCCCACATGGAGCAGGGGACCGAGCCAAACGATCCTTGCTGATGGAGCTGGCCACGCGTTGGCGATCACTCGTCAACGAATTCACCGGCGGCAACAAGGAAATCGCGCAAAATCTTCGTACGATGTATCAGCACGAAGGTCCGGCGATCGCCGAGAAGCTGCCAAACACACCGGACATGGCGATGTTTGCTTTCATCTCCAAAGTGTTTGCCCACGTGCCCGGCGGCGGACCGGGATGAGTTCAGCGTGCGCAGCATGACGCACGTGTTACGGGCATGAGGTGCGCTTCGCAATAAAATCCACGCGGCCGGCGCCGACGGGTGCTTCCGTCGAGTCGGCCGCGATGCGTACCCGGATGGTGCGGCCATCCGACAGCGTGAGATTGACGAGGCTTGGCGTTACGGTTGTCCACCTTGCCGGATCGGTGTTGGAGGCACCGTAGAGATGTGCGATGTATGCGCCCTGCGATTCTGTGAGTCGCAGCGTTGGTGCTGCGGCCGGAGCCGATGGGGCGAGAGCCGCCAGGGCTGCGCCGGCCATTGCGCGGGACGCAGATGTCTTCGCCGCCGCGATTGCGCCGCCGATCGTCGGTGCTGGTGCGAGTTGATAGCAGCCGACCAGTGCGAGCGGCGCGCTTGCGTTCGACGATACTGAAGCCGGTGCGGCTTCTGCGCGCGCATCGGCGGATGCGACGGTGACGGCTTGCAGTTGTATGACCGGACGATCGCGGAATCCACGCCGGGCATTTGCTGTTGAATCCACGCCACCCAATTCCGTAATCTGGTCCAGTGGCGGCGATAGTGCAGTCCGCTTCCCATCGACGACGGTCTGCTCCGCGACTTTCGAGTCGGCGATCTTCAATGGTGCGGCCGTCGATCGTGCGACCTCGGGTTCGGCCGTTGACGATTTCGCCGCTGCCCGCGAACCAGACAGTGGCAGCGCTGTTTGCGCGACTGCTGCTGGCGAAACGGGTGGCGCTCCAGCCACTGCCGTCACAGGCATCTCACGAATCGCCGGCGCGGGGCGGACCGCCAACCACGTCGCTGTGGTGATGCAAAACAGTGCTGCGGCTGCGAGTCCGGGCGAACGCCACCACGTACGTGCATTGCGCCCAGCGACAACGGGGCGCACCAAGACCGGCGGCATTACTCGCGACGGAACGCCATCAAGCAAACTCACGATTCGCGACGACGCGGCAATAAACCCACGCGCTTCGGCGACCATCGCTGCACACTCGGCGCATTCGCGAACGTGCGCTTCGATCTCGCGCGCTTCCGTGTCTTCGAGCGCACCATCGAGCCACGCATGCACCGTGCCTTCGTCAGGATGCTTCATCACGTTCTCCCATGCGCGCTGCTGATTCAGCCTGCATCGCTTCGTATGTTTCCGTCAACCGACGTCGCGCACGCGACAGTGTTGTTCCGATGGACCCAACCGACAGCTCCAGCGCTGCTGCGATCTCGCGATAGTCCAACCCCTCTTCACGCATCAACAATGCGAGCCGATCCTTCTCGGCCAAGGCATCGACAGCGCGTCGCGCAAGAGTACGGTCACGCGAACGTTCAGCCGTCTGTTCTTCGTCCACGTCGACTGCTTCGTTCACGTCGTCCCGCACCTCCGCCGCGAGTTGCTGCAACCGTGCGCGACGTCGCGCGTCCTTTCGGGCTTCGTCGCGCACGAGATTTGTCGCGACCGCAAAGAGCCACGAACGCTCACTCTGCAGCGCATCCTGCCGGAGGGCGCGCAGGAATGTCTCCTGCGCAACCTCCTCGGCCCAGTCACGATCTCCCAATCGGCGCGTGAGATACCGCACCAGCGGAAGGTGGTAGAGCTTGAACAGGCGCTCGAGCGCTTCGTCGTTCATTCGATCCCTGCGTTCACGCGCTGTTTGTGGTCACGTACAGGTCACCAGTCGCGTTGGAGCGACGCAAGTGCGGCGGCGTCGACGCGCTCGTCGCCGTTGGGTGCGAGTTCGATTGCGACGGCCCGACCGGCTACAATTACCCGGTCGCCGAGTGCGAAGACATCCTGCAGCTCAGGCATGCGACGGAGAAGTTCAAAGTAAAGTGTTGAGTACGGACGAACGCGCGCCGTACGCAGCGATGTCGCGTAACGTGCATCGGTCCATACCCCGTTCGCCATCGAAAAGCGCCGGTTCGCAATTGTGCGCATCGCGGTATGGTCCCGCGGCGACTCGTTGGGGCCCATCTGATCGAGTGATGCGACCGATTTGGCTTCGCGTTGCGTTGCGGCATCGCGCGCTGCTTCGAAGCGAAGGTTTGATCTGGAATTCGGCATTCCGGTATTGCGCGCGATGGCCATACCAGGTTCAACGACGAGATACGACGTGAATTCCGTGGGGATACCATAGCGCTCACCGAGTGTACGGATCTCGCTATCGAGTTCGGTGGTGCCGCCAGCGCGCCGTTTTTCAGCGGCCAGCCAACCGATGCGCTGTGCCGCCCAGAGTCGCGCAACGAATGGGTTGGCGCGGGTCTGTTCGGCGAAGCGCGCGCTTGTAGCCCAGCCGACCGTGCCGCGCGGTGACATGCCTTCGAGCCGAATCGTCGCATTCCCAGCACCGTCGTAGCGCGCGAGGATGACCAGATCCTGGCCGGCGAAGATGTCGATCGGGCCCGCGGGAAGGATGCGCGACAGGCGCACCCCGTCTGCCGTAAGTCGCACGTCGGTGAGCACCGGCTCCGAAAGTCGACGGGCGAGCAGCGACACCGGCGCTTCAACGGATTCGTCGTCGCGAACGAAATGCGCTGTGCCACGTCCTTGCAGTGCCAGCTGTTCGACAAGTGCCGCATTCACACCGGTGCCGACACCCACCGTGAACACTCGTGCATTGCCACGCAGCTTCGCCGCAAGGGCTGCGATGGCATCGGGATTACGCTCGCCGACCGTCGGTTCGCCATCGGTCACGAACACGACGAGTGGCAGCCGTTCACTGGTGCCCGCTCTGCCGGTTTCGAGCGCGGTGCGTAACGCTTCACTGATGTTCGTCGAACCTTCTGCGTTCAGCGCCTCGAGGTAGCGACGGGCGTCGCGGATGTTTTCGGCCGATGCACTGGTCCAACCGTCACGAAAGTTCCGAACGTCGGTCGAGAAGTCGATGAGCCGAAAGCGGTCGGTTGAGCGGAGCGACTCGAGCAGCGCGCGTCCTGCGGCTTTGGCTTGCTCAAGTTTGCGACCACTCATCGAGCCCGAGACATCGAGCACGAACGTCAGATCACGCGGTGTGGTGCGCGCACCGGCCGGCGGCGGCGTGATCGTAATCATCGCGAAGCCAAGCTCTCCGCTCACGGCGTGTGTCAAAACGGATATACCTGCTGCGTCGGCGCGGCGCAGCGGTAGCAACACCGTCACGTCATTCGAGCTCCCCCGCGCCTCCACCACACGCATGCGTCCTTCGTTGTGCGTATCCAGCAAATGTGTTGGTGAATAGGGTTCGCCGTACGCATCTGTGCGCGGATACTCGAGTGTAAAGTCACCGCTCCGCCGATAGTCGATGCGCAGCGCATCACCTTCGCGCGTCGCGACACTCTGAAAACGCACGACAACTGTCTTGTCTTCACCCGGTTGAATGGGAAAGATGCGCGCGCGCAGCAGACCGCTGCCGATCCACTCCACAAGTGCGGGATCACGTTGACGGCGCACAATGTCTTCGTAGATGCCGCGCGCGCGATCGGCGCCCATCGTCTCTCCGGACACGAGCTCCCCGTTGATCGACAGCTTGAGATCTTCGAACGCAGCACCTGCGGGAAGGGGGAAGACATAGTCAGCCTCGCCGACGCTGGCGCCGCTGTTGTGAAAGACTTCCGTCACCTCATAGCGGAGTACTCGATCATTGAGTTGTACGCGGGCCACACTCGATCGTCGCTCAACGCGCGCACCGCAAGGCGCCGGCGGTATGATTTCGCATCGACCGTCACGTGAGCATGGTGGCCGCGGAGGTGACGTACAGGGACGGACGAGCATGCGCCCCTGCGCGGAGGCGAGGGCGGGAACTGAGAGCAGAAAAACCAGCTTGAGCATTCGGCGCATGAGGGACTCCAGTGCGGGTTCACACCGGAGACGCCAGACCCCCTATTTCTTGCACACGGGGTTGCCCGCGGGACACGTTGCCACGATGACGCCCCACCTCCTGAGCTCCGCGCAACGACCACGGTAGACTGCACCGATGTTGCCAGTATCGCAATCAACCTTCGCTGTGGTTTTCGCCACTTGGGTCGTCGAGAGCGAGTGGCCCAACACTCGGGCGTCTGGCGCGATACGGTGCTGCTCGACCGCCGTAGTCGAGTGGTTGGAGGGTAAGTTGCGTACAGGCGACGCTCGCACCGCTTCACACAGGGAAGGTTTGCGATGAAGAACGGTTGAAGCACTTATGAACGCACATACATCTCTTCTGTTCATGCTGGCCGCCGCATTTGCGACGGCGTTTGTGCTTGGTATCATCGCATCGCGTTTTGGGCTGCCGCCCTTGGTTGGCTACCTGCTCGCCGGCATCGCCATCGGCCCGAATTCGCCAGGATTTGTCGGTGATGTCGAGCTTGCAGGTCAGCTCGCCGAGATCGGCGTCATTCTGCTGATGTTTGGCGTTGGGTTGCACTTCTCGCCCGGCGATCTCGCGCGGGTGAAACGCATCGCACTCCCTGGCGCGTTGATACAAATGTTTTTTTCCACGGCCCTGGGCGCTACGCTTGCTGTGTCGTGGGGATGGTCGATGCCGGCGGCTTTCGTCTTCGGTTCGGCGCTGTCCGTCTCGAGTACGGTGGTCGTGCTCCGTGTGCTCGAAGCGCGCGGCCTGCTCGATTCGATTGACGGGCGTATCGCGGTGGGGTGGCTCGTTGTCGAGGACTTGGCTGTTGTCATTGTGCTGGTTCTGTTGCCAACGGTACTTGGCGCTCTCGGCGCGTCAACATTGACGACGACGGCACCAACCGGCGGCGTCGCGTTGGTAGTTGCAGTGACCCTGCTCAAGGTCGTCGCGTTCGTGGTGCTGATGGGGGTGGTTGGGAAGCGGGCCGTACCTTGGTTGCTCACGCACGTCGCGCGCACCGGTTCGCGCGAGCTGTTTACGCTCGCCGTGCTGGCCGTCGCACTCGGCGTCGCTGTCGGTGCGGCTTCAATCTTCGGTGTGTCGTTCGCACTCGGTGCTTTTGTCGCCGGTGTTGTGATCAGCGAATCGGACTTGAGCTATCGCGCCGCTTCAGACGCACTGCCGCTCCAGGACGCGTTTGCCGTGCTCTTCTTCGTGTCCGTCGGCATGCTCATCGATCCGGGGGTGCTGATCGGCGAACCGATGAAGGTGCTGGCTACCGTTGGTGTGGTGCTGCTTGCAAACTCGGTGGCGTCAGCAGCGTTGATGGTCGGATTGCGTCATCCGCTCGGCGCGTCGCTTCGCCTCGGTGCATGTCTCGGCCAAATCGGTGAGTTCTCGTTTATTCTCGCCGCGCTTGGCGTCTCGCTCGGTGTGTTGTCCGAAACCGCACGCAGTCTGATACTTGCTTCTGCATTGGTGACCATCGTGCTCAACCCGGTGCTCTTCAAGGTGGCGGACGTGATTGCGACATGGATCGCCAAGCGGCCAGGGCTACTGGAGAAACTCGAGCGACAGAAGGAACCGCGCATGGTCTCCACCGACTTGCATGTGGCGATGGTGCCCAATCACGCGATTATCATCGGGTACGGTCGAGTAGGACGCACGATCGGCGACGCACTGCAGCGCTATGGGGTGTCGTTCGTTGCCATCGAGCAAGACCGTCGTATCGTGGAAGCGATGCGCGCGACCGCGGTTGCCACGATCTATGGCGATGCGACGCGTCCCGAAATTCTCGAGTTTGCTCACCCAGAACATGCCAAGCTACTCGTCATCGCTGCACCCGATCCCTATCACGCGCGTCATATCATCACCCTGGTGCGCACAAGGAATCCGGATATCGATATTGTTGTGCGAACCCACAGCGATAGGGAACAACTGCTGTTCGAGTCTCTCGGCGTGAGCAAGGCGCTCATGGGCGAGCGGGAACTCGCATTCGGCATGGCCTATCACAGTCTGCGCTCACTTGGCGTCGACGACGATCACGCCGATGACATCGTCGAACAGCTGCGTGGTGGTGCGCGCATGCCGACCCGCGAATTCAGTTCCCTGATACCCGAAAATCTCAAAGGCGACCGAGCCTGAACAGTGGCCGCGAATGACGCGAATCCGCTCCGTACACGATTCGGGTCATTCGTGGCGCTGTGCTTCTGTTGCTTCAGACGGCCTCAATTCCAGGCTTTCCGTATGTAACGTGCCACTTGCTCGGCGTTTCGATGGGCGCATCGGGTTTGGTCACAAATGGCACCGTGCGGTATTCGGTGTTCCAGCTGTTCGTCTCGATGGAGCACGACACATAGCCGCGCTGACGATTGTGCCACTTGATGTGCGGATTCGCCGCGAGCGCCGCCTTCGCGTTTGCCGGAAGTGTCGCTGATCCATCGCCGCCTGACGAAATGCTCGTTGCCACAAACTCGGCGCCGATTGTCGGACGGTCCGGGCGCGAAAAATCGCTGTGCAGTTCATTCACCCAGTTGGAGTGAATGTCGCCGGTGATGACCACCGTTCGATTGGGGGCGCGCTCGCTGATGGCCTTGAGCAGGCGATCGCGTGCCACCGGATACCCGCTCCACTGATCCATCGACACGGTAACGGCGTCCGTCGGATCATTGTCGTACGGCGCCATCATCACCTGATTGGCGAGCACCTGCCAACGCGCCTTCGATGCGCCGACGCCATCGACCAACCACTTCTCCTGCGCGTCGCCCATGAGTGTCTGCGACGGATCGCCCCACGTGCCGCACGGCACGGGCTTGGTGCCGTCGCCGCAGGGCTGATCGGTGCGGTACTGACGCGTGTCGAGCAGCCAGAACTTTGCGAGCGCGCCCCAGTCGATGGAGCGGGTGATGTTGAGATCGGCCCACGACTTGACGCGCGGCACACGCACCGGCTGATGCTCCCACCACGCTTGATACGCAGCGGCGCGACGTGTGCGCATCTGCTCCTCAGACTCCATGCTGTTCTCGCCGGTCAGACCGGCGTAGTTGTTGTCGACCTCGTGATCGTCCCAGATCACTAGCCATGGGCGGGCAGCGTGCGCCGCCTGCAGATTGGCGTCGCCTTTGTACAGCGCATAACGCCGGCGATAGTCGTCGAGTGTGCGAATCTCGAGTCCGACATGTTTGCGCACACCGCCTGCGCCGCCGCCATACTCGTAGAAGTAGTCGCCAAGGAACGCGACGAGGTCCAGGTCCTCCTTCGCCATGTGGCCGAGTGCGGTGAAGTAACCCTGCTCCCAGTGCTGGCACGACGAGAACGCGAGCTTGAGCGGCGTGAGTGCGCCGGCAGCCGGCGTGGTGCGCAGGCGCCCGACAGCACTGGTCGCGTCGCCGCTGGAAAAGCGGTACCAGTACCATCGATCCGATGCGAGACCTTCAACGTCGATGTGCACACTGTATGACAGTTCTGGTGCAGCGGTCGCGCGTCCGGTCTTGATGATCTTCTTGAATGCCTCGTCTTCCGCCACTTCCCACGTGACGGTCACGCGTGCGCTGTCCATACCGCCCTCCGGCTCGAGCGGTCGCGGTGCCAGTCGCGTCCAGAGGGTGCCGCCGCTTGGTGTCGGGTCCCCTGAGGCGACGCCGAGCGTGAAAGGATTGTCGATAAAGCGTGGACGATGCGTGACACGCCAGACATTCGGAACGACCGCGCAGAGGGCAGCGGTGCGCGAGACATCAACGAGAAAGTCGCGACGATCCATGAGCGGAAACCGTGTGCGGGCAGAAGTGCGGGGCGGGCCGCCCGTTGTGCGGGCTCACCAAGGGTACACATTGGCGGCGTTCAAACCAGAGGAAGCGCGGCGTCGTTGCAAACTCCAGACATTCAACGACCAGATCCGGTTTCGCCGCTGGCGCCCGCGGCGGAAACACTGCAGCCTACAGCCATGAGTGCTACGCAACCGGACCGAGGGCCGAATGTCCCTTTCCCGCCGCCACTTCCCTTTGTGGTGGCGCTTGGCTTCGCGGCGGTGCTCGATCGATTGCTTCCGCTGCCGAAGCTCATTCCTGAGAACTGGATCAGCGTGTCCATCGGATTGGCGTTGGTCACGCTCGGATTCGGTTTTGTGGTAGTCGGCGCGCTGCAATTCCGGCGGTTTCGCACGGCGGTGTATCCCAATCGTCCGGCAACGCTGGTGGTCGACACGGGCATCTATGCGCGAACGCGCAATCCGATGTACGTCGGGTTGACGATTGCATACCTCGGCGGCGTGCTGCTCATGACTTCGCTTTGGGCGCTCTCGCTGCTGTACGTTGTTTTGGCGGTGACCAGAAGGCAGGTGATCCGTCGCGAAGAAGCACATCTGGCGGAGCGATTCCCTGTAGAGTACGCGACATATTGCGCCAAAGTCCCGCGGTGGATCTGAGGCGGTGTCGACGTGTTGCTGAAATCGGTGTGGATCGGGTTGTTGGCGACGTGTGTCGCACTCGGCGCTTCATCGCGCGCTTTAGCCCAGCGCCCCGTGGTGACGCCGCGCGCGGGGCTTGTGATCACGTCCTCGGTTCGCGTGAAGCCCGGCGTCTATCGCATCCGCGCAAGTGCATCGCTGGATAGCGCGTTAATCACCGTACGCGGCAAAAATATCGCCGTCGACATGCGCGGCGTCGTGTTGATTGGTACGGACAACAGTGAACCGCCAGACGCGGCGCGCGGCGTCGCCCTCGCCGTGGACGGCGGCGATCATGTGCGTATCGAGGGACTTCGCGCGCGGGGATATCACATTGGCATTCGCGCGGCGGGGACCCGTGCGCTCGAACTCTTCGACAACGATCTCAGTCACAACTGGAAGCCGAGGCTATTCAGTCTTGTCGAACACGAAAGCCTCGCAGACTGGTTGTCATACCACAAAAACGAGCAGGGCGAGTGGCTGCGGTTCGGCGCTGGTATCTATCTGGAAGATGTGAAGACGGGCGCCGTGCGCGGCAATCGCGTGGAGCAGGGAATGAACGGGCTGATGCTGGTGCGCACCGATTCACTCCACATTCGCGACAACGATTTTTCGTTCAATTCAGGACTCGGCATTGGCATGTACCGCGCAAGTCGCAACACGATCGTCGGCAATCGCATCGACTTCAACGTGCGTGGCTACAGCCATGGCGTGTACAAACGGGGGCAGGATTCAGCCGGCATTCTGATGTTTGAGCAGTGCACGTACAACATCGTGGCGTACAACTCAGTCACACATGGCGGCGATGGTCTGTTTCTGTGGGCCGGACAGCAAACGATGGACAGCGGTGAGGGCGGCGCAAATGACAATCTTTTTTTGACCAACGATTTCAGCTACGCGCCCACCAACGGTATGGAAGCGACCTTCAGTCGCAACAGCTTCATCGCCAATCGTGCCGTCGGCAACGATCACGGACTCTGGGGTGGGTACAGCTACGAGTCGCGCGTGATCGGCAACTGCTTTGCAAGGAATCGCATCGCGATCGCCATCGAACATGGTCAGGAGAATACGATTGCGGCCAACCACTTTGACGGCGATGGAACGGCGTTGCGATTGTGGGCGGATTCGATTGCGCCATCCGATTGGGGCTACCCCAAGCATCGCGACACACGGAGTCGGGACTATCTCGTACGCGACAACCGGTTTGGCGGCATCGGAAAGGTGTTCGACGTGAGCAATACCGCGCCGATGGACACGATCGCCAACACGCGTGTGGACAGCGCGTTTGCCGATTGCGATCCGCGCCGCCTTGCGCCGACGACCGTGAACTGGAAGCTACCCAAGATCGCGGATGAGCCCATTCGCTGGCCAGCGCGTGCGGTCGCCGATCGTGACCGATCGGCAATCATCGTCGACGAGTGGGGACCGTTCGATTGGCGTGCACCGAAGCTGTGGCCGGTCGACAGCACGCGGGCACTGCCACTGCGCCTCGCCGTCGTTGGTCCCGGCGGCCAATGGCGCATCGTGCAGCGACGTGGCGTGCAGCACGTATCCAAGTCATACGGTCGTGTTGGAGACACCATTGCGGTCACGCCATCCGGCGGCACCCAGCGTGACTGGAGTGTCACGCTGGAATATCTGGGCGGCGCGACTGTCTCACGTGATGGTGTGCGACGCGGAGCGGGAGTGCCAGTGCGTTTCACCTACGAGCGCTTCGAGCCGGCAACCTCATGGACCGTTCGCGCCTTTGTCTGGGCCGACAGCACCGACCCGCGCACCAAGCCAGAAGCATTTGGTGCCCTGCTGCGCACTGCGCCCCTGTTCACGCGCACCGAATCCCGGCTCGACTACTTCTGGTCCCGTCCGACAATTGAGGCCTTGCCGCGATCGCGCTTTGCACTCGAAGCGACAACGGCGTTGACGCTGCCCGCCGGCGACTACACGCTGCGCACACTCAGTGACGACGCAGTTCGCGTCTGGGTGGACGGTGTGCTCGTGATCGATGACTGGACGCCGCACGAAACGCGGCCGTCGTACGCCGTGATTCGTGGAGGCGCGCATAACATCCGCGTTCAGTACGTACAGGTTAACGGATGGACCGAATTGCGGGTCGACTTCATACGCGGCATTCAACCGCACGCGATGGGCTCACCCGGGCCGCACTAGTCCGCGCAGGCTCTGATTCTCACTTTTTCATCTGAATCGCTTCGCCCGTGAGCGATGGTGTATTCACGGGAACACGTCGCGTCTTCGTCAACTGCTCGAAGCTGCAGCCCAACACGATCAACTTCCCCTCGCCCCGCGCTGGTCCGAAAAACGAAATCGTCACCGGCAGACGATCCGATGAGAACCCGTCCGGCACAATGAGATCCGGGTGCCCGGTGAGGTTCGCGCATGAGCGGCAACGCATGATCACGCACCCCGCGATAGCGATAGGCGTTGAGCGCACCCGCCCGCAGATACTTCTATAATCACGCTGGGCGTTACCACTGCTCTTGGCCGTCGCACTGTCCGCCGCGTCAACTCCCGTCATCACGCCGAGCGCGACGGCGATGTCGGTGACCGAGCGCGCCACCGCGCCGCCGATGTCGAAGGTCAGCGCCAGGGGAATGATCCGCTCCGACTCAGCAGGCCGTCCGAGGCGAACTCCAACATGTTGACCTTGGCGAGCACGATCGCTCCGGCCGTACGCAGAAGCGGTGAGCGCCGCCCATTGTTTTTGCGCTCCACGACGAGCGCGCGGGCGGTCTCGAGCGCTTGCGGGGTGACGACCATGACCTTGGGGGATTGCCGGCCCCTTTCGGTCATACGCCGTGGTCCGGTTCCGACACCGTTGCACCAACTGCTCGGCGGTGAGCGTCCCGGCGTCGAAGGCTGCGTTGCTGTCCAGAATCCTCGCCGCATCCAAGTTGACGGCATTTTGTGCGCGGATAGGTCGAAACTAAGTAGATATAACAACTAGTTCGCAACAAATCGAACGACGGAAAATCGGACTGTCACGGTTGTGTGACGCGTCGCACTGTCAAAAGATGGTGGATTGTTGCCGAATTTTCAAACAAAGCAGTTGCGCGAAGTCCGCTATCTAGTACAGCTTTGTTGCGTGCAGCGTCATCGATATTCCTTTTAATATGACAGCTTGCACACAACACTTTTCGACAGGAGCTTCCCGATGCGCACACTGACCGCTCTGACCGTTATCACCACCGCCGCTGCGCTCACCGTTGCAGCGCGCCCGATCGCCGCGCAGCAACTGAACCTGGCGTCCAAGACCACAATCGCCGTGGCTGCCCCCGCCGATGAACAGCGCCTCCTCGCCACCTACAATTTCGGCAACCGCCCGCGCGACATCGCCTTCCCCAGTCAAGTCACCGTCGCCGACTCGGCGGGCACCATCGTCGCCAAGGCCTCGATCGCGGGCGACCCCCGCGAGATCCCGCTCACCGTCGCCATCATGGATTCGGACCTCGTCTTGCAGGGGCAGACGGACGACGGCGTGCTCACCCTCGTTCTCGACAAGCAGAACGACGCCGTGGCCGGCAGTTCGATGAGCGGCCGCTGGATTCTGGGTTCGGCGCGTGGCACCCTCGCCGTGCGCGTGAAGCGCTAAGCGTTAAGCGCCAAGGCGGAGACCAGGAGGATGCAGCGGGGACGCGGTGCTAACTTCATCGCGCTCCCCTGTACCTCTCCTACCTATCAATCCGGCCTGGCAGGCTGATCCCGATGCCCCGTGCCCGTGTCCCCGCCAGTAAGCACCATCAGGTTTTCGCGACGCTGCTACGAGAAATTCAGAGCGGGCGATGGAAGGAAGGCGAGCGCCTGCCCAGTGAGGCGCAGCTGGTCGAGCGTTTCGGTCACTCGCGCATCACGGTTGGGCGCGCACTCCGCGATCTGCAGGCGGCTGGCGTTGTCAGCCGTCGCGCCGGTTCGGGGACGTTCGTCAGCCAGAGCAACCAGTCACCCAAAAGCGCACGCTTCTCGTTCGGACTGCTGATCGCCGATCTTGGCGAAACAGACATCTTCGAACCGATCTGCCGTGGCATGATGGCGTCGCCGTTAGCGCGTGAGCATGCGCTGATCTGGGGCAGTGCCGCGATCGACGTCACCGCTGGCGATTCTGAACGGCGCGGCGAACGCGCGTGGCAATTGTGTCGGCAATACATCGAGCGCGAAGTGGACGGGGTGTTCTTTGCGCCGGTTGAAATGACGCCTGTCGCGGGCGACGTGAATCACCGCATCGTGCGCGCGCTCGACGAGGCCCGCATCCCCGTCGTCCTGCTCGACCGTACGGTCACGCCATATCCCGATCCGGGACACCACGATCTCGTTGGCATCGACAATCGTCGCGCGGGCTACGTGATGACCGATCATCTGCTGCAGCTCGGCGCGCAACGCATCGTGTTCGTGCGCCTGCCGAACACCGCACCAACGGTCGACGCACGCGAAGCGGGATATCGCGAAGCGATGTACGCGCGTCGCTCGCAGTTCGATCAGCTCGAAAGCACGCGTCTCGATCCTGAAGACATCACGCAGGTGAAGGCGCTACTCCGCGATCGCAACCCCGACGCGATTCTCTGCGCCAACGATCGCACCGCCGGTCGTTTGATGCACACTTTCCGTCGGCTCGGAGTGAAGGTCCCCGACGACATCCGTCTCGTTGGCATCGACGATGTGGACTACGCACAGCTGCTGCCCGTTCCGCTCACGACGCTCCGCCAGCCTACACATCAGTTGGGCGCGGTTGCACTGTCGGTGATGCTTGCCCGCGTTGCGCAGCGGGATTTGCCGGCACGTGACACGCGACTGCGCTGCGAACTGGTCGTGCGCGATTCGTGTGGTGCGCAGGCAGGCGGTGCGCGGGACTACTCGTCTTCGCTCTTGTCTTTCCCCGACGGCAGCTGAGGAACACCGTTTTTTGCGGCAACACGCAACAGCCCCGTGTCCGTGTACAGCATGAGCTTTTCGCGCGTGTCGGCGATGTCCAGGTTGCGCATCGTGAGTTGCCCGATGCGATCGAGCGGCGTGAAAAACGCTTCGCCCTTTTCCATCGTCAGACGTTCGGGCTTGTACGTGAGATTGGGGCTCGACGTGTCCATGATCGTGTAGTCGTTGCCGCGACGCAGTTCGATCGTGACGTCGCCGGTGATTGCGCGTGCCACCCAACGCTGCGATGAATCGCGCAGCATCAACGACTGCGAGTCGAGCCAGCGTCCCTGATACAACAGCCGACCAAGCTTGCGCCCATTGGCGCGATACGTCTCGATCGTGTCTTCGTTGTGAATGCCGGTCACGAGACGCTCATACGCGATGTACAGCAGCGCGAGCCCCGGCGCTTCGTAAATACCGCGACTCTTGGCCTCGATGATCCGATTCTCGATCTGATCGCTCATGCCGAGGCCGTGGCGCCCGCCAATCGCATTGGCGTCCATGAACAGGTCGAGCGCCGACGCATACGTTGTCCCGTTGATCGCGACGGGCATCCCTTCCTCGAAGCGGACGGTGATCGTCTCACGCGTCACCTCGACATCGTCACGCCAGAATGCGACGCCCATGATCGGGTGGACGATGTGCACGCCCTTGTTCAGGAATTCGAGGTCCTTCGCTTCGTGCGTCGCACCAAGAATGTTGGAGTCGGTCGAATACGCCTTCTCCACACTCATCTTGTACTCGAACCCCGCCTTGATCAGATACTCGGCCATCTCGGTGCGTCCACCGAGTTCATCGATGAACGTCTGGTCGAGCCAAGGCTTGTAGACGCGCAGATCGGGGTTGGTAAGCAGACCGTAGCGATAGAAACGCTCGATGTCGTTGCCTTTGAAGGTGCTGCCGTCGCCCCAGATGTTGACTTCATCTTCACGCATGGCGGCGACGAGCATCGTGCCCGTGACCGCGCGACCGAGTGGCGTGGTGTTGAAGTACGTCGCGCCAGCCGTCGTGATGTGAAACGCACCACACTGCAGTGCGGCCAAGCCTTCGGCGACGAGTTGCGCGCGACATTCGATGAGCCGCGCTTTCTCCGCACCGTAGGCCATCGCCTTTCGCGGAATTTCGTCGTAGTCGCTTTCGTCAGGCTGGCCCAGGTTGGCCGTGTAGGCGTACGGAACCGCGCCCTTCGCCCGCATCCAATGCAGGGCGGCGCTGGTGTCCAAGCCACCGGAAAAGGCAATGCCGACTTTGTCGCCGACGGGGAGATGTTGGAGGATGTTGGGCATGCCGCAATTTATCCGGACGGGTGGCGAAGGGGCGGGTCGGACGCGCGTTTGATCGCGGCTGCGCGTTCGTTCCGCCTCTTCCCGCACTGCCCGTTTCGGGCCACTGTTCCCCATTCCCGCTGCGCGCGTCACGAGCCGAGAAGAGCCTGATGAAACACAAGTACACGCTGGAGATTGGCTTTCTGGTGATGGTCATCGCCGTGAGCCTGGTCGGATTCTCGAGCCTCGCGCTCGGCGAGCAGCCCATGCTCGACGCGTACCACGTGCTGCACATCATCACCAGCTTGGCCTGGCTACTGCTGTTGCTGACTCAGATCGTCTTTATCAGGCAGCATCGTTTCCGTGTGCATCGCACCATCGGCACGTCCATCTTTGCCGCGGGGCCGGTGCTGGTGGCAAGCTTGACGCTTATGACGGTGCATTCGGCAGCCAAGGACGCCGTGATGGGCAGGGCGGACGATTTCGTGGTCCAGAACGTCGTGTTCGCCGTGGAAGTGGCGTTGCTCTGTTCTTCACCTTCGTCAGTTACGTGCCTGGGTACCGCGCCGAGGGGTCCATCACGGGTCCCCGTTTTGCCGAATCCGCGCAGACAGGTGCATTGATCTGCATTGTGATCGGGCTGCTGTTCTTTCTCAAGAACTGGCGAACCGGGTGGCCGTGGCTGCTCACGACCTCGTTCTTCTTCCTGAACGGGTATTTGCAGGGCACGGTTGACCCCAAGCCTTTAACCATGCTCGTCGCTTCCATCGGACGGGTCCCGGCCTTTGCGTTGAGCCTGACGATCTTCCTGGCCTTGCTGGGAGTGGCGTGGAAGGTCGTTCCGGGCACGCGGACGAAACGAGCTCTGACCACGGAGACCGCCAGCGCCTGAGCGGTGAGCGCTGACCGTGGAATGGCTGGCCGCCTTCTAAGGACGCACCGTCAGGTGAGAATGGATCGGAGCGGAAGAGGAAGTGCCGCCTACCGCGCGCCCGGCTTCCGATCATCCGCTACAAACCGATCGCGATACGGCATGCGCACGGCGCGCAACGTCGCTGCATCCAGCGATGTCGTATCCGGAATCACGGCGTTTGCCGCGAGCAGGTACGCCGTCAGCGCGTACACCTCGCTGTCGGCGAGTGAACCCGGCGCGTTGAGCGGCATCGCCCGCTTGATGTAATCGAACAGCGTCGTCGCGTAGGGCCAGTAGTTGCCGATGGTGTGCACCAGCTTCGGGTCATTCGCGAATTGGAACTGTTCGCCTTTGGGGTCGCGTCCGACGAGTGCAGGCAGGCCGGGGCCCGCGCCTTCACCGTTCTTGCCGTGACACTGGGCGCACTGCGCCGCGTACAACGCGGTGCCTTCAGCGACCGTGCCGCGACCAGCCGGGAGCTCGGCGCCTTCGCCGCTGATATCGTAGTTCATCGCGGCGACGGCGGAATCAGTCGCCGGTTTTCCAATGCCGTACTGCGGCACCGATGATTCGTCGGCGCGCGTGCACGCCGCCGCGGCGCAGAGAAGCGCGAGTACAGCAATGCGTTTGGTCGGCCGCATAGTCACGTCGCCCCGTGAAAGGTGACGGCGCCATCGCGAGCGACCTTGCATCCAACAATCTGGTTGTAGTGGTAACTGGTGCCGATACCACGCTCGGCGATGAGTGCCGTGCGCGTTGGTTGCACAAAGCCCGCGTCGTCCGTTGCACGACTCAGCAGCACAGCTTCATCGCCCTGCCAGTGCCACATGTGCTGAAAGCGGACAGTCGCCTTTGGCTGGGGAGTGGTGAGCAGTTCAGCATCGCGCCAGCTCCGGCCGGCATCAGTACTCACTTCGACACGCGCGATTTTGCCGCGTCCACTCCACGCGAGCCCGTTGATTGAATGCCATCCTTTCTCGACCAGCGACTGTGGGGCACACGGCGACGTGATAATCGACTTCGCATCGATTTCGAATGTGAAAATGCGAGCAGTGCCGTTGGGGAGCGGGTCGGTGTACTTGGACGTTTCCCAGCGTGTCATCCACGGTTGGTGCCCAAGTTCGAGTCGACGGATCCACTTCACGTTGGCGTTGCCTTCCCAGCCAGGGAGCAGCAGTCGCAACGGATATCCCTGTGCCGGGCGCAATGGCTCACCGTTTTGCGCCCACACGATGAGTGCATCGTCGAGTGCTTTGGCAATCGGCACCGAACGGGCCATCAGGCACGCGTCCCCACCTTCGGCGAGCATCCATTTCGCATTAGGGCGCACGCCGACTTCGCGCAGCAGCGTGGCGAGCGGAACGCCGGTCCATTCCGATGTGCTCAACAGTCCGGCCACACGCTGTGGGGTCAGTTCAGGCTTGGGGTCGCGATAACCAGCAGCACCGTTGCCAGAGCA
>Ga0105049_10001929_pt1 | contig 24573 bp, 11 predicted proteins | sample MAT06_FD_78087 | JGI IMG/M metagenome (GOLD analysis project Ga0105049, IMG submission 78087) | Freshwater microbial communities from Lake Fryxell liftoff mats and glacier meltwater in Antarctica - MAT-06 | ecosystem: Environmental > Aquatic > Freshwater > Ice > Liftoff microbial mat | place...
AACCTCCTACTGCATCTAGGCTTTCATTATAAGCGATTACGTAAGAATCAGTAAATGTTACTAATTTCATAGTAGCACCGTCTTCTTCGCGTTTAAAGAAAGTAATTTCTCCGCTAAAAGGTTTGTGTTTACTGTTGATCATTGACTCTAAAATCGTAGAGTCTTCAGTTGATTCAACACTTAAGCTTACAGTTCCGCCGTAAACAGTTGAAGATGGTCTTCCTTTGTGATCAACATCACGATTGAAAGAATAAGAAACAGACAGAACGTCGTATTCTTTTGCTCCGAATTTTAATTTTGCTTTAAAAGACATGGTTTTTGGTTTTTAGGTTTATTTGGTTTTAATTGTTTAAATTTGATTAGTAGCGGTATCGAAATTACCTTTTGTCCCATCTAATTTTAGCATAAAGCTTTTAGCAGGGAAATAAGGTAATAAAAAGATATCCAAGTGAATTTTGTCTTTCTGAACATCGTCTTTTTCAAAACGATCAATTCTGAATTTTTCAATCAAGTTTTTTGGACCAGTAATGCTATCTAAAAACTTTACGATTGAACTTCTGAGGTCTTTTTCAGTTAAACTCGTCCAATTTTCAAAAGCTCTTCTGTTTAAGAAATCAATTAATACTTTATTAATATAATCGAATACTCTAACAACAGAATAGGTTTGAAGCCCCAAGTTATCACCATTGAATAAAGTTTTTGCTGAGAAAGCCATTACTTTGCCATATTCGCTAACCATTGGAACCAAACCACTTTTATCGAATTCTCCAATCTCACTTTTCTTCATCGCGAAACGAACACCATCCACTTCATTTAATGTTCCGAATTTTGCTCCTGCAGAAACTTGAGACATTAATGTGGTGTACATTCTGCCTGCTAAAGAAGAGGAAGGTGGAACCAAAACATCCGTTTCTTCACCTAATTCTTCATTTTTACCGCGACCAACAAGCCAATTTCCAGTCATTACAACATTCGACTTTGCAATATCTCCGCTTGTTAAATTGGCATCTTTAAAATCGTCTAAAGTTGAATTTACATCATTTAAATTATCAAAATCTGTAACCAACATTACTTTGTTTTCGTGTGCAATTTTTGCCCATTTTGAAACGACTTTATTCGATCCTAAGTAACCCGGAATGCACATGATGGAGTAATTATCTCTAAGGTCAAGGCGGTCATAATTTTGCTTTAACTCATCAGCTACTTCATCAATGAACTTAGTATCGTCTAAGTCAGCCATTTGTTCCAATGAAGCATTCATAATTGTTACATTATTCGCTTTATCTGATTCTGCATTTTTATAGAATAATGCAACGGAACGATAAGAAACTTCAAGGTCACGTGCAGTATCTAAAACTTTCTTTAAGTTACTTTTTAGCATTTTTTCAGATTCCGCAGCTTTTTCGGTCGATTTATTTGCGATTTCTTCCACATTACTAGATTCAGCAAGTAGTTCTTTCCAAATTTCAATCTTCTTTACTAAGGCTGCTCTTTCTGCTTTCTTCTCAGGTTCGGTAAGAAATATATTTTTTCTTGCTTTACGTTCTGGATTTAAATTCTGAGCCCCATCAATGAGTGTTTCAACAAATTGGAAACCTCCAACTTTTGCCAAAACATTAATGCTATCTGCAAGAGACCTACCAGACTTACCAGCTTCTTTTTCTTTGGAGTTTAATTCGCCAGCGGACTGGGATTTTTCTAATTCTGCCATTTTTTAGTAATTATTTATTAGATTCAATTTCTTCAGCAAGTGAGTTCAGAAGATCCATAAATGCAGATCTTGTTTCAGGATTATCCAGTACATTTTTCAAAATCTTATTGGATTTTGCTTGTTTCAGAATCTTATTATATTGCTCTTGTTGAATGTTTAAATCTGTAAGATATTGGCTTTTGTCAACCAAACTTTTTGTGCTAAAGTCGCCCAAATTTCCGAATCTAAAATCTTCATTTAAAGTAGAACCATCCGCTTTATCCATTTCTACTTCAACAGAAGGTTTGAAATGGGCGAAAACTTCTTCTACGTTTTTAAGACCATACACCTTACTTGGCATCATTGGTTCTTCTTGTGTTAATTTTTGAACTAAAAAAGTTCTGTTAAGAGGTATGTCTGCAATACCTTCTGAGGCGTCTAATTTTACTTCTTGGCCTCCTACTCCAAAGTTGAACATAGTGATTTATTTTTTACAAGTTTAGAAATTCCTTTTTACCTGCACAAGTTAATTTAATATAACTTTTGTTAGAGTTAAAGGGTGAATTATTATTATAGTGTTATTTTTTAGTTGTTTCCCATACTAATTCGTTTTCGCTGTCGACTGAAACATTGATAATATCTCCTTTCACGACTTCTCCCGATACAATTTTCTTGGACATAGGTCTTCTTAAAAAGGTTCTAATTACACCAGAAATTTGACGTGCACCATATTTTGGAGTAAATCCAGTAAGAGCAATTTTTTTCTTTGCCTCGTCTGTAAGATGCAATTCAATATGTTGCTTTGCAAGGCTTTCTAACAAACTTTTCATTTGAATTTCAAGAATTCTTACCACATTGTTTTCACTAATTGGCGCGAAAGGAACAATTTCTGTAAGTCGGGCAAGGAATTCAGGTCGGAAATGCTTGGTCATTATTTCCATCAATTGGTTTGATTTCGGAATTACACCTTTCGCAAATTCCTCCACAATCCATTCGCTACCAATATTAGAAGTAAAAATGATTAATGAATTAGAGAAGTCGCCTTCTTTACCTAACCTATCATGCATTTTACCTTCATCTAATATTTGTAGGAAGATATCGAAAACGGAAGGATGCGCTTTTTCAATTTCATCAAACAAAACCACTGAATAAGGCTGTTGACGAATCTTATTCACCAACATACCACCTTCTTCATACCCAACATATCCCGGAGGCGCTCCATAGAGCAATGCGGCAGAATGCTCTTCTTTAAATTCGCTCATATCGAAACGAATCATTGCTTTTTCATCGTTAAACAAGAAATCTGCTAATGATTTTGTAACTTCTGTTTTGCCTGTTCCCGTTGGTCCAAGCAAGAAAAAAGAACCAATTGGCTGACCTGGTTTATTCAAACCACTTCTCGATTCAACAACTGCATCCGCTAAAGCTTTTACCGCATGATCTTGCCCCACCACTCTCGCTTTTAAAATCTCTGCCATTTGCAACAACTTGGTTTGCTCTTGTGCTTGCACCTTACCTAACGGGATACCAGTTTTGTAGCTTACAACTGCTGCTAAGTCTTGTTTTGTTACATTTTCGTGTTTGTCTTTGGCAACTTCTTTCAATTTTGCCATTAAATCTCTCAAATAGGCTTCAAATTCATCTGGAGTTTCAATTTCACTTTCGTTCACAGGATTTTCTATTTTTCCAATTAAAACAGGTGACAATCTACTTTTCAGCAAATGACTGAACCATCTAAACTCTTTTAATTTCTCATTATCAGCTCCCCAATTTTCAATTTTAATGAGGTCATTGAATTCTGTTTCTAATTTATCAAGTTCGAAGTCTGTTGTTTCATTCATCATTCTCAAAGCTGCCATTGTTCTGTCTAACAAATCGATTGCAGCATCTGGAAGTCTTCGGTCTTTCACATATCTTTTAGCAAGTTTTACAGATTCTTCTAATACATCTTTATCCACTTTTAATTTGTGGTGGTCTTCATAATAAACTACAGAAGAAATAAGCATTTTGGTGGCTGTAGTAACATCAGGTTCGTCCACTTTTAATACTTCAAACCGACGGTTAAAAGCTTGTTCGGGTTCAATTATTTTCCTGTATTCATCTAAAGTTGTTGCCCCAATTACAGTAATTTCTCCCCGCGCTAATTCAGGTTTCAATAAATTTGCAGCACCTCCTCCGGAAGGACCTTTTGGGTCTAATAAAGAATGAATTTCGTCGATAAACAAAATTGCTTTATCAAATTCCTTAATCTCTTTTATAATACCTTTTAATCTATCTTCCACCTCTCCTTTATAAGAAGCACCAGCTACCAAGGCTCCTAAATCGAGTTCAAATAAAACTGCATTTTTAAGAATATCGGGTACAGTTCCTTCCGCTAATGAAAGGGCAAAACCTTCAATGAGAGCTGTTTTACCAACACCAGGATCACCTGTAATAATTACATTTGGTTTGGAGCGGCGGCCTAAAATTTCCAACATCATTCGGGTTTCCTTATCGCGGCCTACAATTTTATCCAACTTCCCTTCTTTGGCCATTGACAATTTGTCGATGCAATATTTCAATAAATTGCCAGCATTTCCTTTTGATTTTGCTCCAGGAGTGCCGTTTGAACTAGAATTATCAACGCCAATAGAAGACATTAAATTCCGGTCGCTCAAATAAATATCAAGAATTTCTTTTTCTTTTATAGGCAGAGATTTTAACTGGTCAGCAGTAAATCCGACGTTAGGTTTTACTAAAGCTGCTAATACGCAAATTGGTTCTATATCGTCTAAACCCAGCTTCAGTCTTATATTATCAGCTTCTTCTAAAACATTTGCTACTTTACTATCAGCCGAAGGAGCATCTGGTAAAGCAGAAACTTTAGGAGACTCCTCCATACGAATTTCTGCCCATTCAATGATGTAACCTGTATCTTTTCCTAAACTGTTTAGAAATGAATGTAAACCAACATCTTTATGAAGCAGACCTCTTAGGAGATGAGAAATAGAATATTTTTCATTGTAATACTCTTTAGCAAATGATTGACTTATTTGCAAAGCAGTTTTTAATGAATCAGAAAAAGATAATGTTGCCATAGAATTTATCGGTTATAAATGAGGTCTCCAGGTGATTTTGATAATGTACTTTTAATTGTTCTCCATGAAACAAATAAAGAAGAAATTAATATTATTGCCATTGAAATATAGGTTATAACTTCAAATTGTATAAAATAACTTACTTTATCGTCGACAGCAAGATTTCTAATTAAAGCAAAGTTTAATATTGATCCGATTAAAAGCGAAGCTAACATACCAAAAATAAATGCTAAAAAAACAAATCTAAAAAGTATTCTGAAATAAATTGACATTGAATTATTATCTGAAAGACCAATTGCTTTAAAAGTTCCCAAATTCATTTTAATTTTCTCCAAGTGATTTTTAATCAGATAATAAACAAACAAGCTGATAGCCAAAGTACTAAAGATAACTAAAAGTAAACTTGTAATTAAAGTTATTTTGGACAAGAAATTAAAATTTTCTTTTTCTATAACTTTAGTTAGGTCAACTTGAATTGAATTTTTTTGTTTTTCTGACCTTGTAAAGTTCTTAACGAAACTAGCAAAGCCTCTTATTTGATCTAACTCTTTAAAATAGATAGAAACAAATTCGAAAGACCCCTTAAATTCATGATCTAATTCTACGAAATCAAAAGTTCGAATAAAATAATTTTTCTTATTTTTCGAAAAAGCATTTTTCGCTAATTTACTCCATAGTTCATTCGTTTGAAGATAGTTTTCGAGGGGTTGTTCAAAATTTATATAGAAAGAATATCCAGCGTTAAATCCAAAAGTATCTGGTTTAAAATCAACTGTAGAGTTATTCGCAAATGAAATTGATTTTAGCACATCCAGCATTTCATTTTTTAATAAATCGGTATTTAATTTCTCATTGCTATAAGTAAAGCCTTTTATAAAACTTAGATTCTGATTGATTGTAGAAAATTTCTCATTGTCTTTATCGTTAAATAAAGCGGAGAAAAATCCTATGGGATAAACAAAAGAGTATTTTCCTGGTAATTCTTTTACGATAGAGATTACTTCAACAGGAAATGCACATTTCACAGTTTTCTTTAATAACGTATCGTAAGGATTAGAATAAAAATAAATAACATTTGCATCTTTATCATAACCAAAATCAACTAAGAATGATTCTGTGGCAATAATTGCAATTTGGTTATTACTGCTGAAGCCACTTTTGTTTCCTCTAATAAAGTTCTTGTCATTGTTAACTACTTCATTTATAAAATTCTTGTCGAATTCTATATTTATACTTCTACAAGAAGCAATATCATAAGGAATTGCAAACGTGTCGTTATTAATTCTTTTGTCATAATAGGCAACTTGCTCACCATGACTAATATATTCGCTTACTTCATTGTATTGGTAACGATTTTTATTTGCTGGCAATTGCAACATTTCAAGAAATTTTGCCCTTTCTTCGGGATCTCGCGCAATATTTGATGGAATTGGAATATTGACAAGTTTCACAAATGCACTATTCAATTTTTTATTTAAATAATCTAAACTTCCATTAGCAAAACCTATTGCTAAAAATGTAAACAAAAAAATCAAACCAATAACAAATAGATTTCCAGCATTTTTCCCAATTAGTGCTGATAACTCCCTTTTATAAAATAGTGTTTTAAAATTTGCCTTAATTAAAGTTTTCCCTTTTTCATTTATATGTTCCTTCGCGCTTGCATCATCAGAAGAAAATAAAGATTTAATTTTATTTCTAAAACTCCCCAATTCTTTCTCGCTCATTTCTGACCAAGAATTTCTCTCATAAATATTATTTACATTTAATTCTCCATAAACATTTTCTGGGTTCTTGGTCAAAACCAAAATAATGTCTGCATGTTTAAGTGCAAGGCTAATGTCATGAGAAACAATAATTGCAGTTTTACCATCATTGCAAGCTTCTTTTAAAACCGCAATTAATTCATTTGCATTTGATTCATCGACATTTCCTGTAGGTTCATCACAAAATATCACATTAGAATTATTACAAAGAGCTCTCACAAAAGAAAGTCGTTGTCTTTGACCGCCCGATAAAAATTTTGGCATTTTATTAATGTTTACTTCGTCTTCACCAAGTTTAACTCGTTCTAGTAGAAGTTTGGCATTAGGCAAAACAGATTCAAGGCCTACATTTTCTTTAATCATTTCACTCAAACATACATTTTCATATGCTGTGAAATTATCCATTAGATTGGTTTGTTGAAAAATAAACGTAAAGTTCTTCTTTCTTAATCCACTAATTTCCTGTTGATTATTTCTTTTCCAAAATTCGGCAATATCAATTGAATCCGTTGGTTTTTGTTGATTGTCATAAAATTTAATAGAGCCCTCTTGAATGGTATTATTCATCATACCCAAGGTTTCAAGCAATGTACTTTTTCCGGAACCGGAAGCTCCCAAAATAAAAATAAGTTTCCCTTTTGGAATTATTAATTCTTTTATTTTTAATGCAATTTTATTTTGCTCTTTGTAAACACATGAAATATTTTTTGCATGAAACAGAATTTCATTTTCTTGCATACTTTTCAATTTAAGGAAGTTTAGTTTCAGGAATCCAATAATAAATTTCCCCATCGTCGATGTAGGAAAACTCTGGTTTATTTTTTATTTCAGATAATTGTTTGGAGGATTTAATAATGGCAGTAATAAATGCATCCACGTCTTCCTCCGAAAATTTCTTTGATTTAATGTCTTCTAAACTATTCAATCTGCTAAAAACCATATTGCGAGGGGCTGAACCTGTTAGTCGTTTCATAAATTCTTCGCCAGTAAGGCTCTTTAATATTCCTTTAGCTTGTTTGTAACCAAGGTAACTCAGCGCAATTAATTCGAATGCATCATAGAGCGCCTCCCGTTTATTTTCATAAGTATCCAATTCACTTAATTGGCATTTTTCAAATGCTTGTAACAAAAAATCTAATTCTTCTCTTGTAAAAAATAAGACTCTTTCATAAACACTGTATTTGAGTCCTTCCACTTTTAGTGGAGTGTAACACTCAACGAAATACTGATATTTTCCACCTTCAAAAATGGATTTCACCTCATCATTAATATTATCTATTTTCAAATTTCTCAATATCACTTTCATTGCAGAAGATAATCCAGTATTAAGGTCTAGATTTTTTAAACTATTCTGAATTCCGTGAATATTCCCAATTTGATAAACAGCAAGATGATTTAAAAAATCAGCCATATCCATAATAAACAATTCATTACTTATACTGCTGCCACTGGTAGGAAATTTAATTTCGGCTAATTTAATTGTCTTTAAATCTTGTTTTATTTTGTAAGAATTATAATTACTTTTTGTATCGTCTTCTTCCCATAAAAATCTATCATTAATATTTCCAAAGACTTTATCCTTCTTTTCATTAAAGTTTTTTATTTGTAAATTATTACCCTTTTCAACGAGTTCTCTGAATTGAGAATTATAATTTGAATATTCCCCAGTTAAAGCTCTATTGTACTGAAAACTGAACATATTTACTGCATGCTTTGCAAACAAGCGATGTAATTCATTATCAGCAAAAGGAAAGTTAGCATAATCGTCAAACCTATCTCCTTTGGAACCTATCGCGATAATATAGTTTGACTCATCGTCGCACTTTCCGGCTTCAAATACTTTTAAAGCGCTGTATATACCCTTTTTTAGCGCTCTAGTACTATTAGTTGGAGAACAGGAAATATTTAAAGATTGGGCATCAATAAAACTATTCAACTTATCATAATCTTTTGACAGAAAGAATTTTGAAACTGAACCTTCCCCTGAAAATGAGCAACTATCGTCTTTGTAATTTTTATAAATTACTGCTCCAAACCGAATATCAAATTCTTGTTTCATTTCTGCATCCATTCCTTTTCTAAAAGAATTAACTGCATTTTTAATATCTCCTAAATAGGGTCGCATATCCTCTCCACCGTCCATTAAAAACACAAGATTAATTTTGCGGTATTTACCTAAATCAACTTGAGCATCATTATAAATTTTTTGGGCATCACCGGCATAAGTTCCATTAGAATCTATAACTGGAGTTATGTATCCCGTTCGGATTATTTTATCAGTAGCATTTACTTCAAATACAGGCATTCGCTTTTTGTAAGCTGGCATTCTTTCCGTTAATCCATCTTTTAATTTAATTTGGTTGTCCGAAACAATTTTAAAATCATTTTTAAAAGCTAAAGCATCTTCTGGAGTTAAAAAAATGGATGGAGTAAACTTCTGCTGTTCTCTTTCCTTAATTGCCTCGGGATTAAAATTAGGTTCAATACAAAGTCTATTTTCCCAACTAAGAATTATAGTTTTTGGCACCCAACCCAAGATTCTCGTTTCAGCGCTTATAGTTGTAAATTGGCTAGAAGTGCAGAGCAAAACCATATCATTTTCTTCTTTGAGCACGAATAAAAATTTAAAAATATTTACACCTGATTCAGGTATTTCATATTTCTTTTCTTGACTCGGGTAATTGTAACATCTTACAATGCCTGCTTTATTAATATAATCCTCTGGGTTTAATAAAACTCTTGAATCTTTAATAAGTGCCAAAGCCTTAATGGCAAAACCATCTTTCATAATAGGTTTTTGCCATAGAAGTAATTTGTTTTTTTCAACCCAACCAACAACTGAAGGGTTAATTAATTTACCATTTTCACCTAAAACTTTATTGTTGTATTGAACAAGTTGGAAAAAATTATTCTTTTCATCTACTATAACAAATTTATCTAAGTAATTGATTTTAATTCCTACACTAGAAATTTCACTGTTCGGAAAAGCCATGTTATCAGACCTATCGCTTAGGACTGTGAAAGGCATTTTCCCTGTATTCCCATCGTGTTTTAGTAAAAGTTCACCATTGGGTCGTTCATAATCAATAGGACGTGTGAAATAAGTAAATTGACTTATTCCATTTTTTACAAATGCTAGCATCAGTAAACAAGTAAAAACACATCGGTAGAAGAGAAAATTCATGTTAGTATTTAACCCTGAACTACGGGAAATAGCTTTCTGGAATCCAGTAATAACTTATGTTATCGTCTATATAATAGAAAGAGGCATCATTTTTAATTGAATTCAGTTTCTTAGATGATTTTTCGATTGCTTCAATAAAAGCATCTACTTTTTCATCAGGGAATTTCTTTTTATTTTGAACGTCTACTAAAAACTCTAACTCACTTAATATCATATTTTTTGGCACAGATCCAGTAATTTTTCTAAGCAATTCTTCACCAGATGTAGCTTTCATGATATCCTTTGATTCTGTTTTTCCTAAATAACTGATGGCCAAAGACTCTAATGCGGTATAAAGAGCTTTTCTTTTTTGGTCGTATGATTCTAAACCAATCTCGAGTGTAGAAAAGTCTCTCATCAAATAGTCCAATTCATCACGTGTAAAGAAGAGAATTCTGTCATATAAACTTTTTTCAATACCATTTAATTTATAGGGTGTGTAGCATTCTACAAAATATTGATATTTCCCTCCCTCGAATATTGATCGAATTTCATCATCGTTTTTATCAATTTTTACATTTCTCAAAACGATTTTCATTGCGGTAGTTAGTCCTGAATTCAAATTCAATTGCTTTAAATTCTTTTGGAGACCTTTAATGATTTCTAACTGATAAATTGTTACTCTATTTAGAAAATCGTCCATATCTTCTATGAACAATTGATTACTGATGCTACTTCCTGCAGAAGGAAAAGTAATCTCCGCTAATTTTGCAGTTTTATCATCCTTTTTTACTTTGAATGAATTATAAGAACTTTTGGAGTCATCCTCTACCCAATCAAACTTATTCGTAATATCAGCAGTAAGCTTCGTATCGTTATCATTAAACTGCTTAATTAACAATGAGTTTCCCTTTTCCATGATTTCTCTCAATTGAGAAGAATACAAACTATATTCAGAAGTAAGAGCACGATTGTATTGGAAACTAAACATATTAATAGCGTGTTTTGCAAAAAGTCTAACTAATTCTTTATTAGAATAAGGTAAATCGGTATAATCCTCAAAACGATCTCCTTTAGAGCCGATAGAAATGACGTAATTTGATTGTTCTTCACATTTGTTACTTTCCAATATTTCGAAAGCCTTTCTCATGCCCTTTTTCATGGCCCTTAAGCTTTTATCAGGAGCACAAGATTGTTTATTTCCATCTCTATCTAAAAAATCCTTCAAAGATTCGTATGAATCTGTCAAGTCTAATTTAGTAGTAGAGATATCGCCTAAAGCGCCGCAACTTTCATCCTCATAACTCCTGTAAACAACAACCCCAAATCTCAATTTAAATTCCTGCTTCATTTCTGAATCCATTCCCTTTTCGAACTCACTTATAGCATTCTTAATATCGCTGAAATAAGGTTGCATGTCCTTTCCTCCATCAATTACAAAAACGATATTTATTTTTCTGTAATTGGTAAGTGCTTTTTGAATTTTATCATATTCTTTTTGAGCATCAACAGACATTGTTCCACCTGAAGAATCGACAACTGGAGTAATATATCCAGTGCGCAAAATTTTATCAGTTGTATTAAATCCATCAAACAGCGGCATTCTTTTTTTGTAAGATGGCATTCTGGCTTCTAATCCGTCAGTAAGTTCAATTTTCTGATCAGATGCCACTTTAAAATCATTTTTATAAGCAAGGGCTGACTTACTATCTAAGAAAATAGAAGGCCGCACATTTTTTTGTTTTCTTTCTTGCAATGCATCAGCAGAAAAATTAGGTTCAATACATAACCTGTTGTCCCAATAAAGAATAATATTTTTGGGTACCCAACCCAGCAATTTTGTTTCTGCACTCACTGCCGTAAACTCACTAGAAGTACTCAACAATACCATTTCATTTTCCTCCTTAACTACAAAAAGGAATTTAAAAATATTTACACCAGATTTGGGAATTTCATACTTAGCCTCTTTACTTGGAAAATCATAACATCTTACAATTCCGCCTTTATTTATGTACTCCTCAGGTTTTAACAAGGCGTTAGGATCTTTAATTAAAGCCAATGCTTTTACCGCAAAACCACCTTTCATGAGTGGTTTTTGCCAAAGTAATAACTTAGATTTATCAACCCATCCGATAATTTGTGGATTATCTATTTTACCAGCGTCTTCATTTATTTTTTTCATCTCGTATTTAGCGATTTTAAAACGATCGCCCTCTTCATCAACTACAATGAATTTATCGAGATAAGCCAATTTTGTTCCTCCAGCTGTTCCTGCAGGTTCAGGATAAACGAAATTATTTGACCTTTCGTTGATGACTGTAAAAATTTTACCCTTTTTGGTTAATTTATGATTTGAAATTAATTTCCCGTCTGGTCTGCTATATTCAATAGGTCGAAGCAAATATCTCTGAGAAAATGCATTAGAGCAAAAAAGGAATAAACTAAGAACAACGATTAATTTAATTGAATTTGAAAGCATAGAAATTTTACTTATACAGGTTTGTGATTTGTAATTTAGAAGTGTTGTTAAATACGCCTTCCATATAGGCATAATATCTTTTGTTAATATCTGATTCAAAAGAGTCTGCTACTTTTTTATCTTCTTCAGAATACAGAATTTTTAAATTGATGTTGTCTTGACTCACTCTAAAAGCCAATTCTAATTCTCGTGCAAAATAGTTCGTTAAATAACTTGGCCCTTTCAAAATAAATTTCTTAAGGTATCCGCTTGTTACGATATAATAAACTTCAATAGATTCGAAAGTTAAATCTGTGTATTTGAAAAGTGATTTCCAGATCATTTTTTTATCATACAATACAGAAGACTCAATAAATACATTTTCTTCAGAATTTAAAGATTTAATATATGCATTTGCTTCCTCTGAATCCTCAGAAATAAATGGTGTGTTAGAATTCGGAAAATAAAAAAGAAATTTTTCTTCTACCCATTTATCGTAATTCTGATAAATAAATCTTTTACATTCAGTAGTAATTCCAACTTGTCTATCAGATGAGCGCTCGAAATTGTCCACAATAATAATTCTTAATACCCTTCCGGCTGCAGGTTTACTAATTGCAGAAAAAGATGTAATACTGAAAAGTAAAGTAAACGCTGTTAAAAATATTAATTTTTTCATGAGTTCTAATTTTGGTCGTCACTAACTTTTAAAATGAGCATGTTAATTTTCCCTTTCGCATCTTTTGTTGCTTCCGTTACCACAATTTTAAGACCTGGTTTAAATCCTTTACGACTTTGAATGTCTTGTAACGTGTTGTATGTTTTCTTTGCTGACTTTGCCTCAAAATAAACATCAGAAGACAATTTTGAACTCATAAACTCTTCAATCTTAGCTGGATTGGTTGCTGGATTAATCAATTTATTAATTTCTGTGGTTAATTCGGAAGTATTAGCAGCAACTGGCTTTATTGGTTTGGGTTCAGCTTTAGGTTGAGGTTCTGGTTTTGGCTTGGGCTGAGCAGCTACTTTTGCTTCTGTTTTAGGTTTCGGTTCCGCCTTTGGTTTTGGTTCAGTGGGAACAGGGATAGGTCTTTCTCTTTTAACAACTTCAAATGAAAGAGCACCACTCACTTCTGCTTTATCATTCTTAACTGTTATTGTCTTTAGTCCAGGAACCGTAAAAACGAAAGTTGCTTGTTGAGTTGTTTGCGTTTCTCCTTTTTCTGTAGGAGACCACGTAAATTTAGCAGCACCTTCTGTTGCGTCTTTTAGCACAATTTTATCACCTTGAACAACTTTGTCTAAACTTGCAGGACTTATAGGAACAATAACTGTTTGTATTGCCGCTGGAGGAGGCGGTGCCGAAACAACTTTAATTTTCATTTTACCTGCATACTTAGAATTAACTTTTAAACTCACAGTAAGTGTATCTAATTCTGTAAAGACGTGAATTGGCTCCTTTTCAGCACTACCAGTACTTACATCACCAAAATCCCATTCCCAAGTTTCAGCATCCTTCGTATTATCAAAAAACTTAATTTTCTGGTCAATTTCGATCAATTTAAATTCGCCTTCCATTTCTATTTTCCTTTCGGGTTCTTCAGCATATACAATATCGAAAGTGACTTTTACATCGTCACTTCCACCCGACATGGCTTTCCAAATAAAAAATCCTGCCGCGAGTACAACTAAAATTCCAACAATTAAAAAAAGCGTTTTATAATTGAATTTCTTTTCTGGTTCATCAGGGTTGCGAGAACTTCTTTCTCTCTCAGATTCATCTAAAGAAGTATCGTTTGAGTTACTATCATTCGTATTATAACTATCAGCATCCTCCTCATTTTCGTCTTGATAAATTTCCTCAGCAACTGGCAAAGGAGTTCCACAAGCAGTGCAAATTTTTACTCCTTCATAATTTAACTTACCACATTTTGTACAAGTAGCCATATATTGTATTTTTTTATTATTTATTTTTTGGGAATTGTGTAACGTAAACCAAGATTTAAAAGAGTAAAGTTCATTTTTAAATTGCTAAATCCATTCATTAAGGTATTATAGTTTCCGACTTTATCCGCAATTAAATACTTATTTAAATCTTGCTTGTTTTGAAAATTGTTAATTGTAAATGAGGCTCCTAATGTAAGATAAATATTATTATCAATTTTATACATTACTTGAGGACGAAAAACGAGTGCAATAGACTGTTTAAAACTATATGAATTTATAGTTCTGCTTGGGATAGGCGTTTTATTTAAGCCAACATCCAAACCTGATTTATCAGCAATATCATTAATATATTGTACGGGATCTAATTTCTTATTCTTATAAAAATCTCGGGTTAAAAATAATCCTCCATTGTTAACATTTTGCGCTGTATAAATTGAATTGGTAATTTTATCACCCGGGGTATTATCAAAGTAATATCCTTCATAATCTATTCTAACATTTGAAACATTTGTTGTACCTGAAAATGCTAGATTTAAGTTTACTCCTGCAGCTACTTCAAATTGCAATTTTGAAGATATTTTATTTTTATATTTAACTAAGAAAGGAATACTTAGAGATGTTCCACTTATTTTTTCTTCCAATTCAATTGTATTAATAGTCCTTCTAAACTCACCAGTAGTATCAGATGATTTGTAGGAAAAATTTAGATTATCGTTTGTAATTGTTCCTGAAAGTTTTAAAAATTGAAAACCTGTTTCAAATCCGAAATGTGATTTTCTATCTACATAATAAGATACATTTGCTCGCCCACCAAAGGTTGTTGCTGTAATAGAAGGAGCAATAATTGCTTTATTTGAATTTGCAAAATCAGATGAGGATGCGTAATTATTTAACATTGAATTATTTGCTTCTACAGAACTAGAAGTTATACCACCTAAACCAGCAATATCAAAAACAATTTTCGATTCAAATACAATTCCTAGTTTCCGAGATAAATCTTGCTCCTCACCTCTTGTAGGTTTTCCAGAACCTGAAGCTAAACCTGGGTAATCTTTATCTTGATCTGTTTTATCAGCAATAAAATCCATATCTCTATCAAAATCATGTTTGTAGCCTGGAATTTGAGAAACCAATTTTCTACTACCTTTTATTTTATCAGTTTCTACTTTGTCTAAAATTCTAATTCCTGAAATTTTCAATTCCTTGTAGTCATAAGAGAATTTTAATGTAAGCATCAATTTAGCTTGACTAATAACTTTAATTGGTGAATTCTTGTATCTCGCTTTACTTCTTTTTTCAAGCATTATATTTACCTCTCCATTTGAAAGGTAGGTATAAGTTACGTCAGAGCTTAAAATCTCCACAGAAATGTCACTGTAGAAATTCTTTTTTCTAACATCTATATATTCATCTATAGTGCGCTCTTTCACATTCAAATAATTCAATAATGTTGTACCACCATCAACAAATTGAGTGGCAAGTTCATCTTCAATTTTAGCATTATCAGAAAACAAACTTTTAAAGTTCTCTATTATTGATTCATTAATTACTCTGCTTTCATCTGCGCCTTCGGAATCAAAAGAAGAATATTCAACATATTTACTTATGATGGAATCAACTTTTGAAAAAATTCCTGGATAATATTTAGGATCAACCGTACTTTGCCCTTTCACTAGACTGAAAAAACTCGATATTAAGAAAATAAACAGGACGGAAATTCCTTTCAAAAAATCCATTTTAGAAAAAAAACTATTATTCAAGGAATTAGTGTTTAATCTAAAATTGGTTAAATTTTCTTTCATTTTTAGAATTTTTTGGGATTTAATTGACGTACACATTTAAATTAATTCTTAATTAATTTAAAATGCGTCCTAACAGTGTTTTCATTTGAAATTGTAAGAAAATAAAGCCCTTTTGGTTCTTTATTTAAATCGATTTGAATTGGATTGGAACCTGACAAATGCAGTATTTTACTCATAATCTTTCTTCCTGTTAAGTCTGTAAGATAAAAATTATAATTGCCAATTGCAGTTTCTGCTGGCAAAATATTAAAAATACCTTCAGATGGATTAGGGAACAAATTAAATGCAACCGGCTCATCTTCTTTAATAGAAACTGGTTCCAATAAAAAGGTATTGGCGCAACCAGAATTGTAGTAAGATTTTGTAAAGCAGCCGTCCTTTTGAGTTCTTACCCAATAAGCTTTGCTCAGAGTGTCGAAATTAGAAGGGAAATAAATTTGACTTCCTTGAGAAGTAGCGTCAACAAAAGGTTGCAAGGTGTTGCAGTCATCAAATCCCCAAACATAGGCATTTGGAGAATCGTCTACATCTGTATTAGAGCATATTAAGCCGTTACCAGAAACCAATTGAACATCCGATTGCAAGGATATTGAATTACCTGTAGTGACATTTACTTGTAGCGTTGACGGCAAACTTCTGCAACCTGATTCTGGTTGCAATCTTTCAGCAGAAACAGTAATGGGCCCTGAAAAATTCTCTGTGGTATTTAAAATAAAATAGGGTCCTAAAGTATCTGGTTCTGTCAAAACAGTGGATGACCAAACATAGTCGAAGCCATCTCCTAAATCTGGAGGGTTAATATTGAAATTTTGAAAACGAGTATTTCTACAAACCGTTCCATCATCAAAAGAAGATATTAATGGAGCGTCAGGCAATCGGAATAATTTCACTCTGAAAATACTTGAATCGCTTTTGCAACCATTTTTTTGAACAAAAACTTTTAACGGACTGCTTAGAATTGAACTTGCTCCAATACTATTTACCGCAGTGAAGAATAAAATGTTGCTACTATTAATTAAATTAATATTGGTAGGATTTTGAGAAACTGGAATGATACCGATATTTGGACCAACTGCTGGAGAAACCCAATTCCAACTAAAGTTATTGGGATTATCTAAATTCGATTTAAATTTAATTTGCTCATTAACTCCTGTGCAAGCAAAGAAAAAGTCGCTTTCATCTGCTGCAGTAGAATCTGGTTCAAATACATCTACTTTTGGTTTTGAGAATACTTTTATTTCAAAACTACCATTTGTTAAACAAGATCCATCACTTAATGATAAATTCCAATTAACATTTGAAATCTCGGGCAAATTAGGATTATTTCCACTATTATTTGAGTTGTTCGCTGTAAATTGAGGAACGCTGCTAATAGAATTTCCTGTTGCATTTACTCCAGAGATTGCCCCTGAGGCAATGTTTGATAAATTGGAAATATCCCATGAAAGCAACGAACTATTTGGAGAAAAAGCTAGACTTATAGCTTCTGTTGTTGCGCTGTGACAAAATTCATAAATTGTATCAGGTAAAGTGTTAAACCTTGCACCTGGTCTAACCGCTAAAATAAAAGTTTCAGGATCTCCAAAACATCTTGCTGTATCTGTAGAAATTAATAAAATTGAAGGTGTAACTGTGAAGGTAGATTGATTGTCTGTTGTGGCATTGGGATCATTATTTCCAATTAATTGTGGAAGCTGTCCTGAACCACTGATACCTAGAAAAGTGGAACTGCCAGCAATGGTGGCTATGGGAGGGGTACTAAATGATCTTGCCCAAGCAAAATTAACAGGTCCTGTTCCTCCAACCGTTTGGCTATTATAAGCAATCTGAATACTTGCGTTATTGCATGGTTTAGGGTCTAAGGTTGTATTGTTAGGAACTGCACTTCCATCATAATTTACAGCCATTGTTGGCTTAGGTCTAATTGTGTAAGTTTGATAAGGCACAAAATCGGGAGAACTACAACCATTTGCCGTTGCCCTAACTTGGATTGCTGCCGTGTTAGGGAAATTACTATTGTTGTTTGCAGTAAATTGAGGAACAAACTGCGTATTTGTATTCGTAATTCCTGTCCAAATTTCATTTGGGGGAGTGGGAGTTAATTGCCAAGTAAATGTTGATCCAGCTACACTTGATGCAAAATTGGTTTGATTTACAAACGTACCGCTACAAATTGTAGGGGTTAAATTTGCAGATGGTGTAACCTGAGGTATAGGATTAACATTAAAACTCAACACATTTTGTTGCGGTGCTGAAGTACATGCCGAACCGCCCGCGTAATTAGCTGTTGGTGTAACTGTTAACAATATTGCCTGAGGAGTGTTCGTACTATTTAACATTTGTAAAGTTGAAATAGAAACTGAAGGGGTTCCTGTAATTGCACCTGTGCTTAAATTGGGACTAGAAAAACTGGCTGATGGTGCAAAGCTATAAGCATAAGTAATATTAGAGGCAATTGTAGGAGAAGTTAAGTTAATGACATTTGTTGAACTACCTGAACAAACATCAGGAATATCTGTTACAGGGCTTAGTGAAGGTAAAGGATTAACAGTTATTGAAGTTAATGTTAAAGGAGATTGAGCAGCAGCACAACCATCAATAGTCACATTTATAGTAACAATGCTTGTAACTGGCGCATTTCCAGCATTTATTGCATTTGGAATAAGAATGATTGTATTGTTTAAGTTTGAGGCATTATTCGGAGATAAGTTTGCAACGCCTAATGGAGGAGTGATATCAAAAACAATTGACGCAGTACCTGAATAATTCGGTGAATATAAATCAACATTTATTGGAATGTTGAAAGGTTGATTTGAATTATGACATTTAGGTGGAACAATAGTATTTAGGGAGGTAATGACAGGAGTTGCCTTTATTCTTAATGCTAAATTATTTGCAATATTCTGACTTTCGCAACCAGTAGCCTGGACTTTTACTTTAACTAACGCATTATATGGAGTTAAGCTTGCAACAACATTTGAAGGTATGGTCAATGAAAATGCTCCTCCTATTAGAGAGGAGTTATTAATATCTGTTAAACCAGTTGCCCAATCAATAGAAAACTGATCTGGCGCACCAGTAGTTTGCACTTGAACGGTTTGATTAATACTTGTAGTACTCTTGCAAACTTCTATTAAACTTGGGTTTATTGTACTGATTGTAGGGTTAGGATTTATTATTACAGAGGCAATGTTAGAGCTGGTAGAAGTTGGACATAATGACCCTGTTGTTGTCAAGACAGCTCTAAAAAACCTTGTCCCAACAAATGAAGGCGAATTTAAAAGGTTTGCAAGTAAAGATGTAGAATTCGAACCTATAGAAGAAAAAGTAGAAAAATTACTTGTAGAAGAAAACTGCCACGCAATTGAAGTTCCTGAGGAACCTACTAATTGCAAACCCAACAAACTTGAAATGTTACTTTCGCAAACTATTTGATTAACATTACCTGAAGAACCAATCAAAGCAATTGTGCCTCCTTGATTACCTGAACCAACATTTAAGACTATTGCAGAGGTTTCACTAGTACAACCAAGCGAAGAAACTAATATTGTATAAGAACCTGCACTTGCAAGAGAAACGCTTGGAAATTGAAAAATTGGTGAACTCTGAGAAGAGCCGACGACTATTCCATTCTTTTTTAATGTGTAAGTAAAAATTCCATTACCTCCTGTAGCAACAGATGCTGTTAAACTAAAAGAACCTAAATCGCACAGGCTTAATGTATTACCAGACTGAGGTGTGGGACTAGAAATTATACTAGGGGTTGCTATAGTTACTGGGGATGTTACTAATAATGGGTAAGTAAAAACTGAACCACATTGACTTGGGTTATTAGGTGTAAAGGTATAAATTGATGTACCTAATATTGTATTGCTTGCTACTGCAGGATTCCATGTACCTGTTATTGCTGGATTATTGGTTGAACTTGAAAGAAGTATAGGAGCAGTTGTTCCAGAACAAATTGAAGAAGGAAGAGTAAAAGTTGGGGTTATATTGGTAACAACAGTAATTTGCCTTTGTAAAGATAGAGCGCATTGACCAGCATTGGGTGTAAAAGTATAAGGTGTAGTTCCCAATGTGGTACTGCTTACTATGGAAGGATTCCATGTACCAGTGATTGCTGGAGAATTGTTTGAACTAGTAGGAAGCGCGGGTGGTGTGGAGCCGAAACAAATTTGCGCAGGAACAGAAAGAAAAGAAAGTGTAATGTTAGGACTTACCGTTATTGGTATAGATACAGACACACCACACTGCCCATTATTGGGAGTAAAAATATAACTTTGCGACGCAGTGTTATTAACAGTCGAAGGATTCCAGGTTCCTATTATATTGTTATTTGATTGTAAAGGTAGAGAAGGGGCAGTTGTTCCAGTGCAAAAAGTTGTAGCAAAACTAAAAGTTGGAGTAATAGTAGTTGTTACAGTAATAGGAATAGTTACAGGATTTCCACATCCACCTGTGGGTGTAAAAGCGTAATTTTGTGATGTTGTAGTGTTAATTATGCTGGGGAACCAAGTTCCTGAAATTCCATTTGTGGAAGTTGTTGGAAGTGCCGAAGGAGTTGAACCAGAACAAATTGTAGTTTGAAAACTAAACGTTGGTGTTACATTATTGGTGACAGTTATTGTTTGTGATGTAGTTATGCCGCATTGTCCTGTTGTAGGATTGGCAATAGCATTAGGAGTAAAGTTATAAGTATTACTATTTGTATTACTTACAATTGAAGGGTTCCAAACTCCTGAAATAGGAGGTATATTAGTTGAACTTGTTGGGAGCAGGGGTGCGGTTGAACCTGTGCAAATAGAAGAAGGTAAATTAAAAGTTGGAGTTACTGTGCTAACAACACTTATACTTGCATTGAGTTGCGTTGCGCATTGTCCTGTCGAGGGATTCGTAACAGTAGTCTGTGTAAAAGTAGAATTTGTTGGTAAAGTATTGCTTACTGTAGATGGCGACCATGTGCCAATAAAGCCATTAGTTGAAGTTGTAGGAAGCAAAGGAGCAGTTGAGCCTGAACAAATAGAGTTAGGTAATGAAAATGTTGGATTAATATTAGCAATAACTGCAATTTGTTTAATAATATTAACTGCGCATGCAGGCGTTGGGTCGAACGTATATGGTGTATTACTAACATTTGTATTACTAAATATGGGACTCCAAATTCCTGCAATTAAGTTTGTTGAAGTTGTAGGTAATGTTGTTAAAACTGATGATCCTGAGCAAATAGAATTAGGTAAATTAAATATTGGAGTTACGCTTGTAGTTACTGTAATAATCATAGTTGCAGTAGTAGCGCATTGTCCTGCAGTTGGAGTGAAAGTGTAAGTAGTAGTAGTTGTATTATTAAGTGCGGGAGTCCAAGTACCTGTAATTGCTGGTGCATTGTTTGAACTTGTTGGTAATGCTGATAAAGTAGCTCCCGAACAAATTGCAGCTACTTGAGTGAATGATGGTGCAATGTTTGGATTTACTGTTAACGTAATTGTCGTGCTAGTTTGGGTTTGACCACCGTTAGCAGCAGTTACAATCACTGAATAAATGCCATTATCGGCAGTCGTTAAATTTGCCCCGCTAATAGTTAGTGTGCTATCTGTAGCTCCAGTAATATTCGTGCTGCCTATTCTCCATTGAAAAGTGTAGTCTTGAGTGGTATTGGTTCCAGGTGCTATAAAAGAAATGCTTCCGCCTTGACAAACGGAAACAGCTAGAGGGCTGCCAGAAGCTGCGGGACTACTTGTAGGATTTCCTGATAAAGTAAAAGGTGCAGCATTTAATAAAGAAGTAAAGAAAATTAAAAACAGTAGAAGTATTCTCATGGCAATAAGATTTAAATTTTAATTATTTTTTGTATGTGCTTTTTGTTATCATTCGTTACTTTTAAAAAGTAAATTCCACTTTTTAAATAATGCAAATCAAAAGATTTTATAAGTTCATTATTGAAAAACGATTCTTTGATTATTGATTTTCCAGACAAATCAATGATCTCAACAAATATATGATTTAAAGATAATTCTCCAAACCTAACATTCATTATATCTATAAGTGGATTCGGGAAAATTAAAATTTGCTTTTCAAAAATTGAATCAAGTGTCCCTACCGTTAAAGATAGTGTTTGGTTACTAAAGGAAGATTCTCCACAAATATTTGTTAAGGTTACAGTTATGGAATATACATTATTTTCTGAATAAGTATGAGATATAGAATCTCCTGTTGCAGTATTTCCATCGCCAAAATCCCAAGTAATATCACAGTTTTGATTAGATTCAACTAAGGTAAACAAAACATTACTTTGATTTGCATTGAAAGTAAAAGCGGCATTAGGCAAGGGCAAATCTGGAAGAACGATTATTTTTAGAATTGTATCAGAAACGCAGCCATTTTGAGAAGTAGCTTGAATGGTAACATTGGCAATTATGGTATCATTAGAAGTATTGACACATTCAAAAGATGGAATAACTGGGGAACTTCCATTCGCAGAAAGACCTATTTCTGTAACAATATTCGTCCAAGAAAAAAAGGTGTTAGGCAAATTAGAACTAAATACTTGTTCCGTCACTAATTGTCCACCGCATACGGTAATTTCAGTTGTTCCAATAATTTGTGGTAGGGGAAAAGCTGATAAATAAAGTGTTGCACTTTCACCAATACAACCATCAAAAGTTGCGGTAAATATGATAGAGTCTTCTACTACTGTATTTGTATTATTTACAAAGTTAAATGTTGGAAGAGGAAAAGAATTGCCAGTTAAAGGTAAAGTAATAATCTGCTGTGCACTATGAACCCAATTAAATGAAGCATTAGAAACATTTGAAGAAATCTGCATCACAGAAGAACTTTGATTGCTGCACTTTTCCATTACAGTAATACTTAAATCAACTGTTGGAATTGGTTTTACATTTACTGTAAAATTCATTGCATTGCCCTGTGTGCAACCTGGTTCAGCAGATCGAACTGAAATCGTAGCTGCATTGATTCCATTTCCGTTATTCAATGCTTCAAAAGATGATATATTTCCCTGACTTTGCGCTGCAAGACCAATTGAAGTATTATTATTCTGCCAAAAGAAAATACTATTTGCAACATTCGCTATGAACGAAGGAATTACCAATTGATTTCCTCCACATATATCTATATTGCTGAGTTGATTTACTGTAGGTGATGGTCTTACTGTAATAATTTTAACAGCAGTTAGCTGACCTAAACATCCATTTGCAAAAGGAGTAACGCTAATGGTAGCAATGGAAGGTATATTTGAAAAATTCAATGCAGTAAATTGAGAAATATTTCCACCTCCAGAGGATTGTAAACCAATAGTTGAATTAGAATTAGTCCAACTTGAAAAAGTAGTATTAACAACGGGACCAGTAAAAACGATAGCTGGAACTGAACCTCCGTTACAAACTTGTAGGTTGGGAAGCAAATCTGCAGTTGGTTTGGGTCTAACAGTAAATGTCGTAATAAACGTAGAAAGACCAACACATTGGTTTGCAGTAGGTATTGCATTGATATTAGCTGTAATAGGTTGATTTGTAGAATTGATTGTCAAAAATTTAGGGACATTGCCCGTTCCTGCAGCTAATAAACCAATAGAAGAATTTGAATTCGTCCATTGGTAAGTGGTATTTGCAACAGAACTAGACAAACTTATTAAAGTAGAACTATCCCCAGCGCAAATAGATTGATTGGAAGATGAAAATACATTAGGAATTGGTTTCACAATTAAAGTTGTAACATTCGTTGGGTCTCCAGCGCAGCCATTTGCAAAAGGTGTAATACTTATGATGGAAGAAATATTAGTTGTAAACGAATTATTGGCTAAAAATCCTGTTATGTTGCCATTTCCGGAAGATGCAAGCCCAATATTTGGATTTGAATTTGTCCATTGAGAAAATGTAGTATTCGCAATTGGTCCTGTAAAAACTAAAGGTTGTGTTAGAACTCCACTACAAATTGTTTGATTTGGCAAAACGCTTACAGTTGGCTTTGGAAAAACTGAAACTGTAATTTGATAAGTAAAACCAGGATTACAATTTGAATTAATTGGAGTTATAGTATAAACAGCCTGCGCTACCGAATTTGTGTTATTAATCAGCGTTTGTTGAAATGTTGCGTTTTGATTGCCAATTATTGCGCCAGTTAAAGAACCAGAAGGACTTATTTGTGGTAAACTCCAAGTATATGATACAGAAGGTGGGTTAATACCCTGAAAAAAAGAAATCCCACTGCAAGCATTTAAATTAGAATTGGTAAATGGACATTGAGCATTTGAATTAAAACCTAATAAACAGAATACAATTGATAATAAACCAAAAAGTAGCGTTGAATTCACACTTACTTGATTCCACCTTTTATTAGGACTATATTCATTAAAAGTCAAAATACATATTTTTCGTTTCATTCTTTTTCCATATTTAATGAGAGTCAAAATTATTGCTAGAATATAGTTTTTATTAAAACTATTATTCATTAGTTTTTCTTAGTAATTGGGATTTAATATTATCAAAATAATCTTTTTCCTTTTCCAAATTATCACTTACAATTTCGCAGTTATCAAAGAAATAAATATATTTAAAAGACTTAATATCGTTAGAAGCCTCAATATATTTTGAGATAAACACATCTTCATTTAGACAATCATTTTTCCAACGACCTTCAATCAAAATCTCGTTA
>Ga0105049_10001931_pt1 | contig 24555 bp, 20 predicted proteins | sample MAT06_FD_78087 | JGI IMG/M metagenome (GOLD analysis project Ga0105049, IMG submission 78087) | Freshwater microbial communities from Lake Fryxell liftoff mats and glacier meltwater in Antarctica - MAT-06 | ecosystem: Environmental > Aquatic > Freshwater > Ice > Liftoff microbial mat | place...
CGTCGATGAAGGATAGCATGCTCCGCACGTCGTGGAGCAGCGAGAGCTTGAACGGCTCAAGTTCCAGGGCGATCTGCACGCCAAGCTTCGCGGCATCGTCCCCCAGCAACTTGAGATTCTTCACCGCCGTGGCCCACTGTTCCGCGGGCGGGATCACCTGGCGTTCCCAGATGTATTCGCCCAGCACCAGCAGGACGTTCTTCGCTCCGAGTTCGAACGCGAAATCGAGGTACGCCTTGCACCGGCCGAGATGGAATCGCTGCACCGACGGGTTGAAGTCGATCAGTCCCGCAGCCACGCAGGCCACGCTGATGATGGGCAGGCCGACCTTATCGCACTCCTTGCGAATCTGCACTCTCTCGCGAATATCGATATCAAGCGGGTCCGCGAAGATGTCGATAGAATCGAACCCGATCTCCCGCGTCTGGCGGATCCCCCAACCGGTATCCCGACCGGCCTGAACCCAGGCAGAATTGATGAGGCCGAGCTTCATGATTCAGGCTCCTCGAATTTGCAAGGATCGGCAAGAGCGTCAGCCGACAGAAGTGGATATGATCGGCAGAAACGCGCCCGATAGCAACGCTTCGGCTGGCTTTGCGGAGAGTGGGTTTCGCTAATGGAGGCAGTTTAATATGGTGTAAGGGAGATGGCCCCTCCTTTGCTACGGGTGGGGTGGCCCGACCTGGATGGATTTAACGCATGGAGTTCTTCGAGCAATTCGGATACCTCGGCATCTTCCTCGCTCTGCTCGCGGCGGGGTTTGGAGCACCGATACCCGAGGAACTCCCCGTTCTCACCGCGGGCGTTCTGGTTGGCCACGAAGACACGCCGCTTCGCTGGTGGATCATGCTGCCGGTCTGCATCCTTGGCGTCGTCATTGGTGACACCGTGCTTTACGGTGCCGGGCGATTCTTCGGCAAGCGGATCGTCAACAGTCAATGGATTCAACGAAAGATCCTCTCTCTTGAACAGCAGAGCAAACTCGAGAAGGCCTTCCACGAACGAGGCATCTGGGTGCTTCTGGGCGCTCGCTTGCTTCCCGGCGTGCGCACGCCAGTGTTCATCATGGCCGGCGTCTCACGTTTGCCCTTCGCTCGCTTCATCCTCGCGGACGGGCTTTACGCCATTCCCGGGGTGAACCTGCTCTTCTGGACAGCCTATGTGCTCACGGATCAGGTGCTGGTCATCTTCAACAAGGTCAATGAATTTCGTCCGCTATTCATGGTCGTGATTCTCTCATTCGGCGCGGGCATCCTGTTCCACAAGTTTGTGATGACTCGCAAGGTTTCGACGGGCGAACCGGTGCACGTGCCGGACATCGTGAAGAAGCCCGCGGAGGCGATGGCTCACATGGTGGAGAACGCCGTGGAACGAGTGACGCATCGCCACCACGGCGAAGCGACGGGCGAGCACGCCGGGAAGCATCCCGCCGAGGCCAAGCCCGAGGCCGTCAAGACGGAAGTCCCAGGCTGAACGGATTGCTAGTAGCGACTCCCCAGCAAGTTCGGTTGTTACTTCCCTTCCTTGGCCAGCGTGCCGTCTGGCTGCAAGCGGAGCAGGTGGCTGTGCCAGCCCCTCTCGAAACTCGCGAGGTTTTGACCGACAAGGGTCTCGAACGCTTTGCGGGGATCGCTGGCGGTGTTGATCGATTGCAGGTAACGCTCGAACTCGGGAGTGCCCAGCACGCGGCGGCCGAAGGTCAGGTAATGGGCGAGCCCCCAGCAGGAGAGATAGGCGCGATCCGCAGCGGCGGCTTCATCCGCGTGAGCGGCGCGGAAGAGTTCACGCCCCGCGACCAGCAAGTCGCTCAACGGCACCAACCCTTCTTCCGTCGACTTCGCCCGCAGCAGCCCCTTGATTCGCGTCAACCGACCGGGGTCGGCATGGTCCGCCCGTAGTTCCCCGGCCTCGACTACGGAGGTCTCGAAGACCTGGGCCAAGCCTTCGTTGAACCAGCGGGGGAGTTCGCCCGTTCCCTTGCCTGCCAGGACATCTTCCCGAGGCAGAGTCCGATAGACGAATGTGGAAACGTAGGCGTGGAAGGCTTCGTGGTAAAGGACGGAGAAGAGTTTCGCCGTGGCCCGGTTGAACTTCTCGTCGTTGGCCCGGTCGGCCGTCTGCACCCGGCGCCGTTCACGGGCTGCCTGTTCGAGATTGCGTTCCAGATCGAGCTTGGACGACTTGTAAAGCTTCCGCACATTCTGTTCGTACAGGTCGACCGCGGCGAGTTGCTTGCGATGCTCGGCCCGGGCGGTCTGGAGTTCGGTGCCCAGCCGTCGAAGTTCGCTGCCGCAGATCACGCGAAAGCCCTGGGGATCGAAGATCGCGGGGTTGAGCAACGCGGGCAGCCCTGCCTGGCCCAGCAGGGTGCGATACTGCTCCGCATCCGGGGCCAGAAGCACGGTGGTGGGTCGCCCGCTGAATTTCGGCGGCAGGACTCGAGCGAAGGCGGTGTAAAGCTGTTCGAGCCGAACCGCGGCACGGCGGGTCACCTCGTCCGAGGCGCCGGAGAGAAGAATGAAGAAGTCCGAATCGTACCTCTTCGCTTCCCGCGGCCGGCCAAGCCAGGCGGCAGTGGCGAGCGTGAGCGATTCCATCCGTTCCTGCTCGCTGCGGCCGGTGGGGTCAAGCTCCGCCAGGCGTTCGCGGAGCAACTGACGCTCGGCTTCCGGCAGCCGATGGACCTTCGCGATCTCCGAGTGATGGAAGGTATCGGTGAGCGTGACCGTCGGCCGGCCGGGCTGTCGGCGGACGGTCTGGAAGCGGATGCGGTCGGTCCCTTCCGCGAGAATGAGCCCCTGAAACTTCGCCTTGTTCGTGAGGACGATCTCGTCAAAGGTCCACGTCGCGGCACCCGGTGGCTGAGCGAGAGCGTGACAACACGCCAGGATCGCGATCAGGGTGCTTCCGCGAACCGCTCGTGCCATCGTCGCGACTCCACCGGGTTAATCCGTATTGTGAACGGCGGTTGGGCCGATGGGAAGGCCTCATGAGATGGGGATTCGGATTCGTCGTGCCGCGAACCCGGGAGTGCCATGCCTGCGACCGATCTCGTTCTTGCGGTCACCGGGGCCAGCGGGTCGATGTATGCCGCGAGATTGCTCGAGGTTCTGCTGCGGAGCGGGCGGACGGTGCATCTCGTGATGAGCCCGTCCGCGGTGGAGGTGGCGAAGGAGGAACTGGAACGCAGCCTTCGCCTGGAACCGGAACACTTCGATGTGCGTGCACTCCTTGGCGACGCGGCGAACGATCTGGATCTCAGACGTCTACGCTACCACCACTTCAAGGACTTCCGTGCAGGCATCGCGAGTGGTTCCTTCCTGACGGCGGGAATGGTCGTCTGCCCTTGCAGCATGGGCACGCTGGCGGCGATCGCGCAGGGGCACTCGGAGAACTTGATCCACCGGGCGGCCGATGTGCATCTGAAGGAACGACGCAAGCTGGTGCTGGTGCCCCGCGAGACGCCCCTGGGGATGGTGCAACTCAGGAACATGCTCGCCGTGACAGAGGCCGGCGCCGTGGTGCTGCCCGCGGCGCCGGGGTTTTACCATCGGCCGAAGGCCCTTGGCGATCTCGTCGACTTCATCGTGGCGAGAATCTGTGACCAGCTGGGGGTGGAGCATCCCCTTTCTTCGCGCTGGGGTTTGCCGATTCAGGGCGAACCCAGAGCGTAAGGGTCAAGGTCTCAACAACTGTCCGAGCAATGAGCGAGCCGGCTCGTCGCACGCGGTTGATTCCAGCGCCGACCCTCCCACCCCTTGGTGGAATCATGTCGAAAGCTGGAATCACTTCCTTCTCGAGTTTAACATCTTTACCATACTCGATTTCCGAATCGAGCGGTGACTGGAATCACGTCCGGTCACCGACGCAAAAAGCGTCGATGATTCTGGTTCAATTGACGTGGGTTGAAACGGAAATCCCGACACTTGTTGATGCGCCAGCCCCAAGCGACGGGGTGGGGCAGAGTGTGACGAATCCAAACGGGGGTGCGAGCTGAGAATCGGACATCTCAATCAAGCAGGTTGAAAGTTCCCCTACGGCGTGAAATTAGCAAATCCTGCGTGAGTCTTTTCGCACCGGGATTCACTTTTCCTATCCTGGACCAACGTTAGATACGATTCATTCGGCCTTTTCTGCGAAACTCGCACGATCCCCTTTTTGTGATCTAGGTTCAATTCAAGCAGGATCGCGTACTGCCCACACTTTGTTTCTTTCATCAGGTGTGCGTTCATGGCCGTGACCCCGACGACATCGGCTCAATTCCTCGAAATCCTTCGATCGAGCGGCATTCTGCCTGCGGAGAAACTTCAGCAGACACTGGCGAAGCTGCCGGCCCTACCGGACTCGGCATCCGCCGCCGCCGACAGGCTGATCGAGCACGATGTGATCTCGAGGTTCCAGGCAAACCTGATTCTTCTGGGGAAGTACAAGGGATTCCGCCTGGGTTCCTACGTAATCCGGGATGTCCTGGGTCGCGGCGGCATGGGCGCGGTGTACCTTGCTGAGCACCAGACGCTACGACGCAAGGTGGCGATCAAGGTGCTGGTCAACAACAAGGACGCTGACACGAAACTGGCCAAGGATCGCTTCCTTCGCGAGGGTCGTGCGGCGGCGGCTCTCGATCACCCGAACATCGTTCGTATCTTCGATGTCTCGCATCATGGCGACACGCCTTACCTCGTGATGGAATACGTCGACGGCGAAACACTCCAGCAGAAGCTGGATCGCACCGGACCCGTGCCCTACGCGGAAGCAGCGGAGTATATCGCTCAGGCGGCCTCGGGATTGCAGCACGCTCACGAAAAGGGCTTCGTGCATCGCGACATCAAGCCTGCGAACTTGATGCGTAACTCCGAAGGGACGATCAAGATTCTCGACATGGGCTTGGCCCGAACGTACGACAAGGATGAAGAGAAGCTCACGGAAGTGATGGACAAAGGCGCCATCGTGGGCACGGCGGACTTCATTTCTCCCGAGCAGGCTCTCAACAATCCGATCGACATTCGCGCGGATATCTACAGCCTGGGGGCGACGTTCTTCGCGCTGGTGGCAGGCAAGCCGCCGTTCGATGGCAATACGACTCAGAAGCTGATGCAGCACCAGTTGAAGGCGGCGCCCGCGCTCAGGGTGCTCAACTCAACGTTGCCGGAAGGCTTGACGCATGTGGTCGCGAAAATGCTGGCGAAGAGACCCGAGGGGCGCTATGCGATCCCGGCTGATGTCATCGCCGCATTGCATCCCTGGATGACATCGAGTCATCGCGTTCTCGCGGGGCTCTCCCGCACCCGTCTGGCGGAATCGTCCGACATTCAGATGGCCCTGATGGAGTCAGGTCAAGGTGGCAGCTCGATGCGGTTGAGCACCGTCTCATTCTCGCAGGATGGCCCAGGGTCGGGATTCGCCAGTCAGGCCGAATCGATGACGGACACGGCGAATAGCCTTCAGGCTTGCTCGACGGCCGCGACGCCACAATCTCGGATCATTCGTACGATGCCTGTGGAGAAGGCTCCCGTGAACGAGTTGAAGTCCGCGGAGCATCGCCGACTCAAGCAGCAGATACTCAAGAACAAGCAGACCCGCTTGATCGCCTGCGGTGCGGCCGTGGCTGTGACGGTCGGAATCGCGTTCGCGATCATGACAATTCGCCAACCTTCCTCCGCCGCGGGCAACACGCCCCCCGACACTCAAGATCCCCCGGCAGCGCTCGTGCAGACGCCCACCGAAGCGCCGCCGAGATTGCCGCTGCCCGTTATCACGGCGCCCACTCCGGTCGCGTCAACAGAACCGCGGTCGATTTACAGCCTCAAGGCGGAGGACGTGGCTCCCTTTCATCTGAAGATCAATGGCAAAACGCTCACGGAAGGAAACGCCTCGTCCCTCCCGGCGAACATCACCTTGTATACGGGCCTGGATACCAACAATCTGAGCGAAATCTCACGCGACGTGATCGACGATGTGCCGGCTCTCAAACTCCACGCCACGAGGGGAACCGCCAACACGACCATCATCATCGACCTCGAACCAGAGGGCAAACCACTCACGCGGGCGGCCACCTATGCCGCAACGATCGAGTATCGTTCCGAGACGGGACGAATGAATCTAACGCCCGTCACCATCAACAATAAAATCCTCTATCCCGAGCGTGCTTTCACCCACACGGGCGCCAAGAATGAGTGGGCGACAGTGCAGACAGAATTCCGGAGGGGAGTGGACCCGATTTGCTTGATGATCGCCAGCAAGGCTTCGGGTGAAAAGGGCGCCATCTATATCCGCTCTGTGGATGTCTCGGAGGTGGCGGGGCCTTCAGCACCAGTGCCGAACGACGGCCTGCTTCAAACGTTGAGTCATACGGGGCAGATGCCGTTTTCCTCGCTGTATGAAGCTCCTCTGGAAATCACATCGAAGACTGGTTCTTCTCGCATCCTCATGAAATCCGGAGATGGCAAAGCTCCCTTCGGCTGGCTGCCCCGCGCTCTGAGCAAGGGATGCCAAATTGAGTACTGCTTCGACGAGTCGAAGAAGGCCTTCGGGCTCGTAAACATCGTTGGGCCCGGGGATGTTTCCCTTACCGCGCCTTACTTCACCTCGCCAAGCGGTGCCGTTCGAGTCCAGCTCGAGTTTCAGTCGGAAGCGGAGTACGGCGACATCAAGGTTCGTTTCCGCCCGCTTGACGGTTCCGCACTCACAGAACTAATCCTTCCGACCCCCACGCCGCCGAATGAATGGGTGCAAGTTGACAAGATGCTGGACCTCAAGGGTCGCACCTCGGGTCAGATTGAGTTTTTGAATAAGGACCCTCGGCCCGAATGTGGTCTCTACTTCCGAACTTACACGCTCCACGAGGTACCACTCACGCTCGTTTCGCAACCGGTTGAAGGGGCGAAATTGTTCTCCCTGGATGTCTCGGCCATTGAGCCCTTCCGAAACAAAAAGCTCGGAGACAAACTGATCGAAGGGACTGAAGAAAGCTTGCCCCGTGGAGTGTTCGCAAGGTCTTCACGAACGACGACCACGGGGGAATTCTTCCGCTCCACGCATCAGAGTGTGCCTGTCCTGGGAGTCGCGATTGCTTCTGGTGATCCTTCGATCGAGTATGCCTTTGAGCTTGAGCAAGGCATGGGCTTGACTCTCAAGTCAGGTGTCACCTATCGAGCGAAGGTCGAATACCAGACATCGCAGGATGGGTTTGGAGCTTTGGATGCCCAGCTCGTCAACGATCTCCCCAACGTCCGTAACCGGTTCAAGACGATCGCCACGACCAGCCTGAGCTCCGCGCCGGGTGGTTGGAAAACCGCCACCCTGGATTTTCCTCGTGTCGACAACACCCCGGCCCATATTCTGATTAAACCTTGTTCGGTCGCGATGGGTAGCTGCATCTATCTCAAGTCGCTCGAGATCGTGGAACTGAAGTAGCCGCCGCGTTACTATCCAGGTGTTCATAGGCACACCCTCGTGATACGATTCGGGTACACACCCGGTCGGCTTGCGGGGGCTTTTTCATGGACCTGTTCGACAACCTGCGGGACACGAACCGCCGCAAGGCCCAGCCTCTGGCGGCACGCATGAGGCCGCGGACCCTCGACGACTTCGTGGGGCAGGAGAACTTCATCGGGTCCGGCAAACTGCTTCGCCGAATGCTGCTGGCGGATCGGTTGAGTTCGTTGATCTTTTACGGACCGCCCGGCACCGGGAAGACCGCCCTCGCCCATGTGATCGCCCATCACACGCAGAGTCGATTCAAGCCGCTGAACGCCGTCTCCGCGAACATCAAGGACGTGCGTGACATTCTCGCAGATGCACGCCATCACCTTGAAGGCCACGGCGAACGCACGATCCTGTTCCTGGACGAGATCCACCGCTTCAGCCGCAGCCAGCAGGACGTGCTGTTGCCGGATGTCGAGGAGGGCGTGGTGATCCTCATCGGCGCGACGACGGAGAATCCGTTCTTCGCGATCAACACGCCGCTCCTGAGCCGCAGTCAAATCTTCACCTTTGAACCGCTGACTCGAGATCACATCCGCACGATTCTGAGGCGAGCCCTGGAGGACAAGGATCGCGGCCTGGGCGATCAGAATGTTCAGGTGACGGACGAGGCGATGGCGTTCCTGGTGGAGATGTGCGATGGCGACGCCCGCCGCGCGTTGACGGCTCTCGAGATCGGCGTGAAGTCGTCGGCCAACAAGTCGCTGATCCTTTTCGATCTTGCGCTGGCCCAGGACTCGATTCAAAAGAAGGTGCAGAACTTCGATCCCACGGGGGATTCTCATTACGATCTCGCCAGTGCGTTCATCAAGAGCCTCCGCGGCAGCGATCCGGACGCGGCCCTTTACTGGCTGGCTCGCATGCTTGAGGGGGGCGAGGATCCACGGTTCATCGCGCGGCGCCTTGTCATTTTTGCCTCGGAAGACGTGGGCAACGCCGACCCTCGCGGACTGATGATCGCGACGGCAGCCTGGGATGCGGTGGAGCGCGTCGGCCTGCCCGAGTGCAGGTTGAACCTCTCGCAGGCGGTGTGCTACCTGGCGACCTCGCCGAAATCAAACGCCTGCACTCTCGCGATTGGAGCCGCATTGAAGGATGTGAAGGAAGGCCGAACGCTGCCCGTGCCCAAGCCTCTCCGTGATTCGCATTACCGCGGCGCGAAGGAAGAGTTCGGCCATGGCGAAGGCTACAAGTATGCCCACAATTTCGAGGGCGGCTGGGTCGATCAGGTGTACGTGCCTGCGGACGTGGAGTACTATCACCCGACCGACCGCGGCGACGAGGCGGAAATCAAGGCCAGGCTCGATCAGTTGCGGAAGCGGAAGCAGAAATCTTCCGAGCGTGGTGAGCCATGACCAGGCGAACCCGAAGCGTAAGCGCCGGGGTGGCCCTGACAGATAGCCTTGCGAACCCGGGCGGCGTGGCTTGAGTCGCGAAGCGTGAGACGCAGCTCGCACAGGGAGATCATTGCATGACGGCTGACGAATGGGACAACGAATCAACCCCAAGCCTCCTCTGCGATCAGCTACCGGATCGCCCGGTGTTCGCCCGAGAACGGCGGCTGCTCCTGACGGCTTGCGTTCGTGTTCTCCTCCAAGGATCGCGGAAGCCCTTGATGGAGTTAATCGACGTCGCGGAGGATCTCGCGGATGGGGCCACCGCGCACGAGCAACGCCGTGAGGCCATCCGCGGCTTGACCACCACGCGATCGGTCACGCGAGTGGGGCTTGGCACGCAGACGCTGGCACTTGCCCTGCAAAAGGATGTCTCACAGGCCAACATTCGTGCTCTGGTGAACGGCCTTGAAGATCTGTTGCTGACGCCAGAACGGGTGCTTCTCTCGATGGAGATGCTCTGTGATCTGCTTCGGGACATCTTCGGCAATCCGTTCCGCTCGATTCGCATCGACGCGTCCTGGCGAACGCCCACAACGATCGCAATCGCGACGCAGATGTACGAGTCTCGCGATTTCCGCCCGATGCTAATCCTTGCGGATGCCCTTGAAGACGCCGGCTGCGAGAACGCGGAGATTCTCGATCACTGTCGGCATCCGGAAGGGATGCACGCCCGGGGGTGTTGGGTGGCCGATGCGGTTCTCGGGAAGAAATAAGCCTGCCTCCCTTCTGCCTCTCTCACTCGGTAGAATTCTCTCACGGACCGACGTTTCACCGCATGAGGACGACATGGGCGAAAGTTACATCTTCAATATTCGGCACATGACCAAGCACTACGGCAAGAAGGAGATCCTCAAGGACATCAATCTCAACTTCTACCCCGGCGCCAAGATCGGCGTGCTCGGCGGCAACGGGGCCGGTAAGTCCACGCTGCTGCGAATCATGGCCGGCGTCGACAAGGATTTCATGGGTGAAGCCTGGATCCTCAATGGCTCCACCGTCGGCTACGTGCCCCAGGAACCGCGATTGACGCCCGGCAAAACCGTGCTCGAGAACATCGAGGAAGCGGTCGCCCCCATCCGCGCACTCCTCAAACGCCAGGAAGAGATCGGCGAGGCCTTCGCCAAGGAAGACGCAGACTTCGACAAACTCTCCACCGAGATGGACCGCGTGCAGGCCCAGATCGACGCGACCGATGCGTATAACCTGGATCGGCAATTGGAACTCGCGATGGAAGCCATGCGGCTGCCGCCGCCGGACTCTCCAGTCGAGCAACTTTCCGGCGGCGAACGTCGTCGCGTCGCACTCTGCAAAATGCTGCTCCAGAAGCCCGACCTGTTGCTGCTCGACGAGCCGACGAACCACCTCGATGCTGAGTCCGTGGAGTGGCTGGAACATCACCTCGGCAGTTACACCGGCGCCGTCGTCGCCGTCACGCACGATCGTTACTTCCTGGACAACGTCGCTCGCTGGATCCTGGAACTGGATCGCGGCCGTGGAATACCCTGGGAAGGCAACTATTCCGGCTGGCTTGACCAGAAACGTCGGCGGCTTGCCGTCGAGGAGAAGCAGGAGAGCGCTCGTCAGAAGCAACTCGCTCGCGAACTCGAGTGGGCGAAGGCCGCACCGAAGGCCCGCATGGCGAAGAGCAAGGCCCGGCTCGCGGCCATCGACAAGCTGCAATCGCAGGAATATGAGGAACGCGAGGACGATCTGCTGATCCAGATCCCCCCGGGAGCCCTCCTGGGTGATCTCGTGGTGCGTGCGGAAGGTCTCTCGAAGGCGTACGAAGACAACCTGCTGTTTGAAGGAATGGAGTTCAACCTGCCCCGAGGTGGTATCGTCGGCGTCATCGGGCCGAACGGCGCGGGCAAGACGACGCTTTTCAAGATGATCGTCGGCCAGGAGAAGCCCGATAAGGGCAAGCTCACCGTGGGTCCATCCGTGCAACCTGCTTACGTCGACCAGAACCGCGACTCCCTGGTAGCGAAGAACTCGATCTTCGAGGAGATCACCGGCGGCACGGACTACATCATGCTCGGCAAGCAGAAGGTCGCGAGCCGGGGCTACGTCGCTCGCTTCAACTTCAAGGGGCCGGACCAGCAAAAGCTCGTCGGCGATTGCTCGGGCGGCGAACGCAACCGCATCCACCTCGCGAAGCTGCTCCGTAGCGGTGGCAACCTCCTGCTGCTTGACGAACCGACCAATGACCTTGATGTGGAAACGCTTCGAGCGCTGGAGGAGGCCCTGCTGAACTTCGGCGGCTGTGCCGTGGTCATCAGCCACGACCGCTGGTTCCTGGACCGGATCGCGACACACATCCTCGCCTTCGAGGGCGACAGCAAGGTCGTCTGGTGCGAAGGCAATTTCCGGACCTATGAAGAACAGAAGCGCGAACGAATGGGCGCCGCCGCCGACCTCCCGACGCGGATCAAGTATCGGAAGCTACATAATTGAGGTAGGATGAAATACACCCCATAAATTGGTTCGCAGGAGAGAAAGTATGTCCATCGAGCCCGACATCCTGAAGGGTGTGGTGAGGAATGGCGTCATCGAATTCCAGGCCCCTTATCTACTCCCGGACGGGACGGAGGTCGAGTTCGTCGTGACACAACATGTCTTCACTGCTGAGGAGCAAGCCGAGTTCGAGTTCTGGGATAAGCTGAGCGATGAGGCGTTTCAGATGGTTCTCGATCTGGAACAGGAGAAAGAAGATGCCCATCGGTGATCTTTTTTGGGCCGACCTCCCCGAGTCCGATGGCGTGGAGCAGTCTGGCCGAAGGCCAGTGGTGCTATTCCAGGATGACAGTTACGGCCGCTCTCTGCGAACGGTTCTAATCGTTCCGTTGACTAGCAATCTGAGTGCGATTCGCTTTCCGGGAACCGTATCCGTGCCTGCCAGTAACATCAACCGCCTCACAGTCGACTCGATTGCCTTGGTCTTCCAGCTTCGGGCTCTGGATCGCCGACGTCTTGTTGCGAAATTCGGAATGGTTGAACAAGCTCTTGTTTCCGTGATGCACGAGGCGCTCGATCGTCTGACAGGACGACCACGGCAACCGCCGCCTGTTTCCAAGCCGATTCCCTCTCCTCCACCAACAATTCTTCCATCTGAACGCACTCTCGACATCTAACCATACCACCCATGATTGAGCTCATCGACACCACGAAATCCTACACCCAGGGCCACCGCACGGTGACCGCGCTGCGCGGGGTGTCGCTGCGCATCGAGACGGGCGAGTTCGTCACGATCATGGGGCCGTCGGGGTCGGGGAAGTCGACGCTCATGCACCTGATCGGGGCGCTCGATACGCCCTCCACCGGGCGGGCCGTTTTTCAGGGGCAGGATCTTCAAGCGATGTCGGATCGGCAGCGTTCGCTTTTGCGTCGGGATCGCATCGGCTTCGTGTTCCAGGCGTTTAACCTGCTGCCGACCCTCAAGGCCGCGGAGAATGTGGCACTGCCGTTGTTGCTGGGCGGCATGAGTCGCAGCAAGGCGATGGCGCGGGCGCGAGAGTGCCTCGAACTGGTCTCGCTCTCGCAACGGGCGGATCACTTTCCGGACGAGATGTCCGGCGGGGAGATGCAGCGTGTCGCCGTGGCCCGAGCGCTGGTCGCCGAGCCGGAGGCGGTGTTGTGCGACGAGCCGACGGGGAACCTCGACACGGCCACGAGCCGGGAGATTCTCACGCTGCTCGGCAACCTGCCGGAACGAGGCAAACGCTCGGTGGTGGTCGTCACACACGATCCGACGGCGGCGGCGTACGGCACGAGGCTCATCCGCATCCGCGACGGGCTCATTGAGTCCGATGAACCGATCACGAAGATGTAACGTGGAATTCCTCACCAACTCGAACACCGTCGACTCGTGCTTCTCTGCTTCGATTTCTTTCTTCATGGATGAACGATGCTGCCGGTCTACCGTCTCCTGAGCATTCGCTATCTCCTGCACCGATGGGATCGCGCGATCCTCATCATCGCGAGCATCGCCCTGGGCGTGGCCACGCTGGTCTCGGCTCGCATCCTCAACCAGTGCTTTCAGATTGCCGCGTCGGACACGACCACGCCGCTCAAGGGTGCGGATCTTTACGTCACCAATGGCGAGGCGGGCGTGCGCCGAGCGCTGGTCGACGAGATTCGCGCCGCGAACATACCGGGGCTGAAGTCGGTGCAGCCTTTGGTCTTCGACCGTGTGCAGTTGCCCGGGCTCGATGGACGCGTGGCGGTGCTCATGGGTGTGGAGGCGTCGTCGAAATCGCTGGGGCTGGACTCGCAAACCAAGCCGGACATCCGCTTCACGGACGACGGGCTGCAAGTGCCCGTGCCGGACCTGAAGCTGACACTGACGCTGACGGGTGAGGGGCCGCGCTCGACGCTGATGGCGATGTGGGCCGCGGCGAAGGATGGAAAGTGGGACGATGTTCGCGCGATCTGGGACCGCACGCCGGACCGCCTCGCGGTGGTGAGCCGATCGATCTTTGAAGAGCGCAAACGCCAGAACGGGGCGGGGCAGCCGCTCGTGCTCCGGCATGGGACTCGTCGCATCGAGTGCCTCGTCATCGGCGTCATGGATGTCGCGAGTGATTCGCCGCTGGAAGCCCTGGGCAGGAATTTCATCGCGATGGAAGTCGGACAGGGCTCGCGCGTGATCCGCCCGTCCGCCACTCTCGCAACGGCTGCGGTCGTGGGTGGCATGGCCGAGCCGGCGTGGGATCTCGCCTTTCCGCCGAAGGTCAATCGACTCGACCTCTTTCTGGAGCCCGATGCGAATCGCGAAGCAGTCATCGGGCATGTCACTCGCGTCGTCGGCCTCGCGGAGATGGTGAAGCCGCCGGAAACTCAGGGCCGTTCGACGCAGGAGGTGATCGACGGAATCCAGGTCGGTTTTCTCGTCTGCTCGCTGGGCGCGATGGTGGTCGGTCTCTTCCTGGTCTACAACGCTCTGGCTGTCACCGTCGCGGAGCGAAGGCCCGATATCGGCATCCTGCGTTCCATCGGCGCCACACGGGGCCAGATCGTTCGCCTCTTCACCGTTGCTGCGGTCGTGCTTGGGATCATCGGGGCGGCGCTCGGGGTTCCGCTGGGCGTGCTGCTCGCGCGAATCACCCTCGAACAGTTCCGCCATGAACTGCAATCGATGTTCCTGAACCCGGAACTCGATCCCTCGCGTTTGACGTTCGCCACGGCCGCCTGGGCGATGCTCGCGGGGATTGCAACCTCGGTGTTCGCCGCACTTGTCCCCGCGGTGCAGGCCGCGGCGGACGATCCCGCACACGTCGTCCGCCGATCGGGCCGCGGGGCCAAGGGCGTGTGGATCCTCGTGCATCGCCTCACCTGTGTCGGCCTCATCGTCGTCGGCTTGACCATGATCGGCTTCCGCCTCTCACTGCCCCCGCGAATCGGGGCCATCGGCGGCATGATGCTGATTCTCGTGGGCCTGCTGCTCGCCGCGCCGATCCTGGTGGCGCTGCTCGTGAGATTGATTCAACCGCTCTTCCGGGCTGTTGGCATAATCGAATTGAGGCTTGCCGCGGATAACCTCTCAAGGGCCCCGGGTCGCACGGGCGTCGTCATCGGCGCTCTCGGTGCCGGAGTTGCCCTCATGTTCCAGACCGCGGGCGTGGGTCGAAGCAACCAGGAACCGGTGAACGAGTGGATCAACGAAGTCGTGCAGGCGGACGTGCTCGTGTTTAGCGGGGATATGACGACAGCGAACAGTTCCTTCTCGCCCATGGAGGAGAACATCGGCCGGGAGATCGAACGGCTGCCGGGCGTCGATCGCGTCATGAGCCTGAGATACTCACGCCCGGAGTTCAACGGCACCATCGTTTACATGATCGCCCTGGACGCGGAGGCGTATGCCCGTGCCACGCGAGCGAGACTTCCCACGGGAATCCCGGGCCTTGAACGCTTTCTGGACCTTCCCGGCACGAACGATTGCCTGGTGTCGGACAACTTCATCGTACGGCATGGCGTCTCCGTGGGGGACACGATCGCACTGCCCGGCCCCGACGGCCCGGTGAGCCTACGCATCGCGGGAACGGTCCGCGACTATTCCTGGAGCCGGGGCACGGTCTTTCTCGATCGCAAGCGTTATGCGAAGCTCTTTGGTGATGAACTCATCGACATGAGCCACGTCTTCCTGCAACCGGGTTACCCCGGCGGCACGGCCGCGGCGAGGAAGGCGGTGGACGATTACATCACCGCTCACGCCGATCGCGGCCTGATGATCACCGATCGCGAGGCGCTGCGGAGGTTCGTCTCGGACCTGATCAACCGCGTCTTCCTCCTGGCGTACCTTCAGCAGATCATCGTCGGCGTCGTCGCCGCCCTGGGCGTGGTGACGGCGCTGCTCATCTCCGTGCTCCAGCGAAAGCGCGAACTTGGCCTGCTCCTGGCGATCGGGGCCACGCCGGGGCAGGTGCTACGCAGCGTGCTGGCGGAAGCGATCCTCATGGGCGCCTTCGGCACCGCACTTGGCATCCTCATCGGCATCCCGATGGAGTGGTACGTTCTCAAACTCGTGATGGTCGAAGAGAGCGGATTCGTCTTCGATCTGGTGCTGCCCTGGAAGCAAGCCGCAGCGATCGCCGCGGCGTCGATGCTGACCGCCACCTTCGCGGGCCTGCTGCCAGCGATGCGAGCGGTGAGGACGCGGATTCCCGACGCCATCCAATACGAGTAAGCCTGGAACTCAGCACTCGGAACTCAGCACTTGGAGGTCGCGTCTGTGAGTACGCCGAAGAAGCCGAACATTGTTCGCCTCCATGAACTCAAGGCCGGGCAGGAGGCGGATGTCTTCACTCAACTTATCGAGAAGCGGGCCGCAACCACGCGCGATGGCAAGCGTTATCTCCTCTGCAAGTTTCGCGATGCCCGCCGAACCGTGAGCACCATGCCGCTCTGGCATGCCGGGCCGTGGTTCGAGGAATGCGAGGCCCAGTGGAACGTCGGCGAATGCTACAAGATCCGTGGCAAGCTCATCGAAACCGATCGCTACGGGGCCCAACTCGAGATCGAACAGATTCGCCCCGTCCACGATCGCGATCACGAGGACGGCTTTGGCGAGCATCTCTTTCTGGACGATTCCCGCAAGGATCCCGAGGCGGAATTCGCCTCGCTTCAGGAACTGGCGAAGGCCGAGATTCGCGACGAACCGCTGCGAGCCCTGGTGCTGTGGCTTCTCGATCGATACTCGGGGAAGGTGAAAACGATGCCAGCGACGGCCTCGCGATTCTACACGTTCCCGGGGGGCTGGCTCGATCACACACTCGCCGTCACGAGGACGTGCGCCTGGCTCGCGGATCGGTATGTCGAGCGTTTCCCGGAGTTGAAGCTGAATCGCGATCTGACGATCGCCGGTGCGATGCTTCACGATCTGGGCCGGTTACTGGAAGCGGACTCGAAGTTGCCCGGCCTGCCGCCGGAGACGAATCGCGCGGGCGGCCTCTTCGGCCAGCATATCCTGGCGTTCACCGCGATCCATGACGCAGCACGAGAGGTCCCCGAGGTAAATGCGGAGATGGTGGAGATTCTCGAACACATCGTGATCTCGCACCTGTCGCATCCGGACTGGGGCTCGCCCAAGTTGCCGAAGGTGCCCGAGGCCCTGATCGTGCACCACGCGGATGACCTGGATGCGAAGGTCGAGATGTACGCCCGCTGCCTGGAAAAGGACACGTCCACCGGTCCCTTCACGGCTCGCGATTTTGGCCTGGGACGTGAGTTGTTGAAGGATCGAAAGGTGTAAGGCGAGTGGGCCATTGGCGAACCCGAAGCGTAAGCGCCGGGGTGTCATGAAGCGGTTGGGCAGGCCACCAGGTCGCTCACGCTCCGGGTTCGCCAGGTTACCCCGTGCGTTCGATGAGCGACTGAGTCTTGATGACCGCGAACTCGTCCGGGAAGGTGTGGAAGGTCGACACGGAGAGGCTGTGCTTCAACGCCTCGGCGATGACGATGCTGAGTGGTGAAACGCCCAGGCGGTGGTGCGGCGATCGCCCGTGCACGAGCCCTTTGCGGCGGCCTTCGTCGAGCAACTCTTCCTGGAAGTTCAGGAACAGTTCCGCGGGCAGCACCTCGACTTGCAGGTTCATCAAGTAGCGGATGCCGCGAACGAGTTCACAACGGCCTCCGCGTTCGCCTCGGAAGGGATGCGTTAGCCGATCACCGGTTTGGGGCAGTTCCTGCTGGCGGGTGGCGGTGACCTCGGCGAGGTGCGTGCAGCCATCGGACCAGGACAGGACGTGGCCTGTCGCTGTGATGCGTACGGTGAGGCGGTAGCCATCGCGTTCGACCTGACGGAGGGCGAGCGTGTCGAAGAATTCGGGATGAACCGGCCGATCGTAGAGTCGGAAGAGAAGATCCTCGACTCGCGGCCTGGTGATGGGAGCCCACATACCACGATCCTGATGCCTGGAGCGACACCGGGATTATACCGTGAAAGGGTGGTGGGAGCGGAAGACGAAAAAAGCGGAAGGAGCCAGTGCTCCCCCCGCCTCGAAGACGATCACGATCGAGTCGTGGATCACGTCTTCATAGGATTCGCAGGTGCGGCCGGCGCGGCCGGTGCAACCGGAACTTCGACGCCACAGCCGCTGCAGCCGGCCGGAACGCCGGAGCATCCCGAGCAGCCCGTGCTGTGACGGTGCTTACGGAAGAAGCCACCATGCTTGCTGCCGCTGCAGCCCGTGGACTCGACGACCACGCCGCAGCAGCCCGTAGGGGCCAGATCAGCGCCGGTGCAGCCAGTGCAACCGCTGCTGTGCTTGGCCTTCATGCGTGCGAAGAGACCCACCTTGCCGCCGCAGCAGCCCGTGGACTCGACGACCACGCCGCAACAACCGCTGCAGCCTTCGCTCTTGTGACCGAAAGAAGCCACATCGCCCGAACCCGTCATCGCCATCATCAGAACCATGCTGTACATCGATCGACCTCCCAATCCGTGTGTTGTGGAGAAACCCCGTTGGACCCACCCCTGTCCTGACCGAGATCCCCCGACTCGCTCCACCGTCCTAGGTGGTAAGCGGGGCAACTTTGGCAAGACGCACGCTTTTTAAGGCGTGTGTTCAAGATCGTAGAGGTCGCCCTAAATCGCGTCAATAGTAAGCGGGGCAATATGGATGGGATCAAGAGGTCTGGGCGATCCGGATGGAACATGCCCTACATTCGTTACTGCGGGATTCATGATGATGGATGGGTGATTTTGCCGCGGGTTCTATCGGTCGGCGGGGTCACCGGGGGAACGCGGGATGGCGAGCGGAGGAATGACCGAGGTCGGGGCCTTTTTTTTGCCAGTCCCGCTGTGCCATCGGTTATGGTGAAGGCAGCGACAAGTGACGAGTCGCGGTGAAGAGTCACGACAGAGAAGCGGGGAAGCGCAAAGCGACCGGCCCGAGCGATGAACTCGCATCCGGAAGGTTTCCCCCTCCGTTTCAGGGGGCCGTCATGGACCGGGACGCCGTGGTTGCGGTCACGCCGCAATTTGAAGAGTTGGTACCGCCGCCGAGCCTCTCTTACGCCTCGCAGATCTCGTATCTCGCTCTGGGTCTGGTGGCCGTGGCCGCGGTGCTGGGGTGGCTTGGCGGGGCGGACTGGCTGAACACGATTCGCCTGTGGTGCGTCGGCCTGGGGACGGTCGCCGCGGGGTACGCCGTGTCGTTGCGGCCGAGCTCGCCGAAGCTCTGGCTGATGGGCGCGGGCGCGTTCCTTCTCGCCGGGGGGCTGCCTGGGGTCAGTTTCTCGGGCCTGCCGGAATCGTGGGACTCTGCTCAGTTCATGTTCCGCGTCCTCGCCGGAGTCGCCGTGTTCGCCGCCGGGTTAGCGGCGCTGACGTACAACTGGCGGCTGCGGGTCGCCTCGGTGTGCATCCTCTTCCATTTCTTCGGCATCTTCCTCGCGACGACGAGCCCGACCACGCACGGTACGAACGCGTACTGGGTGACGGAGCAACTCTTCAACAAGGTCTTCATTCATTACCTTCAGTTCGTCTACCTTCGCAATGCGTACCACTTCTATTCGCCGGAGCCGGGCCCCGCGAGCCTGCTGCTGTTCCTGATCAAGACGGAAGTGGGGACGGAAGAGGTGAATGGCCGTATGGTGCCGAAGTACGAGCGTCGCTGGGTGATCCTGCCGCGAAGGCCGCACGATATCAAGGATCCGTTGGGGGTGTCGTACTTCCGGCGACTGTCGCTGACGGAGCAGGTGGCCGCCCCGGGGAACGCCGCCACCACGGCCGAGTCGAGTGAAATCCACCGCCGCCGGAAAATGGCGTTTTTCGAGGAGTCACGTGGCGCCGGGCGAGTGGTCGAGGTACTCATCCCGTTTAATCCCTTCGAGCCGGCGGAGGCCCAGTACCGCATTCCGTCCCCCTTCACGTCGCGATACTTGCTGCCCTCGTATGCCCAGAACGTGATTTACGAAGAGTCGCCCAATCCCGAGACGATGAAGAAGACCACGGTGATGGTCTACCAGCTTGTGCACCGGACGATGAACGTGCTCGAGGCCCGCAACTCCTTCCATGCGGACCCGTATGCACCCTCCACTTATCGCGCGTATTACCTGGGCGAGTACGACGTGTTCGGGAACCTTGTGAATCCGAAGGACCCGATGTTGTACTGGAACGTGCCTGTGTATCCGAAGCAGCCAGGGCAGTTCAGCGATCCGAATCCGGACAAGTTCGAGGACTATCTCTCGCGCCACGCCGGGCTGAAATTCGACTGGGGTAGCCTGCGATAAGAGGTCCCCATTTAACACTGTAATTACCTCTCGGGACTGTGGCACTGGCGTCCCGCCGGTGCCTGGAATCTTGCACCGGGGAGGCGCCTGTGCCGCAGTCCCGGGTCGTTTTGAAACCACTTCTTAGTGGAGAGGTGAGTGAAGGAAAGTCATTGCCGAGTCAACGACTTCGCCACTCGATCAGGAGATGAGCATGAGCATGACGCCCTCAACCGGGGACCGTTCGTTCCGCCAGCGCTGGAGCGACTTCTGGTTCGCACCCTCCGATCCGACGATGCTCGGCTTCATGCGTATCGTGGCCGGGATGCTCGTGCTGTATCTGCATCTCAGCTACACCATGGACCTGTACCGCTTCTTTGGGCGGTACGGCTTCTGGGGTCAGGATTACATCAATCGTGAGCGGAAGGAATATCCCTGGCCGCTGGAGGGCTTCTTCTCGTGGGATGAACGCGCGGACGGGGTGAGCGAATCGGCGATGGCTCGCGTGCCGGAATACCCGCACCGCAAGAAGGCGGTGATGGACTTCATCCGCAACCTGCCGACGGACCCTGCCCCGCGGCGAGCGAGCTTGCGTTACCTGGATCGACTGATTCAATCGCAGAGCGTCGATGGCGCCCGAGTCGGCTTGCAATGGCTGCTCCAACTGCCCGAGGCGAGCGATCTTCGCGAAGCCCGGCTCAAGAAGATAATCGACGATCCGTCGCCCAACGCCGAGGCTCGGCTGGCGGGGGTGCTTCCGGTGCCACAGTTCATCGCGGAGTTGCCGGCGGTGGGCCCCAACAGCCGGACGGCCGTCGTCGACGAGATCCGTGCGCTTCTGTCCGTGCTGCCGCCGACGGGAACGATCGACGACAATCCGCAGATGTATGTTCTCAATCACCTGCGAGACATGGACCTCGATCACTTTCGGGCGTTCAACGAATTCATCATCGGCTTACCGGACGATGCCAACCAGCGGCGTGAACTGATTGATTACCTCGAGTACTGGAACATCGATCGCCGCAGAGTCTCGCGCGTGGGGCACGGGATCTTCTCGATCTGGTTCCACGTCTCCGACCGCAACACCATGCTCATGGTGCATTCGGGCATCCTTGTCATCATGGCTCTCTTCGCGGCCGGGGCGTTCACCCGTGTCACCTCCGTGCTCACCTGGCTGGCGGCACTGTGCTACATCCACCGCTCGCAACAAGTGCTCTTCGGCATGGACACGATGATGAGCATCCTGCTCTTCTACCTGATGATCGGCAACAGTGGTGCGGCCCTCTCCATTGATCGCTGGCGGCAGAAACGTCGCGCGATCCAGGCCAGCCTCGCACGCTGCGGTAAGATCGACGAACCGACGCGAGCCTTCCTGGCGGCCCCGCCGCCGTCGGTCTCGGCCGGCTTCGCCCTGCGGCTGTTCCAGGTGCATTTCTGCTTCGTCTACATGGCCTCGGGGCTCTCCAAGCTCAAGGGAGCCGCCTGGTGGAACGGCAATGCGATCTGGGATGTGATGGTGAACCCGGAGTTCACGCTGCTTCGCTATCCGTGGTATGAGTGGGCCGTCCGCCAACTCGCGGACACGAAGCCGGTTTATTACACCTTCATCACGCTGGGTGCCTGGTTCACTCTGTTCCTGGAGATCGCGTTCCCTTTCCTCGTCTGGACACGCTGGCGAGTTTGGATGGTGCTATGCGGTCTTGTTCTGCACGCAGGCATCGGCATCTTGATGGGGCTGAATCTCTTCGAACTGATGATGATGGTGATGCTGCTCGCGTACCTTCCCGGCTGGGTTGTCCGCGAATGGCTTGGCAATGAGTCGCGATGAGTTGCGAAAGGGATGAAAGAGGTGGAGGAGAGTTAAACCTCCTCCACCGCGACCGCGGCGGTGAAGCGGGGCGCAGGCGTCCAGGTCGTCAGCGACCAGCGGCACTCGCCGATCGTGGCGTGCCGTGAGCCAAGTACGGTTGGCGGGCGAATCGGATCCAGATCGACATCGAAGCTTTGCAGCGACTCGATGCTCGCACCGGCGGCCTTGATCACCGCCTCCTTGCAGGTCCAGCCCCGGAAGAACGCCTCCTGTCGGAGTTCCGGATTCAAGCGGCGATAGGCCTCACATTCCGAGGTCGAGAAGAATCGTTCCACAAGCCCCGCAGCGTTCGGCACTTCGCGGACTCGCTCCAGATCCACGCCGACACGCCGAGGTGCGATCGCAATCAGGGCGAGATCCTCCGTGTGCGTCAGGTTGAAGCGCAGATCCTCACCCAGCAACCTCGGCTTGCCGGAGAGTTCGTACCCGATCGGTACGTCTTGCGGGGGGAGGCCGAGATACTCGCCGAGCAATCGGCGGAGGCACCCTCGCCCCGTGATGAATTGCTCACGAACCCGGCCCGCACGATAGCGGTTGGCGCGGGCCTGCTCCTCGGCCGTAAGAAGCGCAAGAAGTTCCTCCTGATTCGCGGGAGGCATGCCAAGAGGCACGGACCAGACGTGGACATCCCTCGCCGCCAGCGGCGGTGGAGCAGGGCGAGAAGAGCAAGGGAGAATCACGAGGTTCATGGCAAGGAGAGTTTACACATCGGATTGGGCTTGTCCCCGGGTCGCGAAGAGATTAAAGCCGCCTGCCATGCATACCCTGCTTCACGTTCTGGCGTTCTCGGCGCTGGCGTCGCCCACCGCTCCCACCGCACTACAGTGTGCCGAGCCGACCGCGGCCAAGGGGGACGTGAAAGGCGGGCCGCCGCTCGTCCATGTCTTCGGGCTTCGAAATGCGACGGGGGACCGCGTGACCATCACCGGTATCGAAACGAGTTGCGGCTGCCTGAGGCAGAATCTCTCCGCGACGGTGCTCTCCGCCGGTGGGATCACGAAACTCACCGTTGAGGTGAATACGCTCACGCAACCGGAGGGCCCGAATCAATGGCCGATCCGCGTTCGCTATCGCCGTGATCTTCCGAACGCACCGGGCGAGTTCGGCGAAGTCGCGATGGTGATCACGGCGAAGATCGTTCGCGAACTCACGCTGATGCCGCCACAGATCGCCATCTCCGCGACGGGCGAAGTGGTGCGAACGCTCACCCTCTCGGATCGCCGTGAGAAGCCACTGACGCTGATTCGCGCAGAGTCCACGAGCCCTTTTCTGTCGGCCAGGATCGAAGCACGCCATGGGCCCGAAACGAAAGTGACGCTCACTCTGGCCGGGGAGGCTGCACCGGGCGTGCGCGATGAAACCGTGGTGCTTTATTCGGACGATCCCGCCTATCCCGAGTTTCGGGTGCCGGTCCGCGTGCAGAAGCGAGCCCTCAGCGGTGCGATGGCCGTGCCCGAGGAGGTGGTGCTCCGCTTCGCTGCGAACGAACCCGCTGCGTCGGCTCTCGTGCAGGTGCGCAGCCCTGATGGGAAAGAGGTCGCCATTGCGAAGGTGGAAAGCGATCATCCCGCGTTGACGGCGAAGTGGTCCTCCTCTCGTGGCCCGATCGCCACGATTCGCGTGACGGCAGCGGCCCCGACTTCGACCTCGGAAAGCAAGGGTCGCGTGGATCTTCGCGTGCATTTGGCCGAGCCCGCCGGGCAGGTCCTGGTGCTGCCGGTGTCGTGGACTTCGCGTTAGCCGCCGGGCACGACTCGCTGCGATCCGCAGTTGACCTCGCGTCTCTCCGGCCTTACTTTGACGGATATTCCTCTCCGGGCATCCTAGTATTCTCGCCAGGTGGTGCAACGCGTGGGGCGACGATCGATCGATGATTCCGAACCACAGCGGCTCTCGCGGGCGGCGGCCCATCGACTGAGCCTCTATCTCCGCTGCCTGGCGGCTTGGCCCGCCGATGGCGGCAAAATCTCGAGCGGCCAGATCGCGGACTCTGTTGGAGTCAACGATGCCCAGGTGCGCCGCGATCTGGCGGCCCTCGGCAACCTTGGTCAGCGCGGCATCGGCTACGAGGCCCGCGACCTCATCCTCGCGATTCGCCAGACCCTCGGCATCGATCGCACCTGGCGAGCCGTCCTTGTCGGCGTGGGCAACCTCGCTCGCGCTCTGCTTCGCTACCAGGGATTTCGAGCCCAGGGGTTTGACATCGTCGGCCTCTTCGACAGTGATGAAAAGAAGATCGGCCAGGTGATCGAAGGCCTCACCGTCGAGCCCCTTGAGAAACTGGCAGAACGAGTCGCCTCGCAGAAAGCGGAACTCGGCGTGCTCACCGTTCCTGCCGCGGCGGCTCAGGTCGTCGCGGAGTCGCTGGCGAAAGCTGGGATTCGCGGGATTCTCAACTTCGCTCCGCAGCTCTTGCGCTTGCCAGGGGAGATCAAGATCGTCTCCGTCGATCTCGCCATTCAGCTCGAACAGCTGGCCTTCCAGGTCCAGTTCCCCGAAGCAACTCGCCATGGCGATCCGATACGCGACGATCTCGCTTCTCCAGGTGTTGAGACCGACGCCCCGTAATTCAATCGATCGCTTGGCCGTTTGTGTCGATTGACCGAAATATGGTTCTCGCTCTCCGCCGCGTTACTTGATATGATTCTTCACGTGCCAGTATCTTCACGTCTTTGATTGGGGTCGGAGAAGGCCATGTCAGATTCCTATGAGCATGGGGAGCCACCGATCCCGATCCCAAGCGATCCGTCAGGTCGCGTGCGAGTGAGAAAAAAGGTCCGCGTCCGCACGTCGGAAGCCCAGAAGCACGGCTGGGTTCGCAATCGAGATCAACTCTTACGATCGCTGCTCTTCATTTGCGTCGGCCTCGGCGGATTGGCGATGATTTGGATGGGGTTGCGGACGTTCGTGCGCGAGCCGGGCATGCCTTAGGGGACATGTCGGTTGCGGAGCCCCAAGGCCATTGCAAGGAGCAGCGTCTGAACGTGCAGGAAAGTCGAATGTCACGTCGAGGGCCAGTGATTGGCCTCGTGGGAAGCATCGGTGCCGGGAAGAGCGCCGTGGCCGAGGCTTTTGCGGCGCGAGGCGGCTGGGTGA
>Ga0105049_10001932_pt1 | contig 24548 bp, 18 predicted proteins | sample MAT06_FD_78087 | JGI IMG/M metagenome (GOLD analysis project Ga0105049, IMG submission 78087) | Freshwater microbial communities from Lake Fryxell liftoff mats and glacier meltwater in Antarctica - MAT-06 | ecosystem: Environmental > Aquatic > Freshwater > Ice > Liftoff microbial mat | place...
CAAGGATCTCGAACGCTACCGGGCCTCACTCCTCACCGTGCTCGATTCCTACCGGGTGAAGTGATACGAATTCTACGGTCGAACGGCCGGAAGCGCGCTGGGACGCCAAGGAGTAGGGGCGCCCCCGCCCTGAGTCCGTGCGGCACGGGGCGAGGGCGCCCCTGCTCCTTGCGCGCCGGGGGGAAAAACGAAAACGCCCCGGCGCGAGCCGGGGCGTTTCGTAATTTTCTGAAGGCTGGAGAGCCGGGACGCTCAGTAGCGGCGTCCGCCGCCACCACCACCACCGCCGCCGCCCCCTCCACCACCACGGTAGCCGCCGCCACCACCACCGCCGAAATCACGGCGTCCACCGCCGCCACCACCGCCGCCACCGCCGCCGCCGCCGTAGGAGCGTCCACCGCCGCCACCGCCGCCGCCACGATCTTCGCGCGGACGGGCTTCATTGACGGTGAGCGGACGCCCATGGTGCGCCTTGCCGTGGAAAAGGCTGATCGCCTTCTGAGCTTCTTCGTCGCTGGACATGGTGACGAAGGCGAAGCCGCGGGACTTGCCCGTGAACTTATCCTGCATCAGTGCTGCTTCGGAGACCGTGCCAGCCTCGGAAAAGAGATCCTGGAGGTCGATTTCGGTGGCCTCGAAAGAGAGGTTGCCGACATAGAGTTTGTTACCCATTTGCTTGTGTTGTTCGTTGCGCAAAGACTGATTCGCAGGGGCTGTTTCCGACGATCGGATTTCAAACTGCCACTGGTACTCGGCGACCAAAACGATCGCGCTACGAACACAACTAGCAATCTACCAATGCCTGAGCTGAAACTGACTTTGCGCCGCGAGTAGAGCACGCCGAACGGAGCAGTGCAACAGCCCATTTCGCATCCTTTCCGCACCCCCGTTTCGCCCCGGGCGCGGCGCATGGGCTGGAGAAAAAAAGACTCCGTACGGGCCGCATTTTATCCCAGCTTCCCGGCGCCGGGCGGGGCCCTTCCCCGCCGCCCGCTCATCCCGCCCCCAGGCACCAAATCACACAAACGTCACTTCGATGTCACGGCCCAGTCACACCACCGGCGCGCAGTGCTCGCCACGCCGCGACTCTCCTGCTCCCCTGCCTCACTTCACCACCATGACCCTGCCTCTCCCAACGACCGCCGCGCTCACCCTCAACTTCATCCTCGGCGCCCACGCGCTTGCCGAAGTCGTGACTGTCGATCCCGCCATCCCCTCCTACGCCAAGACCTCGGGCGTGACCGGCAATCTCAACTCCATCGGCTCCGACACCCTGAACAACCTGATGACCCTCTGGGCGGAAGGCTTCAAGGCGCAGTATCCGAACGTGAACATCCAGATCGAAGGCAAGGGCTCCTCGACCGCGCCGCCCGCGCTCATCGAAGGCACCGCCCAGCTCGGGCCGATGAGCCGCGAAATGAAGAACACGGAGATCGATGCCTTTGAAAAAAAGTACGGCTACAAGCCCACGGAAATCAAAGTCGCGGTCGATTCGCTGGCCATCTTTGTCCACAAGGACAACCCGATCAAAGGCCTCTCGATGACCCAGGTGGACTCGATCTTCTCGAGCACCTTCAAAGCGGGCGGCAAGGATCTCACCAAGTGGAGCGACGTGGGCGTGACCGGCACGCTGGCCAGCCGCGCGATGTCGCTCTATGGCCGCAACAGCGCCTCGGGCACCTACGGCTACTTCAAGGAACACGCGATCGCGAAAGGCGATTTCAAAGCCACGGTCAAGGAACAACCCGGCTCGTCGTCCGTCGTCCAGGGCATCGGCAGCGATGTCGCGGGCGTCGGTTATTCGGGGATCGGCTACAAGACCTCCGAAGTGCGCGCGCTCCCGCTCTCCGCCAGGGATGGCGACAAGTTCATCGAAGCGACCTACGAGAACTGCCTGAGCGGCGACTACCCGGTGGCGCGTTTCCTCTTCGTGTACATCAACAAGAAACCCGGCGCTCCCGCGGACAAGCTTGTGCAGGAATTCATCAAATTCATCGAGAGCAAGGACGGCCAGCAGGTCGTGGTGAAAGACGGCTACTTCCCGCTGCCGGCGGCCATCGATCAGGAGGAGGTCGCGAAGGTCGCGAAATAGATCCCGGCGCAAGCCAGCTTTGGCGCGGCGCCGATCCCGAACCGGCGCCGCGCCTTCCCTTTTCCAAGCCCCATGCCCACCACTGCCCCACCGCCCGAGCCCGCCAGTGCCGTGCCTGCCCGGTTCCAGGTGGCGCGATCGACGCTGGCCTTCGACCGCTTCATGACGTGGTTCATCAAGCTCGGCGGCTTGCTGGTCATCACGGCGGTCGCGGGCCTCTTCTTCTTCATCCTCTCGCAGATCCTCCCGCTCTTCCGCGGCGCGGAGGTGGCGGAGGAAAAAAGCGTCGCCGTCGCGGCGCAGGGCTCCGCACTGCTCGGCGTGGACGAGTGGTCTGAGCTCCCTGTGCTCATCGAGCCAAATGGCACGCTCACCTTCATCGACAGCACCGGTGCGCGGCCTCCGCAGACGGTCGCGCCGGAATTCACCGAGCAGCGCGCGATCACCGCGGTGACTTATCGGCAGCAGGGGCAGAAGGTCATCGTCGGCACGGCGGATGGCCGCTTCTCCGTGGTGAATCTGAACTACTCCATGACCTTCGCCGAAGGTCATCCGCAGGTCGTCCAGGCTGTGAAGGCGGACCCGTTTTATGCCATCGCGCCTGAGGGAGCGCGCATCCGGGAGATCGCTTACGGCGATTCCGGCGACACCAAGCTCGCGGCCGTGATCTGCGACGTGGGCGGCCAGATCGAAGTCCACGCCGCCACGCTCACCGAGAAGCGCACGCTCCTGGGGAAAGGCGGAATCAAGGTCGGCGGCACTTTCAATCTCACCCGCAAACTCCGCGGCAAGCCGACCCACATCCGTGTGACCTCCAATGCCGACGGCGTGCTCGTCGCCACGGACGCGGGCGAGGTCGATTACTTCTTCCGCACCGGCGACCAGATCGCCGTGCGCCAGACCTTCAAGCCCTTCGCCGATCGCGGCGAGCGCCGCATCGCGGGGATGGATTTCATCCTCGGCGACGTCTCGCTCGTCCTGACCAGCGCCGCGGGCGAAAACCGCGTCTATAGCCTCTTCGTGCCGAAGGATGGCGATCAACGCGTGTGGAGTCTGACGAAAAATTTCGACGTGCTCCCCGGCGCGCCCACCTTTTTTGCCAGCAGTCTGCGCAATAAATCCTTCCTCATCGGCCGTGGAAAGTTGGCCTCGCTGCGCTACAGCACCACGGAGACGGTGCGCTGGGAAGCCACGCTTCCCTTCGAGATTTCGCGCGCCGTCATCGCCGGGAAACACGACCGCCTCCTCTTCCTCGACACCGCCGGCAAGCTGCACCTCCACCGGCTCCACGATCCGCATCCCGAGGCGAGCCTGAAGGCGCTCTTTGGCAAGCTCTGGTACGAGGGCGCCAACGAGCCGAAGTACGAGTGGCAATCCACGGGCGGCACCGACGACTTCGAGCCAAAGCTCTCGCTCGTCCCACTGGTCATCGGCACGCTCAAGGGCACCTTTTACGCGCTGCTTTTTGCGCTGCCCATCGCGCTGCTCGCCGCGCTCTACACGGCGCTTTTCCTCGAGCCGCGCTTCAAGCGCGTGGTCAAGCCGGTGATGGAGATCATGGCCTCGCTGCCCTCCGTGGTGCTCGGCTTTCTCGCCGCGCTCTGGCTCGCGCCCCTGCTCGAGACGCGGGTGCCTTCGGTCATCGCGATGGTCGTGCTCATCCCCGCCGCCGCGCTCCTCTTCGGCTGGTTCTGGGCCGGGATGCGCTACGAAATGCGCCGGCGCATCCGGCCCGGCTACGAGCTCTTTGTCTTCGTGCCGATCCTGCTCCTCGCCGGCTGGCTCGGCTGGCAACTCGGCCCGCTGCTCGAGCGCCTCTTCTTCACCGTCACCGACCCCACCACGGGAGTGAAAGTCGCCGATTTCCGGCAGTGGTGGCCGCACGTCACCGGTGCGGACTATCAGCAGCGCAACTCGCTGGTCGTCGGTTTCATCATGGGCTTCGCGGTCATCCCGATCATCTTCACCATCACCGAAGACGCGCTGTCGAATGTCCCGCCCGCACTCCTCAGCGGCTCCGCGGCGCTCGGCGCGAGCCGCTGGCAGACGGCAATGTCCGTCGTGCTGCCGACCGCGTCCGCGGGCATTTTCTCCGCAGTGATGATCGGCCTCGGCCGGGCCATCGGGGAAACGATGATCGTCGTCATGGCCACGGGCAACACGCCGATCATGGACCTGAACATCTTCTCCGGCATGCGCACGCTCTCCGCGAATATCGCCGTCGAGCTGCCCGAAGCCCCGCACCACGGCACCCTCTACCGCACGCTTTTCCTCGGTGCGATGATGCTCTTCGTCATGACCTTCGTCGTGAACACCGTGGCAGAAATCATGCGCCAGCGCCTGCGCGAGCGGTACAAAACTGTCTGAGGATGACCGCGCCGGCCCGCCCTCCCATCACTCGCACCAAAGGCGAGCAATACGTCTGGATGACCTCCATGGGGCTGGCCATCGGCCTGCTCATGGTCGTGTGTCTCCTGTGGCTCATCGTGTCCCAGGGCGTGGCCGTCTTCTGGCCCGCGGACGTGCCGCAGATCACCCTCCGGGCGGGCGTCAAGAACGGGCTCAACGATGCGTCGGTGATCGGCGGCGAGATCGTGAAGAAACAACCGCGCGCCGAAAAAGACGGCGAGGAGTGGCAGCTCTTCGTCGCCAATCGCGACGCCTACGGGCTCAGCTTCAAATACGTGAACGCCGCGGACATCGAGCGCGTCGAGTTTCCGCCTGCAGTCCTGGTCATCGAGCGGATCGAATACGGCGACGCCATCGGCCTCCCCTCTTTTCTGGAAATCCAAGGCGGCGAAAAGATCGCGGCGACCGATGCCGCCTTTGCGACCCGGCTGGCGGCGAGCGTTCAGGAAGCCGACGCGCGGCGCCGGACGATCCAGCAGATCGAGAAGGGCCAGATCGGCGACATCAGCGCCGAGATGCAGCAGCTCAAGCAGCGCATCACCAACGCCGGGAAACGCGGCGGCGCGGTCACCGCCTTGGACGAGCGCGCGACCGCGCTCCAAACCGAGTACGAAGCGCTCGCCGCCCGGGCCTCCGAACTCCGCGCGGAGCAGGCCGGCGCCACCCTGGGCTACCGCCTGCTCACTGGCGAAGAGCGCACCATGCCCGTCGGCCAGATCGTCCACTACTACCCCCCAAATGCGCTCGGCCCCGGCGACAAACTCGGCCTTTTTCTCCACAACCTCTGGGTCTTCCTGAGCGACGAACCACGCGAGGCCAACACCGAGGGCGGCATCTTTCCCGCGATCTTCGGCACCTTCGTGATGACGCTCCTCATGAGCGTGGCCGTCATGCCCTTCGGGATCGTCGCCGCGATCTATCTTCGCGAATACGCGCGCCAGGGCTTCTTCGTCCGCGCGGTGCGCATCGCGGTCAACAATCTCGCCGGCGTGCCCTCCATCGTCTTCGGCGTCTTCGGCCTCGGCTTCTTCGTCTATTCCGTCGGCGGCACCATCGATCAGCTTTTCTTCCGCGACACCCTGCCCACGCCGACCTTTGGCACTGGCGGCATCCTCTGGGCCGCGCTCACGCTCGCGCTCATGACCGTGCCGGTGATCATCGTCGCCACCGAGGAGGCGCTCGCCGCCGTGCCGCGCGGCGCGCGGGAAGCCTCGCTGGCCTGCGGCGCATCGAAATGGCAGACGATCCAAAACGTCGTCCTGCCCGCGTCGTCCTCGGGCATCCTCACCGGCCTCATCCTCGCCATGGCGCGCGGCGCCGGCGAAGTCGCGCCGCTCATGCTCGTCGGCGTGGTCAAGCTCGCGCCCAGCCTTCCGCTCGACTTCAGCTTCCCCTTCATCCACCTGGATCGGAAGTTCATGCACCTGGGCTTTCACATTTACGATCTCGGCTTCCAATCGCCCGACTCCGAAGCCGCCAAGCCGATGGTCTTTGCGACCACCCTTTTCCTCATCCTCCTCGTCGTCCTGCTGAATCTCTCCGCCATCCTGCTCCGCGAACGCCTGCGGCGGAAATATGCCACTGGAGCATTCTGAAAGCTGCGCCCTTCCTTGTGCTCATCCTGACCCGGTTTCCTCTCTTCAAATCGTCATGAACGCCAAACTTCAAACACCAAACGCTCCGCTTCGGCGGCTTCTTCCGTTTGAAGTTTGAAGTTTGGCGTTTGAAGTTTGGCGTTCTCTCCAGCCAGTCGTATCGAGTCTCCACTCTCATCTGAGCACTTGCCCCGCTCCATCTCGCCGCTCCAGCATCCATGTCCACCATGACCGACCCCGCCAGCCGCGAGCCCACGCGTGTCACGTCGTCCGCAGCTCTCATGGAAACCCCCGTCGCCGCGGAGGCCAATCCGCACTTCATCCAGGTCGCGAAGTACAGCTTCTTCTACGGCAAGACGCAGGCCCTGCACGACATCGACCTGCACATCCCCGAACGGCAGGCCACCGCTTTCATCGGGCCGTCGGGATGCGGCAAAAGCACCCTGCTCCGCAACTTCAACCGCATGAACGACCTGATCGACGGCGTGCGGCACACCGGCGACATCACCCTCAAGGGCCGCAGCCTCTACGATCCCGACCTCGAAGTCATCGCGCTGCGCAAACGCATCGGGATGGTCTTCCAAAAATCCAACCCCTTCCCCAAGTCGATCTACGAAAACGTCGTTTATGCCCTGCGCATGGCCGGCCAGAAAGATCGCCGCAGCCTCGATGAAGTCGCCGAGCAAAGCCTGCGCGCGGCCGCCCTCTGGGATGAAGTAAAGGATCGCCTGCACGCCAGCGCCCTCGGCCTCTCCGGCGGCCAGCAGCAGCGGCTCTGCATCGCCCGCGCGATCGCCAATCGGCCCGAGATCCTGCTCATGGACGAGCCCTGTTCCGCGCTCGACCCCATTGCCACGGGCAAGGTCGAGGAACTCATCCACACCCTGAAGAAAGAGTTCACGATCATCATCGTCACTCACAACATGCAGCAAGCCGGCCGCTGTTCGGACAAGACCGCCTTCTTCTACCTCGGCAAGCTCGTCGAGTTCGACAAGACCGAGAAGATCTTCACCAACCCCGCCCAGAAACAGACCGAGGAATACATCACCGGTCGCTTTGGCTGATCTCCCGCGAGAAACCACCGACGGCCATTGGCTATTTCCCCCCGGTGGGTGGAATGGTAGTCGCTGACCAATCACACACCATGAGTCAATTCTGGGAACAAGAACTCAACGCCATCCGCGAAACGCTCCTGATGATGAGCGGCCTCACTGAACGCAATCTCGGCCTCGCCATGCGCGCCCTGGTCGAGCGGGACGACAAGCTCTGCGACACCGTGGAGACCGAGGACAGCGAGATCGACCAACTCGAAGTGCAGGTGGACGAGATGGTCGTCTCCTACATCTCCACCCACGGGCCCATGGCCAGGGACTGCCGGCTCATGCTCACCGCCTCAAAGATTTCCAACAACCTCGAGCGCATCGCCGACCAGGCGACCAAGATCGTCCGCCGCGCCCGCGATCTCAATGGCGAGCCGCTGCTCAAGCCACTCATCGACATCCCTCTCATGGCCGAAACCGCGCAGGAGATGCTCCGCGATTCGATCACCTCCTTCGTCGATCAAAACGTCGATCTCGCGATCGAGATCATCGCCCGCGACAAGTCCGTCGATAGCATCAACAAGCAGATCCACCGCGACCTCACCACGGAGATGATCCAAAACCCGCAGGCGATCACCCGCGCGCTAAATCTCATGACCGTGGCCAAAGCCATCGAACGCGTCGCCGACCACTGCACGAACATCGCCGAGGAAGTCTTCTATCTCTACCAGGGCCGGGACATCCGCCACGATCAATCGCTGAAGGGCACCAGCGTCTCCTGACCCCGGATGCGCCGTCGGCGACGGCTCCCGCGATCACATCCCGCGCGTCCGCAGTTGCCGCTTCAGCACCAGGTGGAGCAGCCCGAGCAGGGCGGTGGAAGTCACGACGATGATCCCGGTATTGAACACATAGACGCTGGTGCGGAAGCTCAGTTTGCGCGGCTCCTTTAAGCCGAGGAAGCCCAGCCAGCGCGGTGAAAGCGTCAGCAGGTGGTGCTGCTTCCCGGGGCTGAAAAAGACATTGATCGCCTCCTGCCGCCGATAGTCGCTCTGCTCGGTCTCCGCCTTGGCCACGAGGTCGCCCACCTTCTGGTTCGCGTACAGCCGCTCGGCGGTGATCCCTCCGGCCTTGCTCCGCAGCCGCCCGGCGTCGAGGGCGCCGCCGCCGATCACCTTGTCCACCCGGCGCAGACGCGTCTCGACCTCTTCGCGGGTGCGGCTCTCGAGTCCGCTGAGCAGCGCGAGGGTGTCCTTCAGATCTTCGAGCCGGGCGTCGCCGGCCTCGTCGCGCGTCCGATCGGCGACGAGCGCGTCGATCTGCCGCTGGATCCGGTCCTGCCGCACCGCGAGCGGGTTCAGCTTGGCCTGGGCCACGATCAGCGCCTCGTAAGTGTAGTGGGTGGCGACAAAGCGGCTGATCAGCGGCACTTGCAGCCGGGAATCGTCGCGTTCCGCCGAGCCCGGGTCGGTGTGCGTCATGAACCAGCGCTTCATCGAATAGATCCGGTCGAGATCGCGATTCATCTCCTCGTACTTGATGAGCGCGCCGCCAAAGATGAGCTGCGGGATGAGGACCAGCGGGACAAAATTCGCCGCGGCTTTGCCATCGGGCGCGAGCGACGAAATGATCAGGCCGAGACTCGTCCCGCTCATGGCCGTGATGAACATGAAGAACCAGTACTCGAAGAACATGCCGCGGATCTCGAGGATCGAATTCCCGACGAGGACAAAGAAGGCGCTCTGGGCCGCGGAGAAAAGCGCGAGGGTGCTGAACTTGGCGACGATGTAGTACGGCAGGCGCACGTCGAGATTGCGCTCCCGGTGCAGCACCGTGCGGTCGCGGATGATGTCGTCGGCCGAATTCATCAGCGCGAGGAACATGGCCACGAGCAGGGACATGAAGATGTAGGTGGGAATGTGCGAGGCGCTGGCAAACTCGTACTTCCCGGACTCATCGAAGTAGAGCGTCCAGCCGATGAGCGCCGCGAGCGTCGGCGGGACCAGCGTGGTCACGATGAGATTGCCGCGGTTGCGCATCTTGGAAGTAAAGGCGCGCTGCACCAGGGTGCGAAACTGCACCCATTCCTCCCGCCAGCGGATCGACTCCCGGCGCCGCACCGGCGGTTCCTCCGGGGCGGCCGCGGTGCGCTCGGTCTGCTGGCGCACGCTCACCTGGCGCATGTCCTGATAGAGGCGGTGGCTCTCGTACTTGTCGCGCCAGTAGTCGGGCGAGAAGCGGCGGGCCGGCACGAGCTGCCCCTGGGTATTCTCCTCGTAGATGATGTCGCCGCTCAGATCGCGCAGCGGGGTCTCGAGCACGTCGAAGATGAATTCCGGGCGGGTGGTGCCGCAGGCCGGGCAGCCGCCCAGCTCCGTGCCAAAGTGCTGCTCATGCTCCGCGGCCGCGAAGTACTGCAGCATCTCACTCGGGGTGCCGTAGAAGACCATCTTCCCGCCCTTGTCGAGGAGCAGCGCCTTGCTAAACATCTGGAAGAGCTTGCTCGTCGGCTGGTGGAGCGTCACGAGCACGATCTTGTTGTGGCCCATCGCGCGGATGATCTCGATCACGTGCTCGCTGTCCTTGGAACTCAGGCCGCTCGTCGGTTCGTCAAAAAGGAACACGTCCGCGCTCGAGATCATGTCCAGCCCGATGTTCAAGCGCTTGCGTTCCCCGCCCGAGAGCTGCTTTTTCACCGCGCTCCCGACCATCGTGCCCCGCCGCTCGATGAGCCCGAGCTCCACGAGCCGCCCCTCGATCCGCCGCGCCCGATCGCGCCCGGAGAGATGCGGCGAGCGGATCGCGGCGGCAAACTCCAGATTTTCCTCGATCGTCAGGTGATCGTCGAAGGCATCGTCCTGCGGGATGTAGGCGACGAATTTCTTCAGTGCGTCGCGGCTCCCGTAAAAGGACTGGCCGTTGAGCACCACTTCGCCCGGCTGCGGCTGGAGCTGGCCGGCGAGGCAGCGCAGGAGCGTGCTTTTTCCGCAGCCACTCGCCCCCATCACGCAGACCATCTCGCCCCGGTTCACGGTGAAGGAGATGCCGTCCATCGCGGTCTGGTCGCGGCGAAATTTATGCGTCACATCGCGCACCTCGAGCACCGAGATGATGTTCCGCTCCTCCTCGACGATGCGGTCGGTGAAGTCGCAGCGCAGCACCTGCCCGGTGTCGATGCGGATGATGTCGCCGTCCTTCAGATCGGCCGTGCCTTTCACCGGCACGTCGCCGACGTGGATCGACCGGTCCGAGTGGAGCACCTCCAGTTTGCCGACCTTGTTTTCGTAGTCGCAGAGGATCTTCAGCAGCACCTCCCCACCGGTCCCGGGCGAGAGCAGGATGTCGTCCTGGTCGAGCAGGGAAGGGTTGTTGGAGACCAGATAACCGGACTTGTAGGCCTTGAGTTGAAACCGCCCGCCGAGCGCGCGGGCCCGCCGCCGCAGATCGCTGAGCGGCAGTTCGGAGTTGTTGTGAAAGACGATGCGGTCGTCGAGCGTCGCCTCCAGGGTCACGCCCTGCCGGAGCACCACGCCATTGAGCAGCGCATCCACTTCCTTCAGCGCCCGCACCTGCACCTTGAGCCCAAACTTGATCTCCAGGCACGACTCCCGCGACCGGACCTTGTCGATCTCCACCTCATCGTTCGCGTCGATCGTGAGGTACACCTGCGCGAGCGAGACGTTTTTCTTCGCGTTGAAGTAATACGCGAGGTCCTGGTAGGTGAGCACCTGCTCGCCGAGCACGATGCGCTGGCCGGAGTAAACGCGGCAAAAGGCCCCCGGCCCGAGCGGCCGCCCGCGCACCACGATGCCTTTGCCGGTTTGGTTCTTGAGCAGGATCAAGTCGTGATAGCGGAAGGCGACCAGCCGCTCCGTGCCTTCGAGTCCCTTCAGCCGCACATCGGCCCGCGCCCCGGCTCCGAAGGTCAGCGCCTCGAGCGGCGACTGGCCCTGCTGGAAGATGTTCCGATCGGAGTCATCGGTGGCATTGATCTGATAGACGATGTCGATCGCCTGCGCCGCCATGCCAAGCTGGGTCATGAAGCCGTAGAAGGTGACCACCTGCTGCTGGTCGAGCCCGGCCTTGGAGATGAGGTCGTAGAGCTGCACCCCGAGCATCACCTTCCGCTCCGTGGAGAGTTCGACCGCGAGCCGCGCCGCCATCGCCCCGAGGTCCTGCTGCTCGTTCAGCGCCTGGCGGAAAAGCTTCCGCAGCTCGCTGTAGATCGCCTCGGGGTAGTCGTAGCGCAGGAAGCCGAGCGACGAGTCGATTTCCGCCTCGATCACCTCGCCGTGGGTCTTGGAAAAGGCGGCCAGCACTTGGATGAGCAGCGGCAGCAGATTCGGGCTCTCCGTCACCGACCGCGGCTGGCCGGTGAGCCGCCGGCCAAAGCGCTGGAGGAGGCGTCGCACTCGATGGGCCAGCGGCAGGCGCTGCAGCCGCTCTTCCAGATGTTGTTTGATGCCTTCGGGGATCGTGGTCATGCGGGGGCCACCGGGCGACCGGCGGCAAACCGAAGGCCAACCTATAGCCGCGGCGCGAGCCTTGTCGATGGCCGCGCGGGGCGGTGGAAAAGGGAGAATCGGAAAGCGACCGGACGCGCCAACTTCACTCTCCACTTTCGCTCTCCACCTTCACTCCCCCTCCGGCCCGCCCCGCGAAAACAATCGCCAGCGAGACCAGCGAACTGGCCGGCATGAGGATCGCGGCGGCCAGCGGGCTCATCCGCCCGGCGAGACTCACCCCGATGACCACGAGATTGTACGCCACGGTAAAGGCCAGCACGCGCCGAATGCTCCGCCGACGCCGGGCCGCCGCGTCGAAGAGCTGACGCACCCCGGCAAGTCCGCGGCCGAGAAAATAAAAGTCCGCCTTGCGCTCCAGCAGGCCCCGATCGACCGCCGGCGTGCCCGTGCAGTAGGCCGCGTCAAAAGCGAGGCTGTCATTCGCCCCGTCGCCCATGAAGAGCGTGTCCTGGGCGTCGAGTGCTCGCACCCAGTCGGCCTTTTCCTGCGGCGTCATTTCGGCCCGGCAGCAGCCTTCGGGAAGATGCAAATGCGCCGCCATCGCCTCCACCTTGGCGCGGCGATCCCCGCTCAGGATGAAGACCTCGCAACCGCGTGCGCGCAGCGCGGCGACTTCGTCCACCGCGTCGGCGCGCACTTCATCGCAGAAGGAGAACGTGGCGCGCACTGCCCCCTCGCAGGAAAAGCTGCACTCGCCGGCGGTGACTTCGGTCGCAGCGATGGCGGCGCTCCACGCGGGACGGCCGAGGCGCCAGATCGCGCCGGCGGCTCGGCACTCGAGGCCGAAGCCCACGGTTTCGCGCAGCTCGGTGATCGCAGCCGGCGAAATTCCTTCGGCGAGGAGCAACTCGCGCAGGCAGCAACTCGCGGGATGCAGGCTCTCCTGCACGAGCGCGAGCAGGACGCCTTTTTCGTCCGGCGTCAGCGCGTCGAGCGCTTCCGGGTGGCGGAGCGCGGTCGTCTCCAGGGTGAGCGTGCCGGTCTTGTCGAAGAGGATCTTCTTCACCCGCGCCAGCCGCGCCCAGAGGCTGGATTCGCGGACAAAGACGCCGCCGTCGCGGAGGGCGGTCGCGGCGAGATCGTCGGCCATCGGCAGCGCGATGCCGGAGGCGCACGGGCACGAGACCACCAGCACCGAGATGAGCACCTGTAGCGCGGTGAGAAAGTCGCCGGTGCCCTGCCACCACGCGACAAAGCCGATCGCCCCGAGTGTTACGACCACGAGGATGTAGCCGCGGATAAAGCGTTCGACCGCGAGATTGCGATGCGCCATGGCGGGCGCGACTTGCGTGAGCTGCGCGAGCATCGACGCCGGCCACGTCTCGAGCGCCTCGAGTTCGATCCGCTCCTGTCCGCAATGCACGGCGCCCGATGGCACCACGCGCCCGCTGCGCGCAGCGACGGGCTCGGATTCGCCGTTGATCCACTCGAGGCTGAGCGTGGCCGCGGGCGAGAGGAGCTTGGAGCGGACGGGGATCGGCTGGCCGGGTGCGACCGAGTAGTGCGTCTGGGGTTCGATCGCGGCGATGGGCAGCAAGGTCTCGCCGTCGGCCAGTTGCACCGGCGCGGGATCGGCGTGCGTGTCGAGCAGGCGATGGCGATTGCATTCGATCGCCTGCTGCTGCAACCAGCGCCCGACGAGCATCAGGAAGACAAAGATCGAGACAAAGTCGAAATACACGAATCCCTCCGCGCGCCGCATCCACGCATGCACGGAACCGAGGTACGCGGCGAGCAGCCCGAGCGAGATCGGCAGGTCGATGTGCAGCATCCGCTGGCGCAGGCCATTCCAGGCCCGGCGGAAAAAGTAGCTGCCGCCGATGAGCAGACTCGCGGTGCTCACGGCGAACGCGATGCGTCCGAAGAAGTCCGCGAACTGGAAACTTTTCTCCATGCCGAAGTAGCCCGGGAGCGTGAAGAGCATCGCATTCATCGCGAGCGCGGCGCACAGCCCGAGGCGGATGGTGAGCGCGCGACTGGCGGGCTGGGTCGCTGCGCCGGGCGGCCCGAGCAGGTAGCCGAAACTCTGCAATTCCTGCGCAAAAGCGACGATCTCGAATTCGCCGGGCTGCCAGCGGAGTTCGCAACGGCCGACCGCCGGGTCCACGCGGATCGCGAGCGCGCCGGGATGTCGGGCGAAAAGCTTCTCGATCAGCCACACGCAGCCGAGGCAGGAGAGACCCTGGAGGCCGAGTGGCAGCGTGGCCGGCGCGCGCATCGCCCCCTCGGCCTGCATCGCGAGATCGCGGAGCCACGTGTAGTCGCGCTTTTGAAAAACGAGCGAGCGCACCGGCGGCAGACCGCCATCCTGCAGATCGTAAAACTGGCCGAGCCCGTTCTTCGTGATCAGCTCGTGTACGAACTGACAGCCGGTGCAGCAGAAGTCCGGGCGTTGCGCGGTCGGCTGGAAGTGCGTCCCGCAATGGACGCACGTCGCCCCGCTGCGGGCCACGAGCGGCGGCGCGGATGGTGGCTCCGAGATCAGGGGCATAACAGGCAGCGGATGGGTTCGGTGAGCTTGCCTTCCGCAAGCAACGCGCGCCCGCCGATGATGAGCGCGGAGACCAGCGCGAGGCCGCGTTGCAGGCGTTGCACCCCGCCGGGCGACATCCGCGCCTGCCAGCGGAAAAGTCCCGCCTGGGCGAGGGCGTAGATCGGAATCGTGCCGAGGGCGAAGGCCGCGAGCAGCGTCGCGCCCGCGGCAAACGATCCGGCGACCAGCGCCACCCCGAAGGCGAGGTAGAGCGGACCGCACGGCAGGAAGGGCGTCGCGAGCCCGAGCGCCGTCGCGGACTTGCGCGGATCCGCGGTGACGGCGCGGAGATTCATGCGCAGCAGAAAGCGCGAGACGAAGCGCGGTTGCGGCACCGTGCGATCGAGGCCGAAGGCCATCGCGACGAAGAGCAGCGCCATGGCCCACGGCAGCGCGCGACTGATGGCCGCGCCGAAGATTCCCGCCGCGCCTTGTCCGACGGCACCGAGGATTCCACCGATGAGCGCATACGAGACGATGCGCGCAGCATGGTAGAGCGCGGTCGAGACTCTCACTTGCTGCGGCGAACTCTCGCGGCGGCCGAGCAGCGCGCAGCCGAGGGGTCCGCACATCGCCGCGCAGTGGACGCTGGTGACCAATCCCGCCACGAAGGCGGCGAAGGGCGTGGAGAAGGCGGCGTCCATGGGCAGATCAATGCGGGAGGCCCACGCCGCGGGAGAGAACGTCGAACGTCGAACGTCGAACATCGAACATCGAACGACCGCGCACGCAGTGTCGGCCTTCGATGTTCAGTGTTCGAAGTTCGATGTTCGACGTTCCGCGCTTCATCTCCGTCATCGGTGAGACGTGACCACCGGGATCGGCTTGTCGCCGTGGTTCACCGCGATGGTGACCATGGCGATCCACGCACCCATCGCGAAGAGGTAGCCGACGAGGATGATGAGCCAGGGACGATTCAGGATTGCTTCTTTCATGGGTTAGTTTCCGGGGCCGACGAATGAGACTTTCTTCTTCACCACGTCGCGGCCGTTGGGCGCGGTGACGAGCACTTCGAGAGGGAAAGTGCCGCGCGCGGTGGCGCGGGGAGCCGTGAGGACGATCGGGCGCATCTCTTCGCCGAGGGCGCGCACTTCGAGTCCATCTTGCAAGCCGCTCCAGGTGAGTCCGGGTGGTCCGCCCTGGACGGTGACGGTGAAGCGTTGCGGCTGGTTGCGCTTGTTCAGCACGCGCACGAGGAACTCATTGTGGACCGTCGCGCCATCGAGCACGAAGGGCACGCCCTGCACGCGGGTGCAGCTCACGGTGATCGGACTCAGGGTGGAGAGCCCATAGGTCATCGCCGCCGCGCCGAGCAGCATCAGCGCGGTGTAGAGCAGGATGCGCGGGCGGAGGATGCGGCGCGCTTTTCCGGCGAAGCCATTAGTCGAATCGTAACGCACGAGGCCGCGCGGGCGCTCGAGCTTGGTCATGATGGTATCGCACGCATCCACGCACGCGGCGCAGCCGATGCACTCCATCTGCAAGCCCTGGCGGATGTCGATGCCGGTCGGGCAGACCTGCACGCAGCGCCGGCAATCGATGCAATCCCCGGCACCCTCCGTGCCCTTTTTGCCACGCGGTTCGCCGCGTTTCACGTCGTAGCCGATGACCACCGAGTCATTGTCGATGAGCGCCGATTGCAGGCGGCCATAGGGGCAGAGGACGATGCAAAACTGCTCGCGAAACCAGACGAAGTCGAACCACATCGCCGCAGTCATGAGGAAGACGAAGACGAACGAACCCCAGTGGCGCGTGGGTGGCCCGGTCATCATCGCCTTCAGCCCGGCCGGGGAGACGTAGTAAGTGAGGAAGACGTGCGCGAGCAGCGCGGCGAAGAGAAAGAAGAGGACGTACTTGGTACCGCGCTTGCGCAGCTTTTCACCCGTCCACGACATCCGATCCAGCCGCTCGCGCGCCGGCGCGTCGCCTTCCAGCCAGCGTTCGAGGCGGCGGATGAAGTCGAGATACACGGTCTGCGGGCAGGCCCAGCCGCACCAGATGCGACCGGCCAGCGCCGTGAGGTAGAAGAGGGTGAAACCGAGTCCGCTGATGAGGAAGAACGCGACCCACAAATCCTGGGTGACGAAGGTGAGCCCGAAGAAGTGGAACTGCCGATGAGCCAGATCGAGAAAAACGGCGGGGAAACCATTGATGGTGATCCACGGAAGGCACACGTAAACGGCGAGGATCAGCAACCCGAAGGCACCGCGCCAGCGGGTCCACGGACCGCTGACATCCGCCGGATGGATGAAGCGCCGGGAGCCGTCGGGATTGATCGTGGTGACGGAGTCGAGCGTCGGCGCGGGCGCACTCATGGCGCGGGGGGTAAAGCGGGTGCGACGCCGCCCATGGGTACCCATCCCTCCACCTTGACGATTTCCTCGCCTGGGTGGTGATGGGCCAGAATGTGGGCGGTGACTTCGATGATTTTCTGCCGACCGAGGATCGGACCCCACGCGATCATGCCCTTGGCGAGGACGCCTTCGGTGATGGTCTTCACCATCTCCATCGGCTGCCCGCCGTGAATCCACTGATTGTCGAGCAGGTTGGGCCCGATGAGCCCGGTCATGTCGGGTTTGTGACACGACGCGCACAGCGTCTCGAAAGTGACCTTTCCAGCAGCGAGAGTTCCGGGATCGTGGCTAAAGTTCCAAAGCGCTTTGTCATCCAGCGCACCGGAGCCGGCAGCGGCGCGCGCAGCTTGCGCGGAGTTATCCGCCATCTCCGAAGCGAGGGCATCCTTCGGGTCGGTGCCGATGCTGTAGGCGTGGTAGTAGGCCCAGTAGAGGATGGCGTAAACGATCGAGCCGTAGAGCGTCCAGAGCCACCAATTCGGCAGGCGTTTGTCGTACTCCTGAATGCCGTCGTAGGTGTGCGGCCTCAGCGGATCCTCTTGCGGGTCTTTATTCATGCGGCTTGGCGTCGTCTCCGAGGGGAAGGTTTTCGAGATGCTGCAGGTGCTCACGCGGGGTCCGCCAGATGCGGATCGCGGTGACGAGGAAAGTAACGAAGAAGATCGCAATGCTCACGATGCTGAGCACGCGCTGCCATTCTTCGACGAGGATGCGGTGAAACATGAGCGGTGGTTAGGGAGTGGTGGATTGTGCGGTTTTCTTCTCCTGCGGGTCGGCTTTGGTCATGACCTTCTCGGACTTACCGAGCTTCTGGAGGTAGGCGATCATCGCGACGATTTCGCGATCGGCCGCGGTCTCGGCGCCGGCCGTTCTGAGATCGGCGACGATGGTGTCGGCCTGGGTTGCGCAGGCTTGCTCGATCTCCGCCTTGGTCGTCTGCGTGAAAGGCACGCCGAGCATTTTCTGGACGGCGATTTTCTTCGGCAGCGCGGCGACGTCGGTCCGGTCGGTGAAGAGCCAGGGATAGTTCGGCATGGTCGAGCCGGGGCTGATCTGGCGTGGGTCGAGCATGTGGAAGTAATGCCACGAATTCGGGTACCGACTGCCCTCGCGGGCGAGATCGGGGCCGGTGCGCTTCGAGCCCCACTGATACGGGTGATCGTAGATGCTCTCGCCCATCTTCGAGTATTCGCCGTAGCGCAGCACGTCGCCGACGAGGGTGCGGATCTGCTGCGAGTGGCAGTTGTAGCAGCCTTCCCGCACGTAGATGTCGCGGCCCGCCAACTCCAGCGGCGTGTAGGGAATCTGGCGCACGCCTTCGATGTTCTCGGCGGTATTGACGATCACCGTCGGCACGAGCTGGACGATGCCGCCGATGAAGACCGCGACGGCGGTGAGCAACGAAAAGGGAAGCGCATTTTCCAGCAGCCGCTCATACCACTGCGTCCAGGTCGCGCCGGTGAATTCCTTGTGCGCAATCATCGCGCCGAGGGTGATGACCAGCGCCCAGAGTGCGAGGCCGCTGCCGACCGTGGGAAGTGCGCCCCAGCCGATGGCGAAGAGGATGATGAGGATGGCGTAGATGACCGGCGGATTGAGCAGCCCGCCGATCGCACCCATGGGCCGCGGCTTCTCCTCGACGAAGACCTCGATGCTGCCATTCACCGTCTGCGCACCGCTCGCGGTCTTCCAGATATTCCACGCGAGGATGATGAAGCCGGCGAGGAACATGAGGCCACCCAGCGCGCGGATGTGCAGCAACATCTTCGTCGAGGTCACGGCATCGAGAAAGTTGGGATACGCGAGCACCGTGCCGCTTTCGCGCGTCGCGCTGAGCATGAGTCCCTGCGTCACGCCGCTGACCCACATCGAGGCGACGTAGAGCAGGATGCCCACGAGCCCGAGCCAGAAATGCATGTTCGCCGCACTTATCGAGTGCAGCGGCCGATTCCAGAGCCGCGGCGCGAGCCAGTAAAACATGCCCGCCGCCATGAACCCATTCCAGCCGAGCGCGCCGCTGTGGACGTGGCCGATGATCCAGTCGGAGTAATGCGCGAGCGCATTCACCGAGCGAATGGAGAGGAGCGGTCCCTCGAAGGTGGCCATGCCGTAGAAGGTCACGCCGGCGACGAAAAACTTGAGCACCGGATCGGTGCGCACTTTACCCCACGCCCCGCGCAGGGTGAGCAGGCCATTGAGCATGCCACCCCAGCTCGGCGCCCAGAGCATGAGCGAGAAGGTCATGCCGAGCGACTGGAGCCAGCCGGGCAGCGAGGTATTCAGCAGGTGATGCGGCCCGGCCCAGATATAGAGAAAGACCAGCGACCAGAAATGCACGACCGAGAGCCGGTAGGAGTACACCGGCCGCCCCGCCGCCTTCGGCAGGAAGTAATACATGATACCGAGGATCGGGGTGGTGAGGAAGAAGGCGACGGCATTGTGCCCATACCACCATTGGACGAGCGCATCCTGCACCCCGCCGAAGATCGGATAGCTGTGAGTGAGGCTCGTGGGGATGGAGAGATGATTGACGATGTAGAGCATCGCCACGGTGAGGATGGTCGCGATGTAGAACCAGATCGCGACGTAGAGGCTCGGTTCATTGCGGCGCGCGAGGGTCCAGAAAAAATTGATCCCAAAGACGACCCAGATCACGGTCACCGCGATATTGATCGGCCAGATGAGTTCCGCGTACTCCTTGCCCCGGCAGAAGCCGAGCGGGAGGGTGATCGCCGCCGCGACGATGATGGCCTGCCAGCCCCAGAAGTGGAGTTGCGAGAGGAAGCGCGAAGCGGTGCGCGCCTTGACCAGCCGCTGGGTGGAGTAATAGATGCCGGCAAACATCATGTTGCCGACGAAGGCGAAGATGACCGCATTCGTGTGCAGCGGGCGCAGCCGGCCAAAGGTCAGCCAGGGCAGGTTGAAATTCGCCTGCCAGACGGCGAGCTGCGTGGCGATGAGCACGCCGACGAGCATGCCCACGATACCCCAGACGATGGAGGCGATCATGAACTGCCGGACGGGGCCGTCGTCGTATTCGATGAGGGTTTTGCGCGTGAGTGCGGCGGGTGGGTGGGTCATGGAGCGGAGGCGTCCGGCGCGATGGCGGCCGAAGGGGTGGAGGCGGCCGGGGGTGGCAGGACGGCGCGGTCGGGCACGAGCGGCAGGAGGGCGTCGCGCTCGCTGCCGTGCGCCGACTGGAGGAGGAAAAAGGCGACGAAGAAGAGCACCAGCACGGCGCCGACAAAGACGGTCAGCAGCAAAGCGTTCACCGGGGCGACGGGAGCGGCGCGGGGGGAACGGATGGCGGGCGGGGGGACGGGGTCGCGATCCCGGCCCCGGCGGCGCGCTCCGCGGCGCGTCCACAGCGGCAGGCTCCACAGCGCTGGCAGGGTTCGGAGGAGTGACGGGGTGAGTCGGCGATCGGGTGTTGCATAACGGTGAGGGAAAGATGCGCGGCACTCCGCCGCCCGGCTCGCCGTGCCTTGCGCAACCCTGAGCATCCCTTGGCTTGCGGGCCAACCCGCGGCAGGCTAATTCATCCGCCGTGAGCCACGCCGACCCTCGCCGAATCGGAGAACGCCTGTCGCATTCGCAGATCCTGCGCGACTACCAACGCGCCTTTTCCGAAGCCACCGGGCTGCCGCTCGGCTTTCGACCGGTCGGCACCGTCGAGCCCGGCCCCGCGGGAAGCACGCAGGCCAATCCTTTCTGCGTGCAGATCGCCGCCACCGAGGAAGGCTGCCGCCTTTGCACCGGGATGCAGGAGCAACTCACCACGCCCGGCACGGCCGATACGCGCTCGGCGGAATGCCCGGCCGGGTTGACGGATTCCGCGGTGCCGGTGCGCATCGGACCGCAGACCATCGGCTTTCTCCACACCGGCCAGGTGGCGCTGGGCAAGCTCACCCGCGGGCGCTTTCAGCATGTGATGAAGTGGCTGAGCGAAGGCACGCGGGAAGCGGAATGGCAGGCGATCGAGAAAGCGTTTTTTGAGTCCCCGCGGATGAGCCGCGCGCAGTACGACGCCATGCTCCGGCTGCTCGAAGTCTTTGCCCAGCATCTCGCGCTGGTCGCCGAGCAGGTGGCCACTCAGGAGGAGCACGGCGAACCGCCGCTCGTGCAGCGCGCCCGGCAGTTCATCGAGGAGCATCAGGGTGAAGACATCGGCTTGAACGACGTCGCCCGCGCCGTCCACGCCAGCACCTTCCACTTCTGCAAGATGTTCAAGAAGGCCACGGGCATGACCTTCACGCACTACCTCTCGCTGGTCCGCGTCTCCAAGGCCAAGCGGCGGCTCGCCAATCCCCAACTCCGCATCTCGGAGATCGCCTACGAGGTGGGCATCAATTCGCTCACCCACTTCAACCGGATGTTTCGCAAGCTCGCCGGCGAGTCGCCGACGACCTTCCGCGTGCGGATGCTGGGGGAAAATGCGGCGGCGGGCTCCGCTCCGGTCGCCCGCGGCTGAAGGGCGCGACGCGCGTCAGCTTTTCACGGCCGGCTGGACCCGGGTGGGCGACTTCCGCCGGGGGTTGGGCGACGCCTTGTCGGCCATCGTGGCGCAGTGCACGGCGACGAGTTCGAGCGTGTCGAGGAAGCGCTGGCGCGCCGGCTCGGGCACGGGCGCGAGCACTTGCGCCTGCAGCTCGACGGCGATTTGGCGCGCCTGCTCGAAGATCTGCCGGCCACTCGGCTGGAGCCGCACCCGATGCGCGCGCCGGTCCCGCTCATGCGGCTGCCGTTCGATGAACCCGTGCCGCTCCATGCGCGTGAGCGTCGAGGTGATGGTATTTGGATCGCTCGCCATGAGGTCGGTGATCGTCCGCTGGGTCAGGCCCGCAGGCTCGCCCTCGCTCAGCCAGCGCAGGATGCTGAACTGATCCGGCGTCACCCCGAGATGCGCGATGCGCTGGCGGAAAGCCTGGTTCAGCCCATACCAGGCGCGACGCAGGAGTACCGGCAGACGCTTGAGCGGCAGGGCTTCGGGGTGGGCGGGAGCAGGCTTGGATTTGGCGGACATCGCTCGCCGGAGCATGGGCGCGCGACCGGCGCGGTTCAATCGCGCGCTTTACCGCGCGGCGGGTGCAGCGCGGTGGAGCGCCCCCGCGCGGCCTGCTCGGCGGCGGCCTGACCGTGGTCGAAAATAATACGTGTAAGTATCTTTTGACATCCCCCGCGCCTTTCCCTATCACGCCGACTTCGTCCCTCCTCCGCGCTCTCCGCCCATGAAAATCCCCTCCCTTCTCCTCCTCTCGCTCGCGCTCGGCACCCTCCCCTTGCACGCCGCGGCACCCAAAAGCACCAAGGCCGGCAGCGCCAAAAAGACCGCCGCCGTGGAGGGCTGGCTCGACTGGCGCGGGCCGCTCCAGACCGGCGTCTCGCTGGAGACCGGGCTGCCGGACAAAGTGGACGCAAAGTCCGCGCTCTGGACGGTGGATTTCCCCGGACAGTCTTCGCCCGTCATCGCCAATGGGCGGCTCTACATCATGGGCTACGAAGGCGACGGTGCGGCGCTGCGCGAAGGGCTCGCCTGCTTCGACTCCGAGACCGGCAAGCTGCTCTGGAAAAAGCTCTTCAACGACTTCCTGAGCGACGTCATCTACCTGCGCTACACGACCTCCAATCCCGCGATCGATCCCGAAACGGGCAACATCTATACCCAGGGCAGCCAGGGTCTGCTCACCTGCTTCACGCCGGAGGGCGAGGTGGTCTGGCAGCATTCGATGATGGAGAAATTTGGGCGCCTCACTTTCCCCAACTCACGCACCGCCTCGCCGCTCATCGACGCGGAACTCGTGATCACCCGCGGCATCACCAGCTCGTGGGGCGCGCACGGTCCGGCCGGCGACCGCTTCTACGCCTTCGACAAAAAGACCGGCGAACTCGTCTGGTCGAGCGCGCCCGGCGATCGGCCGCAGGACAATACCTTCTGCCATCCGTGGCTCAGCTTCCATGAAGGCAAGCGCGTGCTCTACTCCGCCGGCGGCGATTCCACGCTGCTCGCGATCAATGCCCGCACCGGCGAACCGCTCTGGCGCACCCCGGTCGCGAAAGCCGGGGCCAAGGGCGGCATCAATGCCGCGGTGCTCGAATACCAAGGGAAAATCATCGTCACGCACGAATCCGAAAATCTCGACACCACCGAAGTCGGGCGCATGGCCGCCTTCAAGATCCCGGCGGGCGTGAAACCACCGACGCCGCAGACCCCGCAGCTCTTCCCGACCAGGGAACTCGAGGCCTGGCGCAACATCGTCGGCTCGCTCGCCAGTTCGCCCGTGCTCGTCGGCGACACGATCTACGAGATCAGCGGCACCGGGGAACTCTTCGCCATCAATGCAAAAGATGGCGTCATCCAGTGGCGGAAAAAGCTCGGCATCGAGCAGCGCCAGAGTTCGCCCTTCTACGCCGACGGCAAGCTCTACGCCGCGATCTACACCGCCGACGCGGGCGATGGCGCGACCAGGGCGGAAGGCACGGAGAGCGGCGGCAATGGCGAGCTTTTCGTGATCAAGCCGGGCGCGAAGGAAGGGCAGATCGTGAGCAAGACGGTGCTCGAGGGAAAATGCTTCGGCTCGCCGATCGGCTACCACGGCAAGCTCTACATCCAGACCGACAAGAAGCTCTACTGCTTCGGCAAAAAGGGGGCGAACAAGGGACTCGCCGCCGCGCCCGCGCCGGAGAAATGGCCCGCGCCCGGCCCGAAAACGCAGCTCCAGATCATCCCCTACGAAGTGCTGCTCAAGCCCGGGCAGGCCCAGTCCTTCCGCATCCGCGCGCTGGATGCGAATGGCTTCACCGTCGATGACCATGTGGACCCGAAGACCGTGCAATGGGAGCCCTTCATCCCGCCGACCGCGCTCGTAAAAGCGACGATGTCCGCGACCTGGAATGCCGACGGCCAGATCGTCGCCGACGCCGCGCCCAAGGCCAGCGCCGGCGCCTTCAAGGCCTCGCACGGCGACCTCGCCGGCTACGGCAAGGGCCGCATCCTCCAGCAACTGCCGATCACCGCGGATTTCGAAACCTTCCAGCTCACCGAAAAGACCGGGCCCGGCCTCGGCCAGGAAGCCGTGGCGCTGCCGCCCGCCGAACCGGGCAAACTCGCGCCGCAGCCCGGCCCGACGAATTGGAACGTAATCGAAGAACCCACCGCCTTTGCCTATCCGCCGCTGCCGTGGAACTCCTGCCGCTTTCGCTTTGAAGTCCGCCAGGCGCCCGGCGAAGGCGCGACCAAGGCGCTGTGCAAGACCATCGACAACAAACTCTTTCAGCGCGGCCAGGTCTTCATCGGCAGCCCGGACCTGAAGAACTACACCATCGAAGCCGACGTCATGACCGAGGGCAACCGGCGCAAGATGTCCGAGATCGGCCTCATCAATCAGCGCTACATCATCGTGCTCAAGGGCAACTTCCAGCAGATCGAAGTGAACTCGAATCAGGAGCGCCTCAAAGTCGGCGCGCCCTTTGCGATCGCCCCCAACACCTGGTACCGCCTGAAGGCGCGCGTCGATGTCGCGGCGGATGGCTCCGGCGTGGTGCGCGGCAAGGCCTGGAAGAAAGGCGAACCCGAGCCCGAAGCGTGGACCATCGAAGTGCCGCACCAGGTCGCGCACCAGAGCGGCTCGCCCGGCTTCTACGCCTTCACCCCGCAGGAACAGCGGGCGTGGATCGACAACATCGAGGTAAAGGCCAACTGAGCCGCACGGCGGGGTGAAAAGTGAACGTGGAGCGTGAACCTGCGGCCCGCTGCCCCGCGCCGCTCCTGCTCGTCATCGCCTCGGTGATGTGGAGCTTTGGCGGGGTGATGATCAAGTCGGTGGAGTGGAATCCGATGGCCATCGCGGGCACCCGCAGCGCCTTCGCCGCGCTCGTGCTCGCGGCCTTTTTCGGCTGGCCGCGCGGAGCCTTCACCCGCCTCCAGATCGCCGCGGCAATCGCGTATGCGGGGACCGTCATCGCCTTCGTCTTCGCGGTGCGCTGGACGACCGCGGCCAAC
>Ga0105049_10001933_pt1 | contig 24548 bp, 19 predicted proteins | sample MAT06_FD_78087 | JGI IMG/M metagenome (GOLD analysis project Ga0105049, IMG submission 78087) | Freshwater microbial communities from Lake Fryxell liftoff mats and glacier meltwater in Antarctica - MAT-06 | ecosystem: Environmental > Aquatic > Freshwater > Ice > Liftoff microbial mat | place...
GCTCATACTCGGATACCCCGTTCGGAGTCGCGGATCTCTTCCGCGAAAGCCTCGCTGCCGCACGGCAGCACCACCAGCGTGCCGAGCACTCGCAGCGCCGGCTGGGCTGGACTGTCCGGGCCTCGAGCGCCGTCGTCGCCGTCCTGGTGGCCATGCTCATCGGCTTGCTCGCCCGGCATCCCGAGGCTGGCGTGGCACAGCTTGAGGAACAGATCCGCGACTTCCAGCATCGCGAGGGGGAAACCTCGGTAAGGCTCGCGGCACGCAACCTGGCCCGCAATCGCCAGACGCTCGAAGCCTTCCGGGACGCATCCGCCTTCGAGTCGCTGCCGACGGGCCTTGGTGAATATGTCCGCGTGCATCTCCACGAGATCGAGGAGTATGAGTCCTTTCGCAAACGGCTCCTTGGCGGCCCCGTTCCGGCGGATGCACGCAGTCTTGAGGAACTCGAAAGGACCGAGGAACGAATCGCCTCAAGCTGGCCCTCGGACAGCGACCATCCGTGGGGCGACACAGAAGCCGGGCGGCACCGAGCGAAGTGGTTGGCGGACATCCCCGCAATTCGCGACGGCGTGCGAGCCTGGGAAAACTGGTACCGCGACCTGATCCGTGAAGCAGGGGCTCTAGAAAGCACCGCCACCTTCGACGGCGACTGGCGGCCGAGCGTTGACCGTTTCCTCAAGCGAAGCGGCCTGACTCCCTTCAAGCTGAACGAGCCTCTTCCGGGCTCGGCCGAAGTGCCGTTCCCGCGCGGCGATCCGCCGACCCATGCGACACCCTTCGAGTTCGACCGTGTCTACCAGGCCCGCCAGGATTGGGTGTTCAATCGCGATCGATTACTGGACCTGCGCGACCTGGCGGATGCGCTCGGCCTCACGGCGGGGCCCGAACGCAAGTCCGCGGTGCTCGACCTGCCGGAAGTGGAGACTTCAACTCTCGCACGTGAGCGGCTGACGCAGCTTTCGCAACAGTATCCCACAATGGTACAGACATATCCTCAGTGGTCGCTCACTCGATTTCCGGAACCGGGGCGAACGGAGCTGAGCCGACGACTCGAGCGATCGTTCCAGCGCGGCATGTCCCACGTTCGAGCGAGGATCCTCGCCACAATGGGCCCAATGCCGAGAATGAAGGACGACTCCGAGGGCTGGAGCCAGGTGGCAACACGGCTCCAGGATACCGGCTTCCAGGACTGGGGCCGACTGCTGACGCTGCTGGCTCGGCTTCGAAACGCGAAGGCGGAGGATCCCGTCGCGGAGCTGGCCGCTTTCCTCCAGGTGAAAGAGTTTGAACTTCACCTGGATTCCCTGGAAGTGATCGTGCCCGATGACCTACTGACTCAGCGAGCGGTGCCGAAGCGGGATCTCACGATCACTCACCTGCCGCGGGTGGGGGAGGTCCGAACGTATCGTTTCAGCCCTGTCGGCGAAGGACTTCGCAGCCAAGGAGAGACGCGGCTGCACTTCAAGGGGGAAGTGCCCCGCGTGCTGGTTTTTCGCCCGGGCGACGCGATCTCGGCCAGTGTGACCTTGCGAGCGGGGGAAGAAGAACTTAACCTGACGTGGTCCGATAGCCGATGCGAGACGTATGCGTTCGATGCCCTGAGTCGACCCGTGCGCGGCGTACGCCTCACCGCGGGCGCAGGCACCACGATCCCGGGCGTGCCGGCCTTGTTGCCGGATCTTCGAGATCTTCGCTGAGGGCTTGGATAAGATATACGCGAAAGATCGCGGCCTTGGGTCGCCTCGCCAACGTCTGTCAGCGGAATTAGCCATGCACATTCAGGATATCTTTGCTCAGGATGCGACCACCTTCAGCTTCGAGTTCTTCCCCCCGAAGACCGACGAAGCCTCGGAAGAACTCTTCCGCAACATCGCGGCACTCCAGACACTGAAACCCTCGTTTGTGTCCGTGACGTACGGCGCCGGCGGCTCCACGCGCGAACGGACGCATGACCTGATCATCCGCATTCAGAAGGAGACGAACCTCACGGCCGTCTCGCACCTGACGTGCGTCTGCCATTCGCTCGAAGAGATGACTTCGATCCTTGATCGCTACGCGGCCTCGGGCATCGAGAACATCCTCGCGCTCGGCGGCGATCCGCCCAAGAATCTCGAGAACTTCGACCGCACCAAGGACGCCTTCCAATACGCGGACGGGCTGGTGAAGTTTATCCGGTCGCGAACGAACGTGAAGGATCGCCGCGGCTTCGGGGTCGGCGTGGCGGGCTTCCCCGAGGGGCATCCGGGCTGCCCGAACCGCATCAAGGAGATGGACCACCTGAAGCAAAAGGTGGACGCGGGGGCGGACTACATCTGCACGCAACTCTTCTTCGAGAACCGAGACTTTTACGACTTCCGCGAACGCTGCCACCTGGCGGGCATCCGGGTGCCGATCGTGGTGGGCATTATGCCCGTCACCAGCAAGAGCGGGATGATCCGCATGGCGGACCTGGCGCTCGGGGCTCGCATTCCCGCGAAGCTCTTACGAGCCGTGGGCCGCTGCGAGGACGATTCCGCTGTCACACGAGTGGGCATCAGTTGGGCGACGGAGCAATGTGCGGACCTCCTGCACAACGGCGTCCGCGGCATCCACTTCTACACGCTCAACAAGTCCGACGCGACCCGGCAGATCTACGAGAACCTCGGCGTGAAGGACTCCGCGGCCCTGCGAGCGGGATAAACCGCCTGCAACCCTCACCCCCGAAGTCCCCCGGCGCAATCGAGCTTGGCGCCGGTGACCCAGCGTGCGTCCGGGCTCGCAAGGAACACGGCGGCGTCCGCGATGTCGTCCGGCGTGCCGATGCGGCCCAGCGGCGTGGAGGCGATCTCCTTTGCGAACTCCTCGTCCGTCTTGCCGCTCTTCGCACTATTCATGTCCGTCAGGGTCGAACCCGGGCTGATCGTGTTGACGCGGATGCCCTTGGGGCCCAGTTCCACGGCCAGCACCTGCGTCATCATGTCCAGGCAGGCTTTCGTCATGGAGTAAACGACCGAGCCCGGATACGCGAGCCGGGTGATCGCGCTTGAGACGTTGACAATCGATCCTCCAGGCGGGATCATCGCGGCGGCGTAGCGCGTCACGAGCAATGGGCCGCGGACATTCGTGTGGAAGTGGTCGTCAAAGTCCGCGGCGGTCACGTCCGGCAGGAAGATTCGGTGCATGATCCCGGCATTGTTGATGAGCACATCGAGCCCGCCATGGTGCTTGCGGATCGCGTCGAACATCGGTGGGATGTCGTCCGGGTTGCTGATGTCCGCCTTGACGGCGAACGCCTCGCCGCCGGCGGCCTTGATCGCTTCGACCACTCCCTCCGCGGCCGCGGCGCTGCTGGCGTAGTTGACGGCCACCTTGGCCCCCTCGCGGCCGAACCGCGTGGCGATGGCGGCACCGATGCCGCGCGAACCGCCGGTCACCAGGACCGATTTACCGACGAAACGCTTCTCCGACATATCTTGCTCCAGAGGGGTGATGGGCGATCCGCAATGCGTGGCTGTCAAACCTTCTGCCAGTGTTGCAGTTCGAGGATGTTGCCTTCGGGATCCGTGAGATACACAAGCATCAACTGACCGGCGCCAGGGATGTCAAGCGTCACCACCTGGCCGATCTCGCGACCACCACGAGCGAGGATTTCCTGCCGCTTCGCTGCAACGTCTGGCACCTCGAAGGCGAGATGTGTGAAGCCGGGGCGATTGATGACCGGTTCGCCACCGCGAGCCAGTTTCTGCTCGAACTCGAAGATCTCGAGCGTCGGCCCGTGATCGCCATGGCCTGGAAGGCGAAAGTGCCGACCACGCCAGTGAGCGTCCGGAATGTTCGTGAGAGCCTCGCGGTCCGGCCCGTGATGGTCGCGTTCAGGGCCGACCGGCTCGCAGCCGAAAACCTCGACATAAAAGCGAGCGAGGGCCTTCCATTCGCGGGCGATTACGTTCGTGTGGGCGTAGCGAATACCAGCCGTGCTCATACGAGATTCTCCGTCACGGCATTGTAAGGACGAACAGAGTCCCCGGCGTGGCTTTGGAAGATTCACAGCGGAGAACGTCGACCGGTTCCGAAATCCTCCGAGCGAACTTGACTCTCTCCCTCCGGCAGCCGAAGATAGTAGTGCCCCTGTCGATCGCTTTGACTTTTCCTCCGCACGATTTCCCTCCGCGATGCTTACACGATTTCTCCTCAGTTTTGTGATGGCTTTCGGCTGGATCACGCTGTCATTCGCGGCGGATTCGGCTGGGGAGCAGATTTACCGCACGAAGTGCGCCTCGTGCCACGGTGCGACCGGCGAGGGTGTGAAGGGGAAGTACGACCAGCCTCTTCTCGGGGACCTGGCACCGGCACAGCTGGCGAGGGTCATTGCCAAGACAATGCCGGAGGACAAGCCGGGCACCTGCGTCGGGCCGGACGCCGACCGCGTGGCGGCTTACATTCACGACGCCTTCTACTCGCTTGAGGCCCAGGCCCGCAACAAGCCGCCGCGGGTCGAACTCGCACGCCTCACCGTCGGCCAGTATCGCAACACCGTCGCAGATCTCGTCGGCAGTTTCCGCACCGCCCCGGAGAAATGGGACGGCCCCCGCGGGCTCAAGGGCGAGTACTTCGCCTCCCGCGGCTTCAACAATTCGGCTTTGTTGCGGACCGATCCCGAGGTCGAGTTTGACTGGAAGCTCGAGAGCCCCGGGCCGAAGATCGATCCGGATCAGTTCGCCGCCCGCTGGACCGGGGCCGTCCTCGCTCCGGTCACGGGAGTGTACGAGTTCGTCGTCCGCACCGATCACGCCACTCGGCTGTGGGTCAATGACGCGAAGAAGCCGATCATCGACGCCTTCGTGAAGTCGGGCACCGACCTTGAATATCGCGGGCAGGTCTACCTGCTTGGTGGTCGGCCGTGTCCGATTCGGCTCGAGTTTCTGAAGGCGAAGCAGGGTGTGGACGACTCGAAGAAGGGCGTGAAGCCGCCGAGGAAGCCGGCGCAGATGGCCCTGTTGTGGAAGCCGCCGCACGGCACCCTGGAGGTGATTTCGCGGCGGAACCTCGCTCCTGGCAAGTTCCCGGAACTCTTCGTGTGCCCGACGACCTTCCCGCCGGACGACCGCAGCCTGGGTTGGGAGCGTGGCACTCGTGTGTCCAAGGAGTGGGACTCCGCGGTTACGAACGCCGCGCTTGAAGCGGCGAGTTACATCCTTCCCAGGCTGAACGAACTGGCGAATACGAAGGACGCGGCCCCGGATCGCCGTGTGAAGGTGAAGGAGTTCGCTGCGAAGTTCGTGTCGCGAGCCTTCCGCAAGCCGTTGACGACGGACGAGCGAGCGCTCTACGTGGAGCGGCAGTTCGACGCAGCCAAAGACGACGAGATCGCCGTGAAGCGTGTGGTGCTGCTGACGCTGCTCTCGCCGCGATTCCTCTATCGCGAGGCTGCGGGCAGCGGCCAGTTCGCCGTCGCTTCGCGTCTCGCGTTCGCGCTGTGGGATTCCCCGCCGGACGAGCCGCTTTTGAAGGCCGCCGCGGATGGTAAACTGGCCACTCGCGAGCAGGTCGCCAGCCAGGCGGAGCGGATGCTTGGCGATGTTCGTTCCCGCGACAAGATGCGAGGCTTTCTGCACACCTGGCTGAAGCTTGACCATGCCAGTGACCTCGCCAAGGATCCAAAGCGATTCCCGGGGTTCGAGCCCGCGATCGTTTCCGACCTGCAAACGTCCCTCGACCTTTTCCTCGACGATGTGCTTTGGAGCCCTGCATCGGACTTTCGGCGACTGCTTGTCTCCGAGGAGATCTACCTGAACGATCGGCTCGCCAAGTTCTACGGCGCCAAGCTGCCCGCAGGCGATGGGTTCCGCAGCGTCAAGCTCGAAGCGGGCCGTCGGGCCGGAGTGCTAACGCACCCGTACCTGATGGCGAACTTCGCGTACACGGGGACGACCTCGCCGATCCATCGCGGCGTCTTCCTGGCCCGCGGCGTGCTCGGCATGAATCTCCGCCCGCCGCAGGAAGCGTTCACCCCGCTGGAGGAAAAGCTTCACCCCAACCTGACGACACGCGAGCGAGTGGCCCTGCAAACCAAAGGAGCCGCGTGCCAGGCCTGCCATGTGACGATCAACTCGCTCGGCTTCACGCTGGAGAACTTCGACGCCGTCGGCCGATTCCGCGACAAGGACAACAACAAGCCCGTCGATGCCACCGGCAGCTACCTCACCGAGGATGGCGTGAACAAGACCTTCAAGAACGCCCGCGAACTCGGGACCTTTCTATCGAACTGCGAGGACACACACGAAGCCTTCGTGGAGCAACTGTTCCACCACCTGGTGAAGCAACCGGTGCGAGCCTACGGCGCGAAGCGGCTCGACGAACTGACGAAAAGCTTCGCGAAGGGCGAGTACAACATGCGCAAGATCGCGGTGGAGATCGCAACACTGAGCGCCATGGGGAAGTAACGGTCTTCGCCGCTTGCGGCGGAGCGCTTCACCTGACTCACTCCGATGACAGAAGCTGGCAGGGAATTATGTTGACCTTGTTTCGAATGTGACCGATCACCGCAGCGCCGCAAGCGGCCTCGAACCGGAGATAAGCTCATGCCACGTTCTCGTCGTGAATTCGTCCGCGACCTCGGCCTCGGCGCCGCGGCGTTGCCGTTCGTCATGAACCTGCCGAGCCTGGGCTTTGCGAATCAGGCGAAGCGGAAGCAGCGGCTCGTCGTGATGTTCAGCCCCAACGGCGTGGTGCCCCCGTCCTTCTGGCCGGACGAGGAAGGGGCGAAGTTCACGCTCAAGGAAAGCGTGAAGCCGCTCGAACCGTTCAAGGACCGCACGCTTTTCCTCAATGGCGTCTGCGATCGCGTTCGCGGCGACGGCGACAGCCACATGCGCGGCATTGGCTGCCTGCTCACCGGCATCGAACTCTACCCCGGCAACATTCAGGGCGGCGGAGGTCTTCCCGCCGGCTGGGCCAAGGGGCACTCCATCGATCAGGAAATCAAGGGCTTCCTCCAGAAGGAACCGAGCACCCGCACCCGCTTCGGCTCGCTCGAGTTTGGCGTGCTCGTGCCGGAACGCGCCGACACCTGGACCCGCATGAGCTACGCCGGGGCGAACAAGCCCATCACGCCGATCGACGACCCGTACCAGATGTTCGCGAAGCTCTACGGCCAGGCGAAGGACCGCGAGGCGCTCAAGAGCGTGATGGACGACCTCACCGCGGACTTCAAAAAGATCTCCGGCGCCGTCAGCACCGAGGATCGCAAGCTGCTCGATGAGCATGCCGTGTTCGTCCGCGAGATGGAGCAGGAATTGAAGGCCGCGAGCGCCGAGAAGATGGGCCACCCCGTGCCGGAACTGACGCCGGGCGTGCGGAAGGACAACGACGAGATGCCGAAGCTCAGCAAGATGCAGATCGACCTGATGGTGAACAGCTTCGCGGCCGACTTCGCCCGCGTGGCGACTCTGCAGTACACGAACTCCGTCGGCGGCGCCAAGATGCGCTGGCTAGGCATCGATGAAGGCCACCACGCACTCTCGCACGAGCCGGACAGCAACACCAAGGCGATGGAGAAGCTGACGAAGATCAACACCTGGTTTTGCGAACAAGTCGCCTACCTGGCCAAGCGGCTCGCGGAAACGCCCGAGCCCGGCGGCCCTGGAAGCCTGCTCGACAACACGACGATCGTCTGGACCAACGAGCTCGGCAAGGGAAGCTCGCACACGCTGGATAACATCCCGTTCCTGCTCGTCGGCAACGGTCTCAACTTCAAGATGGGCCGCTCGCTGAAGTACAAGCGCGAGCCGCACAACCGCCTGCTGATCGCGATGGCGAACGCCTTCGGCCATCCGATGACGAAGTTCGGCAACCCCGAATTCTGTGGCGGCGGTGCCCTGACCGGCCTGACATGATAAGGAAAGTTGGCGAGCGCTGAGGCGATTGGGCACAGCGCTCGAAGAGTTGTTTCACTTCAACAGCGTCCCCAGCTCGGGGACTGACGCTTTGACCTCTTCCGCCACGATCGCGGCAAAGACTCCAGCTCCCTTCTCGTTGAGGTGGGTGCCGTCGACCTTGCCCTTCAGCTTCGGATGTGGCGGCCCGAAGCCTTCGCTTTCCCTGGGCCCCAGCTTCTCGCAGAGTGCCTTGCTCTGAACGTGAAGATCGACAAAGGGAACCTTCTTCTCCGCAGCGACGGCACGCACCGCTTCCGCATACGGTTCCAGGTCGGTTCGCAACTTACCTTCCGCTTCGAAGACACGCCGGGCCAGCGACGTCACCAGCACCGGTTTGATCCCCGCCGCCCTGGCTTCATCAATGCACTTCGCGAGATTCTCACGGTACGTCGTCTCGGGATCGGTCTCGCGTTCCGGCCCCTTGCCAGGCTGGTCGTTGTGGCCGAACTGGATGAGCACCCACTGCGGTTTCGTGTCGAGAACCTTCTTCCAGTTGCCGCTGTCGCGGAAGCTCTTTGAACTCTGTCCCCCGCGAGCGAAGTTCACGACCGTCGCCTTCGGGCCGACAAGCTTTGCAAAGGCGAGTCCCCACCCGGAGGTATCCGTCACGGTGGAATCGCCCGCCAGCGCGATCGTCACCGTCGACGGTTCCACGCCAGGCGAGGAAACGAAGCCGACCAGAACAGTGACGATCGCGATCAATTCCCGGATCATGTCGCGCTCCAGGTGAAGACCTCACTCGTCGAGTAACACCTTCTTCGCCGGCTTCAGGTGGGCCGCGTCGAGCTTGCCCGTGCTCCAGAGCAGACCACGAGTCACCAGGTCGAGGTACCGCGGATCGCTGACTGTCTCGTTATTGTGGCCCAGCGTCGTCGCGAAGACCTTGGCCTTCTTGTTGTACTCGTTCGTCCAGGCCACCACGAAGTCGTCCACGCGGTCCTTCTTGTCCTTCCCGCTGACGGTCTGCTGCCCGCGAGCGATGGGCTTGGCCGTGTCGAGAAGCTTGCCGGTGAAGTTGTTGTAAAGCTCCTCATTGATCGTCCGCCAGTCGCTAAGGCCCTTGGAGATCGGGTTTTCCTTATCGAGGTAGGTCACAGAGACCGGCGCCTGCTTGTCGTGCCTCGTGGTGGCGAGGCCGGTGAACTCGAACCATGGCGTCACCGCGTCGGGGTAGCCCTCGGTGCGATAGCTGTGCATGCCGCAGTGGAGCACCACGCCGGGCAGGCCATCCCGGTGAGGTTGCAGGATACGATTGACCAGCGAGAGATCCTTCACGTCGGCACAGCACTCGTCATGAATCACCACATCGAAGCCCCTGGCCCAGTTCGGATTCTCGTAGACAGGGTTGAGGTGCTTGGTTCCCTTGTCAGGATCGTAGGCGATCTTCCAGGAGACATTGGCTCGCTCGGAGATGCCCTTGGTAAGCAGGTCCTTCTGCTTGCCGTAATCATGGCAGCAGCCGCCGAGCACGAGGAGAGCGCGAATCGGCTTGTCGTCGCTGTCCGCCGCACGGGTGAGGCCGACGACCGCGGCGCAGAGAACGCTGAACGCCACCAGGAGGCGAATACGATGCATGGAGAGACTCCTTGGGTAAGAAATTCGGACTGTGAAATTCGGAGTTCGGAATTGGGATCACAGAAGACTTCGACAGGTAAGATTCTCGAATCCGCCTTTCGGGATTACACCACCCAGTTCTCGGCGGGTTTCTGGACTCGCAAGAGGAACGTGGGATTGACGGCTTCAAATCGGAGCGAGTCCATCTGCTCGACGCCGCGTGAGAGATTGACGAGCAGCACGTCGAGCGGTCGGCCGAACCGCTTGAGGGCGGCGTGGGTTCCCGCGAGCATCTCGAGCGTGCCGACGTTGGTCACCAGCCGGCCGCCCGGCCGAAGCATGCTGTAGCAGGCCTCGAGGAGTTTCGCGACCTCGCCGCCATTGCCGCCGACGAAGATCGCATGCGGGGCCGGCAGGGCGTTGAAGACCTCCGGGGCGGTGCCGAAGACCGGCTTCACGTTCGAGACGCCGAAGTGCTCCATGTTCGCGACGATCAGGTGATAATCCGCGCTGTCCTGCTCGATGGCGTACGCGGGGCCGGGGGCCACAAGCTGTGCCGCCTCGATGGCGACAGAGCCGCTGCCGGCGCCCACGTCCCACATCACGTCGCCCGAGTGAAGATCCAGTTGGGCCAGCGCGACGGCTCGCACTTCCGCCTGCGTGATCAAGCCCGTCTTCGGGCGACTCTGCGCAAAGACATCGTCTGGATTGCCGAAGCGGCGCAGCTTGGCGGCGGGCTGCCGCTGGTCCGGGACGTTGGGCTTCCGCTTCAGAATCAGGATGTTCAGCGGGTCGAAGCGCATGTCGCGGATGTCCGAAAGATCGCCGCGGGTGATCCGCTCGTCCTTTCCGCCGAGATTTTCGCAGACATAAACCTTGAAGTAATCAATACCCCGTGCCAACAGCTCGCGGGCGATTTTCGCCGGAGGATTCGCTTCGCTGGTGAACAGTCCCACGGTCTCCGCGGTGCGGATCTTGTCCACCACATCTTCGAGCGTTCGTGTCGCGAGGTCGGTGAGGTAAGCTTCTTCCCAGGTCTCCATGATTCGAGCGAAGGCGAGTTGCATGCTGGAGACGTGTGGAACCACTTCAAACTGGTCCTGGCCGATGCGCTCGGAGAGATAACGAGCGGTGCCATAGAAAAGGGGATCGCCACTGGCGACGATCGCGATTCGCTTGCGTCCCAGGTGCGATCGCAGTTTCTCGACCACTTCCGGCAGGTCGGTGCCGATGCGCACTCGCTCGGCATTGAGTTCGGGAATCAGTCGCAGCGTCGGTTCGGATCCGAAGATGACTTCCGCACGAAGGAGTAAGTCGCGCGAACGCTCGGTGAGCCCGGCCAGGCCATCAGGGCCGATGCCGATGATCGGAATCTTGGCAGCATCACTCACGGCGGTTCCTGGGTTCGCGAACGATGGAGTCGCTTCTCAAAGCGATCGTCTCTGGAGATTGTAACAATCTGCCGCCCCGGTTTCCTCCTGCGGAAGCTCGGATAGCGTCGAAGCGTCCGAACGGCTAAGATTTCGGCATAGGACCGGATTTCCCATCCCCCTCTCCAAAAGGGTGACGCCATGATGAAGGCGAGTCTCAGCAATCTTCTCCGCGGCACGGCACTCGTGGCCGGGCTCGGCATTCTGGCGGGATCTCCCAGCCAGGCCCAGGAAAACCCTGCCAAGACCAAGAAGGCCGACACCAAGAAGGCCGAGCCCAAGCCGGCTCCTGCCGAGTCGGACAACGACACCAAGGCGGAGTTGCTCAAACTCAACAGCCTCACAGGCGTGGAGGCGATGCAGACCCGCCTCACCGAGCTGATCAAGGAAAAAGAGCAGAGCAAGAAGCTCGTTGCCATGGCCGTCGAGATGGCGAAAGACGCCAAGACGAAAGAGCAGGCGGCTCCCTTCAACTACAACGCCAGCCTGATCCTGGCGAAGACCGCTCACTCCCTGAAGGAACTCGATTCCGCGGAACTCTTCTACGAACGCTGTGCCGAGGACGCCACCAAGCTTCAGAGTGCGAACAAGATCATCCAGGCCTACGAAGGGCTCATCCAACTTTACCAGGACCAGAAGAAGTTCAACGCCGTGGAGGAGGTCTGCCAGAAGTTCATGGACCTCAAGGGCGGCAAGGAACTCGATCAGGCCAAGCCCTTCGTGCTCGAAAAGCTCATCCTCGCCAAGGCCCGCCAGGGGCAGACCGACGAAGCCCTGCGGATGACGGAAGGCCTTGTGCAGATCGCGTCCGATGAAGGCAAGTGGTACTTCATGCGTCTGAAGGGGCAGGTGCTCCACGACGCGGGCAAGGTCGACGATTCGATCGATGCTTACAAGGAAGCCATCAGCGATCTGGACAAGTCGAAGTTGAAGGACGAGACCAAGGAGCGATTCCAGGACAGCCTTCGCTATGGGCTGAGCGGCATCTACGTGGAAGCGAACAAGATCGGTCCCGCGGCCGAGCTTTTGGAGTCCCTGGCGAAGAAGCATCCGGATAATCCGACCTACAAGAATGACCTCGGTTTCATCTGGTGCGATCACGACATGAAACTGCCGGAAGCGGAAAAGCTGATCCGCGAGGCCATCGACCTCGACAAGAAGCTCAAGGTGAAGTTAAAGGCTGAGGGAGCGATCGACGACGACAGCCCCAACGCCGCGTATCTCGATAGTCTCGGCTGGGTGCTCTTCAAGCAGAAGAAGTTCAAGGAAGCGTTGAAGTATCTCGAGGAGGCCGCCAAGGATCCGGAGGAAGGTGCTCACATCGAGATCTTCGACCATGTGGCGGACTGCCAGGCCGCGATGGGCAACAAGAAAGCGGCCCTCGAGACGCTTCTCAAGGCGATCAAGCTGGACGACGTCAGCAAGCGGGACGCGGAGCGTCGCCGGAAGATGACGGAGAAGATCAAGAAGTTACGTTCGGAAACGAAGGTGGATTGAGGTTCGACCGACACTCGGAAGTTCACCAAGCCCGGGGATCGCGATCCCTGGGCTTTCTTCGTGGAGACGCCAATGCTCGAAGGCTGGACTCGCCAGACGATCGCGGGCAAACCTGCGGACGTGTTTGAACCCGCGACTCCCGCGCGGGCCGCGGTGCTCTACCTCTACCCGCTGGGTGAGGAATCGCCAGCGGAGAACAAAGCGTTTACCGCAGCCTTCCGCAATGCGGGGTTGCCGGTGGTGGTGCCGTATGGCCGGCGGTCGTGGTGGGCCGATCGCGTGTGCACGGAGTTCGATCCCGTGCTGACGGCGGAGCAGCATCTCCTCCGGAACGTGGTGCCCTGGATGGAATCCCGCTGGCAGCTCGGGCCGCGGCGCATCGCGGTCACCGGCGTCAGCATGGGAGGGCAGGGCGCGGTGCGTCTCGGGCTCAAGTATCCGGAACGCTTTCCCATCGTGGCCGGGATCTCGAGCGCCTTCGATTATCAGGACTGGCACGGTCGCGGCGGACCGATAGACGAGATGTACAAGGATCGGGAAGCCTGCCGCCAGGATACGGCGATCCTCGCACTCGCGGGGCCTCCGTGGCCGAGGCACATCTGGTTTGCGTGCGACCCTGAGGATGCCGAATGCATTCGTGGCAACGATCGCCTCCACGAGAAGCTCAACGCGTACGGGATTCCTCATGTCGCCGATTTCGACACGACCCACGGCGGCCATTGCTGGGAATACTTTGACCGGATGGCGAAGCCCATGATGGGATACGTGGTGGACGCACTCGCCCAGGAATCGCTGCGGCTGATGTAAGGCCAGTCTGTTCGGCTGCGACGGGAAGTCTTCGGAGCAGAGCGTGGCCGTCACGCTCCCCATCGCGGCTGCACATTGAAGCCCTCGTACCTCACGATTTGGGATACGCTTTCGGATCGGCCACCAGCGGGTCGAGGGGGTTGCCGTTGAGCGCCTTGAGGAACAACACCAAGTCGGCCTTTTCCTCCGGCGTCAGGTTCAACTTCAGCGGGATGATCGGCTTCTTCGTCGGGCCGTAGACTTTGACGCTGGGATCAAGCGTCTTACTTTCCGCACGGGCCTTCACGTACGCGGCCTCGGCGTCGGTGTTTCGCATCTTCTCGCTGAGATACGGGTTCACGTTGCCGCCGCGGTCGTAGAAGTCGACCACCTGTTCCAGCGTCTTCTCCTCGCCCGAGTGCATGTACGGCCCGCTCTGCAAGAGGCCTCGAACGCCCGGAGTTTTGAAGGCGCCGATGAAGACGATATCCTTGTGGCCCGTCGGCAGTCGCATGAATCGGCCGAACTCGCTCATCGGCAGTTCGCCGTCCTTGGTGGCTCCGACGCCGAGATTGTGGAACCCATTATCAGAGTAAGTGTCACCCGAGTGGCAGTTGGCGCAGCGAGCCTTGCCGAAGAAGAGCGTGCGGCCATTGAAGAGCTTCTTCCCAACCTCCTCTGCCTTGCTCTCGTCCGCGGCCGTCAGGCTCAGATCGGTGAGGGCGGGGTCCTTCATCGCGAAGGCGCTCTTCAGCGTCGCGGCGTAGTCCTGCGGCTTGAGTTCAAACTTGCCCGTCTCCTCTTCAGTCACTCGCTTCCGCATGGCAGCCTCGACACGATCTTGCAGGCTATCGCCCGTGATCACCGTTCTCTCGTAAGTGGCGATCGCCTTGGCCGCGGCGTCGCGAGTGGGAACATGACCGAAGACGGCGAGAAACTGCTTGACATACTCGGGGCTCGCTCGCATACGCGAGACAGCTTCCTCCCAGGGGTCCGCCTTGCCGCCGAACATCTCGAGGTTGTTGCCGACGGGCCCCTGTGACTGATCTTCGAGGCTCGTGGCCCGGCCATCCCAGAACTGCAAGCGATTGTAGGCGGAGTTCAGAACGGTGGGAGAATTGATCGGCCCCGCGGCGCCGCCGATGCCGTTGGAGGTGCGTCTGCCGTCCCCGAAGCCCTTCGAGGGCTGATGGCAAGAGGCACAGGAGACAGTGCCGTCGGTCGAGAGGATCTCGTCGTAGTAGAGCTTCTTCCCCAGAACCCACTTTTCGAGGGACATGGGGTTCTCCGCGGGGACGGGCGGGGCGGTCGTGAGCCCCGAGGGAACCTTGACCGTCACCGTTTTGCGAGTCACCTTCACGCCAGTGGCCGGATCGATCGCTTCCTCGGACCCTTCGTTCCAGAACGCTTTAAGGGCATTCCAGCCCGGCTGGTTGCGCGTGACGAAGGTCATCGGCACCCGGTCCTTGAACGGGATCATCTTGTCTTCGTTCGGCAGCAGGTAGTCAGCCGGGTCCGGTTTGCTCTGAGCCAGCAGGGGCGATCCCAGAGCGAAGGTCAGGAGTAGCACGGAGAGCAAGGATGGATTCATGATTCGATTCGCGAAGAAGGTGTGGCGAGTGTGGAGCTAGTGTAGAGGAAAGATGACCCCAGAGGACTCCAAGAAGCCTGGAGGAAGCTCAAGTCGTGGAGGCACCCGTGAACCGGTGGCCGCCTGGTATGAGGTACCAGGCTTCCATCGATCTCTTACTTGCATCTCGATTTTTCTCGGAGCGAGCGAAGTCGTCTGCAGTTGGGCATCGTGCGTGGGAATTCCGACCGTCACTTCTTCGCGTAGAGCTGATTCACGAAGTTCCAGTTGATGACATTGAACCAGGCCTCCAGATACTTCGCCCGGAGGTTGCGGTATTTGAGATAGTAGGCGTGTTCCCAGACGTCGCAGCCGAGGAGAACCTTGGCGCCGTCGGTGATGGGGTTGTCCTGGTTGGGGGTCTTCACGATGGCGAGGGGCTTCTCCTTCCCGACGACGAGCCAGGCCCATCCGGAGCCGAACTGCGTGAGGCCGGCGGTCGCGAACTCTTTCTTGAAGTTGTCCATCGACCCGAAGCTGTCGTCGATCGCCTTGGCGAGTTCGGGCGAGGGGGCACCGCCGCTGCCGGGCTTGGCCATCATCAGCCAGAACCACGAGTGATTGAGGTGGCCGCCGCCATTGTTGCGGACTGCTGTCTGGATCGTGGCGGGAAGCTGCTTGTAGTTGATCACCACTTCTTCGATCGGCTTCGCGAGCCAGGTCGGCTGATCGGCCAGAGCCTTGTTGAGGTTGTCGACATAAGCCTGGTGGTGCTTGTCGTGGTGGATGGTCATCGTCTCCGCGTCGATGCTCGGCTCGAGCGCGTCCGCGGGATAAGGAAGCGGGGGCAGGGTGAAGCCCTTGGCCGGCTGAGCGGACACGTGCAGGGGCAGCGCCAGCCCGGCGGCGACGGCGGCGGACGAGCGAATCATCTCGCGACGAGTGAACATGCAGTGGACTCCCGGAAGGTGAGATCGGGGACGGGGGAGAACTCGGGCCGAAGCTCGGCCGAGTGATGGCATTATAAGTTCCTGACGCCGGGAGTTCACCCTTTTGAGAAGAAGACCCTTCCGATCAAGACGAAAATGAATCAGGACTCGTGCCATGTCAAAAAAGCCTCAAGGCGAGGCTTCGGCTTCTTGGTTCCGAACGCGGCCCGACAAAGTATCGTACAGGAACCAGATTCGCCGTTTGCAACGGGGAAAGTGGTTATCCCGGCAAGTTACGGCGACTCTAACGAAGTTCCGCTTTGCAGGAACGTGAAGGGTTCGCTAAACTTCAGTGATTGGGAGATGTCGAAGAGGATCGGTACACATGGAGCGATGGGTCGTTTTTGCCCTGATCTCCATGGTGTTCGCCGGGTTCACCTCGGTGGTCGCCAAACAGGGCCTGGCGGGCATCAGCGCCGAACTCGGGCTGACGGTGCGAACGGTGTTCGTTTTCGTTGTGATCCTAGGATTCGCCGTCCTCGCGGTCCCGCGAGCCGAGCTTGCCACGCTGAGCAAGTCAAACTTCGTTTGGCTTGGCCTCTCGGCCATCACCACGGCCGTATCGTGGGTGTTTTACTACAAGGCCCTGAAGCTGGGTGAAGTCTCGACGATCGCTCTTATCGACAAGGGCAGCTTCCTTGTGGCGGTGGTGCTCGCCTGGATTGTCCTTGGTGAAAAGATCACGGGCCGAGTCGCGATTGGCAGCCTGCTCATTCTCGCCGGCTTGTTCGTGGTGGCCCGACGATAGCGCGTCCTGGATCTCGACAACCTCGGGGGGCTGAGGCTTCCCGCTTGCCAGATGGTACGACTCCGTGAGAGGTTTCGCATGATCTTCCTTCGATCGACCATCGTTGCTGTATTCTTCGCCACCGTGGCCTCCGCCCAGGAGCCGATTCGCTTTCCGCGGACTCCGGACATCTCGCCGGACGGCAAGCAGGTGGCGTTCAGCTACCTTGGCGACATCTGGACGGTTGAAACCATCGGCGGCATTGCCCGACCCGTCACGATGCACGAAGCCCACGACATCAACCCCTGCTTCAGCCCCGACGGCCGCTGGGTCGCGTTCTCCTCGAACCGCCACGGCAGCTATGACGTCTTCGTGGTCGCCGCCGTCGGTGGCAAGCCGCGCCGCCTCACTTACGATTCCGGGCAGGACATGGTCACGGGCTGGTCGCCCGACGGCAAGTCGATCTTCTTCACCACCTCGCGCTCGGCCGCTTATCCCTCGAACCTGGAAGCGTACTCCGTTCCCCTCGCGGGCGGCTCGGAACGCAAGCTTCCACTGTTCGAGGCGAAGGAAGCCTATCCCTCGCCCGACGGCAAGGCCATCGCCTTCGTCCGCGGCCCGGGCACCTGGTATCGCCGGGGCTATCGCGGTTCCTCGAATGATGACATCTGGCTGTCCAACACGGACGGTTCCGAAGCGACCAAGATCACAAACTTCGAGGGACAGGATGCCTCGCCGATGTGGAGCCCCGACGGGCGGAAACTGTTCTACGTGAGTGAACAGGATGGGCCGAAAGGCTTCGCGAACATCGTGGTCCAGGATCTGGATCCGGGCACCCCCCCGAAGGCTCGTGGCACGGCCACGGCGCTGACGACGCATCGTGAGGAAAGTGTCCGCCGGGCCCGCCTCAGCAGCGATGGCCGCCGGATTGTCTACGAATGCGGGCCGGATCTCTGGGTCGTCGGTACCGCCAAGAACGCCAGTCCGCCTCGCAAGCTGGCGATCGAGGTCCACGCGGATGACAAGCTCAACGCCGAGAAGACCACCACCTTCTCGCGCGATGCGACCGAGTTCAACCTCAGCCCGGACGAGAAGTTCGCGGTGCTGGCGGTTCGCGGCGAACTCTTCCTCACCAAGGTGCCCGATGGCGGCAAGGCGACCCGCCTCACCGAGTCGGCCGCGTACGACCACGGCGCCAGCTTCAGCCCTGATGGCAAGTCGATCCTCTTCGCCTCGGACCGAAGCGGTGTCGAGGACCTTTACATGATCGAACCGGACGACGCGGAACATCCCGAACTGACGAAGGCCCACAAATTCAAGGTGAAGGCGCTGACGAGCACGCCGGAGGAGGAGTCTGCTGCGTCGTTCTCGCCGCGTGGGGACCGCATTGCCTTCATCCGCCGCGGGCAACTCTGGCTGATGAAAACGGACGGCAGCGATCAGAAGCCGCTCGTCGCAGAGAAGCAAGTCTTCGACTACGACTGGTCCCCCGACGGCAAGCACATCGTCTTCGCCCGTATGGACGGCAGCTTCGCCAGCGAACTCTACATCGTGCCGTCCGACAGTTCCGAGAAGCCGAGGAACATCACGAGATATGCCACCTTCAACGGCGACGTCACCTGGAGCCGCAGCGGCAATCGCATCGGATTCATCGGCCAGCGACAGGGCACCTATCAGGTTCACGTGATTGCCTTGCAAAAGCCGGCGACCGGCGGAGGCAGCACCGGCAGCGATATCGACTGGGACGACATTCACCTCCGCACCAATCGGCCCTCGACGGCCCTGGCGGATATCTCCGCCATCTCGCCCGACGGCACGCAGACGGCCTTCAAATCCAACGGCGAACTCTGGATCGCCTCCGCCGACGGCCGTAGCGTGAACCGGATCACCTCGACCGGCCAGTCGCCCCAACTGATCCGCTGGGCCCGACGCTCGCCCGGCACCGTCTACTTCCTCAACGGCTCCGGGGAGATCCGCATCGCGCGAAGCGGTGCCGCGGCAGGCCTGCCATCAATCTTCGGGGGAGGCTCGAGCCCTTCACTCGGTTCGGAGCCCGCGAAAGTGCCATTCCTGGCGAAGATGACGATCCACCGCGACGACGAGTTCGGTGAGATGTTCGCCCAGTGCTGGCGGAAGCTCTCGGACTTCTTTTACGACCCGGCTCACCATGGCACCGACTGGCGCGGCGTGCGAGAACGCTATCGCCCGCTCGTAAGCCATGTGGCTCAGCGAGAAGACCTTTATGCCCTGGTAAGCCTGATGCTGGGGGAATTGAACGCCTCCCACCTCGGCATCAGTGGCGGCTTGCCGACCGCGGACGAACCGACCGCGGACCTCGGCCTGATCTTCGATGAAACCTACGCCGGGCCTGGGCTCAAGGTCGCCGAGGTGCTGAAACGCGGCCCCGCCGACCGCCGTGGCCTGCTCGTGATGCCGGGCGACATCGTACTGGCGATCGACCGCGTGCCGCTCACGGCGACCACCAACCTCAGCCAGCTTCTCAACAACAAGGCAGGCGAGGCCGTCCGGCTGGATGTGACCCACGATCTGAAAGATCCGAAGGCTCGTCATACCTTCGAGATCACCGCGATCGATCGCCTGCGGGCCGGAAAGCTCATGTACGAACGGTGGGTGGATCAGAACGACGCCGCGGTCGCGAAGAAGTCCGAGGGCAAGCTGGGGTATATCCACATTCCTAGCATGGATACGGAAGGCCTCGAGACGTTCGTTCGTGCCCTGTACTCCGATAACTTCGATAAGGAGGGCATCGTGCTCGACGTCCGCTATAACGGCGGCGGCTTCACTCACGACCAGGTCCTGAACTACCTGACCGGCAAGGAGCACACCTTCTTCCGCCAGCGCGACGGCGGCGAGGGGCTCGTGCTTCGCAGCTATGACCGCAAGTGGACCCGGCCCGTGACGCTACTCATCAACAACCGCTCCTATTCCGATGCGGAGATCTTCCCGCACGCCTTCCGCTCGCTCGGTCTGGGCAAGCTCGTCGGCCAGGCAACCGGCGGGCACGTCATCGGCACCACCTCCACCAAGCTGATCGACGGCAGCCAGTTTCGCATCCCGCGAACGGGCGTCTGGACCAACAAGGGCGCCAACATGGAGCAGGTCGGCGTCAGCCCTGATGTGCCCGTGGACATCACCCCCGAGGACTGGCGGAAGGGAGTGGACACTCAGTTAACAAAAGCGATTGAAGTTCTCAACGGCGACGTGCTGGCGTGGAAGAAGGCTCGGGCCGCCGTCACGGGAACCGCAATCTCCGAAGGACCGAAGCCTGGAAACCCCGACAAGACCGGCAGCAACGCCAGCCCCACGCGAATTCCGCCTGGCTCCAGCGAGGCGATTCCGGTCGGGCCAAAATCTTCACCCCTGGAGAATAAACCGATGGGTGGAGCTGGGGTAAAATCCTCAGCCGAGAAGTCCGGGAACGTGATCCCGCTGGCGGTGGATTGAGCCGATGATGAAAGAGGGCGTTGTGTGATCCGGGCCAGAAAAGTAGCGGAGAGGTGAGTGAGACGGATGCCGCAGACTCCCTCGCGATTCGCGACTCACTGGGCATGTCACGAAGTGACTTCGAGTCACCACTTGCGAGGAGACAAGGTGGGAATCTTCCGCATCTCGCCCAGGCGTTCGTCTTTGGCTCGTCCGCCATTTTTGGCAAGCCCCCACCTTCGCCTGACCTCCTCGTCTTTCGTGACCGTCAACGGCGCCCACCCTGGCGGTCAAGGAAGTCGCAATTTCCGTGCATATGACGTTGTCCTCTGTCCGATCACTCCACTAGATTAGGTTGTGATTCGCAGAGCCATCGCCTCGTCCCGCCGAGGATCCGCCGTGCCGACCCCCATGCTCATCGAATACTACAACCGATTGCCTCAGCTCACCCCCGGTGACGACGAGGATCTTTGGACCGCCGGCGTCCACGACGGGATGCGGGAGTTCCGCGATCACGTCGTCGCGAGATATTCGGAGGGGTCTCTCCAGCGGTTGCTGACGTTCGCGGACGTGACCACCCGCCGGGCAGCGGTGCTGGCCCTTGGCTTCATCGGCACGATGGAGTCGAACGCCGCCGTCGCGGCCTGCCTGGTGGATGGCGACCTGCTCGTGCAGCGGTTCTCGGCGGACGCGCTCTGGGAAATCTGGTTCCGCGCCGGCAGCGAGGATCAGAACTTCAAGCTTCAGCAAGCCCTCTGCCAGCCGGACGCCGAGCGTGTGCGTTCGGCCCTGGACGATTTGATCAAGTCCGCCCCGACTTTTGCCGAGCCTTTCAACCAGCGTGCGATCGTGCACTTCCGCCGCGGCGAGTTCGCCCGGTCCGTCGAGGACTGCGAGGCCGTCCTACGCATGAACCCGTACCACTACGGTGCCGCCTCTGGCATGGGCCAGTGCTTCCTTCGCATGAAGAAGCCCCGAGCCGCCCTGCGTGCCTTCCGCCAGGCTCTCGAGATCAACCCGAACCTCGACAACCTCCGCGAAACGATCCAGGCCCTGATGGAAGCCCTGGGGCGAGACGAATCCTGATCCCGTCGAGGCCCTGCGTAGTGGATTGGGCCGACCTTGAGAACTTCGCATCGGGCGATGGCATTCCTTTTCAGGAATCCCATCGCCCGATTCCGTTCATCATCCGGAACGTCTTATCGTGGTCCTGACCAAGTTCGCGAGTCGAGTTTGCCCATGGAAACCCTCGATTTGGCGGACGGCGGCATCATCCGTTACGACGAGGCATTCCTGGCGACCGACCTCGCGGATCGTTACTTCGCCGAATTGCGTGACACCATACACTGGGAACAGAAGAAGGCCGCCTTCGGTCACCGGCAACCCCGCCTGACAGCCTCTTACGGCGACGAAGGTGTGACCTATTTTTACTCCGGCACAAAGAACACGGCCCTCCCGTGGACGGCGACCCTGCTGGAGATCAAGCAGAAGATCGAGGCTGCCGAGGGCCAGTATAATTTCTGCCTGTTGAACCGGTATCGGTCAGGGGCTGATAGTGTCGGGATGCACGCCGACAATGAGCCGGGCATGGGAAACGTGATCGGCTCACTCTCGCTAGGAGCGACCCGGACGTTTCGCATCCGACACAACCTGACGAAGGAGACAAGGACGTTCTCGGTGTGCCATGGCACGCTCATCATCATGGCGGGTACGATGCAACAGTTCTGGAAGCACGAAATCCCGAAGACCACGCAGGCCGTCGGCGAACGGATCAATCTGACGTTTCGGACGATCGAATTGACGTGACCTTGATGCAGTCCGGGTAACAACGATGCCTCGTCTCAGTGCCGGGCTGTTGATGTACCGTGTTCGAGATGAGCAGTTGCAGGTGCTTCTGGCCCATCCCGGCGGTCCGCTTTTCCAGACGAAGGATGAAGGTGTCTGGACGATTCCCAAAGGCGAGCCGAAAGCGGGCGAGGACTTGCTTGAAGCCGCCAAGCGTGAGTTTAAAGAAGAGACCGGACTCACCTCTTTTGGCCCCTTCATCGAGCTGACACCGATCAAGCAGAAGGGCGGGAAACTCGTGCACGCCTGGGCTTTCGAGGGCGACTGCGATCCCGAGACCATCGTTAGCAACAATTTCACGATGGAATGGCCTCCACGGTCCGGGCACCACCTGGAAATCCCTGAAATCGACCGGGCGGATTTCTTCAATGTGACGACGGCGAAAAACAAGCTCAAGCCTGCTCAGTCGGCTCTCATCGAAGAACTTCACCACATCTTGGTGGTGAAAGTAGGCCTGAGATTGCAGCCGAGCGAGCGATAGCCGTGCTGTAGCAACCGAGGGCAGGGCACTGAGCGAACCATGGACTGCCCCTCTCGCGCGAATGAGAGCGTGACGGGAACTTGTCGGAAGCCCCGGGAGTTGCGACGAGAAAGATGTGGCCCCCGCGGCGGCTGGGACCCATGCCGCGCCGCCATGAGGTGGTATCATCGACAATGGTGGCACGCTCCGCTTCGCGTCGCGGCTACGCTGAAAGGCGGAGATGGCTCCGAGGGTAGGGGGAAGCCGAATGCAACGTGTCATCTTTGTGCAGGGCGGCGGCGTGGGGCTGGATCAGGAGTCGGCGGTGCGCCGCGTGCTGGCCGCCGTCGGGGCGAAGGTCGAGTTTGAGGTGCACCTCGCCGGCCGGGCCGCTCTCGAAATCGGCCGACCGGCATTGCCGCGGGAACTCTTTGACGCCATCAAGGCCCAGGGCCTCGCACTCAAGACCCGCCTTCACCAGCCGAAAGGCACGGGCACACCCACCGCCCACGGCCCGAAGCAGCCCACGAACTTCAACATCGATTTCCGCCGAGCCCTCGGCCTGTTCGCGTCGGTGCGGCCCATTCATAACCTGCCAGGGCTGCCGAGCCGATTCACCGGTGTGAACTTCCTGCTCGTTCGCGAACTCACCGAGGATCTTTACACTGCCAGCGAGCACGAGCTGGTCCCCGGCGTGGTGCAGAGCTTCAAGGTGGTGACGGAAGCGGCCTGTCTGCGATTCTTCCGTTTCGCCTTCGAGACGGCCCGGAAGCACGGACGCAAGACGATCCACTGCATCCACAAGGCGAACATCCTCAAGATGGCGGATGGCCTTTATCTCGACTGCTTCCGTCGGGTGTCGAAGGATTTCCCGGACGTGTCGCCTTACGATATGATCGTGGATAACACCTGCATGCAACTCGTGAGCCGTCCGCAGCAGTTCGAAGTGCTGGCCGCGGGCAACCTTTACGGCGACCTGCTCTCCGATCTCGGCGCCGGCCTCGTGGGCGGAGTGAACGCGACAGCCGCGGTGAACCACGGCGACGGCGTGCGGGTATACGAATCGGTTTATGGTGCCCCGCACGAGGTGGTGCTCGCGGACACCGCGAGCCCGCTGCCGTTGCTGCTGCCCGTGATCGAGATGCTCAAGGACTTGGGGGACTCCAGCTCCGCCGAGCGAATCCAGCAGGCCATCAACGCCGTGCTTTCCGAGGGGCAAGTCCGCACCGCGGACCTCGGCGGCACCGCGGGAACGAAAGCCTTCACCGAGGCCATCGCCGCGAAACTGGGATCGTGATTGGGAAACGGATGCCGGAGGGGGTGAGGATCACGGTTACGCAGAAGTGATCGAGAGGAACAACTCCTAATTCCTCGCGGCGACCTTCTTCATGCCGGTGGCCCGTTCGCGGGCGCGAGTCTTGTTCGCTCGTTCGAGGGCGTTGGACGCGGGCAACGCTTCCGCCTGGGCCATGGCTTCCTCGACCTTGGCGGCCGTGACGTCCGCGGCCGTCACGGCCTTCGCCGTCAGCACGCTCACGCTGTTCCCACGCACCTGGGCGAAACCCGCTTCGATGAAGTAGCGCTTGACGGCGTTGCCAGTCCGCAGCTTCAGTTCACCAGCCCCGAGCCGGCCGATGATCGGAGCCCGGCCTGGCAGCACGCCGAGTTCGCCATCGAACATGGGCAGGACGACGAAATCCACGGTCTCGTCGAGCACCGCCCGCTCGGGCGTGACGACCACGACTCGCAGGGTTTTTCCAGTCGCATCAGCCATCGTCGAATACCTGGGTTGGGGTAAGCGGTCCGTTCAAAAACTGGAGTCGCTTCTCGGGCCTGTGGCACGGGCGTCTCGCCGGTGCCACTTACTTTGATTTCGAGGCGAACGACTATTGGACATCAAAAGCGTCCCGCATCATCCAATCGGTACGTTTGAATCTCGTGTTTCGTTATGGTCATCGGGCGTCTCACCAGTGCTATTGCATCGTGAGGGAAATCGCTTCGCATCGGTCCTTTTTGGTCTTACAGCCGCGGAGCGGCGGCAGAGGTTAGCCAGGGGGCGTGAGCCCCTGGAAATCACTGCCGGCGCACCGCGGCTTAACCACTCTCACACCCAGACTTCCTCCATCACTTTGACGATGTACCCGATTCCAAAACTGGCGAGACGCCCCATAAGACTGACTTAGGACCGGCTCATCATCAACTGCCGGATTCTTCATTCAGCCGCGGAGCGGCGACCGACGGTAGCCAGGGGTGAGTCTTCGAACCCCTGGAATCGAACACCCTCGGACTCTTGAGCCCTGGAAGGGCGATTGAACCTGGACTGAGCC
>Ga0105049_10001937_pt1 | contig 24523 bp, 20 predicted proteins | sample MAT06_FD_78087 | JGI IMG/M metagenome (GOLD analysis project Ga0105049, IMG submission 78087) | Freshwater microbial communities from Lake Fryxell liftoff mats and glacier meltwater in Antarctica - MAT-06 | ecosystem: Environmental > Aquatic > Freshwater > Ice > Liftoff microbial mat | place...
ATGGTGTTGCGCTGTTGTTCAAAAACCGCGGGCTTTTCGAAACTGATGATGCTGATGCAGTAGCCGTGACGCACCAGGCCTTGCAAGTAGGGAATGACCTGGCTCTGTCCAAGCGGGTCGGTCATGCCATCGTAAGACAGGAAAACAGCGTGCGGAGCAGAATGCTGCACCCTATTCGCTTTTTAGCGATTCAGCCAGAAAATGCTCCACAGTCAGGGCAAGGCCCTGCTTCATGCGGTAGCGGGGCTCGTAGCCGAGCAAGGACGCAGCCTTCTCAATGCTGGCCAAACTATCGCGGATATCGCCTGGACGGGATTCTTTGTGAACGGGTTCAGCGTCCGCGCCCAACAATTGGCGCAGGTGCTCGAACAACTGAAGCACCGTGAATCGCTCGCCTACGGCTACGTTGTACACCTGGCCGAGGGCTTCATGGTTGTCTGTGGTCAGTGCCAGCATGTTGGCCTGAACTACATTTTCAATGAAGGTGAAGTCGCGGGTTTGGCCGCCATCACCGTCTATCTCTACTGGCTGCCCGTTCAGAATCTTGTCAATGAACTTGGGTATCACGGCAGCATAAGGTCCGTTAGGGTCCTGGCGCGGACCAAACACGTTGAAATAGCGCAGCCCAATGATTTCCTGCCCGTACACCTGGCTAAACACTTGTTGGTACAATTCGCCTGCCAGCTTGCTCACGGCATAGGGCGAAAGGGGTTTGCCGATTTTGGCTTCTGTTTTGGGAAGAGTGGCTTCATCGCCGTACACGGAACTGGACGATGCATAGACCACTCGCTTGACGCGCGCTTGTCGCGCGGCAGTCAATACATTGACGTAACCATCTACATTGATCTGGTTTGTGGTGATGGGATCGGCTACCGAGCGTGGAACCGAACCCAAGGCAGCTTGATGGCTGACCATGTCCACGCCCTCGCAAGCGCGCAGGCAGGTGGCGAAATCGCGCATATCCCCTTCCACAAACTCATAGCGGGAATCATCGCGAAAAAGCTCAACATTGGATCGCAAACCGGTAATCAGGCTGTCCAGTACGCGAACCCGCTTTACCCCGTGTTGGAGCAAATACTCCACCAGGTGGCTCCCGATAAAGCCAGCGCCACCCGTGACCAGGATGGCGGTCTCGGAGAGGGGGCTTTGGTGGTAAGACGTGGCGTAATGCAAGCTTATCTATTAATGAAGGCAAAGTTAGTCATGAACCAGAACTAGGAAAGGCTGACTGTGGTACAGTAATTGATTTGGGCTAACAAAACAGGAATTAAACTGATGTTTTACGCCCAACAGCGTAAATACCTTGGGAAAAATGATTGCGCCCAGTAATTGCGTATTGGATTTTGCCCAGCGCATGGATAATCTGCCGTGCTATGACTTGCTTCCACTGCATGAAAAACGGCGCTTCAAACTCCAGCCAAAGACCTGTATACTTTGGCCAAATGGGGGAATGAACCGGCTGCAAATAGCCAATTTTAAGCACATTGAAGCCAGCAGTCTCCAATAGTTGTCGAATAGACTTTTGGTTGTAGTGGCCAACGCGTTTTGACGGAGCAAATGCTTCTGATCCTCCGGCCTTTACACCCAGTTTTTGCTGGATCCAATGCCTCAAGACGAAGTAATCGCCATTGGGTACTTTAATAAATACGATGCCATGATCATTCAAATGTTTCTCACGCAGCTTCTTGAGATCAGCAACCGGATCCGGAAAATACTCCATTGAGTCCGTAAATGTTGCTATGTCCCATCGGCTGTCCGGAATATTTGCTGTGGCAAAGGTTCCAGGGAATATCGGCAGCTCCAGCACTTCCTTGGCAAACTTCCCCATAGCAGGGTGGGGTTCCACTCCTGAAACATCATACCCATTTCTCCGCGCTTCCAATCCGAAAAATCCATGGGCGCAACCAATATCAAGCAAGCGCTTCTTGCTCGAATAGTTGGAAACGACGTTCAAATAATCCTTGAAATTCTGTTGCCTGAAATGTTTAACTCGTCCTTGAACAATAGGATCATACAAGATAGTTAGCACATCGGCTGTAGAAGCTCCAAACAGATTTTCTGGCACGGAGTCCATGACAGGGGTGTATAGGAAACCACAGCTTTTGCAGCGTCCAACCTGCACACCGTCAGGAAACTCCTTGATGAGCAAATAATCATTGCTTTTGCACAACAAACAATTCGTTTGCTTTGTCATAAATTCCAGATCATTATTTGTTTCAAAGTCAGCAAAGAAAATCCAGCGACTAAAAAGAGCGTTGCCTTTATCAAATCAGGGCTCTCCGAGAGGATTGCCAGCGGCATAGGGAGCCGCCATTGAGCAATTGCAGATAGAAAGGCGATTCTCCTTGCAATTTTAAATCTGCAACTCTCTACCCATACATTCTCCTCCCGATATTCATTTGGAAAAGACTCAATGTCCTCAATGAGTATTTTGCAAACATCGGTATCAGGAAGCATAACTCCCGGATCATTGTGTGCGTCAAATAAATACCAATTATTATTATAAATATGTTCAACAACTACGTGATTCCATCTATTTCCAAAGAGGTAAACTCTTCCGGCCCTGATCCCCGCATAATTCAACATCAGTACCGCAACTCTGGCATTCTCTCCACAAAATCCGAACCCGGTTTTCAATGTGGTGGCGGCAGTTTGCCTCAGTAATGGGCGCTTTGCGTTTCGCTTGGCTGTATCGTAGTTTATATTATCCGATAAATATCTTTTTAATGAAATTATAAAATCAACATTGTTGACAGCATTTTTTGCAATTTTATTGGTTACGTTGCCTAACATTTTTCTTTCTTCCCACCAATTAAAAACAAAAATGGTAGCCACAACAAAACAACCGATAGCCATGAAGTATAATATCATCGATATGATTTTATACTGTTCTGGAAAATGAATCTGAATTAGCATTTAAACTTTGCTTTCTCAGGAGCAGATTATACATGGACTCCGTTTGATCAACCATCCGCTTTAGCGTATAAAATTCGAAGAGGCGATAGTGTGCGGATAGAACCAGACGGTTGCTTGTGGAATCGTTCGCGAGTATAGAACGTATGGCGGTTACAAGCCCTTCTACCTTAAATGAAGGGGCTAAAATACCAGTTTCTCCATTCTGAATCAAATCCCGGCAACCAATGGTATCGAAGGCCACCACTGGTTTTTGGGCAAAAAAAGCTTCGAAAATGACCAGCGGCAGCCCTTCTGCATAAGAAGGAACCAGGACCAGATCGGAGGCAAGCATCCAGCGAATTGGGTCTGGATCAAAGCCCTGGAAATGGACATGGTTGGACAGACCCAACTCGTTTGCACGCTGGCGCAGCGCTTCTTGCTCGGGGCCAGAGCCCACCACCACAAGGCGAATACCCGGATAAATGGGCAAAAGTTGCTGCATGGCTTCCAACGCCAATGGCACCCCTTTTCGCTTAATCAGCCTCCCAATGACCGCAATTTGGGGAGTACCCAAACGACAGTTGGGGTCTGGTGCAGGCCTTACCCCCGGAAAATCAAACCCGTGTTCCACCACCGGCCACTTTGCTGCCCCGCGAATGCCTGCTTGTGCATAAAAATCGCGAAGACCAGCGGAACAGGAATAGGTACAGGGCAGAAATCGGCGGGTGGCATTAAATACCTGCCAATAAAGATTGTGTGGAACGCGCTCCGGTTCCAGGACAAAGCGCTCCAAAATGCGCTCCTCGTATCCGTGAACTGTGCTGACCACCGGACAGCGGTTGCCAACCAATGCTCGAATGCAAGCCGCCCAAAAATCTGCGTAAATGAGGTGGGTATGCAGCAAGTCGAAGGGCTTCTGCTGCGCTACGCCGCTGCGGAATTGCCGCCAAAGCCACCAGGGCACCGAAGGATCCAGGTAGGATTGCGTCTTTCGGAAGAAGACGGGGACATTCTGGTCGCGAAATCCCTGCATCCAGAGATCCACTTCTGTGGCGCTACCCTGCGCTCGCGTGTTATGCACTCCCGCGAAGGCAACCTCGTGGCCGCGCTCCTGAAGGGCAGGAAGCAAGCGCAGGAGGTAGTTTTCAGAGCCCCCAATGCCTTGGGCATTTTGGGCAAACAGGATTTTCATGCGCCTAAACTGCCTAATTGAGCACCCGGTAACCCGGCAGTAGGCTGGCTGCCCACTCCCGCTCCGTTAAACGGATTGCTTGTTGCGACAAAACGCCGGCTTTCCAGTTGATCCCACACCAGTTCTGCCTGAATGCACAGCTTTTTAGAAAAGTGAATGTCGGGCAGGGCCTTGTCTAATTCGTCCGGAACAAAAACACTTTGAATGGGCACCGGGGTCAGGTGAAAGCCCCATTGTTGCGAAAGGAAGGCTTGCAAGGCGGCATCTGCTGTTTCCAAATCATCTGTCCGCAGAAGGACAATTTCGGTTGGGTATTGCTCGGCATGGCGAAGCAAAGCCTGGTTGTAGCGGATCCAGGTGCCCAGGTAGCGATTGGCCAGCAATCGGTTAGCCGGATGATGCCAATACGGGAGAAGGACCTTTTTGAGGCCTACGGCTGGTTGCTTTAAATCGCGACGCATTAGCGAATGCACCACGGTATTGTAGGGCCGGTACAAACCCAGCACTCTCAATTGCAACAACCGAGCTCGCCAGAAATCCAGGAAGAGGCTGGTACGCGGATCTTTCCACCCCCACTGTGGGCGTCCACCGCGCTCGCGCAAAAGGCTGTAAGCTTCCCGGGTTTCCTGTGCCGATACGTTCAATTCACGCTCGGGTGGAATGACAAAATCAACACCCTGTCTGGCCAGGATTTGCTTGTGAAACCCTACAAACACAAGGTCTTCAAAGTGACCGCGGGGATTGCCGTAGGTGGCTTCGAAATACTCATCGCCCAGATCCATCCCACAACGCTCCAGCCAACTGGCCGCCAGCGAGGTGCCGGAGCGGTGCATGCCGGTGATGGCTAAAATGCGTTGTGGAGGGGTCATTCCGTCTGGGTGAAATCTGGGTGAAAAGGAGATGCGCTTGGCAGCTCTGCGGGATTTAAGGTAAGGATTTGCTGGATCAGGCAGAGGACCGTTGCTGCATCGCACTGTTAAGAACCGTCAGGTAATGGTCGCGCTGCGACAATACGGAGTACCGATCCAGCACTGTCTGCCTGCCTGCCTGCCCTAACCGTTGGCGAAGTTCCTCCGATTCAACCAGTTGAGAAAGCTTTTGGAACCATTCTTCGTCAGTGTTGGCTAAATAACCGTTTTGGCCGTCCTGAATGATCTCCAGATTCACCCCCACCCTGGACATGACCGCAGGAATGCCGCAAGCCATGTATTGCAGCCCCTTAAATCCGCACTTTCCGCGTGTCCAGGGGTCATCTGGAAGAGGCATGATGCCAATGTCCAGTTGATTCAGGTCCTCAATTTCGCTCTCCAAGCGCCAGGGATCGCCTTGTAAGCTGAGCTCCGAGTTGTGGTAATGCGGGTCGCCGATGAGCTTGAAGCGGATTTTACCGCCAAATCTTTTCTTCAACTTCACCATTAAGGGCGTAAAGGCGTGAAAATAGGGCACCGTGGTTAGGCTGCCTGTCCAGCCAATGCAGACCGGCTCCCCTCCCATTTTTTTTCGGGCCAAGGGGCGGTGGTAATCCGTGTCAATGGTGGTGGGGATGATCGAAATGCGCGGGTTGTACTGCCGTGCATAGTCCGCTAAATAGGCATTCCCGGCGATAACCTCGTGCGAGGCCTCGATGATTTCGCCCGTTTTCCGTGCTGATTTAAGCCACCCAAACCCGCGGTTCTGCCGGGAAACATCTGCGAGCCAAATGGCGTCGTCAAAGTCAAAAATGAGCGCTGAGCGTCGGGCCATTTGCCGCTCAAACCAACTGCTCCCTAGCATAAAGGCCTCGCGCTGGACAAAATTAATGTCCGGCGCCGCCTGAAAAGACTCGCGCCAGCGCTTTGCTGTGGCATTGAGCACAATTCCCGCCTTGGCCGCCCAATGACCAGGACGGTAGTAAACCCGATCCTGCTCCTGGTTTAACAAATACGAAAACTCCAGCGAGAAGCCCTGCAGCTTGAAGTAGTCCAAATACTGCTCGTAACGGAATCGCTGGGAAGGAGACCGATCTGGTCGGTGGATGGTTTGAAAACGCAGCGTAGGCATGGGCTTCCGTTCATTAGATCATACCCTGCTAAGAACCCGACGCATCGGTCTGATCCTTTTGGGCATTTTCAGCCGCTAAGGCAGCGCTGTGTTTGCGATGCCCGGCCTGGTAGACTACCTGAACGAGTACAAAAAAAACAATATAACCGATCACTACTTGTATCGTTTGACCATAGGTCCAAGTATCCTGTTGCGTGTAAATCCAGTACCCAACCCCCATTCCCACAAGGGAAACTGCGCTAAATATGCTGCTCACTCCCCAGTCAGGAACTCCTAGAAAGGCAAGTTGATGAGTGGTGTGGTCTTTACCCCCAACAAACGGGGACTGCCCGCGGGCAATGCGGCGTATGAATACGGTGGTGGTATCGGTGATCGGCAACAAAAATGCCATTAGGGGAATGAGAAACTGTTTGATCTGCACAAGCTCCGAAGTCTCGTCTCGATTGTTCCAAAAAAGCAGGATGGCAACCGTGGCCATAAAAACACCTAAAAACATGCTGCCCGTATCTCCCATGTACATGCTGGAAGGATTCCAGTTGTACCAAAGGAACCCAACCAATGCCGCCAGAATGCCATAAAACACAAACGTATAAGCGGGCTCGCCCGCGCCTGCAAAAGTGAAAACCAATGCACCCAGCAAAGTGGACGCACTGACGGAAGCGGTAATGCCGTCCATATTATCCAGCATGTTTAGTGAGTTCATCATTCCCACAACCCACATGGTGGTAAACAAGTAATTTACTACCGGGATACCCGAAATAGTAATATAGACTCCGCCAGCGATCAACAGCGCAGCACAGCCCAATTGCCCCAGAAACTTCAGCATGGGGCGGGTGTTGTAGGTATCATCAGCAAGCCCGATGAAAAACCCCAGTGTGCACGCCGCAAAGATGCCCATGAGCTTGCGGTTCAGGAGATCGACTCCCTCAATTGGCAATAAGCCAATAGCCGTAAACGAAAGCAGAAACATGATGTAAAACCCGAGTCCGCCGAGCGATGGCTTGGTCTGACTGGTCCAGCGAACCATGTTGAGTTCATCCAAATTGCGAACGCCAAGCGTGCGAATAAAGCGGAGCAGAAGACCATAGATGGCCAAGCTGAACACGACGGCTCCGGAGAAGAACAGTACGTAATAGAGGCTGCTGCTCATTTCTGATCGCGTTTCCATTTGGCGGCAAAGATGCGACGGTACCAAGGCATTGGGTGTGCCGCATCGGAGTAGTAACCGTAGCCGTATCGGCTGGCGCGGTCTTTGTAACCATAGCCATACCCATAGCCATAGCCGTAACCAAGCCCGTAACCACCCGCTCCATAACCGCCCGTACCCATTCCAGCATCGTTAAGGATAAGGGAAAGACGCTTGATTTTGCCTTCGGCAACGATGTCGTTAATATTCTTTAGGAAGGTCCGGGCCGAATAATTTGCACGTACCACGTAAAGTGGAATGTCTACTTTCTTAAGAATATCCAGTGCATCAGTAACCAATCCGATCGGCGGAGTATCAATCAGGACCATGTCGTACTTGGTTTGCAAGTACGCAATTAAATCTTCTGCTTGCTTGGAAGCAATCAATTCAGAAGGATTAGGTGGAATAGGACCGGAAGGAATGACATCTAATCCCTCGTGGTCCGTATGCTCTACACATTCTTCAACTGTATTTGCCCCTATCAGAATTGTGCTGATCCCGGACTTGTTCGTCAAGTTAAACGCTCGGTGAAGCTTGGGCTTGCGCAAGTCAAAGTCAATAACGACTACTTTTTTCCCTAAAAGTGATTGAACAAGGCCCAGGTTGGAAATGATAAAGGTCTTTCCTTCACCTGAAATCGTAGAGGTAATGGCCAATGTAGGAGATGCCTTGCCTTGGCGAAAAAACTCGAGGTTTGTTCGAAGAGAGCGAAAAGATTCAGATATAAGTGACTTTGGATTGTTGGTAATAACTAATCTTGGTTGTTCCAGCGATTCAGGATAACGGGGTACCACACCTAAGATGTCTGCGTTGGTATACTTTTCTAAATCTCGCAAAGAAGTGATGGTATTGTGGAACATGTACCGAAACAACACCAATCCAAAACCTAAAAAGAGCCCAAAGATCACCGCTGCCAATTGAATGATTCCATGCTGGGTGCTTACAAGTGTAGCGCCAACTGCGCGCTCCAACAACACATAGTCTGAAACCAAACCAGCTTTGGCAATCTCAAACTCCGAACGCCGTTCAAGTAAAAGCAGGTAAAACTTCTCTTTGATTTCGTTAAGGCGGGTTAAGCGAACAAACTCCGCTTCCTTGCTAGGCAATTGATCAAACTTTCCATCATTAAACCCTAACAGATCATCAATGTACTGTTGGCTAATCGCCAACTTGGTGCGGGCACTGGTCAGTCCCTTTCGAAAGTCATCTGAAACCTGCCCAATTTGGTCATCCTTGAGTTTAATGCGAGGGTCTCGCTTCGTAACACTTACCAGTAAATTTGCTCGCTCCTGTTGAAGTTGTTGAATGGTGTTCACATATGCACTAAAGTCTATGAACTCTGAACTTGGCGGAAAGATGGTGGCCAGGTTGTAACTGGTATCTTGCAGATAAGCCTCTAACCAATTAAGCGTAGTCTCCTCCAAAGACAACTCCAACCTGCGATCCTCCAGTGAGAGGTATTGACTTCGAAGGTATTCCTCTTCCGCAACGGGATTAGTAAGCTTATTTTCTTCCTTAAATTCTCTTAAAGCGTTTTCCTGCTGGAACAATTCTCTCTTTAGCGTATCGATTTGTTGGTCCAAAAAGGCAATAACCTGAGATGCACTTTCCGCTTTTACTTTGTAATCGTTTGCAATAATGGCATTCGACATGGCATTGGTAATGTCAGTTGCCATGGCTTGATGATCGCTGCGGAATGAAACCACCAATTTGTTTGCATCGTAGTTGGATAAAGCAATAGTTATGTTGCTGGCAATGTCCCGGCTTAAACGATCGCGGTCGTTAATAACAAAGTAATAATTGCCATCCTGAAGACTTTTCCAATCTGGCTGAAGCAGTGAAACATTTATATTTAAATGAGGAGTATGAAAGCTCTGCCCAAATACTTGATTAAATACCTGCTCCTTGCCATTAACACTGTAGGCAATTTTATACTTTGTTTCCGTGATGTCTCTTATATAAATTAGTTTGTCGAGTATCGCTGAATCCAACACCTCCTGGGTTATCTGAAATGGCTCATTTCGATAAAATGTACCTACCAGAACATTTCCCTTGTTATACACGCTTACATCAAGAGGAAGCGAACGAGTGGCCCAACGGATAAACCTACTCGAACGCATTAACTCGATCTCTTGGTAGATAACCTCTGTGTTATCGCGCTTCAACAGTTTGTCAATATCGATGAGGTTAGGTGACTCAACTGTCTTTAATAGTAGGGTCGAGTCTGCCTGAAACATTGGTACTTGATAGCGAAGGTAAAAAAGGGTGATTGCCATAAAACACCCAACAGCGAGGATAACAATCCAAATTAAATTTATACGAAGAATATATAGAAAAAGACCAAGGTTAAAATCGTCGCCAAAAAGCGCTTCGATTGGACTGCGAAAACCAGGTTTTTGAGCAGGAATGTTTTTGGATTCGGTCATACCTCGCTTGGCTTAACGATTCAATACTCTTACCAGAGTAAATATGCTCACAACGGTAGCGACCAATGTAAAAATCGGAGCAACTTGTGTTAAGAAGGTGGCCTGGAAAACGGGATCTATGTAAACAACGTCTCCATGGTGTACAAAAACGCCAATTTGATCTAATGACTCAATGTCGCGCAAATCGATTTGAGAGACAAGGTACTTTCCGTCAACTCCGTCTCGGATGAGCTTTATCTGGTAGGCCTTTCCCGTAGAAGGGATTCCCCCTGCATGGGCCAACACCTCGATCAAGGTCATGTTCTCCGATGTTAGTGGAACTACAACGCCTTGTTCGCTGGCTGGGAATACAAAAGCACGACGATTCACCACCTCGATTTGAGCGAATGGATTAATAAAGTACGCTTCAAATGCCCGCTCAATAGCTGTCTCGACTTCCCGTTGCGTCTTTCCGTTAACAAAGAGCGTATCAATGAAAGGCAGTCTGATGTAACCCAACTGATCTACATCAAAAACATTGGGGCCACGATTAAAGCCTCCTTCAGGTGAGGTGAGGCCAGGAGTAAGCATCGTATACCCGTCATTGGTCAATATCTGCACACTAATGCGATCACCTGGTCCTAAACGGATTTGTTGAGGTAAACTGTCTGATAGATCTTGATAGGGATAGTCCTTATCGGCCAAAAACATCCGGTTTGGGTTCCAAGCCTTACAGGAAGCTATACTTAGAAGGATGAAAACCACAAAAACCGCTCTAAACGCCTTGCAGTACACTATTCCATTCATCTTTGCAAAGGTAATGCGCGCTAACTTATCCTTTCACTAACTAAGCCAATCTCCCGCATTTGGATTTCTGTCTCCAGACGTTTATCAATCTGCCTTTAGTTATTACTCCCGAAGGCAAGTGGAGAAACCCTTTGAGCATTATCAAAGGCATTGACCCCATTGACTTGATGACCATCCCTCTGTATCTGATGGTCATCCTCTTTGTTACCTACATTGTACAGTCCAAACTATCGCCCACAAAAGCTTACGGTCGATTTCTGATGCCGGCGGTGAGTGTTAAACTCTTGTCAGCTATTGCTTTTGCTGCTGTTTATGTATACCACTATGATGGAATTGGCGATACGTTCTACTATTTCGAAGGGTCAAAGATTATGCATGAGGCATGGTTGGACTCCCCTGAACTTGGATTCCGAGTTTTGATGCAACCGGCAGGTGAATTTGAACCGTTTACTTTCCCATACACTAGCAGGATGCCTGGTTTCTGGAGAGGAGATGTTGAAATGGTATCCATGTACAAAGTGGTCGGCACTGTCATGCTCCTCGGATTTCAGTCATATTGGCTGACAACACTTTTGATTGCGATAGTTGGGTTTACGGGTCTATGGAAACTCTTTCGATTCTTTGCTGATCAATACCCGGATTTGACAAAGAAGGCAGCAATTGCAGTTTTCTTTATACCCTCATCTATGTTCTGGGGCTCTGGAATCCTAAAAGACACGATATGCTTCGGCGCATTAGGCTGGGTAGTCTGGTGTATGTATCAAATTTTCGCCAAGAAAAAAAGTGTGCCTGCTCATCTACTGCTTGGTGTAATATTTTCAATAGTAATATTGAGCTTAAAGGCCTACATACTTTATGCCGTATTTCCAGCCATTGCAGTTTGGCTTATCATGCAATTTAGACCCAAAAACGAATCCATCATACTAAAATATACAGTCACTCCAGCCATTATAGCCATCATAAGCATTGGAATGTACTTTGCTATGCAAAGCATTAGCGACAGTTCAGAAAAGTATGCTATTGACAACCTAGAAAAGCAAGCTAAAGGATTCCAATCAGACCATGGCAATGCTGCTGCTCATCAAGACGCCAGTATTTACTCCTTAGGAGCTGTATCCTATACCCCTTTAGGGTTGCTAAGTAAGTTCCCAGCAGCTGTCAACGTCACTTATTTTCGACCTTACCTCTGGGAAGTGGGGGACCCATTTCAATTGCTTTCAAGCATTGAAAGCATGGTGTTTTTCATGCTACTATTGCAAACAATCTGGCGCGTTGGGATAATAAACTTCTTTAAACTATTAGGTTCAAATGCCGAAATAGGATTTTGTCTCACTTTTGTACTTTTGTTTGGGTTTTCCGTTGGCTTTACGGCTTATAATTTCGGAGCATTGGTTCGATTTAAAATTCCTGTTCTCCCATTTTATGTAATGCTGATGTATCTAATTCAACATGAGTACTTCAAAGAGAAACGGGTCAAAGAGTTACCCAGACAAGAACGAAAACTCTTTGGACAGCCTGCTCAAATCCCGTAATAATCAGCGACGTAACTTAGCTATGGCTCGAATCACGCGAAAGGCCGGAGAGTTTAACATTCCACGAACAGAACGATAGTCTGTATGCGGTTTGGGAGTCTCGAGCATTATACGATCAAACTCAGCTTCAGTAAGACCAAACTTCTTCACTACGTAGGTCTTGTCCTTCTTTAATTGAACAGGATCACAAATAGGCTGCTTTAGCAATTCTAATGCCTGATCTCGAGTTAACTGTCCTGCACAAATCAATGTGCTCAAATGGGACTTACGCTTATCAATCCCAAACTTAGTAGGAAGAATATATGCCTGATAAAAACGTGTAAAAATTGACTCATAATGTTTACCTCCATAATCACGCCAATCAAGGTGTTCTTGTATAGTTCTTTTGGCATCCTCCTTGTTATAATCTATTAAATCCAAATAATAAATATGCTGAATTCCATACATCTTGTTCTTTGCCATCATATTGAAATAGCCAAGTGTTGGAAATGTTCGTATCCTTTTTGAGCCAAACTTTTTATGTATACTATTAATATTAAATAAGTCGTTTTTTTGGAAAACCCAACTTGGAGGTAAAATGCCTTCCGTGGTAAAATTCTCACCGCTTAATACATACTTTATATTGTGTTTTACAGCTAGCTTGTACATGACTGCACTAATCGCATGGTCCGTAAGTAGTTCAATATCCACAACGGATGCTTTAAGAAAAGATAATTGCAAATCTTTAAACTCTGCCCAATCAATGACGTGGGTATACAAATCAATACCAAGCTTATTTACTATGTTTTCAATGTTCTTAACAGCCAACTCGCTGTTCCAACCATTATCCAAATGAACTGCCAGTGGTCGCAATCCCGCCTCTTTAACTTTCCAAGCAACATACGTACTATCTACTCCTCCACTTATCCCGATAATGCAATTGTACTTTCCAGTAGATGACCGTTTAATTCGTTGCAACACCTTTTGGAGCTCCGTTGCCTTCTGCATTGCAGGCAAAACTCTTCGCCTGTAAACTTCATCATACAGGTGACACATGGAACAAACACCATCTTGATCAAAAGTGATGGAAGGATCATCGCTTGAATCTAAGACACAGCGTGTGCAGGATTGCATTGTCATAAGATTGCCTTAATTAAATCCTCTTGGTTCACATAACTGATCAAAACTGCTTTGTGAGGACCCTGGAAGACGAACAGGCTGCCTGCCGCAACAGCAGAAGCACCTGCATCAAAACCTTCCTTTAAATGCGACTTAGTGCCAGCTCCACCCGCCAGAATAAATGGGACACTCAATTGATTCCCAAGTGTCCTTGCCAAATCCAAATCATAACCGTTCATACGGCCATCGCGGTCAATAGAATTGACCATAATTTCACCAACACCATCTTCCTGATACTTTATGGCTAAATCCACAGGATTCCAGGATGTCTTTTGTGATCCACCCTTGATATAGACTCTTGATCGGCCAAACAGATCATTCTTATAGTCAATTGAGGCCACAATCGAGGATGCTCCACACCGCAGCGATGCTTCGCGAATGAATCCATCCGAAAGTACCCCGGCACTATTAATTATTGCTTTCTCAACACCCAATCTGTTCAATGCGATAATATCTTCTACTGATGAAATACCTCCTCCATAGGACAAAGGCATAAAACATTCACTGGAAATTTCCTCTAGCAAAGCTAAGTTAAGTTTGCTCCGTCGTTGACAGACATTTAAATCGAGAAAAACGAGTTCATCGACACACTTATCGTTAAAAATTTTCACAGCGTTAATAGGATCTCCGATATAAACCGGGTTTTTAAACGCAATCGTTTTAACCAAACCCTCCCCATAAAAGAGGAGCGTGGGTATAACACGACGATAAGGCTCAACAAACTTCACTATAATCTTACTTGAGAGTCAAACAGGCAAAAGCTTTTAACAATTCCATTCCGAAGGCATGACTTTTCTCGGGATGGAATTGCACACCAAAGACATTATTCCGGCTGATTGCAGAATCAAATGAGATTCCATAATCAGATTCCAACAAAACATCTTCACGGTCCGCACAGGATGCGTAGTATGAATGCACAAAGTAAAACCTAGAATTGTCTCTCAGCGGTGCTGTGAGGGCCGATGACTTCTTTGCCCTAACTGCACTCCACCCGATATGGGGAATACGCAAGGTTAAGTCACCTATCTGAGCGGGGAACCGCCTAACCTCACCAGGAATCCAATTTAGTCCATCCACCTGTCCCTCACTGCTTCTTGTCATCATCATCTGCATGCCTAGACAGATGCCTAAAACAGGCTTGTTTTGATGAAATACCTGATGCTCAAGTGCTGGAATAAGCCCGGAGGCTTTTAGTTTGGAAATTCCCTCGCCGAAAGCACCTACACCAGGCAAAATAAACCCCTCAGACTGCTCAAGGACTTTGGGATTATTCGCAAAAACTGAAGACTGATCCAACTTTAACAGCATATTTCTGATCGACTGAATGTTGCCGATACCGTAGTCTACTATAGCAATCATTGATTGTATTCATCATTTAACTCGGTGTAGACACGCTCAACCACTCTTTTTTCAAGGCTCCAACTGTTCTGATCAGCAACTTGAGCAATTCGGCTTTTAACTTCAGCAAGCTTTCCCTTATCTAGATTCAAGACGAATGCTTTTAATGCTTCTGATTTGCAAGCCACTTGCCAACCGCATTGATTTTGCTGGACAAAGGCAGAAAGTTCAGGAAGGTCACTGACTAAAACAGGTAAACCAGCCTGAATATATTCGAATAGTTTATTTGGCAGACAATAGCGATAACTCAAACAAGTATCTTCTATTAAACACAATCCGATGTCTGCTTGCGCAGTGTAAGAGAGTATCTCGTTTGGATGAGCAGGTGGAAGAATATGAATATTGCTGACTTCCCGTGCTAAAGCCTTCAAACTAGACTCCAAACGACCATACCCAAGTAAGACCAAATGAAATGATTGCGGTAAATCTTGAAAAGCTGCTACCAAAGCCTCTAATCCTCTGCCCTCAAAAAATGCACCTTGGTACAGGAATACTAAATCACCCTCAGCTGCCTGTATCCTCTTGCGTATGTCGAACGTGGCAACTACCTGACCTTTTGTTCGCTCAGCAATGTTTCTTACCAGATTTACATTTTTGAGTCGATAATGATCTTGATACCATTGTCCGATAAGTCCACTAACGACAAAAACAACATCTGCTTTGTTAATCCATTTAGATTCAACCCAGGCGGCGATTCGCTTATTTAAATTTGTCCAACCACTTCGCTCTGTTTCAAGCTCGTGTGCATCGTAAATTAGTTTTGATCTGGGATGCAATAACTTCAAAACAATTGCTGGTAGTAGGTCTTCAACACCATTAGAATGAATTATACGGACATCCTTTCGCGCATATGATAGAATCACCCAGAGATACCAATACAAATAACGAATAACCGCAAAGCCACGTAGCTTGGGTAGTCGATGCAAGGATGGCAATCGGACAATGGTTCTATATTGATCAATAATTTCTCGATTAGGCAAATTCTGCTCTCTATATCCTACTATTTGAATAGTATCAAAGAATTTAAGAGATGCTGCTACTTTAGTCATCCGGAGTATCCTGCTTTCATGCGTCAAAGGACTGGTGTAAAGGTGAATATTACACACATTTGATTGAGTTGCCATGCTTTTTGAAATGCCGACAGGAAAAAAAGCCTATAAACCGAGCTGAAAATTAACAATTGCTAGAGGAAGTACTTTCCGTCTGCCTTGCATAGAGATAAGCTTGACTGCTCTGCCATTTTCTCCTTAAAACGGCGGCAAGAACTTGTGACACAAAGTTACTACTTTTGCCCTGTTTGCAAAGCCAACAACTGGCAATTAAAGCCTTTATAGATGGCCAAAGCACGTCCTACAAACGTTAAGGCTGTGCCCCGATTGTTGATACCTGTATGCCTGATAAATTGCAATGTACACTTAATTCAGCAAAATTTTAGAACGTTGCGTAGCCTCAAATGAAGAAAGTACGCTGGCCGCAAGGTAAAAAATTTGCCTTCACAATCGTTGATGACACAGATAATGCTACTGTTGAAAATGTTCTCAACATTTACAAAACATTAACAGAATTTGGGTTATTCATTACCAAGACAGTTTGGCCGTTAAAGGTTGATCCAGGAGTCCACTACCAATCCAGTGAAACACTTCAAGATGAGGTTTACCTAAATTTCATACTTGAACTTCAAGCGAATGGCCATGAAATTGCCATTCACGGCGTCAGAGGTTGCTCGTCAAAGCGTGAAACTATCAAGTCAGGTCTGGAATTGTACCGGAATGTGATCGGCAGTAATCCAAAAATCCATATCAATCATGCGCAGAATTTGGACAATCTATACTGGGGTAAGGCTTGGATACCCGGATGGAAAAAATTTCTTAGGTCTTATCCTGACAATGGATCAGGATATGGTCATGTTAAACACTCGGAGTACTTTTGGGGTGACATAGCTAAAGAAACCATTCGTTATGTTCGTGGATACGTTTTCAATCAGGGTAACACACTCGCAGCGGACCCCTATATGCCCTATTATGATCCTAATATGCCCTTTGTCAATAACTGGTTCTCCAGCTCCAATGGGGACGGATTGTCGAGGATGTTGTACCTGACTTCGCCGAAAAACATTGATGATTTGGAAGCAACCCACGGTGCCTGCATAGTTTATACACACTTCGGAGATCCCTATTATATAGAAAATGGCAAGATTAATCGTGAATTAAAATTGAACTTACAGAAACTATCCAAAAGAAATGGGTGGTTTGTTCCCGTACGGCAATTGTTGGATCATCTGAGTGAAAGAAAGTCGACGCACATCAATCCAATTCAGCGTGCGTGGCTAGATCTAAAATATATAAGTGACTTAAAAAAACATTTATGAAAAAGGAGTATATTAATATAATAACATACTTTTATATATCTATTCGCCACTTGTTAAATGCTCACATTCTTGAAGCTAGAGCATATTTTGTCGGAGGGCTATGGAGAACCTTTGAGTGGATAAGTTTCCCTTTTAAGAGGAATGTGGTTGTGTGTGCTTTTTGTGGCTGGGAGGGTCCAAAGTATAAGACATTTGTGGCATCAACTGTACTGCGGCATAATGCTCTCTGTCCGCATTGTCTTTCTCTGGAAAGGCATAGAGAATTTTTACACTTATTCAAGGTTATATCAGAGCATCCGAACCAACTTACTTCAACAATTCTTGATATTGCCCCTACACTAGCGTTCTCAAACTACTGTAAAAATAATGAATTTATAGACTATCTATCTATTGATTTGCAATCACAATTTGCAATGAAACATATGAATCTAGAGAACCTTTCTCTGCCTTCCACTACTTACGATATTGTCGTGTGTTATCATGTACTGGATTACCTGAATAATGACGCAAAAGGCATGTCTGAAATCTTTCGAGTTCTTAAAGATGATGGAATTACAATAACACAGGAAGGCATTGATTACCAGAACTCAACAAGTGTGGAATGGGAAGTTGCACTTCCTGAGCATGAATACCGGATCAGACAGTACGGATTCGATTTCTTTGACAAATGGCGGTCAGCAGGCTTTGAATTCCTTTTAATTGATCGGGAAGGGGTTTTTAGTCCCGTAATTATCAGCGTAAAAAATAGTAAACTTAAAGCACTTCAAGCTTTGGAAAATAAATTGAGAGAAAACGGATACCGTGTTCTTACTCCTTTACTAAACTGATGCTCCTTAAGACTCCTGCCAACAATTCTGTCTGTGCTCGCCTGGAATATCTGTAAATGTAGGAAGGATCTATCACCTTTGGATATGGAGTAGTACTTAGTTTGGCCTCCAAATGTGCTATCAAAAAGCTAATGGCTTGGTCACGTCCGCACAATCGTTGACCCAACTTGGTTTCATCTGAAACGATCGCATCAATTACATCGTCATCACCAGGATAGACCATTATAGGAATTCGGTGTCCTATGTATTGAAATAGCTTGCTGGTTGGAATACCCTTTTCAGATCCATAGGCCATCATTAGCAACATGTCTGAATTGGCTTCCAACTGAATGCATTTCTCTCGTGATACCATTGGATAAACTTCCACAAGGCTACCTAAGTCTTGCACAGCTGCACGAAGCCTCCTCGCTCCGGGTGGATATGCTTCGGCACCTATAAAGCGCAACTCAATGCTAATTCTATCTTGATAGTCTTTACGCACCATTCTATACACATCGAGAAATCGTTCGAGATCTTGTTCAGGATATAGTGTTCCTGAGTAGCAAATAACAAAAGTGTTTAACTCCTTTTGCAGGGTAGGCAACAAATAATCTTCTTCGAAATATCCATTTGCAACCAAGTATCCAGGTTTAGCAATAAACGCAGCAATTCGCTGAATCAAGAGTTCAGACACTGAAATAAAACATACGCTTGAAGCCAGCCATTTTCTTTCACTTCTGGCCTCCAATGAATAAACTAATTTATATATGTATGATGACTGTCGGTTTAGGCGTTTGGTTGACCAATCATCGCGATAATCAGCGATCCAACATAAATGTGGATAACGGGCACCGAGTCGTGACGCGATGAAGAATAATGGGTATGGGTTAGCGGAAGCTATGAGTATTCGGATAGTAGGATTGCTTGAAAGCAGCTGATCGCTCACAGCAAACAATTCTCGATAGGGCAATACTGCTAGTGAAAAATTCTGCAGAACTAACTCAAGAAAAGTGAATGCCTTTCCTATTGGGGAAGCCTTGAAGCCCAGCTTAGAGGCTTGTTCTTTTATAGAAGGATGTAAAGGCACAAAATGCACTTCGCCTTCTTTTTCAACCACAACCTTTGGATACTTAGTCGCCACCTTTTCAGGCTCCAAATAGGCTTCCCAATCTACCGTTACTATGATCGGATAGTAACCAAACAAATGCAAATATTTAAACCATGCAAAGGGCCTGCTCGCAGCCGTAAACCTGGAAGGAGGGAAAAAGTAAGATATAATTAATATTTTTTCCATTTAAATCGCTGGCTGGATCAAGCTACCCTTGCTCTGACGTTTTCCAGAAACTTTATTAATGGTTGCTTATTCGCTGAAAATGAATATCGTGCATGAATGGTTTGCCTTGCGGAATCTCCAATGGAAGCAAACTGGTCGGCTTGTCCGATAATGGATTGTAATACACAGTCCCAATCCTGGCCTTGCTCCACTAAAAAACCATTAACTTTGTCTTGAATGATTTGACTATTAACACCAACTGCCGAAGCGACCGAAACTACACCAATTCCCATATATTGAATCAATTTAAAACCACATTTACCACTGTCCTTGTTATCTCCTAATAAGGGCATTAATCCTATATCAATTTGTCTAAGGCTATCCAATTGAGTTGACATACTCCATGGTATGTTCTGAATCGGGAAGTTGACTGGCATGCTGTAGGCGAGACCTGAGATAACCACCAATTCGACAGGAATTAGTGAATGAAGCCGGTTAAGCGATGGCACAAGATGGTCAAGCAGGTAAAGATTACCTACCGAACCAATCCACCCTAACCGAACTGGGGAGACAACCGGATTTCTCTGATAGTCGCGAGGCATATCCTGTTCATAATCAACACAGGTCGGAAGAACCAAGAATCGGGACTGTTGCAAAATTTCCGATGTCCGTACTTGTTTAAATAAAAATCTCTCTGCCAAGAAAGGGCTACCGGGAAGGAAGTACTTGTACATGGAAATAGAAACATCAAACTTATCGTGCGCTTGAAAAAGTAGTTTCCCAAACATACTTTCCTTTGCCAATCCAGATTTTGCAGCTGCCAAATCATCATCAAAATCTAAAATAGCCTCGGGATGCATACGCAAAAGCAAGCGCTCTAAGAATAAATTACCGTACTCATTGTAAATTAAAACCTCTCTTCGAACGATAACCAACTCATAATTAGCAGATCGAAGAACTTGAAAAAATCTGCGCCAGGCAGGCTTAATATATAACCAAAATGAATTATTATTAACCCACTTATTGAACTCTAATTCCGAATAACATGTCTGTACATCAACATCGTATCCATCCAATCGCAAAATTTCAGCCCAACGGGCTACTCGGTACTCGTATCCCGCATTGCCTTTCCAAAAAGCTGCTAAGATTAAAACCGATTTAGGGCTTCGCTTCTTCTTTCGCGTCCACCAAACCTTACTAGCCAGGATCAAAGGATACAAACAAAGGGACAAGAAGATTAGGCGGTAAATTACCGTCAGTATATTTAATAATTTTATATAAATACGTTTCACAGTAATGATCTGATGAATGATTGCCTCGCAAGCTAATGGAAACAGAAGATAAGGCGAGGCATTTTTATTACGACTCTTTAAAAAGATGAGACAAAGATAACGCTATGCTTTTACTTACTATTGGCGGGCTAGAAACTGTTTGTAGACTTGAACAGTATCCGTTTTTGCAACATTACTTTCCTACAAACCCTATTTAAATGTCTCCTAAGAACATTGCTGCATTGATAACTTTCCAAGAGTCCAAGTATTGGGGCGTGACATAGCCTCGAGCAATCAATGCCTCCTTGGAAGTATGGTAAAGCTCACCAGCTGCTGGATGCTTCATCCATTGCTCTTGAGGTACCTCGAAGCCGATTTTTCGCCGCCGCCAGACAATCTCATCGGGAAGCCAACCCTGCATAGCATTGCGTAGAATGGCTTTGGACCAGCCCCCAGACAAAAGGTAGCGGACGTGGAGGGACATTGCGAAGGCTACCATTTCATGGCACAAATATGGCAATCGGACTTCTACCGAATGCGCCATCGAATTTCGATCTGCGAATCGCAAAAGCTTCTCTAAACCCTGTTGTGACAATTGATAGCGTAAAGCTTCCTTCAAACCACTAAATTCGGCAAAGGGAGAGGCTGCCCGACCGTAGGTGCGATTAAAATCACGCCCGATTCCCGGTTCCGGATAAGGCACCAAAGACCGCTTTAATGCTGCAACTGACCGTACCAATCCAGGCATGAGCCGTGACAAGACGTCTCGACTACTAAAGGAAATATCTAAATCATGGTTCTGCTTTATTGCCTGAACAAATCGCTTTGAGGCTACACGATCAAAAAGCAACTCCTTAAGATACCAGCTGAAATCCTTTTCATATCCACATAAGTATTCATCTGCTCCTTGCCCGTCAAGCATAACAAGGGTGCCTTCCGATCGAGCAGCTTCGTACACACAGTACTGCGCATATATACTTCCCGTCTGGAAAGGTTCCTCCTGGAAGTATAATAATTTCTCCAAATCGCGTAAAAGATTGGTTTCATTGACGAAAACATTCGTATGCTGCGTGCCAAAGGACTTGCAAACAAGTTCAATGTACGATCCTTCGTCGTTTGAGAAATCCTGAAATCTAGCAGAGTACGTTCGTGTATTTGAACCTAATTTCTGAATTAGCGCTACAATGGAACTGGAGTCGATTCCTCCGGAAAGCGAAACTCCAATTTGAACATCAGCCCGAAGCCGACGCTTTACAGATTGACACATTAGATTACGCCACTGCAGCGTTAACTCATGTTGATCAAGATGCAAGGATTGCTCGATATCAATCTTCCAATAAGGATATTCTGTTAACGTGTTGTTCCTATAAAAAAAGTAATGAGCAGGTTTAATCTTTTTAATACCTGAAAAAAAGGTCTCGCTTTGATCAAATGGATTCTCGACTAAATCCAATGCCAAATAATTATACAACATCTTCTCTGTGCGGATAGCTTCAACTCCTGCTCTCCACAAGGCTTTCATTTCAGAGGCAAAAACCAGCCTATCCTTGCCGGTGTGATAAAATAGTGGCTTTTCTCCAAACCGGTCACGCGCACCAAATAATTCATTATTCAATTCATCATATATTACAAAAGCAAACATTCCGTCGAGCTTCTCTAAACAGGCAGGACCATATTCGTGATAAGCTGTCAGAAGCACTTCTGTATCCGTTTCAGTCTTAAAAATGTAACCTTTCTTTGCTAACTCAGCTCTTAACTCAATGTAATTGTACACTTCACCATTGTAGGTCATCGCGTAACGATCCAATAATGTCATCGGTTGCTTTCCGTGATCGCTTAAATCAATAATGGAAAGTCGAGTATGCCCTAAACATACATTGCCAGTAATGGAATGCCATATACCTTGACCATCGGGTCCCCGATGAACAAGCGCTCTATTCATGGCAGCGACTTCAAATTCAAGATTATCCTCTCCTCGATCAGACCAAATCCCGGCAATTCCGCACATTTAATTGCATTTAGATCATCTCCCAGTAACTTTATTCTCCTCCTGAAAAGTATACCTTATAAACAAGCAGACTCTAACTATATCATTGCAGATTCTTTAATAAGCATCGTCCTATATATCTCTCAAAGTTAGCTAAATTGATGACGGCGCAAAATTAAGCTAAAATGAAGGCAATACAATAAAAATCAGTCAATTATCTACGATAAAATTACTTTATTCAAAATATAGAGTGCAATCATTAACCCATATTTAGTGACCAAAAGGCAAAAGTTAACTGGCTTCTGAAGCAATGTACTGACAAACGCTGGTTGCACTTATCATGGTTGTCTCAGCTTAACCCTTTGCCACCTTGCTAAAAAGCACCTTTCGCAAAACGCGAAAACTTGCTCCAAGGCGGAACAAAACTACACAGAAGACGATCATTGATAAAAGCACGCGAATCCCCAATTTCTGCAAAGGGTTCCACTCCAGGTGAACCAAGACTGCAGAAAGGCTGAAGGCTGACAATAATGCGATTCCAGCGATAAAAAAGGACCACTTATCGAAAGCAATTGGATAGTGTTTTTGAGATTCCCAATACTGGATTCCGATCCAGACTAAACCTCCAAGCAGGGTGCCGAGAGCCACGCCTTCTATTCCAATGAGGGAATAAAGAACAATGCTGGAAAGCGTATTTACCCCAACTGAGGCAATAGCAGCTTTGCTAATTGACTTTGTTCTGCCTGTTACATGGATGCCAAGCGTAAACACATAGATAGATCCAGCCACATAGTTAAACAAAGTCAAAATTCCGATAGTACTGCTTGATTCTAAATAGTCTGGTGCGAAAAAGGCAAGCAACTCGGCACGAAACAAAACCAGGAAACAAACAAAAAATGCACCCAAAAGGACATAAAGTGCATTCACCCTGGAATAAATCTCCTTAGCATTCTCGTTCTTACTGATGTTCATTGCTAATGGGAACCAAGCCATGGAAAACCCTGATACAACAAGTTGCGTGATGTTGGCAATTCTCGCTCCGATGGAATACACCCCAACATCATGCAAGTTTCCAAAAGTAACCAGGATATAGCGGTCCAATAAGTTGGCCAACTCAAACAAAACCATCGCCGAGACCAGATGGATGGAGTATCCAAGAATCTGCTTCAATCGCTGGCGGTCGAATTCCCAACCTAAATCGCCCCAAACAAAATAAAGACTCAGCAATAAACTAACCAGCATTCCTATAGCAGATGCGATAAAGAAGCCTATAATTCCGGTTTGGAAATGGTAGACAAACAGAAATCCAAGACCACTTAACAAAACAAAATTTGTCAACGATCCAATGAGGTACTTTTTCCTATCTAATTTTGCTATCAGTATGGTTTGGAAATAATTCATAAACAGGGAGCCAAAAACTAAAAAAATACACACCCGATAAACTGTCTCATAGCCTTCCAACTTAAACACCTGCCTGACTAAAAAAGTCTCCAGAATCAGCATGGAGAGGCAGTACAATGTCCCTAAAATGGTCAATGCAATAAGGATCGTTCCTAAACTCTTACGCTTCAGCAAAGGATCCTCCTTAAAAGAAGGGTAAAAACGCATTGCTGCTGTTGTCATTCCTAACGGTAAAACTTGAATGACCAGCGTATTTAGTGAGCTGAAAATATCCATCGCCCCATAGTCTTCCTTGAGAAGCATACGAGTATAAATTGGTGTTAAAAATATGGCAGCTATTGCACTAGCATAGCGCGTTAATCCATACACAACAGAGTCCGATAAAACCCTCTTAATCATATAAATAACATAATGTTAAAATACTACAAAGCATCCAAGGGTCAAAACTATTACTTTTGCCCCATCAATTGACTTGAAACGTATGGATAGAGCGAGGTTTGGCCGCTTGTCGGGTTTTTGGGCAGCTGCGGTCATTTTCTTTTCCGCCTGCGAGACCGACCTAATCGGTGAAATGATGCCCGACGAGGCACCGGAGACTTTTTCGGTGGTCGATACCATCATTCGTTCTGGGGACGATAGACTGGAATCTCGCGTAGTCATCCAATGGTGGGGGAATGATCCGGATGGGTTTATAGACGGCTATGAGTACACGTTTGACGACCCTATTAGTGAAGCAACGGCCTGGCAGTTTATTCGCTCACAAGATTCGGTTTTTCTGTTGCAAACCCCAGCCGGTCAGGATAC
>Ga0105049_10001944_pt1 | contig 24483 bp, 24 predicted proteins | sample MAT06_FD_78087 | JGI IMG/M metagenome (GOLD analysis project Ga0105049, IMG submission 78087) | Freshwater microbial communities from Lake Fryxell liftoff mats and glacier meltwater in Antarctica - MAT-06 | ecosystem: Environmental > Aquatic > Freshwater > Ice > Liftoff microbial mat | place...
GCCCAGATCATTCGAGTCTTTGACGTGATTGACGCCTCGACCTTGGTCGGATTGGCCATGTCCACATAGCTGAAGTCCAGCCCCATCGAGCGCCGCCGCACCCGCTCGAACAGCCGCCACGACCCACCGTACAGATCGTCGCCGGTGACGATGTGCGACCCGGCGTCCAGCAGTTCCAGCGCCGTCGAGGTCGCCGCCATCCCGCTGGCGAAGCCGAAGCCGTGGGTGCCGCCTTCCAGATCGGCCAGACAGGCCTCAAACGCCTCGCGCGTCGGGTTCTTGCCGCGGGCGTATTCATAGCCCTTGTTCACCCCGGGGCTTTCCTGGGCATAGGTCGATGTCGCATAGATCGGCGTCATCACCGCGCCCGTCGTCGGATCGGGCCGCTGACCGGCATGGATGGCGCGGGTCGAAAAGCCCTGACTGTTCTTGAGCCTGGTCATCAAAAGTCCTGGTCGAGGCGGCCGGTCTCATCGGCATGGAGGAGGGCGGGTGAACATCTCCGCCCATTTCGGCGGTTTGAACAGATGGCTGGCACCCTCATTGACTTCAACCCGCTTGGTATTCCGTGATCCGCAGACCGCGTCGGTCAATGTCACGGTGCCCTGTCGGCTTCGAGGAACGCGCGCGTCCGGCCCATGACGGCGCACCAGGCCGCAAGATCGTACTGATGCCCGTCGAAGTCCAGCGCCTCGACCTCGACCGTCGCGCCCGCCTCGCGCAGGTCTTGCGCGAGCCGGAGGGTCGAGCGAACCGGAACGGCCTCGTCCTTCCGTGCATGCATCAGCAGGAACGACAGGCCGCGGCCGACGACGCTTTCATCAAACGTGCCTCCGCCGGCCACCAGGACCGCCGAGGGGACTCCACTCGCGGGTGCCGTAGCCGCATCGGCGGCGACGCCGGCACCCCGCGAATATCCCCAAAGCGTCACCCGGTCGGCCGAGATGCCGGTTCTGGCGGCCAGCTGCCGCGCGGCGTCCAACGCCGCCTGGCGCCAGGCCCGGCCGGTCACCAGCCGCCGCCGCTGATCCGGTGCCGCCGCGTCGAAATAGGCCGGCAGGATGACCGCGTATCCGCGCGACGCCAACTGGATGGCATGGGCGTCGAACAGGATGGCGTTCATCTCGAACCCCGTGCCTCCGTGAAGCAGCACGAGACCGGAACCATTCACCTCGCCTCTTGGCATATAGAGCCAGGCCCGGATCGAACGTCCCTGGCTTTTGAAGGTGGTCGCCTCTCTCGATGCCCTGACAGCCACGTCGTCGACACACCCCGGGATACCCACCAGCGGCAGGGCCTGAGGAGGCCGGGGCATGGCGAGCGGACGGGTGGCGATGGCAGCGAACAGACCGATAAGGGCGACCGAAAGAAGCCGTCCATACCGACGACCCGTTCCCGACACCTCGTCAGCCGGCCGCGGGCGCGGCCGGGGCCGGCAGCAGATGCGTGTCGAGGAACCGGCGCGTGAGCTGGAACACTTCGCACCAGATCGGGCCGTTCATCTCGTGCTGGTTGGAATCGATCGTCTCGACATCGACCGTGGCGCCACGGAGTCGCAGGTTCCCGGCCAGGGTGCGCATCGAACTGGGCGGCACGGCGGGATCGGCCCGGCCATGGATCATCAGGATGGGTACGGCGCGCCGTCCGCGGGTTGGCTCGGCCCAGATGGCGGTGCCGGCCGAAACGCCTATGGCAAGGGCGGCGGGCGAATCCGGGCGTACGGTGTCGTCGACGGCCAGGTAGCCACCGTAGGAATAGCCCCACAGGGCGACACGGGCCGGATCGACCCCCGGCAGGGTGGCGACATAACTCACGGCATTGGCCCCGGTCTCGGCCCAGGTGCTCATGTCCAGCCCATTGCGGCGCGTACGCCAGGGCCGCGAGTCGAAATAGAAGGGCACCAATACGACATAGCCGCGCGAGGCCAGCTGCACCGCGTGCGGATCGAACCGCTGTGCGTCAACCGACCCGCCCTGGGATCCGTGCAACAGCACGACCGCCGCGCCGTTGGGAATGCCGGGCTTGTAGATAAGGCTGCGGATGGTGCGGCCCTCGCTGACGAATTCGGCCTGTTCGCGGGTGGCGTTGTGGCGGACTTCGTCCGCACAGCCCGCCGTGGACGGAGGGGCGGCCTGGGCCGGAGGCGGGGCCGACTGGCCGGAGGCGGTGCCGGCGACGAGAAGCAGGCTGGCCGCGGCCAGGACGACGAAACTGTGGATCGGATTGTGTGTCATCGGTTGAGGCTCGGATGATTGATAGGGTCCGGTTGCGCAGTCAGGCCCACAAATCGCTCGCCGTCCAGTGGCTTCGCCACTTGATCGCCACACTATCGCCATGCTGACGCCACGAGTTGGAACTGTGGCAGTGATCGGTCGGGGTCCTGAAAACGCCGTTTGGACTGGAAGACCCGGCACCAGAGATCATCGGCCTTACCGGTTCAGGCTCAAATGGTTGATCAGATCGGTTCGGGTGATCAGACCGACGAATTTCTCGCCGTCAAGTACGATCGCCACCCGGTCGCGGTCGAACAGGGGGATCAGGGCGTCCAGGGATTCATTGACCTGCACCGTGTCGAGGTCGCGGGTCATGGCCGACGACACGGGTTTGGCGAAGCGCTCCCGTCGCGTGATTTCATCGGTGTTCATGACGTGGACGAGATCGCTCTCGTCCAGAATGCCGACCAGACGTCCGTCCTGGATGATCGGTAGTTGCGACACATCGGCCCCGCGCATCCGCTTGAAGACCGTATCCAGCGTGTCGTCCGGGCCGGCGACGACCACATCGCCCTTTTCGTATTTGCGGCCGATCAGGTCCGACAGGTCCCCATGCATCGGCTGGTCGCCGAGGCCCTGATCGGCAAGCCAGGCGTCGTTGTAGACCTTGGACAGATATTTGGCCCCCGTGTCGCAGACGAAGGTCACGACCCGCTTCGGCTCGCTCTGTTCGCGGCACCAGCGCAGGGCGCTGGCGATCAGCGTGCCCGAGGACGACCCGCCCAGAATGCCCTCTTTCAGCAGCAATTCGCGCACCGTGGCGATGGCCTCGGCATCCGGGATGGAATAGGCCTTGTCGATCAGGCTCATGTCGGCGGTGTCGGGCACGAAATTCTGGCCGATGCCCTCGACCGTGTAGCTGCCCTCCGGTCCCGGAACGCCGTCGTTGACGATCCCGGCCAGGGTCGAACCGACGGGATCGGCAAGGATGATCTTTGCATCCGAGCCGACGCTTTTCAGATACTGGGCAATGCCTGTGATGGTCCCGCCCGAGCCGATGCCCGCGACAAAGGCGTCGACCTTGTGATCCATCTGCTCCCAGATCTCCGGACCCGTGGTCTCGAAATGGGCGAGCGAGTTGGCGTCGTTGGCGAACTGGTTGACGTAAAAGCCGCCCGGAATCTGCTGCGCCAGCCGCTCGGCCATGTCGGTGTAATATTCGGGATGACCATGGGGGACATCCGACCGGGTCAGGCGAACATCGGCTCCCATGGCCCTGAGATGCTGGATTTTCTCCTTGGACATCTTGTCCGGGATGACCAGAAGCACCTTATATCCCCTGGATTGGCCCACCAGTGTCAGCGCCAGACCCGTATTGCCGGCCGTCGCCTCGACGATGGTGCCGCCGGGTTTCAGAAACCCCTCGCCTTCCGCTGCCGCGATCATCGACAAGGCGATGCGGTCCTTGATCGACCCGCCCGGGTTCTGTGCCTCCAGCTTCAGGAACAGACGGCAGGGGCCGGTGTCGATCTTGGTCACCTCAACCATCGGCGTTTTGCCGATCAGGTCCAGAAGGGAACCGGTCGGACCGGACAGGACGGGCGTGGCGGCCAAGGACATTCAGAAACTCCGGGGGACTTCGCGCCGGAAGCTAGGCGCGGGACGGTCCCCGAACAACCGCTGACAGACGCATAAATTATAGCTATACTTATGGCCAGAATTGGAGACCGATCCATGGCGACCTATGGCGTGGCCGAGGCCAAGAACAAATTCACCGCCCTGCTCGACCGGGTCGAGGAGGGCGAACTCGTGGTGATCACCCGCCACGGCAAGCCCGTGGCGGAGATACGACCGGTCCAGACCCTGACCTGGGAGGAGCGCAAGGCGCGGCTGCTGGAGATTTCTGCCCGCGCAGCGAAACTCGCCCCCATCGGCATGACGGCGGTTGAGCTGATCAATCTGGAGCGAGAGCCAGAAGAGTGATCGACTATTTCGATGCCAGCGCCTTGGCCGCCATATTGCTGGACGAACCGGCCCGCGAACGGGTCAACGCCCATATCGCTGCTTCCGATGCCCCGCCAGTCGTCAGCGATTTCGGGGTTGCGGAGGTCTCTTCTGCAGTCTCTCGTCTACTGAGAATGAACCGGAGAACCTTAAGCGAGGCACAGGCCTTGCTCGGACAGTTGGACGAATGGGTGCGCGAAGCCGGTGAACCCGCGTCTCTCGAACCGTCGGACGTCCGCGAAACCACGCTGCTGGTGCGTCGTTTCGATCTCAAACTGCGCGCACCGGATGCGCTTCACGTGGCAATCTGCCGAAGGCTCGATGCCCGCCTGGTGACACTCGACAACAACCTGGCCCGCGCCGCGCATGCGGTGGACGTGGCCTGTATCAATCCCGCCCTAGACTCGGCGTACAGAAAGACTGAATGACAAAATCACCTAGCCGGCTCCCCGCCGGCCTCCCCGACAAAGACACCCTGATCGCCTTCCTGCGCGAGGCGGGAACGGCCGAGAAGGCCGACATCGCCCGCCATTTCGGTCTCAAGGGTCATGAACGGCGCATGCTGCGCGAAATGATCCGCGAGCTCGAGGAAACCGGCAAGCTCGGCAAGCGCGGTCGCAAGGGCTTTTCCGAGGTCGGCGCCCTGCCCCCGGTCGGCGTCGCCGACGTGGTCGAGCGCGACATCGACGGCGAACTGTTCGTCAGCCTGGTCGAGGCGTCGGGCGATGCCCCGCGCGCCATCCTGGTGCCCGACACCACGGGCAAGGCCGGCCCCCCACCAGGACTGGGCGCGCGTATCCTGGCCAAATTCTCGCGCGGTGAAAACGGCTGGGAAGCCCGCATTATCAAGGTGCTGGACACCGACACCAACCGCGTCCTCGGCGTCATCCGCAAATCCAACAAGGAGGTCCGGGTCGAGCCTGTCGACCGCCGTTCCAAGGACGTGCTGCTGGTGCCCCACGCCCAGGCCGAAGGCCTGCGCGACGGCGATCTGGTCGTCGCCGCCATCGAAAAGGGCGACCAGCGCTATGGTCCCAAGCGCGGCAAGATCCTCGAAAAGATCGGCCGCGAGGACGATCCCCGGGCCGCCTCCCTGATCGCCATCGCGGCCCACAACGTCCCGATGGGCTTCTCCGAGGCCGTCGAGAAGGAGGCCGAGGATCAGGAACTGCCGTCGCTGAAGGGCCGCGAGGACCTGCGGGACATGCCGCTGATCACTATCGACCCCGCCGACGCCCGCGACCATGACGACGCCGTCTTCGCCCAGCGCGACGAGGATCCGAAGAACGCCGACGGCTGGATTGTCTGGGTCGCCATCGCTGACGTCGCCGCTTACGTCCGCCCCGGCACGGCACTGGACCGGGAAGCCCGCGACAAGGGCAATTCCACCTATTTCCCCGACCGCGTCGAGCCGATGCTGCCCGAGCGGCTGTCGAACGGCCTGTGCAGCCTCAAGGAGGGCGAGAACCGCGCCTGCCTCGCTGTCCGGATGGTGTTCGACAAGGACGGCCGCAAGACGGGTCACAAATTCATGCGCGGCCTGATGCGGTCAAAGGCCAAGCTGTCCTACGAACAAGCCCAGTCCGCCATCGACGGCCAGCCTGATGACGCCACCGGGCCCATCATGGAGACGATTCTCTATCCGCTCTGGACCGCCTACCGAACCATGCTCAAGGGCCGGCGGAAGCGCAGCCCGCTGGCGATTGAAAGCCCGGAACGCCGTATCCGCATGAACACCGAGGGCCAGATCATCTCGATCGAGCCGCGCGTGAGCCTCGAAGCCCATCGGCTGATCGAGGAGATGATGATCCAGGCCAACGTCTGCGCCGCCGAAACGCTGGAGCAGAAGCGCACGCCGCTGATCTACCGCATCCACGACACGCCCAGCCAGGAGAAGACCTTCAACCTGGCCGATTTCCTCCAGACCATCGGCAAACCGTGGAACAAGGGCGACGCACCGACGACCAAACGCCTGAACAAGCTGCTCGACGAGACCCGCGATGGGCCCCACGCCGAGGTCGTCAATGAAGTGGTGCTGCGCTCACAGATGCAGGCCATCTATACGCCGGACAACATCGGCCATTTCGGCCTGAACCTGGACAAATACGCCCACTTCACCTCGCCGATCCGGCGCTACTCGGACCTGATCGTCCACCGCGGCCTGATCCGGGCCCTCGGCTTCGGCCCCAAGGGAAACCAAGACGGGCTGACCGACCGCGAGATCAGCGAACTGCCGTCGATCGCCGAACAGGTCACCCTGACCGAGCGCCGCTCGATGGCCGCCGAACGCGCCGCGATGGACCGCTACATGGCCGCCTTCCTCGCCGAGCGGATCGGCGCGACCTTTCCGGGCCGGATCACCGGCGTCACCCGCTTCGGCCTGTTCATCCGCTTGCAGGAGACCGGGGCCGACGGCCTGGTGCCGGTGTCCTCGCTGGGCGGGGAGTATTTCCACCACGACGAACGGTCCCATGCCCTGGTGGGCGAACGGTCGGGCCAGCGCTGGACCCTGGGCCGCACGGTCGAGGTCAAGCTGCGCGAGGCCACGCCGATTACTGGTGGACTGGTCTTCGAGATGCTGTCCGAACCCGGGCCGCGCGACCCCAATGCACCGGCCGCACGGCTCGGCGTCCGGGGCCGGGGGCCGGGGGCGCCCGCAGGCTTTCCGAAGCGCGGAGACAATCGTGCCGGCGGACCGAAACCGCCCAAGGGCGGTCGCCCGTCGGGTGGGCTCAAGGGGGTCAAGAAAGGACGGCGTAAATAGCCGTCCGTCCCGCCAGGTTCACGTCGCCCAGACACCACGCCGGGAGCGGGTCATGGCCCTGTCACTGCCGATCGGCTAACGTCAGTGTTGGAGAATCGCCCATGTCGTGGACCAGAAGACTGCCAGTGGCCCTGTGCCTGCTGCTGACCTCGCCGTCGCTGGTCGCAGCCTCGGCCCTGCGCAATGACAGCGTGGCCTCGATGGGCACCGGCGGGCTGGTCCTGCAGCGTACCACGGGGATCGAGATGCGGTCCGAGGACCTCTATGTCTCGGCGCGGGAAATCCGCGTGCGCTACAAATTCTACAACCGCACCGACCGCGACATCACCACTCTGGTGGCCTTCCCCATGCCGCTTGTCACCGGACGGCCCGAAAGCGACATCGGCATCGACCAGACCGACCCGCTGGTGCTAACCCCCTTCACCACCACGGTGAACGGGCGGCGCGCCGCCACCAATGTCGAACAGCGCGCCTTCGTCGGCGAGGTCGAGCACACCGACCTGCTGCGTGGGCTGCGCGTGCCGCTGTCGCCGCACCGTCCGGAGACGGGACCGGCCATCCTGTCCCTGCCGCGTCCGCAGATCGAGATGCTGATCGAGCTGGGCCTGGTCGAGGATCGGTCATGGACCGATGCGGGCGTGACGCATGCCGACTTCGCCCCGCTATGGACCCTGAAGACCATGCACTACTGGAACCAGGTCTTCCCGGCAGGCCGGGAGATCAGTATCAACCACCGCTACACGCCCGCCATCGGCGGGTCGTCCGGCAGCGCGGTCGGGGACCCGACCATGGTCGGGAGCGAATCCGTGATCGAGTATCAGCGGCGATATTGCACTGACACGGCCTTCGTGCGCGCGGCCGAGCGCATGCGTCGTCGCCGGCTGAGTCTCAGCGAGACGTGGATCGACTATGTCCTGACCACTGGCGCAAACTGGGCCGAGCCCATCGGCGAGTTCCGTCTGGTGGTGGACAAGGGATCGAGCCGGAATCTGGTCAGCTTCTGCGGCGAAGGCGTGCGCAAGACCGGGTCGACGACGTTCGAAATCCGCCGTCGGAATTACACCCCCACAAACGATCTGTCGGTGCTAATCGTCACCGGTGTCCGCACCCCCCGCTAGCCCCTTCGACGCCGCCCGGGATCTGGCCGACGCGCCGCGCACCGGTGCCCGCCAGAGGCCGCGCGACGCCGCCACCCTGATCCTGACCCGATCGAGCCGGGGAGAAGCAGAGGTCCTCATGGGCCGCCGGGCACCGGGGCATGTCTTCATGGCGTCGAAATGGGTGTTCCCCGGCGGCCGGATCGACCGGTCGGACTATGCGGCGGCTTCCGCGAACGAATTGCCGCCGGCGGAGGCGGCACGCTTGCAGCGGGAGGTCCATGCCCGGCGGGCGCGGGCCTTGGCCCTTACGGCCGTCCGCGAAACCTTCGAGGAGACCGGCCTGCTGCTGGCCACGGTCGCGCCGGTCGCATCCGTCGCCGGTCCCTGGCGCGAGTTCCGCGCCGAAGGGGCCCTGCCAGACCTCGCCGCCCTGTCCTATGTCGCCAGGGCCATCACCCCGCCCGGCCGCTCGCGCCGGTTCGACGCCCGCTTCTTCATGGCCGGGGCCGACGCCCTGCTGCATCCCGAACCGACCGCCGGGTCCGGCGAACTGGACGAGATCGCCTGGCTCCCGCTGGCCGAGGCGCGCGCCGTCGACCTGCCCGCCATCACCCGGTTCGTCCTGGACGAGGTGGCCCAGCGGCTGGCCCGGCCCGACCGCCCCCTGCCCTTCGTCCGCATGGTCAAGGGCCGCCACCTCGTCGAGCATCAGGACTGAGCCATGGCCGACACCCCCATCACCCTGCGCCTGACCATCGACGACCCGCTGCCCGGTATTCACTACAGCCTGCAGGACCCCAGGAACGCGCCGGTCGGTCCGGTCGTCGCGACCGCAGCCCCCCTGTCGTTCGACGTCCCGGTTCGCCTGACGGATGACGGACGCTTTCTCGGCCCTTTCGTGCGGCGCGAGGGTCCGACCCGGCGCTTCGTCTATATCGCCATCGCCGGCGGGTGCTGGAACCGCCGCGCCAAGATTGATGTGCATGACATCCCGCCCGACCTGCTGGCGGAGGCCCGCACGGGCCGGGTCCTCGAAATTCGCCTGCCCGGGCGCGGCCGGGACGGATCGCCGACCTGCGCCACGGTCCGGTCCGCGAGGGGGTGGCAGCCGGTTTGACGGGCAAGCTTTACGCATCATGGACGTGGTGCAATCGCCCCGCTAACGTCACCCTATGACGCCCATGATCCTGACCGGCTTCGGGGCGTATGCGCCGCGTGAACAACGGTCGTCACAGGCGCTGGACGCCCTCTTTGGTAAACCCTCGGGCTGGACCGAGGAGCAGTTCGGCATCGCGGCTCGCGGCGTTGCCGGACCCGACGAAACCACCTCCATGATGGGTGCCGAAGCGGCGCGGCGAGCGCTGGCCATGGCGGGTTGGGAGCCCGGTGACATCGACGTCCTGATCGGGGCTTGTGGCGTGATGGAACAGCCGATTCCCGGCACGTCGGTCCTGATCCAGGACGCGTTGGGTCTCGGCCAGTCCGGCATCTGGGCCTTCGACGTCAACCAGACCTGCCTGTCCTTCGTCGCTGCACTGGACGTCGCGGCCATGGGGTTCGCCACCGGCCGGTTCCGCCGCGCCCTGATCGTGTCCAGCGACATCGCCTCGTGCGGACTGGACTGGGAAACGCCCGCGTCCGCCGCCATCTTTGGCGACGGTGCGGCAGCGGTCTGTGTCGAGGCCGGCGTCGACCCCGACGGTCCGGCCCTGCTGGCCCGCGGCTTCGAGACCTATGGCGAGGGCAAGGACCTGGCCACGGTGCGGTCCGGCGGCACCCGCGTCCGGGTGGAGGATGGTTTCGAGGCCTTTTCCGAGGGGGCGCGCTTCCAGATGGACGCCTTCGGCATCTTCAAGGCTGCTTCGAGAACCCTGCCCGCCCTCATTGACCGCGTTCTGGGCCAAGCCGGGCTGACCCGCGAGTCGGTCGACGTCATCGTCGGCCATCAGGCGAGCCGGCCCGCGATCGAACATGCGCGCCGGCTGATGGGTGGCGATCCGGAGCGGGTGATCGACATCTTCGCCACGCGAGGCAACCAGATCGCGGCATCCCTCCCCAACGTGCTGGTCGAGGCCCAGGCGACGGGACGGCTGGACCCAGGCAAGACCGTCCTGCTGCTGGGCACGGCGGCGGGCATCAGCCTGGCGGCCATGGTGCTGCGCACGTGAGGCGGGCCCTGGTCACGGGCGCGACCGGCGGCCTCGGTCTGTCGCTGACCCAGGCGCTGATTGAGGCGGGCTACGCCGTACGGGCGACCGGCCGGAACCCCGTCGCGATCCAGCGCCTCAGGACCATGGGGGCGGAGGTGGTCGCCGGAGATCTGGAAACCCTCGACCCGGCGGTGCTGTTCAAGGACATCGATGCGGTCTTTCACGCCGCCGCCCTGTCCAGCCCCTGGGGGCCCGACGCCGCCTTCCAGCGCGCCAATGTCGACCTGACCCGCACCCTGCTGGCAGCGGCGCGCGACGGCGGCATCGACGCCTTCATCTTCGTCTCCTCGCCCTCGGTCTATGCCCGCTGGCGCGACCAGACCGACCTCACCGAGGCGACGCCGTTGCCGCGCCGCGGGCTCAACGCCTATGCCCGGACCAAGCGCGAGGCGGAGGCGCTGGTGCTGGCGGCGGACGCGCCCGGTTTCCGCACCGTCGCCATCCGCCCGCGCGCCATCGTCGGCCCCGACGACACCGTGCTGCTGCCCCGCATCCTGAAGCTGGTCAGGCGCGGTCGCTTCCCCCTGTTCCGGGAGGGCCGGGCGCTGATCGAACTGACCGATGTGCGCGACGCCGCCGACGCCCTGATCCTCGCCGATGCCGCGCGCGAAATCGCCGGCGGTCAGGCGATCAACATCGGTGGCGGACGGCCGGTGGCGGTTGCCGAACTGGTCCGCCGCCTCGGCCAGGCCCTCGGGGTGAGCGTCCGGATCGTGCCGCTTCCGCTGGCGCTGGGGCAGGCGCTTTCCGTGGCGGCGGACGCCGTTTGCCGCCTGCTACCCGGTCGACCCGAGCCGGTGCTGACGCCCTATACCCTGTCCACCCTGGCCTGGTCGCAGACCTTCGATCTGACGCGCGCGCGCGCCCTGCTGGGCTATGAACCGCGCCACGACGCGAACGAAACGGCCATGACGCTGGCCCCCGGACTGACGGAACGGTGAAACGCTGCGAGGTCCATATCCTGCGCGCGGGCGATTGCTCCCATCCGGCGGTGATGACCCGGCATGACGCCGGGTTCGGCCCCGCCGTCTTCCCGGCGCTGGCGGCCCTGATCATCCATCCGGACGAGGGGCCGATGCTGTTCGATACTGGCTATGATCCGGCCTTTTTCACGGCCACCGATCCCTTTCCCGAGCGCCTCTATCGCTGGGCCACGCCGGTCAGGCTGGAGGCCGGTGAGGCCGTGGCCGACCAGCTGCCGCGTTTCGGCCTGACCGCCGACGACATCCACGCCGTCATCGTCTCGCATTTCCACGGCGACCACATCGCCGGCCTGACGCGTTTCCCGAATGCCCGCATCTTCTGCGCCCGCGCCGGTCTGGATCAGGTCCGCCGCAAGGGCCGATTCGCCCGGGTGCGGCGCGGCGTGCTGGCCGCGCTGGCCCCCGCCGACATCGCCGCGCGGGCCATCTTCTTCGAGGACCGGCCGCCGACGCCACTGGGACCAGAGTTGTCGCCATTCGAAACCGGGGCCGATCTGCTGGGCGACGGGTCGCTGCTGGCGGTGCAACTGCCCGGCCACTGTCCAGGCCATTGGGGGCTGGTAGTGCGCCAGACCGACGACCGGCTTCGTTTCATGATCGCCGACGCCGCATGGTCCAGCGGCGCGGTCAGGGACGACGTCCCTCCACCGCGCCTGACGACGGCCCTGCTGGGAGAGACCGCTGTCTATCGCCAGACCCTGAATCACCTGCACCGGATGTGGCGGCGCAATCCGGAAGTGATCGTCACGCCTTCTCACTGCGGCGAGGTCGCGCCCGAGGCCCCCGCCCGTGACGCCTGACCGGACCCGGCTGATCGCGGCATGGCTGGATGCCCGCTGGTCGGGCCTGCGTCTGCGCACCCCCGCCGACGTGGTCGCCCGGCAGACGAGGCTGTGGCGACGCATGGTGCCGGTGGTCGCGCGAACACCCGCGATCGCGGCGCTGGCCGGCCAACCGCTCGACCGGTTTCCGGTGGTGTCGCCGGAGACGCTGCGCCGGGACTTCGACCGCTGGAACACTGTCGGCCTGTCGCTCGAAGAGACCGAAGCCGCCGCCCGGTCCAGCGAAGCGGGCGGGTCAGGGGAGGTCCGGCCGGGGGTCGTCGCCGGCCTTTCGTCCGGATCGTCCGGGCATCCGGGCCTGTTTGTGTCGAGCGCCGACGAGCGTGCCGGCTATCTGGGCCACATCCTCGCCCGCCTGCTGCCCGTCGACGCCCTGGTTCGCCCGACCCGGATCGCCCTGTGCCTGCGCGCCGACAACCGGCTGTATGGCGATGTCGCGCGCGCCGGGCGATTCCGGTTTCTGTTCGTCGGTCTGGCCGAGACGGACCAGATCCGGTTCGAGCGCCTGCAGGCCTTCGCGCCCCACGTCCTGATCGCGCCCAGCCATGTGGTGGCCGATCTGGCCCGGTGCGACGCCGGTGCGGACCGCTGGCCCCTGCGCCGCCTGTTCTATGGGGCCGAACCGATGGGCGAGGCCGAGCGCGACTGGATCGGGGCGGCGCTCGGTATCCGACCCGATCCCATCTACCAGGCCACCGAGGGTTTCCTTGGCGCACCCTGCCGCTTGGGGACCCTGCACCTGAACGAGGACGTGCTGATCGTCGAGCGCGATCCCGTGCCGGGGACCAACCGCTTCGTTCCCATTGTCACCGACCTGCGCCGCAGGACCCAGCCGATGATCCGGGTCCGCCTCCCCGACCTGCTGGAGCCGTTGGAGAGGCCATGCCCCTGCGGCTCGCCGCTGACCCCCGTCCATCCGGTCGAGGGCCGGCTGGAGGACCTGTGGCGCTGGCCCGGCGTGGTGATTCCGCCGCGCGAGGTGGAGGCCACGATCAGCGCGGCCTTGGGTCCGGGCCGCGACTGGCGCGCCACCGCGTGCCGGACCGGAGTGACGATCGAGGTGTCGCCCGAACTCATCGACCTGGCGGAGACGACGCTCGACGCGCTGCTGGCCCGCCACGGCCTGTCCCTGCCGGTCGACGCCCGCGAACTGACCGGGCTGACCACCGTGAAGCGGCGGAGGGTGCGCTGGACCGATGGCTGAGCGGGTCCTGATCACCGGCGCGCGGGCGCCCGTCGCCCTCGATCTGGCCCGTTCCCTGCGCGCGGCCGGACTGGAGCCCGTGCTCGCCGATTGCGTGCCCGCCTGGGCGGCGTGCATGTCGAACGCCGTCGCGACGGTGGTGCGCTACGCCTCGCCGGTCCACGACCCCGCGCGCTTCGCCGCCGACATGCGCGCCTTGCTGGACCGGTTCGAGCCCGTGCTCGTGATCCCCACATGCGAGGAAGTGTTTCACCTCGCCGCTGTCGCCGAAGCGGACGGGTTCGGCGACCGGGTGCTCGCGCCAGCGCTTGCCGCGCTCACAACGCTCCACGCCAAGGGCCGGTTCACCGCCCTGTGTCGCCGACTCTCGCTGCCGGTCCCGGAAACCCATGAGGTCTCTGATCGCGCCGATCTTTCGCCCTTCGCCGACAGACGCGAGGACTGGGTATTCAAGCCGGTCTGGTCCCGCTTCGGCGCCCGTTCGCGGATCGCGCCGTCGCGCCGCGATCTGGACGCGATCCAGCCGTCACCCGATGAGCCGTGGGTCGTCCAACGCAGGATCGACGGCGACGAGGTTAGCTTCTACGCCGTCTGTCATGACGGGCGGCTGACCGCCTTCAGCGCCTACCGCTCCGACTGGCGGCTGGGCGGCGGGGCCAGCTATGTCTTTCAGCCGGTCGATCCGGACCTTGCCGCACGCCTCGAAGACATGGCGCGCGTCCTGGCCGCCTTCGCCGGGACCGGCCAGATCGCCTGCGACGCCATCGTCGACGCCGGGGGACAGCCCTGGCTGATCGAGTGCAATCCGCGCGCGACCAGCGGGGTGCATCTGTTCGGTCGGAGCGCGGCCTTCGGCCTTGCCCTGATCGGACGTGGTGAGGCCGCCGCCGATGGACAGTCCCGGCACATCGGCTCTGCCTTGTGGCTGCACGGCTTGCCGACTGCCGTCGGGCGCGGTCGGCTCACCGCCTGGTCCGCCCAGCGCCGCCATGGCGAAGACGTCGTGACCAGCCCGACAGATCGGGGACCGGTCGTCGGGGCCCTCGTCGACCTCCTCGGATTTGGATCGCGGGCGCTCGTCACCGGCGTGTCGCTGACTGCCGCCACAACCGCCGACATCGAGTGGAACGGTCGGCCGTTCGACCACCGGCTGTGACCGCTTGGCCGCACTTCGACAATCGCGACGTCCGCGACACGTTCTCCGTGCGACCGGCCTCGACTTCGCAACGCCCAGTCGGCATCGTGCCCGGGCATGATGCCTGTCGCTGCCAGTCAACCCGCCGCTGGAGCGGATCAGGTCGCCGCCGCCCCGGGCGCGAGCTTTGACGCTGCGCATCGCGCCATGTCCGCCGACCGTTCGCTGCAGTTCGACATGAAGGCGCTGGAGCCCGCCCAGCCTCCGCCCGACTGGTTGCGCGGCCTGGGAGAATTGCTGACAGCGCTGGGCCCGGTGTTCAAGATCATCTTCTGGTTGGGGCTGGCGCTGATCGCCGTGGCGATCGTATGGTATGTCATCCGCGAACTGGTCCGGATCCGCTTGCCCGGGAAGTCGGCCAAGGCGGCCGGTGCCGCTGCCGAGTGGCGACCGGCTCCCGCCGCCGCCCTGGCCCTCCTGTCCGACGCCGACGCCCTGGCGGCGCAGGGCCGGTTCGCCGAGGCGGTGCACCTTCTGTTGTTGCGCAGCATCGACGACATCGACGGCCGGCTGCCCAATACCGTTCGGCCGGCCCTGACCGCGCGGGACATCGCCGGCCTGTCGCGCCTGCCCGCCGCGGCCCGCCCGGCCTTCATCCGCATTGCCCGGGTCGTCGAGGCCAGCCTGTTCGGCAGCCAGGCGGTCGACCGCGAGACCTTCGCCGATTGCCGTCAGGCCTATGAGACCTTCGCCTTTCCGCAGGCCTGGGCCGCATGAGCGTCACCGAACCGTCGATCCCGGCGCCGGCCGCCAATCCCTTCCGCCCTGGGATGGTCATGGCGCTGATCGCTGTGGCGGTGTTTTCGTTGTCGGCGCTCGGTGCCCTGACCGCCTGGGCTCCCGAGCTGAACAAGGGCGACGATGGCGGGGATCATGCCTTGTCCCGCTCCGCGGTGGGCTACGCGGCCATGGTCGCCCTGCTCAAGTCGATGGACAGACCCGTGCTGCTAAGCCGCGGCGTGCTGCGCGGCGCGGCCCAGGACGGATTGCTGATCCTGACCCCGCCCCTCGGCCGCGACGACGACGCGCTGGAGGGACTGCGCTGGGAGACGGGGTCGGTGCTGGTGGTTCTGCCCAAATGGGAGGTCGCGCCTGATTTCAACCACCGGGGCTGGGTGCGCGAGGGTGGCTTGCTGCCGGCCGAAGCCGCCCTGTCTGTCCTGCCCGCCGACGTCCGACAAGGCCTGGTCCTCTCGCAAACGACCACGACCGTCGCGCCGCGGCTGACCGGTGCCGGCGGCCGGGCGCTCGCCACCGGCGCGCCGGTCCGGTCCCTGCGCACCCTGTCAGGGCCAGGTTGGACGCCGGTTGTGTTCGACGCGAACGGTCGCAGCCTGTTGCTCGCCCATGACGAAACCGGCCTCTACGTGTTGTCCGACGCCGATCTGCTGAACACCCAGGGGATGGACGATCCGGCCAAGGCCCGGGCTGCCCTGGCGCTGCTGGAAGCGCTCGGTCCAGCCGACCAGGCGGTCGCCTTCGACCTGTCCCTGCATGGCTTTACCCGCCCGCGCAGCGTGCTGCGGCTGTTTCTGGAACCCCCCTTGCTGGGTTTCACCGTGTGTCTGTTGTTCGCCGCCGGCTTGGTCGGCTGGCAGGCCATGATCCGGTTCCAGCCTCACCGCCACAGCCGCCGGGCCGTCGCCCTGGGCAAGAAGGCCCTCGCCGACAACACCGCCGCCCTCGTCCGGCTGGCGCGCCGTGAGCACCGGATGGCGACACCCTATGCCGAACTGGTCAGGGCCCAGGCCGCCCGCGCCGTGGCCGCGCCGTCCAACCTGTCGCGCGACGCCCTGACCGCCCTGCTGGACCGGCTGGCCCGGCGTCAGGGCACCGAACAGACCTTTGCCGACCTCTCCGCCCAGGCGGAACAGGCCAAGACACCGGGTGAGTTGATGAACATCGCCCGATCCCTTACCCGCTGGAAGCTGGAGATGACGCGTGGACGTGACTGAAGTCGGGGCGATCGCCGCCCGCATCCGCTCCGAGGTCGGCAAGGCGGTCATCGGCCAGACCGAGACAGTCGACCTGATGCTGACCGCCCTGTTCTGCGGCGGCCACATCCTGCTGGAGGGACCGCCGGGAACGGCCAAGACCCTGCTGGCCCAGACCTTCGCCCGCACCCTGAGCCTGAAGTTCGGACGCATCCAGTTCACGCCGGACCTGATGCCCGGCGATATCCTGGGGTCCAACATCTTCAACTTCCAGACCTCCACCTTCACCCTGACGCGGGGGCCGGTGTTCTGCGACCTGCTGCTGGCCGACGAAATCAACCGCACCCCGCCCAAGACCCAGGCCGCCCTGCTGGAGGCCATGCAGGAGCGGTCGGTGACGGTCGACGGCGACACCCATCTGCTCAGCGACCGGTTCACCGTCATCGCCACCCAGAACCCGATCGAACAGCAGGGCGTCTATCCCCTGCCCGAGGCGCAGCTGGACCGGTTCCTGTTCAAACAGACCCTCGACTATCTGTCGCGCGACGACGAGTTGAAGGTGGTCCAGGCCCACGGATCCCACGCCGGCATGCCCGACCCCGTGGCCCTCGGCGTCCAGCCCGTGGCGGATGCCGCGACCGTCGCCGCCGCCATCGAGATGGTGTCGCGCGTGCGGCTTTCGCCCGAGATCACCGCCTATGTCGTGGACCTGGTCCGCGCGACGCGCGAGAGCGCCGACCTGCAGACCGGAGCCTCGCCGCGCGCCGGAGCCATGTTGGCCGTGGCTTCGCGGGCCCGGGCCGTGCTGGACGGCCGAGACTATGTCATTCCGGACGACGTCAAGGGTCTGGCCCTGCCGGCGCTGCGCCACAAGGTGGTGCTGTCGCCCGCCGCCGAAATCGAGGGCCGCCGGGTCGAGCAGGTAATCGGCAACCTGATCGACCAGGTCCCCGCTCCGCGATGATCTATCCGACGCGCCGGGTTGTGGTGATGGCCGTGCTGGGGGCGCCGCTCGCCCTTGTGGCCGGCCTGATCCAGCCCGGTCTGTGGCTGGCCGCGCCCGCCTGGCTGCTGGCGGTCGGCGTGCTGATGTTGGTCGACGCCCTGTTCGCGCCATCGCCCCAGGCCGCCGTGGTGGATTTCGAGGCCCCCGGCTACCTCGCCGTCGCGGCACCGGCGAAGGCGGGACTGAACGTGGCGTTCGGAACGCGCGGCCGGACGCCTCGGGCCTTGCAGGCGGCGCTGGACGCCGAGCCGCGCGTGGGCCTGCTGAATGTCTGCGGCCGCACGAAGGAGCCCGGGCGCTTCGTCTTCGATCTACAGCCAGAGCGACGCGGTCAGGCCGTCTTCACCGAGGCCGTGCTGCGCTGGCAGGGCCCCTTGGGGCTGATCTGGCGTCAGGCGCGGCGCAAGCTGGCTGTCACCGCGCCGATCGGTTCGGACATTCGCCGGATCGAGGACGAGGCGGTGCACATGTTCAGCCGCGACGCCCTGCACGGCGCCAAGGTCCAGCTGGAACTCGGCGAGGGGGCTGAGTTCCACGCGCTGAGCGAATTCCACTCCGGCATGGACCGCCGCACGGTCGACTGGAAACAGTCGGCCCGCCACCAGACCCTGCTGGCCAAGGAGTTCCGCACCGAGCGCAACCACCAGATCGTCATGGCGCTGGACTGCGGCCGGGTGATGAGCGAGCCGATCGACGGCGCGCCGCGCATCGACCGCGCCATCCACGGGGCGTTGATCCTGGCCTATGCCTCCCTGCGCAGCGGCGACCGGGCCGGCCTGTTCGCCTTCGACGACCGCCCGCGCCTGTCGACGGGCTCGCTGTCGAGCGTGGCCGGGTTCCCGCTGCTGGTCCGTCAGGCCGCCGCCATCGACTACGGTGTCGAAGAGACCAACTATGCGCTCGGGCTGTCGACCCTGTCGGCCAGCCTCAAGCGACGGTCACTGGTCGTCATCTTCACCGAGTTCGCGGATTCGACCGCCGCCGAACTGATGATCGAGACCACCGGACGGCTGATCAAGCGGCATCTGGTGCTGTTCGTCGTCATGCGCGACGAGGAGCTGGAGGCGCTGGTCACGGCCCCGCCCCGGATGCCCGAGGATGTGTCGCGCGCGGTCGTCGCCGCCACCCTGCTGCGCGAGCGGGACCTGGTGCTGGCCCGGCTGCGGCGGCTGGGCGCCCACATCGTCGAGGCCCCGGCCGACCGGATCGGCCCCGAGGTGCTGAACGCCTACCTCGACCTCAAACGGCGGGATCTGCTGTGAGCGAGCTGCAACTGAAGAGCCAGCGTTTCCGCAGGGAACGCGAGGTCGACTGGAAGCGCCTCGAAGCCCTGGTCACCAAGGCCGAGAAGCGCTCCGCCGGAGCCCTGTCCGACACGGAAATCCTGGCCATGCCGGTCCTCTATCGGTCGACCCTGTCGGCGCTGTCGGTGGCGCGCGCGACCTCGCTCGACCAGGGCCTGATCGGCTATCTGGAAAGCCTGTCGGCGCGGGCCTATTTCTTCGTCTACGGCGCGCGGTCCACGCCGCAGGAGCAGCTCAACGCCTTCTTTTCCCGTGACTGGCCGGGCGGCGTGCGGACCATGTGGCGGGAAACCCTGATCGCCTTCGCCGTCACCTTCCTCGGCGCGGTCGTGGCCTGGTGGTTGATCGGGTCGGACAGCGACTGGTTCTACGCCTTCCTCGACCCGGGCCTCGCCGGTGGGCGGGATCCCACGGCGTCCGTCGAGTCCCTCCGCGAGACCCTGTATCATGACGAGGGCAGCGACGGCCTGTCCTTCTTCGCCACTCAGTTGTTCACCCACAATGCCGGTGTCGCCCTGCTGGCCTTCGCCCTGGGGTTCGCGCTCGGCGTGCCTTCCATCGTGCTGCTGATGATGAACGGGGCCATGCTGGGGGCCATGCTGCATGTCTTCATCTCCAAGGGACTCGGGTTCGAATTCGTCGGCTGGCTGCTGATCCACGGGGTCACCGAACTGTTCGCCATCGTACTCGCCGGCGCGGCGGGCATGCGCATCGGCTGGGCGGTGGCCTTTCCCGGCGACCGCAGCCGGCTGGAAGCCATTTCGGAGACCGGCCGCGCGGCCGGTGCCGCCATGATGGGGGTGGTCATCATGCTGCTTCTGGCTGGATTGCTGGAGGGCTTCGGACGCCAGCTGATCGTCAACGACTGGGTCCGCTACGGCATTGCCGCCTCGACTGCGGTGATCTGGGGCCTGTATTTCTACGCGCCGCGGCCGGCGAGGGCCGGGCGATGAGTCTGGTGGAACCGGCGGCCGAAGACCTCAAGCGCCAGCGCACCCTGGTGACGCCGGAGGGCATCGCCCTGCGGCTGGAGATCGCCAGCGTGGGTCAGCGCCTGAGCGCCCTGATCATCGACCTGATGATCATCGCCGGGGTCCTGATCCTGCTTTTGCTGGCCACCGGATTTGCCTTCGCCGCCGCCGGACAGAACTCGCGGGAAGCGGTGCTGATCGTTCTCTTCCTCGGCCTGTTCCTGCTCCGGAACGGCTACTTCCTTGCCGGCGAGATGTCGGCCCGGGCGGCAACCCTCGGCAAGCGGGCCATGGGTCTGAGGGTCGCGTCGCGCGACGGCGGCCGTCTGCGGTTCGAGGCGATCTTCACCCGCAATGTGCTGCGCGAGTTGGAACTGTTCCTGCCCCTGACCTTGATGCTGATGGCGCTGGTGACCGGCGGGACGGTGGATGGCTGGATCTATCTGCTCGGACTGGTCTGGTGCGGGGTCTTCGTCTTTCTGCCGCTGTTCAACGCCGACAAGCTGAGGGCCGGCGATCTGGTAGCGGGCACCTGGGTCCTGCGCGCGCCGCGCCAGAAGCTGTTGCGCGACATGGCGGACGACGGCGCGGACGCCCAGCCCCATTTCGCCTTCACCCCGGCCCAGTTGGACGCCTATGGGGTCAAGGAGTTGCAGGTGCTGGAACAGGTGTTGCGTGACGCCAACCGCGCCACCGTGCGCGCCGTGGCCGATCGCATCGTGGCCAAGATCCGCTTCGACCGCGGGGCCGCGACCGACCTTGAGTTCCTCCGCGCCTACTATCACGCGGTACGGGGACGGCTGGAATCCCGCCTGCTGATGGGCAAGCGCCGCAAGGACAAGTTCGACCTCGGCTAGACCCCGGCGGCTGCCGCCGGCCGCGCCCGGCAGACCTCCAGCCATCGGGCGAGATGGGTCAGGTCCTCGGGCGGCCGGTATTTGATCAGCCGCGCGAAATCCAGACCGACCACGGCGACGATGTCGGCGATGGTGAAGCGATCCGAGGCGATGAATTCATGCTCGGCCAGCCGGCGGTCGAGCGTCTTCATGAATTTCTCGGCTGCGAGGCGATTGTATTCCGCCACCTGTGGCACTTGGGTCGCTTCCAGCGCAGCCAACGCCGGGTGCGAATGGCGCACGTTCAGCATGATCGGATTGGCCAGGTAGAATTCGCAGCGCCGGGTCCACATCTCGATCACTGCCTGTTCGCGCGCGTCGCGCCCGAACAGGTTGGGCTCGGGATACAGGGCCTCCAGATAGCGGCCGATGGCGACCGATTCCGAAATGGTCGTGCCGTCGGCCAGCTCCAGCGCCGGTACGTGGGGCACCCCGACCCGGGCGCGGTAGTCCGGCGTCTTGTGCTCTCCGGTCAGGATGTCGATCTCGACCAAGGCGACGTCCTCGATCCCCTTCTCGGCCATCACCCAGCGGACCCGACGGGGATTGGGCGCGCGGTGGGAAGTATAGAGTTTCATTCAGCAAATCTCATGAAAGGGAACTCCGGTCTCAGCGGAATATGGCGGCGGGCATGGCACCCACAACCGCGGCGGTCATCAATGTGGCCACAAAGCCCGCGAACAGCCCCTTCCAGACTAGGCCCAGCACCTCTTCGCGGCGTTCGGGCATCAGCACGCTGAGCCCCGTCACCGTGATGCCCACCGAGCCGATGTTGGCGAACCCGCACAGGGCATAGGTCATCAGCATCCGCGTCCGCTCGCTCATCTCGCCGGCGGGAATTTCGCCCAGACGGATGAAGGCCACGAACTCGGTCAGCGTCAGCTTGACCCCCAGCAGCCAGCCGGCCTTGCCCGCCTCGGACCATTCCACGCCCGTCAGCCACGCGACCGGCATGAAGACCCAGCCCAGCATCCGCTCGACCGTCACCGGTCCGTCGAACAGCCAGAAGCCGCCCAGCATGACATTGACCAGGGCCACCAGGGCCACGAACACGATCAGCACCGCCGAGATGTTCAGCACCACCATCAGGCCGTCGGCCGTGCCCTTGACGATGGCGTCGATGGCGCTGTCGTATTTCAGCGCCGAGCCATAGTCCGCTACCGCCCCGCCCTCGCCCGGCTTTTCCGGAATGATGATCCGGGCCAGCAGAACGCCCGCCGGGGCCGAGACGATCGAGGCGACCAGCACATGGCCGGCGGCGTCCTGCATCACCGGGCCCAGAATGGTCGCATAGGCCACCATGGTCGACCCGGCGACGGTGGCCAGCCCGACCACCATCATCAGGAACAGTTCGGATCGGGTCAGCTTGTCCAGATAGGCCCGGATCACGATCGGGCTCTCGATCATGCCCAGAAAGATGTTGGCGGCCACCGCCAGCGCCGAAGCCCCGCCCAGTCCCATGGTCCGCTGGAACAGGAAGCCGAAGCCGAGCGTGACCCACTTCAGTATCTTCCAGTGCCACAACAGGGCCGACAGGGCCGAGATCACCAGAATCAGCGGCAGGACCTTGAAGGCGAAGGTGAAGAGGGCCGGCTGGTTGGCGACCGGGAACGGCTGGTCGCCACCCGCCAGATAGCCGAACACGAACTTCGTGCCCTCCTCGGTCGCGATCTCCAGCCCCTTGACCGCGGCGTTGACCCCGTCGAGCACGCGTTCCGATCCCGGGATGGCGAACAGGGCCAGCACCAGACCGGCCTGCACGGCGATCGCGCCGATGGTCAGCCGCCATGGGAAGGCCCGCTTGTTCTCCGACAGAAGCCAGCAGGCCGCCACGAAGACGGCGATTCCCAGCAGGCTCTGCAGGTTCAGGACACTGAACATGGACGACGCTCCCCCTAGCGTCCTTGCTGCCGCAGTCGGGGGAGAGGCGCAAGCGGCGTCAGTCGAGCTTAAGCAAGCGGTCCAGACTCAGCGCGCCCGGACCGCGCCCGATCAGATACAACAGCGGGGCCAACCACAGCAGGTGGGTCGGCCATCCGCTGGGTACGACGAACAACTGGATCACCGCCGTCATGGCCAACAGGCCGAAGGCGGCGGGCCGGGTCAGCAGGCCCAGCACGATCAGGATCGGCAGGGCGTGCTCGGCATAGGTGGCCGCATAGGCAGCCAGATCCGACTGCAGCAGGGGCACGCGGTATTCCTCGGCGAAGAGGTAGAATGTCGAGTCCTTGAGCGTCAGCAGGCCATCGACCTTGGTGCGGCCCGAGAGGAAGAACGGAACCGCGATGCCGATTCGCATCAGCAGGGCGATCGCGGCCTCCGGGACGAGGGTGGTGATCCGGGCATGGATGCGGGCGATGGGATTATTGGCAGCGGAGATCATCACATGGGTCCTGGAACAACCGGGGCGAAAACGCCGGCCTGAATCAGGTCGGCGAACAGGGATGAGATGTCGGCGCGCCCATCGCGGCGGGACTGGGTGGGGCCTTGGGCGGCGGCGGCCGCGACGGCCAGCGGTCGGCCCAGCCGGCAAGCCTGCAGGAAAGCGTATTCCGCCGGAGAGATGCGACGGGCCCGCACCTCCAGTCCGGGTCGCCAGATGACCAGCGCTTCGGCCGCGGGCCACCACTCGAGACTGCCGTCCAGCTCCGGATAGCGGTGCGCCAACCAGAGCGAGGGCGCCGACCAGTCGAAGCGGAACAGGCTGAGCGACGGATGCAGGGGCAGGACCACGCCCGCCAGCGCCAGACCCAGACCCGCCGCCTGCTCCGACGACAGCGGCGTGGCGTCCGGGGCCAGGTGGGCCTCGGTCCATGCCCGGTCCAGTCGAGCGACAGGCGCGAGGTAGGGCAGACTTCGGGCCGGCCCGAACCGCTCCAGCCAGGCGGAAAAGCCCGCGCCAAATGCGGCCATGGCCGGATCGTCTCCGGGTGCCGCGTCCGTGAAGGCGTGGGCGGCGGAGCGAAACCATTCCTCCCCGGTCAGTTCGGCCACGGTCGGATAGTTGGCCTGAAGGGCGTCGATCCGCGCCTTGACGGTGGTGTTGCGATAGACGGCCAGCGCCGCGCGCGATCGGTCGTCGTCCGCCATCCCGGACCATAGCGCGTCGGGGCGACCGTCGAGCGCGTCAGAGAAGGCGGCGTGAAAGGTGGTCATGCGGCAAGCCTCGTCGCGGCGGTCAGTGCCTGCGCGGCGCGGGCCTGTTCGGCCAGCAGCACAGCGAATTCGGGAATCGCGCCGTCGCGCTCGATCAGGGTCGGGCGGGTGCCAATCCGGTCCGTAAGCCGCGCGTGCAGCGCCCAGACGGCCTCGGACACCGGCGTGTCATGGCTGTCGATCAGCAGCCGTTCGCCCCAGACGGGGTCCGGCGTATGCCCGGCCAGATGGATTTCGCCTACCAGTTCGGCCGGGACCGCATCGATCCAGCTTTCGGCGGAAAAGCCCATGTTCGACGCGCTGACATGGACGTTGTTGACGTCGATAAGCAGGCCGCATCCGGTCCGCCGTGCAACCTCGACAAGGAAATCGACCTCGTCCCAGTCGTGGCCGGTCAGGGCCAGATAGGCGGCGGGGTTCTCGATCAGGATTCGTCGGCCCAGCGTGCTCTGGGCCTCGTCGACATGGTCGCAGACCAGCGCCAGCATCTCGTCGCTACGCGGAATGGGCAGAAGGTCGGGATGATAGACCCCGCCGCGCCGCGACCAGGCCAGGTGCTCCGAGACGACGAAGGGTTCGAACCGGTCGATCAGCGCCCGGAACCGCGCCAGATGGTCACGATCCGGCCGCTCGTCTCCCGCCAGCGATAGCCCGACACCGTGCAGGGACAGGGGCCGCACCCGCCGGATTCGCTCCAGCCA
>Ga0105049_10001945_pt1 | contig 24475 bp, 18 predicted proteins | sample MAT06_FD_78087 | JGI IMG/M metagenome (GOLD analysis project Ga0105049, IMG submission 78087) | Freshwater microbial communities from Lake Fryxell liftoff mats and glacier meltwater in Antarctica - MAT-06 | ecosystem: Environmental > Aquatic > Freshwater > Ice > Liftoff microbial mat | place...
AGCGAGTCGAGGGACGTGCGCACCGCGCGCAGGAACCGCAGCGGACATGGAGTCTCGTTAAGGATTCCGAGCACGGAGCAACTTAGCCATCGGCTCGCGCAGTAGGTTTTTCAAACTGCCCCTTAGGCGAGCGAGTCGAGGGACGTGCGCACCGCGCTCAGGAACCGCAGCGGACGTGAAGTCTCGTTAAGGATTCCGAGCACGTAGCAACTTAGCCATCGGGTCGCGCAGTAGGCTTTTAAAACTGCCCCATACGCCTAAATAGGTAGTGGCTAACACCTTCCGGCCCGCTAGTTTTGACGCAAATAGGAGGCGTTATTGTGTTGTGCGGCAAAGTTGCGAATCCAATAGAACGTCGCTTGGTTCCTCGTCGAGCATTCAATCGTGTGAGTAATACAGAGAATGCAGGACTTCCATCAATCCCATACTTTTATATGAAAAGTGATGAAGTGACTGTGCGCGATCTGGAGATCATGAATGGGACTGACGTCAAGACATTTGGTGCGCTCACCGACGCATTGCCCAATTTGTTTTTGGAGTTCGATTTAGTCGGACGTTTATTAAGATCCAATCGACAGCTCGAACTCATTGCGGGATATTCACACGCAGAAAGGGAAGGTTTGCACTATTCGCGGCTTTTTCAGGGTCTTGTTGCACGTGCGCATTGGGAGCAAGCACTTCGTTCGACCGACGCATCTGCGCTCAGTTTCAACGAAGAATTGACAACGCGTGTGGGTCGCAGCATTCCTCTGCTGATGGGCATGGCGCGAGTCGAGTTAGGCACGGGAGGTCGAATCATTGTTGGAGCGACGGATTTGCGTGCTCAACAGTCTGCCGAACGCCATCTTATGCGCCTTGCATTTTTTGATCCGCTAACTCGATTGCCTAACAGACAAGGGTTTAAGCAGCAATTAGGTGTCCGTATTGGCCATGGGTTCAAACGCGCTGAGCATATGGCAGTCGCGTTGTTGGATATCACTCGATTTCGCGCTGTCAACGATGCAATCGGCCATCTTGGCGGAGACGAGGTGTTGTGCTGTTTGGCTGGCAGACTGAAGTCGTTACTTAATCCAGAAGAGATGGTCGCTCACATCAGCGAAGACGAATTTGCCATCTTGTTCACCGATATTGCAGATGAAGCACAGGCGATGAAAGCCGGCCAGCACTTGCTTGAGGCGATTCGCGAACCCTTCGTAATCAAAGCTCAGAAATTTACCCTGAATGCTCGAGTTGGGGTGGCCTTGGTCGCGTCGGGGCTAGATCCTTCGGCTTGTTTGCGCGACGCCGACAACGCGTTATTTGAAGCCAAAGAGACCGGTTTGAGAGCCGTTTGTGTGTTTGACCATTCCATGCGACTGGCCAACGCAGAGCGCTTGCAAATGGATACGCAATTGCGGGCTGCTATTGCTAATAAAGAATTCAGGCTATTTCTTCAGCCGCTGGTGCGTCTCGATGACCGATCGATCGTAGGGTTTGAAGCTTTATTGCGCTGGGCGCATCCGAGCGGTGAGCTATTAAATTCTGGCCAGTTCATTACTCAAGCCGAGCGCAGTGGCGTCATCACAATACTCGACGAGTGGGTCATGCGCGCAGCAATTGATTGGTTGGCCAGCGCACCAGCTGCCTGCTACTGCAATGTCAACGTTTCGGCGCTTTCATTGCTCGACGCGGAGTGGGTTGCACGGGTCATTGAACTTTTGCGTGCTCAAGTCCAGCCCTTTGGGCGGCTGCGCTTGGAAATTACTGAAACAGCACTTTTAGGCTGCGCGACGGAAATCGCCACAACCTTGGATCGCCTTGTTGCCGCCGGGGCTCAGATTTTTCTGGATGATTTCGGCACGGGTTTTTCCTCACTTTCGCACCTTCAACGCTTCCCAATTGAAGGTATTAAAGTGGACCGTTCTTTCGTAACCCGCCTGCACTCTAGTGAGCGAGATCGCCGCATCGTCGCTGCAATGGTTGGTTTAGCGAATGATCTTGGGCTATCGCTTACTGCGGAGGGCGTGGAAACCGAAGCACAGCGAACATGCCTTATCGAAATTGGCTGCGAACTCGCACAGGGCTATCTCTTCGGTCAACCCGTTGCCGCCCATGACGCTCTCGGCGCGATTATCAAACAACACATTGATGGAGCTCAAATATGGCCAACAGCGAAGGTTTAATCGGTGAAAGTATGATGACCGAAGTAACTTTATTTGTCCGCGCAAAGGGATTGTTCAACCCCCAAGCGATGACTTTCTACCGAAACATGCTGCTGGCACAAACTCAGCATGAATGCGCTGCGCTAATCTTTGACCGCGCCGCCGCTATAGCCCGGGATGCCGTGGACATGGCGCGCCAAGCTTTTGAACGATCAGCTTTAATGCATAAAGCTGACGCACTCTCTAGCGCGGAGCGCGACCTTTTCGCTTTCGCCAATGTATGTGCGCGTTCAATCCTTACTCAAAACCAAGAGCTGGAATTCACCTATCTGCGCCAAGTTGCAATGGCTTCAAACCGAGCAATGGATTTCCCAGATTCCAGCCCTTTGCTCCTCGGCTTCGCTTGGTCAGCAGCAGCAGTGCACCTGCAAGGCCATGCGCTGCGGCACTTTCGAGCAAAGTGTGAGTTGGGACAAGAAGTTCTTCGCAACGCTGCAAGTGGTGCAGCGCTGTCGAATGCTGCGAGCGCTATTGCAAAGGACGCCTACCCAATGCTCGCGTCGGCGCACCCCGAACTTGCCCAAATCTATGGCGCCGTAACGCAGGCCAAGTGTGAACGCGACCTGACCATGATGCTAGGGACAGCTTCCCGAGCATGGCTCACATCAGGCTCAGAAGGCCCGATGACCGCTTGGCTCACATGGATGTTTAAAGCGATCGGCCCTCACGTTGGGCGCTACAGCGGTGATCTGTGGGGCGGCGTATTCGCAAGCCTTTGCGCGGCAGCGTTAGGGCGAGTTGGCCCGGCCCAAGCAAGCGGCTGCGGTGCAGGGTTGCTAGAAATCGCGATTAGTGGGCAGACATTACGGCGTGCTTTGCATGGCGTGCAGCACGCTGATGACGCGGCGAATCTAAGCTCGCGCCGCAGTGCGGACTTGGCGACTGCCCCGATTCATCAAGAAAGAGTGGCCGGACTGCTGGCTTCGCTGTCGTGCGCAAGCGTCGTTCACGACTACCGGCACGCCGATAAAGCGCTAACGAATTTGCTTGATGATGTACTAGGCTCTGATTCAAACAATGAGCAGCTATTGCTTGGGCTGAGTGCGATCGGCAGTGAAACAATGGGTATTGCGTTTACTCCGTTTGTTGCAAAGGCCATTGATCAAGGTTGCGATAGAGCCCGCGAATTTGGGGTAATTCAGCAGCAGTGGAGGGCTATTCCGATTATCGCCAGTGCGGCCTGCGATTCTTTAGCGAAAAATCTTGAATTCGACCCTGCGGCAATGACGAAATGGCTCAGTGGCATCTTGGCGCTGACAGCCGAACTGGCTGTCAGCCGCGCGCCCGAGTTCATTGCCGATGAATTGACTCATGCATTGTTGCGCGATTACATGGCGGTTTCAGGTACGAGCTCGGGGATTGAAGGGCTCGCGGTCAAAGCGCTTGTCCGCGCCGCGAAAAACCACGACATCTGCCTCCATTCGCCGATCTTAGACGCCACTCTGAACTCACTTAGCCGCATGGCTGATTGCTGGACGATCGTTTCCGAGATGCTGGTTAGTTCGGAAGTCGCCGACGCAGCGGCAACCGAATCTTGGGGTCATGGGTTGCGTACGCGAATTTGCGCGGTTTTGTTGAGCTGCGCGGATCCTGTCACCTTGCAAAACGCAGCCCGATGGTTGGCCACGTCTTGGGTCGCTCACGCGCGCTTTGGCATGGATTGGCAGTCGATTGAAGCCAGCGCTGAAGCTGAGTTTTCCGCTGCACTTGCCAAGCTAGGGCCTGAGTTTCCCAGTTTGGAAAGTCATGTTCAGGCGTTCTCGACTCTTCAACGAAGTATCGCGGACGCTTGCTTCGCGCGCACAGCGCTTGAACAGGCTGAGGTGTGGGGCCAGCAGGCTTTAAAGGTCGTCATTGGAGAGCAACTTTGGTCAATTAGTGACATGCAAGGCGGCGAAGATCGTTGCCGACGAGATTTCGGCCTGATGATTAAATTCGCCGCATGCTTGCTAGGCGCTGGGCACTTGCAGGCAGAGACGCGAATTTTGCGCTTCGCGCATTCTCATCTTTTGCCTTTTTTACGTCCAGAGTCGCGCCGGCTCGGTATTGAGCTGGTCGATACTCTATTTGCGATAGCGGGTCCCGTTAACTTCTCTGCGTGCGAACGCTTCTGCGCTCTGTTGCGAGTTGTGTACGAACGCCCGGAGACGGACAAATGAGTGTTTCAACTTCCCAACTAAGCAGTATTTTTAAGTCCACAAGTGCTGCGCAACTTCCACTCCGCCTACGTTCCCAGCATTGCTCGCAGATTGCTCGGGAACTTGAAGTATTGGCAAATCAGCTATCCAGCTCCGATCTCAGCGAATTAAGCGAGTTCACCGAGATCGCTGACGCAAAAGTGCTCGCTAGCGCATTGCAAGAGCTCGCGAGTACTTTGCTGAGTGAAATTAGCAGTGAGCCCAACGGCATGCCCGCTTGGGTGGTCATTGCACAACGCTCGCGTGACTATGTGGACTTTGGGGATCTGTTTACCCTGCTAGACCTGGTTGCTGAGCGTATTTTGCGCAAGGTTGACCGTGGAACACAGAGCTTTATTGAATTGCATCTTTGGGAAGTCCAAGACGCCTTTGATGTGTTTCGACAACGCTTCCAGATTGGGCAGGATGTCGATGCCATTACTGAGGAGATTTTTTCTGGCTTAGAGCACGCAATGCAGCTGCTTGATGAGTCGCCAGAGCTCGTTGATCTCGATGGTATGAAACGTGATTTGCGTCAGGCGCTACTCGATTTCTCCGCAATGGTTGGTGATATGGGAGTGCTGGTTGACGTCGAACTAATCCGTCAGTTCATCGGTAACGTCGTTACACCGCACCGTTTGAGTCCAAGAATTTGGTCCTTGGTTATTTTGCGCCTAGATCGCGCACTCTCGGTTCGCGCAGAAAACCGTCTTTCGCATGCTTTCGGCGACGCCATAGAATCGCTGCTCGGTGCTACGCAGAAGTTTGATTTTTTACGTGATTTAGTTTGCGATGCGTACCCTTACTTGCCACCGCGCGCAGAGTTGTGGGGCGAGCTGGCGAGCCTGATGATCGTGCTCGCGTCGCGCCCAAATTCAAGACTTGAGAATCGAGTATCGCGGAGCATTTGCTTGCGCTCGGTATTTGAGCTGACTGACGGTCGCAACGAAGAATTTGAGGGCGCTGTACGACTGGGTGCAAAGGCCCTGCGCGATAGATGGGAACGCAACTATCTGGACTTTTATTACGCCGCAGCCACGCAACTCGGGGCATTCGGCAAAGCCGGATCAGACCTTAAAGCTTTGGACTTAAAAACAGAACTGGAGCCATCGACAGCCGCGCTGTTGGCGCAGGCGCGCGCGGCGGTAGTATTAGGGTCGGACGTTCAGTCGCGACGCGGATTTTTTCGAATTGGCTTGTCGCAGCTTCTGATTCTGCCCAGACCTGGCGAGTTGCGCTTCTATGAAAACTCGCTCGTAAGCAATGACTCAGGCTTGAGTGCTGCCCTTAAAGATCTTTTCGATCTGGCATCACTTGATCTGCATCAATCAGAGGACATTTCGCCCGCAAGCGTATGGTTGTTAGCGCAGGCTGTCGGCGCTGATGTGTCCACAAAACGTCACCTGCAGCTTTTCGCAGGTTTGCACCGAATCTTCGACGAGCACGTCGCGCGCGCGGAGATGCGTGCTCAACTCTCTCGCACCTTACTCGACAGTTGGGCGAAAAATGAGGGCAAAGAGATTGCCGCTTTGCAATCGACATTAGCTTTCCTGCGATCCAGCGAGCAGTGGCGCAGCGGCGAATTCACGCAACTCATGGCGGCATTTGAACCGTCATTGCAATCGGTCAGTGCGGCAGTGAAGATTGCGCGTTTAGCCCCGACGCTGGCTGATTCTGCCAGCGCTGCGGTGCTGCAGAACTTTCCAGAGTACGCAGAACGCATCGGTGCGACTGGCTGCGCGGCAACTCGACGCGACAATTTTTTTACGATCCTGCGGCTTGCCCAAGTGTTAGGCGGCCCCAACGCTTCACCAAAAGAAATGATGATTTGGTGGTGGCTCAGCACGATCGGCGTCTACTTGCGCGATCGTGATCAGCTGGTGATGCAGGGCAATTTGCGCGCAATTGTTGAAACGCTCTCACCGCACCTGACCCTCAAAGAGCACATGCAATGCGCAGAAATTCTAGCCGCGGTGTATCGAAAAGGTTTAGCGATTGATATTCCCCGAGACCTAGCGAGCGGGGAAATCCTAAATTTTAGAATGTTTTCCGAGCGCGGTCCGCTGTGGCGCGAAGCATTCACAGCTTCGCGCACATCGCCGCCGCATCACTTTACATTGGCACAATGGTTTGTCGACCCTGCCAACGACCAATGCAACGTTGCATTACGCGGGACGGCTGAATCCAGGTGCGTCCAGGCGTTATGGACACGCTTTGATGCAGGCTGGAAAGTCTCTGGAGATCCATTTATTGCTTGGTCCGAGCTTGCCCCGCATTTTGCACAAGCAATCAGGGCCGTAGGAGCAACCCGACTGCAACGCGCTTGGCTTGCGCAGATGGCTGAATTAGATCTTAGTGGCGAGCGTGCGATTTACCATCTGCTGTTAATCCGCGGTCTCGAACATCTTCAGATAACCGCCTTTGGTGCCACATTAAGGCAGCGCGCTGAAGCGTTGGCTATAACAATGAGCGATCTGGCTTTTCAGCTGCCAGAAACGCCAGTGGACCGGGCGGCCCAATTTGCGCAAAAAGGCGAACGTGATCTTGGATTATTGCTTAAGACTCTGGCGGAAGCCTGTCTGAGCACTGATCAAGGTATTGCTGGGATAAACGCTGGTAGATTCCTCATTGAGTGCATTTTGCCAAACGTTCGCTTTTCAGCTTTAAGCTGGCAGCGTATTTGGTGCGTAGCGATTGAAGAACTCATGCCCGATTTGGGCGCTCCGGAATCAGCTGCCGCGCGCAGATTCTTCGCATTATTCGCAGCACTGACCAGCCATGCCGAGACTTTCCGTGTCATTGGGCAAGTGCTATTTATACCCAACGCGCCAATATTTTCTGACGATCCAGCGCAAGAGCTAGATTGGCGTTCGTTCCTGAGTGGACTATTGGTTAGTATCGCCGCGGCCGACGCCGATATCGGTGGTGAATCAATGGCGCAATCGTTGGCGCTTGCAACGCCATTGCTGGCAAAGAACGCATCCAGTTTTTGGCAGGAAACAAAGAATCCTATACGGCAATTACTCGCGCCAATGCTTACGCCTAAGCTCGTTATTGCATGTGACGTTATCTTTAAAGCACTTGAACGTACGCTCACAGCTGAGCAGGTATTTCAAGGCGCGCCTGCAAGTGCTGCGTTGGACATCGCATTCTCGCTGCGTTCAGCGAACCCAGATTCGCTTTTGCTTTGGCGCTCAGATCGATTGACCCGTGTCAGATTTGAGAATTTATCTACGCCATTACCGGGAGATCTCACGGTCGCTCGTGCGACGGGTTGGTTATGCCCAGATATGGTTTCTTTTCGGCGAGCAATCTCTCACATTACTGAATTTAACGTCGATACTTCAAACAAGTCGACGATGCGTGGGGATCGCGGGATGGCTCGACTAAGCAACACCCAGATTCAACAATTCCTCTTAGGTATACCGCGCATCGCTTTACATACGGCGTTCTTGCGCGAAGGTATGCGTAACGGGCACGCACAATTGTTGGCTGCGTCGCTATTGAATGCAGAATGGCAGCAACTTGAGTTCAGTGTAATCCTTGATCTCGCAGCTGCATTCGCTGCAGCGCTTAATGAGAATTTGGATGAATCTGTTCTGGCTAGCCGTGTCGGTGAAATTGCAAATGCTGCATGGCTTCCTTTTGTAGCAACAAACGCCGCTAAAGGCACCCTCGGCAACCGCTTAACTTCGGCATCGACTCAACACGCCCTTACCCGCATTGTGCTGCAACAGCTCACCTCCGTCTCTGAACTTAAAGCTGATTTGGGTGCGACACAGGATGTTCTTTCTAAGTCAGTCTGGTTTCAAAGTCTTCCCAATGCGCTGCGTATTCAGGCGAGCTCCGCACTGCGTCGGACAGTTGAGCACGAGGCTATTCGCGCATGAGAAAGGTCAAATTTCGCGCCGATCAGTCTTCGGTCTCACTGCAGACCGATTCCCGATTACTTGACGCTCTGCTATCTCAGAATATTCCGGTAAAAATGGTTTGTGGAGGCCGTGGTTTGTGCGCAACCTGCCATGTCTACGTCACCGCAGGCGAAGCGAGTCTTACTCCAGCTTCGCAAAGGGAACAGCTGGCACTGAGCGTACTAACAGGTGGCCAGGCCAACAGCCGATTGTCGTGTCAAGCACGCGTTATAGGTGACGACATTGAGGTTGCTCTGCCTGATGGGATGTACGTGGAGTCGTTCAGTGAATTGGAATCATTGATTGGACAACGCACGTCGATGCGTATCTTGCATCCCGTGACCGGCGAAACCTTGGTTGAAGCCAATAAAATTATTATTAGATCGTCAATTATGCAGCTCAAAGATGTTGAATTTAGCATCCGCGACTTAGATTCCTACAAACCCTAAATTTGAGAAAAGCCATGCCTATTGATCCCGTGCTCGGTGGTGTTCAAGGATTCCACAACTATTACACGCCAGACGAGTTTTTTCGTCATGACGCTGCCGACGGCGCTATTTATCTTAGGGACGGGCAACGGGCGGCAAAGATTTCTGAGACATTTATTAATGGATTGCATTCCGGGATTGAAGAGGAAGTGGGTGGAAACTCTGGGCTATTAATGTATCGCTGTGGTCAGGAGTGGGCGCTTGCAGACATGAAGAGATTCTCGGCTCGAATGCGGCAAGAATTCGGTAGTGGCAAGTTAGATATTTGGCAGATGAACTCTGCGTTCGTCTGGGAATGTTGGTGGTGGCCTTTGGCAATTCAGGGCTATGGGGGCTGGACTCTTGATTTGAGCTTTTCAGATAAAGATATCACCCTAATTGAAATACGAAATTCCGCCGTTGCGAAATCAATGAAAATGGTCGGACGCCCAGTCTGCCATATGTATGCAGGACTTTTTGCAGGAGCTTTTAGCTTTTTCCACCGAAAGGAACTTCAAAGCATCGAAGTTCAATGTTATGCAATGGGTAACGATGTGTGCAAATTTCTGGTCGGTGACGAAAAACGTGTAAATGCTGCTGAGTTTTGGCGCGAAGAAGGTGCCAGCGCCCAAGCCATCCGTGAAAACCTGCAGTAAGGAGAAAGTTATGGCCATCACGACCAATAGTCAGATCGCCGACTTTAAAGTTTTTTTCGATGCCGTATCTGACGGTGTTACTGAAAGTAGCGGCAACGCTTATTTGCCTGCGATTATACCCGTCCCAAGTTCCGTGCCAGCCCTTGTTGATTTAACCGTTGCAATTGGTGCTGTGCGGGAACTAGTAGATGCGCTTACTAGGCGCTTGGACTCGATGCAAGTGTTTCACGCAGACGAAGAAGTTGCTACACGAAGCGTCTCTGATACGCGCGCTGAGATCGACGCACGCATCTCTGCCGCACTGCTTGCCGAGCGTGACGAGTCGGTGGCGAAGCTTTGGAAACAAATGTGCGAAACAGTCGATCCCTTGCTTGAGGCAGAACGCAAGTTAAGCCTACAAGCCCAGGAAAGAGCGAATGAGCTTCAATCACAGCTTGATAGCCGCACGTCGGCTGTGGCCGGAATGGACATGGAAGTACTTCGGGATTTGATTAGGGACGCTGTAAGAGGAAATCTTGGCGAGCAGCTTTTACCGCAGGTTGAGCTTGAGAGATCCGCTAGAGTAGCGGCTGAAACACGCGCCGAAGAAAGTTCCCGCCGAGTGGAAGAACTGCAGTCGAATCAGCGGCGAAATGACGTTGATCTCCGGCGCCAAGTAGCCGAGGCCTACGAGCCACAGCTTGAATCAGAACGGGTTCGGCGTGCGCAATGTGAGGAACGAGTTTGTGATCTTGAGCAACGCTTGGAACTCAATGAGCAGGCGCGTCGATCCGCGGAAGTTGATCTGCGCGATCAATCTGAGACTCTGAGCATTTTGCGCAATGAATTGGCACACCTGAGTGAGCACAAGCAGCAGCTAGAGCGGGACAGTAATCAGCGAAATGCCGCAACCGAGCACCACGAAGTCCTTCGCCTGCGCTTACAGGCTGAACTCGATGAGCGGAATCTAGCGTTTGAGGAAGCGCGGTTTGCGAAGACTCGTTTAGAAGGGTCTTTGGGTGAAGTCGAACTCCAGCTGACACAGCAGAAAAATGAAAATTCTGTGCTTGGGCGCACCGTTGATAGCTTGCGAATTGATTTCGGCAAGAAGTTGGAAGAGCGCCGTAAGGAAGCTGAGGCGATGGGTGCCCTCGAAACTGAACTTAGAGGCTCGCTGCAATCCTCCCAGGCGGCAGTGATCGCGCAGAAATTAAATCATGCTGAAATTCTTAATGAATTGAATGCAAAGCTCGCTATTGAGCGCGGACTAAACGAGGCAACGTCTATCAGGCTGCGCCAATATGAGACGCAGTCAACAACAGAGTATGAAAAAGTCAAGGGAAGCCCCGCCCAAGCCCCAGACTTTCTAACAGCACTCCCCAAGCCAGTGATTCGAATTGCGCCTTCAGTGGGCCCAGCTGAGCTTGACCCGCCCGACAAAACTTTGACTAGCGAAGCAAAGGGACCAAATCTTGTCTTAACAGCGCGAGTCTCTTCGGAGGCAATGGCGCGCGAGAAAGCGCGACTAGCCATCCTTGCACTGGGCACTGCTTCGGCGCCTGCAAGGCTATATTTCCAGTCAGTTCCTTGGGCGGGGCTTGCGGTGAACTCTGTATCCGTAGACGCAGCGGAGTTTGCAAATGCAGAAAGTTCATTGGCTAGTTTCGCAGTGGCGACAGCTACCCAACACGCGATTGACGCATCTCATTCCATGCATTCGTCCAACTCTAGCAGGGTCAATTAATGAATACAGCTAATTCAAATGCTGCCGTGGCAGCGCGGAGTGATCTACCGAACGGAGCGTCGCCCGCAGACTCCGGCGCCAGAATTGCTGCGTCGGCAGCCCGCCCCGGAAATACAAGGGAAATCACGCGAAATCAATCACTGAGACGCCACTCTCTGCTTCAAGAATTATTTCGAAGATCAGAAGGGCGGCACTGGTCTGAGGAGGAACTGAGCACCTATTCACGAAGCGTGCCGGAGTTTAGTCAGCGTGCCGACGCCGCCCGAGCAATCACTCGACACGAAGCTACGGTCGTTGAGAAAACGGTGACCGAGATATTCTCGGTCTACGCCTTCATGAAGCACCACCCGCTAGCTGAAGTAAAGGCGCCGCGCGACATCACGCAGGTCAGCGTCTATACCACCACAGCAATGTTGATGAATGACAGCGATTGGCTGCGTGATCGACTGTTGCTTTGGCTAAAAACCATTTTGCAAGCATTTGCATTTCCCAAACGCGAGTCGAGTGGCCAACGAACCCTTTTTGGCAATCGCACACCGTCTAATAACCCTGCCGAAAATATGGAGCAACGACGGCAAGCAATATTTGAGACTTACATAGCGCTGAAAAAGAACTACCAGCAGGCTCTCGATCCAGCCCAATTCTTAGTCATTGAGCCTTACTTGCAACAAGTCGTTGACACCCTCTCTGCGGACTAATTAGCTATGTACGAACTCAACTCCAGTGAAGTTCCGCTTAGCGCGGAAACAACCAGTCCGCGATTTGGCGCAATGCTCTCGATTGACCTCTTAAGCTTCGACTTATATGAGGGCACGATTATTGACCCTGCCGATACGCGCATTATTTTTTTGGCGACAGATATTTTGCGCGGGATCCACGCTGCGCTCGCTTATGAGGCGGGCGATGCATGGCGCATCGTGTTGTATAGGTGTGGTTTTCTTTGGGGTCAAAAAACGTTGCAGCAATTTGTCCGCCAATCGCAAGGCGCATTCGGCACGAAGTTTGAATTTATCAGTGCTGATGCATTTTTGAGCAATTTTGTGGCGGCTATCGCTGCGAATGGTTGGGGGGTCCTGAGTTTTGATCTAAGCAAGTTGGTTAGCAATGGTGTCCTTCGATTTGAGCTTAGAAAGAGTCTATTCTCCGAGGCGCTCGAGCATTTGCGGGATCGCGTGGATTATTTAGTTGCTGGTATGCTTGCAGGCATATTCAGCGATCTCTCACGTCAAGATCTCAGTTGCGTGGAGATCACTTCGGAGCTAACCGGGGCAAGCGCATCCGTCTTTCTTGTCAGCGCCCGGGCCCGGATAGAATCCATTCAGGCCAGTGTCGAAAGCGGCGCAACAGAACGAGAGTTGCTTGAGGTGCTGTGTGGCTGAATTCGCCACCATTCTTGAACGCTACGAGGTCTTAGATGAGCTGGCATTTGGCACTCAAGGCGTGGTGCTGCGCGCTCGCGATTTGGTTACTGACAAGCAAGTTGCGATAAAGCAGTTTTCCCTAGGGGCTCGGACGTCCTATTTGAGGGAAATTGCCGCTTCTCTTGATAATCGGCATAAAAACCTCTTGACGCCGTTAGATACATTCTATCGGGCGGACGGAGTTGGTTTTGTGGTTTATGAGTTTTTCGCTGCTGGAAACTTGCGCCAGAATATGACGCAGGGAGTTCCATACGGCATGCGTCTTATCCTGCGTTGTGCTGAGGATCTGCTCCACGCATTGGCTTATCTGCACCAACGCAAGCTCATCCATTGCGATGTTAAACCCGAGAACGTATTTGTTAATCGCGGGTCTGCTGGCCATATATCTAGCTTCTTGCTCGGTGATTTGGGCTCAACCTGTTCCATGCGTGAGGCCGAACAAGGCGAGCATCGAACGGGATCGCCAGCCTATAGTGCGCCAGAGCGGCTTTACCAGAAATTTCTTCCCAACAGTGATCTGTACAGCCTCGGTGTGCTGCTTTTTGAACTTGCCACCGGAAACCTGCCATTTTCGGGTGGGCCGAAGGAAATGGCGCGCGCGCATTTGCAGCAACCGGTCCCATTGGCGCAAATACCGAATGCATTTCTGCATAACTTAATCGGCGGCCTAATGGAGAAGGACCCCATTCGCCGGATCAAGTCAGCTGAGCGGGCCCTAATGCTGCTTACTTCCGTGGCGTCAGACATCGCAACCGAGCGCCACCATTCGGCACCCATCACCGGAAAGATACCGAATCATTCAATGAACATCTTAATGAAAAGTAAAGCCGTAATTGGTAGACGAGTGCCAAGCGAGAGATTACGCACTACGATTGAAGGTGACTTTGACCGGCTGCACGTACTTGACGGCAGTGAAGGTCCCCAGCTAGTAATCGAGTCAGCGAACGACATTGTGATTGCGCCCGTATCTGGCCGCGGTCGAAGCCGCATGATCTCCAAATCAGGCAGCATTCATTTGGCTGGAGACTGTGATCTCTTCTACCAGCTTGATTCAACGATAAATCGATTTAATCCAAATTTTGCCGCCCCAACAATTGTGCATGACCGCTGTGTTGGTTCGATTGACTTCGTGTGCGACGGTCGGCGCTTGCTTTGGAGAACGCGCAGGAGTGCACACCTGCTTGACCTGAAAACTCGCGAAGAGACCTCGTTCCTCATTCCCCATTATCTACTCGAGGCTCGATCTCTCCTGTTTGAGAACGGCGACTTCGCCGTGTCAGCAGGGTCGATGAATGGCCAGATTTCGCTCCGTTCGAGTCAATGCGAGCAAAAGCGTTTGCAGGAGCTCGATGGACCAATCATCGAATTGGTCAGCGAGCCAACGGTGTTATTAGCGGTGACGCTAAACATCAAACAGAAGGACAGTTACGCTGTTTGGCGCATGGCTCAATATTCTGAACCACAGCGCCTAGACATTCCAATTGAATCGCGTGTGATTTGCACGACTCAAGGGCACGTTTTTTGGCTTGTCGACAATATCCATATTTTCCAATGTGGAATTGGCCTAGCGCCGCGTTTAGTTTTTAAGCTGAATGAGCCAATTTGTGGTTTTGCGATCTCGCACAACCACCACTGGGTTGTGACGTGGACAAAAGCCGAAGGTAAGGTTTCAAACGTTTGTCTCTATTCCACAGCAACTGAAATTGCTAACGAAAAGGTCGCGTCATGACTCTTCATGTGCCGAGTGTGCACTGCATATTTCACACCCATCCCTGGTCTATCGACGCAATACCGAAATCGAAGATCGGCGATCTGAGTCACACCCTACTGATTGAGCTGTCGTCGCAGTCGCAGTTGGCATGCTTGGTGGGTAAACAGCATGCTCCTCGACTTGGCATTGCCGGACTGTTGGCGGACCCTAATTCCCTGAACGAATTGGCTCTAAGCGTTCCGCGTTTCCCAGTCCCGGTCGTATTGGCGCCAAACCCGCCAGTTTCAGATGCGGCACAAGTTAGCGGAGTCGCTCTCCTGTCCTCTGTGCGATCGGCGTTCGATCGTTTTATCCTGTTTGTACATCTCGCAGATGTTGAACACTTTCGCTATGCTTTGCCTTATTGCAGCAGATTTTCCTTCCTTTGGGACGTCGCTGATCCGCCAATGTATAAGATGGGTGACCTTGGTGTCATGCTACGGGACTTTGGGGTACTGAATCGAGAGTCATGGGGTGGTTTCTATTGGTATAATCATCCGCATAGGCCGATTAAAAATATAGGAGTGCGTGCCGCAGAACTCAAAAGAATGTTGGGTCAGATGAAAAAGACTCCGGCACTTAACTCCACCATCTAATGAGCGGGAGTTGAGCCGATGTGGGACATCGAACTTGGATTGGGAATTAGCCCGATTCCTACACGGTCATCGCTTGCGCTATTTCGTACTCTGGGATTCACAGAGTTGGTCAATGTGTGTGGCTCAAACTCTGGTAACGTGTATACAGAGGCAGAGTTGAGTGGCCTTGTTTGCACGGATTTTCCCTTCCCAGATCGCTTCTCTACCGCCACCGATGCCGCTTCCATCTTTTCGAATTTGAGCATTGCGGACATGGTTCACCTTCGCGGGGCTGTCTCCAAAACTGCTGAGTTCTTAAAGCTTCAACGCCGAGTGGTTGTCTTTTGCCATCTGGGGATTGGACGCTCACCCGTAGTTGCGTTGATGGCATTAATGCTCGTGCGCCGTTGTCGTGCCGAGGCGGCTGCGCGAATTATTTTCCGACTGCGGCCGATGGCGGTAATTAACGATACGATTATTCAATTTGCAAATGAGCTGAATCGAGATTTGGTGCGAGAAATATGAGGCTATCCAGTTTTGCAACGTGCACGATCGAGATTGCTCTCGCGGCTGGGATGGAGCAGAGGTCGCTTAATCCTGATTTTGCTTCTGCCGAGAAAATAGGCCCAAGTGGAAGTCTCAAATGCCACGGCCAAACCTTGTTTTGCGGGGCTGCCGAGTTGCGGATGGTTTTGATTGAATCCTCCAAAATTCAAGTGCTTTCCTGTTTCATATACCCACAAGAAGATGTTGCACGACCGCTTTATGCGATGGAGCTGGTTCAACTAGGGGCAAAGCCGATTGTTGCGGTGCTCGATGCGGTGGCGCCGCCGGGGGATCTGAGCTCGGGTTTTGCCAAGTCGATGATGTCGCGTGCACATCATTCGGTAGCAGATATGAAAAATGCCACCGACCCGCCGCCGTGGTTCCAAGATTGTCGAAGTGGTCATGATATTTTTGTAAGGCCCAACAGCAGTGAAGATCTTAGGCGAATGGGTTTACTGCATCTGTGCCTAGTCAGTGACTATCTGCTAGCGCTTCCCGCTGCAGCCACACGCGATCAAAGCGCCACTCAACGGTTTGGCGAATTTTGCCGTCATTACAAAGATCATCACGCCGCAAACTCACCGGGACTGCCGCTCATGGAGAAGTCGTTTGGCTCCGCCTGGACGGAACAATTTATGCAGCAAATTTTCTTTCGCTAAGGGTAGATCGATGTACCGCTACACGTATCTGATTATTGGAGGCGGCATGGCAGCGGATTCTGCGCTTAAGGGGATCAAGATGTCCGATCCGACTTCGAAGGTCGGGCTGGTATCAGAGGAAATAGACAAGCCTTATAATCGTCCGCCGCTCTCCAAATCACTATGGGATGGATCACCCCTAGAAGAGATTTGGCGTCCGAGTAGAGGTGAACAAGTCACGATGCATCTGGGTCGACGCGTGCTCAGCATTGATCCAAAAAGAAAAATCGCGCGCGACCACGTTGGCGAGTTGTACGGCTTTGAACGCGCGCTACTGGCAATTGGTGGCAGCCCGCGTCGGATCCCAGGCAACGACGCAGGCGTGGTCTATTTCCGAACAATTGCAGATTATCGGCGTGTGCGCGCCATCGCTCGTGATTTGGAACCTATCAGCGTTATCGGTGGAGGATTAATAGGCACTGAAATCGCGGCTTGTCTGCGCAAAGCGGGTTCACCAGTTGATCTTTATTGCGGTGAACGTGGCCCAGTTCGTTCGTTGTTACCGGCATCACTTTCAAACCAACTTGCGCGCACGCTCGAAAGTAGAGGCGTGAAGTTGCATTTAACCAGCGCCAAACATATCGACAACGTGAGCAATATCTATCGAATTAGTTTGAGCAATGGCCAAGTCGCTTCCGCCAAGCGTGTGATTGCGGGCTTAGGCCTGGTTGCGAACACTCAATTGGCGTTGGATGCAGGCATCGCTTGCGAGCAAGGCATCTCAGTAGACGCGTCTCTGAGAACTTCAAATCCGGCTATCTATGCAGCTGGCGATTGTGTCAACTACTGGTGTCGCGCCTTGGGTAAGCGGGTGAATTCGCAACATGAGGAACATGCGAATTTCTCTGGAATTGCTGCTGGTCGGGCGATGGCTGGTAAAACAGTGAACTATGACTCGTTGCCTTATTTCTATTCCCGAGTATTTGACCATGCCTATGAGGGAATAGGGCGCATCGACTCTAGTCTTGAGCACGTCATCGTTTCACCACGCGGACCTATGGAAGCCACGGTGTATTACAAGGATTCTGGGTGTGTGGTCGGAGTGTTGTTCTGGAATGTACGCGCTGAGCTTGAGCACGCCACAGAATTGATTGAATCCAAAAAAGCAATCGTTGGGGTATGAAGTCGGCTGGGCGATTCACTTCGAAAATTGGTGGATCGAACAAGCGCTGAGCGGAACGGCAGAAAACTTCCCCTGCGTGCAGCTGGTGAGCAACCATTTGTTCTGTCGGTGACAAAAACACACAGTATCATTGCGGTGTCAAGGCCTTTAGTTTGAAATGAACCTTAATTCGGCGTTGCTTTCTTACTAATTTACACTCGAAACGGGTAGTATCGCGGAAGCAGGCTTTGTGTCGAACGGTATCAGTCTCGACAGTTCGGCCGAGGCGTCTAAATCGGCGGATGGCTTTCAGTTTGAGGTTGTGCGGTGGGCTGGGTGTTTTATCAATGTGATCGCTTAGATTATGACTCTGCCGTTCACTGAGTGTTCAAGCGAGCCAATCCACGCTCCGGGCGCCATACAGTCGCATGGTGTGATGCTCGTCGTTGAGACGGATTCTTTGGTCATTGGCGCGGCGAGCCGGTCGGCAATGGATTTTTTTGGCTTCCAAGCGGAGGCATTGATCGGCCGCGTTGTCACTGATTTGTTTAAAGCCGAAGATGCACCTAAACTGCGCAAGGCTGTTGCGGCGCGCCTAACTGTTCCCGCTGAATACGAGGTAATCACCCTCGATCAATCAAATCGTTTGTTTTACGCTTGGGTACACTCAAGCGGCAATGTCACAATAATTGATCTCGAGCCTTATGCAGATGAGTCGGCGATTGCATTGCAAACGCTGTGTAAGGCACTCGACAGGTTCGGGACATTGATCGGCTCAGAGGATATTGAGTTTATATTGCGAAATACGACGCAGATCATACAGGAGGTGACCGGTTTTGACCGTGTGATGGTTTACCAGTTCGATGCCGAATGGAATGGCCAAATCACAGCAGAGTCATGCAATCCACAGATCGAGTCGTTTTTGGGTATTCATTATCCTTCAACTGATATTCCAGAGCAGGCACGACAGCTTTATCGCGAAGTTTTGGTGCGGCAAATAGTGAGTGTTGACTACATTCCGTCGCCGTTAATTGGTGCATCGACTGAAGCGCTTGACATGCGCCACTCTTGTCTTCGCAGCTCTTCGCCAGTGCATCTTGCGTACATGCGCAACATGGGTGTTTCAGCATCGCTTGTTGGTTCAATCATTGTGAACGATAAACTTTGGGGAATGATTACTTGCCACAACGTATTGTTGAAGAAGCATCAAAGCGGCGTTGTCCGAGAAGTATTCAGGCGCGTTTGTAGTGCAGTTTCTACCAACATTTCAAACTGCAATTCGGGAAAAGCACGCTACCGTGTACTTGAACGTGAGTTTTTACGTGAGGCGATTATCGCCCATGTAGAATCTGATGCATTGACCATTGGGGGCGACCCAAAGGTCTTGCTGCAAGCTCTGAATGCTGACGGTTTCGCACTACTGACAAATCGGCGATGGCAAAGTATCGGCAGTACTCCGTCAGAGCAGGAATTGAGGGCGTTTTCGTCTAAGTTAGACGCAGCTGAGCCAGTCGTCGCAACAGATCGGGTTGTCGAACGATTCGGTTCGGCTTTCGACGGTGACGCATCCCAGCACGTCGGCATGCTGATCGTTGATTTGGCGGATCGAGAAAATTCCAAAGTTTTTTGGTTCCGACGTGGCCAAGCTCGAGTGATCGTCTGGGGTGGAAATCCCGACAAGTCGATGATTGCCCATGAGGGTTCGTTTAAGCCACGAACATCGTTCGCCCGCTTTCAGCAAGATCTCGGGGTCCGTAGCTCGTCGTGGAGCGCCGAGGAAATTGAATTTGCGGATTCTCTCAGGGGTTCAATTAAGCTCGGTCAGCGACGATTGATGAAAGAGATTAAAGCGCTTCAGCAGGTAATGGCTGGGGTCAACGCCGCCGTGATTATCACTGAGGCGGAGCCTCTCGATTTGCCCGGACCAAGAATCGTTATGGTCACTCAAGCAGTTGAGCGAATTACGGGTTATGCTTCTGCGGAACTAATTGGTTGTTCGCCCCGTATTTTTCAGGGGCCTGACACTGACCGCCCCGCGCTCAGCAAAATTCGTGATCATTTGTCGCGCGGTCAATCCATTGGGGTTGAGTTGCTAAATTACCGGAAGGATGGCGAGCCTATTTGGATTGAACTTCAGATCGCGCCGTACGCTTATGAGCGAGGTCGCGTCAGCCATTGGATGGCCCTGCAGCTTGAGGTGTCTAAAGAACGGGTCGCCCAGCTTGAGTTCATGAAGCAAAACGGACTCATACAGACGGATGCATCGCCAGAGCAGTCTCAAACCAATTCGGTTCGCCATACTGTCAGTCGTAGTCGCACGCAGCCGAAGGGGAATCACGGTCAAAGCCTGGTCGGCGTCGCCGACGTGGTCGCACTGCGCGAACAGTTTTACGGGAACACAGGGGAATGGGACGCGTCGCAAGAAGGCGGCAAGCACGAAGGCCAGAATAAGGCCCGGTTTTTTGCATCGGCAAGCCACGATTTGCTTCAGCCACTGAACGCGGCTCGAATTTACGCGTCTGTGTTGAATCAGCAGTCTGGAATGAGTGAATCCACACGCGATATCGCCGGGCGGATAGACCTAGCGCTGATCGCGGCAGAGGAAATCATTGATGTGCTCATTGATGTTTCCAAACTCGATAGCGGAGCGACGAAGGTGGAAATGGAGGAGTTTTCACTGGATGAATTGCTCTCGCCGTTGATGACGCAAATGGCATCGCTAGCAAGCTCATATTCTCTTGATCTGAGATTGCGACCGTGCAATTGGATTATCCGTAGCGACCGTAAATTACTGCGGCGCGTACTGCAAAATCTGATTGGTAATGCATTGCGTTATACCTTACAGGGCGGCGTGCTCGTTGGCGCTCGCAAGCGGGGCAAGCAGCTGGTCATTGAAGTCTGGGACACCGGTATAGGTATCGATGAGGAGTTTGCTGAGTCGATATTTAATGAGTTCTCGAAAGTTGCTCAGTTTGCGCCAAGAGGCGAGAAGAGCCTGGGGCTTGGTTTGGCGATTTGCGATCGCTTGTGTCGCCTACTCGACCATGATTTTTCAATGCGTTCAAAACTGGGTGCTGGCTCATGCTTTTCCGTCACAGTTGCGCTGGCCACCGCGAAAACGGAATCTACATCTAGGCAAGACAACGCGCTTCAACTCATCGATGCGCTTTCTAATCAGTTTACGGTGCTCTGCGTGGACGACGAGCGCGAGAACCTGCGTTCGATGAGCTTGTTATTAGCGGGTTGGGGGGCGCAGGTCTACTTAGCGCAGAGCTTCGATGAGGCGATGGATACACTGCGTGCCCAGCGGATTGATGTGTTATTGACCGATCAGCACCTAGGCGGTGAGAACGACGGCATTAGGATCATCAGCGAAGCAAATAAACCTCCAAGCAACACTTTACTCGGATCCGTTTTGATCACCGCTGATCGATCTGATTACATCAAACAACTTTGCCAAGAAAAAGGGATTAACCTTTTGGGTAAGCCGCTCAAAGCCTTGAGTCTACGGGCACTTATGACTCATTTCTCGGAGAAAAATTCGATTCCGAATTGATGCTCGGCTTCAGTACAATTTCGGCAATGGTTTGACCACTAAAAAATAACATCGTGCGCGGCTATTGATCTCGGTGCGTACTTTCATCAAAGGTCTGAAACAGTAAAGCGACCTGTGTGCGGTTACGCACGTCAAGTTTTTCCATGATTGTTCTCATGTGAACTTTGACGGTCGCCTCGGTGATTTTTAGGAGCCAGGCAATCTGCTTATTCAACATGCCTTGGGCAAGCATGCTTGCAATCCGAAATTGCTGCGGCGTCAACGAACTAATTTTTCGCGCGCTCGTTTTTACTGCATCACTTAACGCCGGTACGTTCAAGTCATTCAGAATGCTTGGCACATAGCGTGATCCCGCAAACACTTGCGCGAGCGCGCTTGATATTTTCTCTAGTGACGAAGACTTCGGGATAAACCCGGCGGCACCCAGCTGCAAAGCTCGGCGGATGGTGGTGGGTTCTTCATTCGCAGAAACGACGACAATGCTCAATGCTGGATGTATCGCTCGCACGTGGATCAGTGAAGAAAGCCCGTGCGAGCCCGGCATGTTGAGATCCAGCAGGATTAAATCAATATTATTATGCTGAGTCAGCAATTCTTGTAAACGATCTAAAGAATCTGCCTGTAACACCAACGCAGAGGGATAGTCGGCGGTGACACGCAGGAAAAGCGCGTGTCGAAACATAGGATGGTCGTCAGCAATGACGATGGTGCCAATATTATTGGCATCAATTAAGTGTGCCTGATGCGGAGTCGTGCTCACCGGCCCTTAACTTGCGTTTGGAATCCGCTCGGATTCATAAACCTATCCAGTTTGAAAATCTTGCAAAGGGACATCTAGACTGTGATTGCATAGAGCCACTTACCGGTGAGCCGTGGTGAGTTGAATCACCATCAACATTTAACCAAACCCGCAGCGACCCGAAAATTTCTGCGGCAGCGTCAACCATTTTCGATGGGTCAAGACCGGGTGTTTGTTCAATTTGGTTCAATGTTTTACGCCAAACTTTGCCATGGTTGCCATGATAGCAGTCGAAGTAATTTACCGCGTTAGCAACAGGCGCGCCCAAATTCCGGAGCAGCGTGCGGCGAATAACTTGCCCCCCGAGCGAGGATCCCTCAAATACGTAGCATATTCCAGCACGCACTGACTCGTCGGCGAAATTAAGTGTGGAAAAGCTAGCCCGTTGGGCATTCGGCATAACCTTTAGGCCAATTTCGCTCAAGTCCGCACGCAGACACTCGCTTCGGCTGCAGCCCAGTTGGAATTGCGCCTTAGGTGCAGTGGTCAACAGTGATTCTAACGGTTCAAGGTAACCAAGCAAGCGCTGGAGCAGCACTCCATATTCGCTAATGCTGTAGTCGGGAGCCATCAGGCGCTGCATGCATGGCAGCGCTTCAATCGCGTCGTGGGCTGGGCGAGTGTGGTGACGCAGCAAATTGATACTGCCCGAGGGCAGGGACAACGCAAGATGCAAAGAAGGAACTAACACAAGCATTCCTATAGGTCGATGACGACTTGATCTTGCGCAACTTGCTGGCACCAAGTCCCTACCACTTTGGTTTTATAGCGGCAGCGCGGATCGCTACCTAGGATCAAGTCGCGTGCAGGGGGCCGAGTTGAATCTGCATGCCGTTTGTTGTCGTCCACTTAGGTACACCTCAAGCGATCTGATCACTCAAAAAAATTACCCGCAAAATTCGGAGAACAGCCATGGCACAGGTACAAAAATCCACCGACTCTTCAAGCCTAGCAGAAGTCATTGACCGCATCCTGGACAAGGGCATTGTCATTGATGCTTTCATCAAGGTCTCTTTGGTTGGTATTGAGTTGCTAGCTATCGAGGCACGCGTAGTCATCGCTTCGGTCGAAACCTACCTTAAGTACGCAGAAGCAATTGGTTTAACAGCAAGCGCCGCGCAACCGGCGTAATTGCAGTTTCGACTCGCCGGAGGCCTCGCCTCCGGCTGAGTAGTCCATGCGTTTGTCTGCTCAATAACTGCGTTTCAGACACCCAATTGTTTACAACTTAATCAGGAATGCTCATGAAACAGGAATATCCAGGGGATATCAGGCCGTTAATGAAGTCCTGCGCCCTCGCTGCACAGCGTCGTCATCAAGATCTCAGTCGCATCAGCAATGATTTGTTAGCGCTTAAACGATCGCTTACCCAGACACTTGAAAGATTTGGCGCAGAACATACTGCGCGCTCTGCCGCAGTACAAACGCTGCGTGAATCAACTTTGCGCACGCTTGCTCATGGGCAGAAGAAGCGTAGTCTGGCGCTCAGCAGCTTTCGCAGCAGATTAGCGCAAGATCGTCAGCGCGCAAGTAGCGGCCTGTCGAAGTCATTAAATGCGTTCCGCACTGAACTTAGCACTGCGGTCGCGAGCATTAAATCCAAAACAAGGCTTGCAAAAAGCATGCGATTCAGGACGGGTTCGTTCAGTGTCGAGCGCCCCATGCAGACGCTGGCCGAAAAGCGAGCCGCGGGGGCCAGCGCTATGCACGGTGACAATAAATTGGGGACTGCTTCAAATGTATACGAAGTTGCGAAGCGCGGTGGCGCGAGAACTTTTTTAGATCAGTACTAGGACCCCTGTGATGAGTTCCCTGCCATTTAACGACGCCCGCGAATCGGACGAACCTGCACAAATCTCTGTCGAGGCTAGTGAAGGCTTCGTTTTAACACCCGCTGTAGCGGTTATTGCGCAACGGGCCTTGGCCTATTTGCGCGCTGGCTATGCAGTGCACCTCTGCGGCCCGACAGGTACTGGAAAAACGACCTTGGCATTCCACGTCGGAAGCCAGCTCAATCGGCCGATTGCCCTGCTTCACGGCGATCACCAACTGACTAGCACCGATCTGATCGGGTCACCAACAGGTACCCGGACGTCGCGCGTGGTCGATAATTACATTCGTTCTGTAGTTCGAACCGAAGAAGAACGGCGCGAACTCTGGGTCGATAATCGACTTACCACCGCGTGTCGATATGGCCACACCTTGGTCTACGACGAGTTTAATCGAACGACAGCAGAGGCAAATAACCCTCTGCTAAGCGTCTTTTCCGAACGCATACTTAACCTTCCGAAAGCAAGTGATGGGCGCGAAAGTTACATTCGGGTGCACCCAAAATTCACCGCAATCTTGACTTCAAACCCGGAAGAGTATGCCGGTGTCTTCAGGGCGCCTGATGCGCTGCTTGATAGAGTGATCACAATCACACTCGACTATTACGACGACGACACCGAAACGCAAATTGTCGCGGCGCGCGCCGGGGTAGAACTGGATTTTGCGCATTCAATCGTGCAAATGATTCGGGCATTGCGCCGGGAGATGACCAGCAATAATCGCCCGACCATTCGCGCTGCTGTCACTATTGCAAAGGTTCTCAGAATGAGCGGGTTGGCGCTTGCTGATAACCACCCCTTTGTTCGCGCCATTTTTATGGATGTGGTCGGCGTTGACCCCTTTGCCCGTACTTCATTGGGTGCGGCCGACACACTTCAGAATGAAACGCCAACGCTCGCAGCGACGAATAGTGAACCTGGCGCGCACCTAGAGCCAATTAGTCCAGTCTTGACCGAGGCGGTCAGCGAATTGCCTAGCGAGCTGGCTAACGAACTACTGAGTTCGATCGCAAGCGTGTCTCAATCAAACGCGTCAAGTATTGGAGAGGAACTAAGCCAAGTCG
>Ga0105049_10001947_pt1 | contig 24467 bp, 20 predicted proteins | sample MAT06_FD_78087 | JGI IMG/M metagenome (GOLD analysis project Ga0105049, IMG submission 78087) | Freshwater microbial communities from Lake Fryxell liftoff mats and glacier meltwater in Antarctica - MAT-06 | ecosystem: Environmental > Aquatic > Freshwater > Ice > Liftoff microbial mat | place...
GACGCCGAGGATCGTCGCCTGGCCGAAAATCTTGCGACCCATCTTACTTCGGAGGACGAAGCACGGGCCACGCCACGGTCGCTTTCCCCGATGACTCCGGCGGAAGAATCCCTATTCGAAACGGGCCGGACGCACTACGCGCTGATCTGTATGGCCTGTCATCAAGCCAATGGACAGGGGCTTCCCGGAGTTGCCCCTTCGCTGGTGGGCTCTGTGTGGGTGGCGGGGCGCGCCGAAGTTCCAATCAAGATCGTGCTGCACGGGCTCTCGGGACCGATTGAGGTCAACGGCGAATCGTGGAACATGCTCATGCCTGGCTTTGGCGCGGCGGGCGGACCGATCGACGATGAAAAGATCGCCGGGATCCTGACATATATTCGCCGTCAGTGGGGAAATGAAGCTTCCGCGGTGACGACGGCAGAGATTGCGGCGCAGCGGCAGGCGACACCCGCGAGGACCACCCCTTGGACCGCGGCCGAGCTTTTGCCCGCCTTGACGCCCGGCACCGGAAAGCACTGATCACCCCACCGATGAAACGGAACGTCCTCGTCCTTGCCCTGCTCGTCTTTCCCCTGACGGTAGATGCGGATACGCGGGAGCGCCTGCGTTCCGCGCTGGTTCACCATGCGTCCTTCGACTCCGGTCTTCGCGCGGATTATTCACGAGGCGATCCGGTGCTTTACGCCTACCGTTCGGGGGCTGAGCGGGTGCAAGGCGGAATTCCGGCGGTCCCGGACGAATCCCTTGCGATCGTGCCGGGTGCCGGACGCCATGGCGGGGCGCTCCGTCGGGTGAAGCACAGCCCGGTCCAGATTTTCTTCAAGAATGCAGGCATTCTCGACTATCGCGCGACACCGTGGAGTCGTACGATTTCGATCTGGCTGCGGATCAGCCCCGACGAGGACCTGAATCCCGGATATTGCGATCCCGTCCTGATCATGGGCGAAGGGATGAAGAAGGGATTGATCTTCATGGAGTGGTCGCGTGACGACGTGCCCCGGGCATTTCGTTTCGCGATCATGCCGCGGGCGGATCTATGGAATCCGTCGAATGCAGGTTGGGAGGAGATCCCGAAGAGCAAACGCCCGATGGTGGAGTTGGTGCAGCCGATCTTCTCCCGCGAACGGTGGACGCATGCGGTCTTCACGCTCGAGGGAGTCAACACGGGCAAACCCGGGCGCGGTGCGCTCTATCTCGACGGGCGGAAACAAGGGACGATCGAGGGTTGGGACCTCACCCTGGACTGGACGCCGGAGAAGGTGCACCTGATCCTGGGAAAAGACTATGTGGGATACATGGACGATCTGGCGGTGTTCGATCGGGCTTTGAGCGACGACGAAGTCACGAGCCTCCACCGATTGCCCGGTGGTGTCGGGGGGCTCCGGTGAGTGCCCCGCGTCCGGCGGCCGGCCGGCGGGACTGTTTTAAATTCCTTCTAACCCTCAAATCGGCGGAACCCCCATGCTCAGTTTGATCGGCCTTCTGGCCGCCCTCGGCCTTCTTGTCATGATGACAATGCGTGGGATGAATCTGTTTCTTGCGACCCCGCTGTGTGCGCTGCTCGTGGCGGTGACGAGCGACCTTGCACTGCTTCCGCCGCTGGCGGCCGAAGGGCAGGGGAACCTGATCGGCTTCTACATGCAGGGGTTTTCGGGTTTCGTGAGCAACTGGTTCTTCATGTTTCTGCTCGGCTCGATTTTCGGGAAACTGATGGAGGATTCCGGGGCGGCCACGAGCTTGGCGATGGGGGTCATGCGGTTGATTGGTCCTCAGCGTGCCGCTTTGGGCGTGGTGCTTGCCTGCGCGATTCTGACGTATGGAGGCGTGAGTGTCTTCGTGGTCGCGTTCGCGGTCTATCCGACGGCTTTGGTCCTCTTCCGGGAAGCCGATTTGCCGCGACGCTTCATTCCCGGAGCCCTCGCGTTTGGATCCATCACGTTCACGATGACAACGGCGGGATCGCCGGAGATCCAGAATTGGATACCGATTCAGTACCTGGGCACATCGCCCTGGGCGGCCTGGCAGGCGAGCCTGATCACCGCGGCCTTCATGGCGGTGGTCGGTCATTTCTGGCTCAACTGGATGCTGGCGCGTGCGAAGGCGCGGGGTGAGCGTTTCGACGTCCGCGAAGCCGATCCGACGGAAATCCGGACGGACCTGCCGGCGATTTGGCGCGCTTCGCTTCCACCTCTGGCGGTCATCGGCTTGTCGCTCCTCTTGCACGGTCGATTTCAGACGTCGGCCCTCATTCTGGCCTTGTTGGGTGGATCGTTCGCCATCTGGTTTGCCTGCGGACGCTATTTTTGTCGTCCCTCCGACGCTCTGGCACACGCAAGCACAGGCGCATTGATCGCGATCGGGAATACCGCCGCGGTGGTCGGGTTCGGTGCCGTGGCGAAAGCGGCTCCGGCATTTATGTCCGGGGTAAATCTCATCGTCGAGTCGGGTGGCGGAACCATCGCCAGCGCGGCGCTGGCGGTGACACTGATCTCGGCTCTGGCCGGATCTTCGTCCGGAGGGCAGGCGATCGCACTCCCACTGCTGGCTCCGGCCTTCCTCGCGAACGGGGTCAACCCGGATCAACTGCACCGTGCGGTTGCGATTGCCTCGGGTGGACTGGATTCGCTGCCGCATAACGGGTATGTGGTCACCACGGTCCGCGCGATCTGCGGAGAAACGCACCGCGCCGCCTACGGACCGATCGGCATCCTTACGGTCATCGTGCCGTGCGCCGGACTCGTGGTGTGCCTGGCGCTCTTCGCGCTCGGTCTCTGATCGCCCGGCGAACCGTCACCTCTCTTTTCCATGCCGCCTTCCGAGACCTCTTCCGGCCGCCAACAAGCCACTCTCTTAGTCGCCTTCATGTGGGGGGCATACTTTTTGAACTACTGCGACCGGCAGGCGATCTTCGCGATGTTTCCGGCGCTCAAAGCGGATCTGGCGATGAGCAATGTGCAGCTGGGGTTGACCGGTTCGATTTTCATCTGGGTGTATGGACTCGGCTGCGTGATCGCGGGTCAGATCGCCGATCGCTACTCCAAGCGCCGGTTGGTCGTCATCAGCCTGGTCATCTGGAGCCTGGTGACGGTGGCGACGGGGTTCTCGACTTCGGCCTTCATGTTGCTCTCTTTGCGCGCCGCGATGGGGATCTCGGAGTCGCTCTTCATGCCGGCGGCGATCGCATTGACGGCCAACGCGCACGCGCCGGGACAGCGATCACGGGCGGTGGGCCTCCTGACGACGGCGCAGATCGTCGGAACGGTCGGCGGGGGATGGTTTGGCGGATGGATGGCGCAACAGGGCCAGTGGCGCGCGGCATTCTTTGTGCTGGGTGCGGTGGGGGTCCTCTACGCGGTGCCTTATTTCCTTTTCCTTCGTCAGGTGGATGAGGAGTCTCAGATTGAAACCAAAAAAGTCGGGGCGCGATTCGCGGTGAGCGAATTGGTGAAGGTGCCCACGTATCTGGTCCTGTGCGTGGTTTTCTCCGTATTTGTCTTCGGTCTTTGGTTACTTTACGGCTGGCTGCCGAGTTTCTTTGCGGACAAATTCAAGCTTTCCCTAGCTGCGGCGGCTTTCAATGCCACCGTGTATCTTCAAGGCGCGACCTTGGTCGGCCTGTTGTGCGGGGGAGTGTTGGCCGATCGGCTTTACCGGCGCCACGCGGCCGCGCGGCTCTGGCTGCTGGTTGCCAGCCTGGTGTTGTGTGCACCCTGCCTTCATGCGCTTGGCAACTGCGAGGCGCTGCCTGCGACTCGCTGGGCTGCGGTTGGCTTCGGTCTTTTCAGCGGATTCTTCATTGGGAACATCTTTCCTTCCGCGTTTGAAGTCGTTCCGGCGGACACCCGGGCCTCGGCGGTGGGATTGCTGAACTTCTTTGGAGCTGCTGTTTCCGGATTTGCACCGCTGGTGGGTGGTCTGTGGAAGGAAACGATCGGGATTGAGCGGCTCCTGACCGGCACCGCGATCGCTTACGGTGCGGCCGCAGTGCTCCTCCTGGTCTGCATCCGGGCGCTTTTTCCGAACGACTTTGCCCGCGTCCACTGAAACGAAGCGTTCGCCGTCCCACTCATTCTTCCCCTGCGCGTTCGCTCGAACCTTACCTTTCATGACCAGAATCCTTATCGCAGAATGCAAACAAGAAGTCTCGACCTTCAACCCGCAGCCGAGTGGATACGACGATTTTGGAATACGCAGCGGTGCGGAGCTGGTCCGGTTCCATCGTCGCGTGCGGAATGAAATTGGCGGCGCGCTCGACGTCTTCGACACCCGTCCGGAGGTGGAAGTGGTGCCTGCCTACGGCGCGTTTTTCGTCACGTCAGGGGGAACGCTGGCGACCGCGGCCTGGCACCGGATCGCGGATGAATTCCTGGCCGCGCTCCGTGACGCTCCGCCGGTGGACGGGGTCTATTTTGCGATGCACGGAGCGATGGCCGCGGATGACGAGTGCGATCCGGAGGGTTATCTGCTGGAGGAAGCCGGAAAGATTCTGGGTGACGACGTTCCAGTGGTGGTATCGCTGGATTTGCACGGAATTCCGACCGACCGGATGGTGCGGCACAGCGATGCGGTGGTGGCCTATCATACGTATCCACACGTGGACTTCTTCGAGACCGGTCAACGTGCGGCCCGCCTTCTCTTGCGTTTGGTGGCGGGCGGAATCCGACCCGTGACGGCCAAGGTGGCGATTCCAGCCTTGGTACGCGGCGACGAACTGATCACGGCCACGGGCCTGTTTGGACAATCCATTCGCGCGGCTCAGGCGGTGGAGGCTTCGGAGGGAGGACTTTCCGCGGGTTTCTTTATCGGAAATCCCTTTACCGATGTGCCGGAGCTGCAGTGCTACAGCCTGGTCGTGACCGACAACGATCCGATCGCGGCCGAACGCGAGGCCGTGCGTCTGGCCGAAGGGTTTTGGCCGCATCGGGAGAAGATGCAGGTGACGCTGGTCGACCTAGACGAAATGGCTCGACGCGTGGAGGCGAATGGACACGGCACACTGGCGTTGGTCGATGCGGCGGATGCGACAAGTTCAGGGGCCTCGGGGGACAGCAACGCGATCGTACGAAAGCTGATCGAGTGCGGCTGCAAAGCTCGCGTGCTCGCTCCGGTGGTCGATGCACCGGCGGTTCGCCAGGCCTTTGCGGCCGGAGTCGGTGCGGTCATTTCCACGACGGTGGGAGGCACGCTCGATCGGCGGCGATTCCAGCCGCTCGCAGTCGAGGCAAAGGTGCGGTTGTTGTCCGACGGACATCTGCGCAGCGAATCGTTCGGTGAAGAATGGACGGCGGGGCCGACGGCAGTTCTGGAGGTCGGGAATATCACGCTCGTGGTCACGAGCCGTCCCGTCAGCCTCTATGACCGCACGCTGTTTCTGGCGAACGGTCAGGACCCCAAGCGGTTCGATGCGGTGGTCGTCAAATCCCCGCATTGCCAGCGGCACATGTATGCCGACTGGTGCGAGGCGCTGGTCCACGTGGATGCGCCCGGGTCCACGAGTGCGAATCTGCGCGGTTTGGGACACACCCGGTGTCCGCGTCCCATTTTCCCGTTGGATAAGGACGTCGCCTTTGAACCGCGAGCCAGATTGTTCCAGCGTCCGAACCGTCGCCCTTTGTCTGCAAACTCATGAAAATCCGAGAAATTCTTTGCGCCGGTCTTCGCGGCGCGACCCCTGAAGGAGGCTGGAGCAACGAGCTGCGGCCCGACGATTGTGTGCACACGCTGATCGCGGTTCACACCGATGAAGGCCTGACCGGCCTCGGCAGTGTCTTCACCAACGATGCGCTGGTGCGAGCGGCGCTGGCGTTGCTCGAGCCGCTGTACCGGGGCGAAAACGCGCTCGAGCCCGAACGCGTGAGCGAGAAACTGCATCAGCACACGTTTTGGACCGGTCGGGGCGGTTCGGTGACGCATGCCATCAGCGGGATCGACATCGCGCTGTGGGACATTCTTGGACAAGCGACCGGGCAGCCGGTCGGCCGACTCCTGGGGGGGCGGTATCGCGAGCGAGTCCAGCCTTACGCCTCGTTGCTGATGGATCGGCCGGAAAAGCTGCGGGACCACCTCCTCGCGGTCAAAGCACAGGGATTTCGTGCCTTTAAAATCGGCTGGGGTCCCTTTGGCCGGGTGAGCCCGGCGATGGACCGGGCCATCGTCGCGGCGGCGCGTGGCGCCGTGGGACCGGAATGCCGCTTGATGGTCGATGCCGGTGGCAGCGATGCGCACTGGACGCAGGGCTACAAGTGGGCCTTGAACACCTCGAAGATGCTCGCGGAGTACGATGTCCATTGGTTTGAAGAAGCGTTGGTGCCCGACGCCTTGGAGGACTACCGGAAACTCCGCGAACATTCGCCGGTGCCGATTGCGGGTGGGGAGGTGCTGACGCGCCGGCAGGCCTTTCAACCCTGGCTCGAGGCCGGTGCGCTCGACATCGTTCAACCGGATGTGACCAAAGTCGGTGGCATCAGCGAGGAGCGGCGCATCGCCTGGATGGCGGGTGAGCATGGTATTCGGTTCATTCCGCACGGTTGGAACACGGCGGTCGGTCTGGCGGCCGATCTCCAACTAGCCTCCGCCTTTCCCGCGACGGACTTGGTGGAATACCTGACGGGTTCGCCGTTCATCGACGAAATCACCATGGGTGGATGGACACTCGATGGCGACGGGATGCTCGCCATTCCAGACCGTCCGGGACTGGGACTGACCCTCGATCGTGAGGCGCTGGCCAAGTATACGCGCGGTGAGCGCTTGTTGTAACATGGGCTGAGGTTTACTCCCAGCCTGTGTGAACTGGCCGGTGTGACTCCTCCGGCAGAACTCGAGGGCACGAGTTTTGCACCGTTGGTCGATGACTTGGATCGACCTTGGAAGACTGCAGCCTTCAGCCAGTATCCGCGAGGGAATGCGATGGGCTTTTCCTTCTCAGGATCCCAACCGGGTCGAGGGGATCGAGCTTTACGATCACATGACCGATCCGGGGGAGAATCGAAATCTCGCCGCCTTGCCGGAGAACGCGGTCACGGTGCGACGGCTGACGGAGCAACTCCGTTTGGGGTGGCAACATGCCCGTCAGTCGAAAGTAATCCACGAAGGCGTGGATTGGGTGTTGCACGCCCTGACCCGGACGATTCGTGCCGATTGACGGGACCGAGGCCCCTTTTGCGGACCGCCTTCCGCCGGTCGGAATGGGTGCGGCGGCGGCAGGACCGTCGACAGTCGGAAATCTGTGCGACGCCGGTCGGGCACCCGTGGGTGAAAGCGCGACTGTGCAGGAGCGGCGAGAGTTGGGATCCGGTCCTCGACCGAGGGGCGATTCGGGCGCTGCAACGGTACGTTAGTGTCAATCATTGAGCTTCTCGGCGTAGCTTTCGCGATGTCTCGCCGCTATGCTGCTCCTGCTTTTGAGGGGCTCAGTCACGCCCTTACCCTGTCGATCGGCGTCAACCGCCAGCCACCAACGAACCAACTCAAGACTGTCAGCGATACCTCGATCGGAGACAAAGCCGTTGTGCGCCAGAAGTAGACCCAGCACCGGTTCCGGCACTCGTTCGCTCAACCCAATCCACCATGCCATTCAAGATCAATGACCACACCGTTCGGCGCTCCTGCGGGCTGCTGTTCATTTTGGCGCTCTGCACGCACTCGACCGTATTCGGGCAAGCCGCGATCAAGATCGATGAGTCGGCCAAGGAAAACTCAATCGAGAAGGAAGGCATCGTGCTTTCCCGCTTTGTCGTCACGCCCGATGAGGATGATGGATACCGAGCCACCAGCACGCTGGCCGGAACCCGACTCAAGACCAATCTGAGTGACATCGCCTCCTCCATCTCGGTCGTGACATCGGAATTTCTCCGCGACACAGCGTCTAAGAATTCGGAAGACTTGCTGGTCTACACGCTCGGTACCGAGGTCGGTGGCGTCAAAGGCAACTTCGGCGGCTTGGGCGATGGCCAGACACCCAGCGAAATCGGAGCACTGCTCCGTCCGAATAACGTGAACCGTGTCCGCGGCCTGAGTGCGGCGGACAATACCCGGGATTTTTTCCTGACCGACATCCCTTGGGACGCCTACATCGTCGATCGGGTCGACATCCAGCGTGGCCCGAATGCGATTCTCTTCGGTCTTGGCAAGCCCGGTGGCATTATCAATGCCGCGACAGATCAGGCGATTTTCAAAAATGCCTACTCGGTGGAGGCCAAAGTGGGCAGTTTTGGGAGCTATCGGGGCGCATTCGACTTCAACCACGTGCTCCTGCGCAAGGAGCTGGCGATTCGTATCGAGGGACTTCACGACCGTACAAAGTATCGGCAGGATCCGGCATACAACCGTGACGAAAGGTATTTCGGTGCGATAAAATACGACCCGAGATGGTTCAATAAAAACGGAATCAAGACCAGTGTTCGCGCCAGCTACGAGAAGGGAGACATCGATGCTAATCGTCCCCGCACGCTCCCCCCGGGCGACGCGCTCACGCCTTGGTTCCGCAAAGGAACGACGACGAATCCGAGCGGGCAAACGTTTAACAATCTCAATCAGCAGGTGTTCGATTGGCGTTACTATGCCTCTTATTTTCCCACCGTTCCGAATTCCGGTGCGAATGTTACGACGAGTCCCAACTATCAACCGGCGATCGGACCGACCTTGCTTTTCGGCGGCAATTACGCTTTTTTTGCGGATCCGAATTCGGGCGTGCAGTCGGGCCCCCTTTTTGTGCCGCAAAGTCTCTTCACCGAGTACAAGGGCATCGGGCCCAATGGAAGCGTCGATGGAAACGTCAGAGGACTTTTTGCCGGCACGCGCTGGGCCAACGTAGCCAGCGCGGTTCAAATCGCGCAGGGACAGAGATTGCCGTTTGCCAACGCCTATAAAAATAAGGTCATCGCCGACACTTCTATTTTCGATTTTTATAACAAACTGATCGATGGGCCGAACAAGAACGAAAGCCGGGCATTCAATGCCTTTAATGTGGCTCTGTCCCAATCGTTCCTCAACGACCGGGTCGGTTATGAAGCGGTCTATGACCACCAACGCTATAATGACTCGAGCTGGAGCCTCCATTTTCCGGGCAGCGGGATAACGGGTGGAACGATCAACGTGAATATGGACAGTTTGCTTCCGGATCAGACGCCAAACCCAAATGTGGGACGCCCCTATTTGGTCACACGTACGGAATTCGGAGCCTACGGACAATATACCGATCGGGAATCCGTTCGCCTGACGGCGTACGCTGAACTTCGCGCGGAGGACTTGCTGAAGAAATCGTGGCTGACCCGGGCTTTGGGACGACACGTGTTCACGGGTGCAAGAACGGACGATACTTACGATGCCGAAGGGCTCACGTGGTCGACTCTGGGAGTCAATGGTAATGCAGGGGGTCTGCTCCGGAACTTCAATCTGTTGCCGGAGCGCGGACTCCAAATTATCAGCTATATCGGCCCGGACATGAGAGGGGTGTCCTCGGCTTCCGGGTTGAATCTCTCGAATCTCGGAGCGGTCCAGGTTCCGACGAACGCGATCCTACGGGGATTCGACTCGACATGGAATCGCTCGACCAATCCGGCGGATGCCGGTTTTGTCAGTCCGGCGGCGCCTTGGATAAATCCGTTTAACAATCAAACGCTGACACAATCGGAGAATCCGGCAAATTATGTGGGCTGGGTCGACCGGCCGGTCGAAATCCTCGACTCAAGGCAGGGCAACAATCGCGATCTCCTGACGCGGGTAGCGAGCAAGAGCAGGGATAAGGTGGAGTCTTCGGTGTTTGTCTGGCAGGGCTATCTCTTCGATGGGACCGTCGTGCCGATGTTCGGTTATCGCGAAGATAAATCGTCAAGTTATAATGTCGTGGCTCCCACGATCGCAGCGGGATATGCCGATAGGAAAGCGAGCAGCTACGTGTTCGGTTCGACTCCGAATAATAGTGTATCGGGGACCAGCGAATCTTTCAGTCTGGTCGTTCATACACCGAAGTTTATACGTAAGCGGCTACCCATGGGGTTGAATATAAGTTTTCTGTACAACAAGTCCTCCAATTTTGAGCCGTCATCGTCACGGGTCGATATGCTTGGTCGGTCCGTATCGCCTCCCACAGGCAATACCGAAGACTATGGCGTGGTTATCTCGGCCCTTGACGATCGACTCACGCTCAAGATCAACAAATTCGAAAGTACGGCTCAAAACGCCTCGTTGCCCCCGCTCTCGAATCTCTTTCTTCTCGGGTTTATCGAGAATCGCGCCTGGGTCTCGGCCAAACGGTTTCAGGCGGGGCTAAGCGGCGATCCTGCCTATGCCGGAGCTGTCTATAATTATGGGCAGAACGTGAACGGAGTCTTCGTTCAGACCGGCGAGGACCGCGCGCTCCAGCAACAGCATGTCGATTTCGCGCTGAAGAATATCAACTATGAAACCCTCGCTGCGTGGGGCGTGCCGGCGTCGGCGTTGAACGATCAGCGCTGGCAGCTCAACCAGACCGAGCTGGCTGTGGTGCCCGCGGGTCTTGCGGCGACCACCGACACACTCTCGAAGGGATATGAGTTCGAGTTGAATTTCCGCCCGGTGCAAAACTGGGATATCATGGTCAATGCGGCCAAAGCGATTGCCCAAAGAACCAATATTGCTGGAAACTTTCGGGACTACGTCGCGTCTCGGAACGAAGTATGGAACGGAGTCGGCGGTGAGTTGCGTCAGAGTGGTACGAGTGCGGCCACCGCTTTTAAGGTTCAGTGGAACGACTCGTTCTACCGAAACTACCTGCTGCAAACCCTGCTTGACGGCAGCAATGCTCCGGAGATCCGCCCGTGGCGCGCCAATTTAGCGACACGGTATCAGTTCGCCAAAGGTAAGTTAAAGGGTGCCAGTGCGGGCGGTGCCTATCGCTGGCAGGACCGGGTGGTCGTCGGTTACGAGTCGGTGAGAAGAACGATTCAGGGCGTCAACTCGGAAACCTTCGATATCGGCAGTCCTTATTACGGTCCCTCGGAAAAGGCCATCGACCTTTGGGTGGCGTATCAGCGACGAATCGACAAACGGATCAACTGGCGTATCCAGCTCAACGTGCAGAATGCGTTTGGTACGAAGGAGCTGATACCCCTCAATATCAGCCCGGATGGCACCTATGGCGCCTACCGTATCCGCGAAGGCGCGACTTGGTCCTGCACCAACACCTTCACGTTCTAGCGACCGGCCCCGGGAAGGGCTTTGTGGTGGCTCGCCTCTGCCGGTGGGCTCGCCGATCCCGTGGGCAGCGCCATTGCGCGGCCGGTGCGCTCAGGAAAGCGTCCGCTGCCGATAGGCACTGGGGCTGATTCCAAGCTCCCGGCGAAAAAGCCGGTTGAAAAACGACAACTGATTGAATCCGTGGCTGAGGGCGATATCGCTCACCGCATCGTCGGTTTGTTGGAGCGCTTTAACAACCGCCTGGAGGCGAACCTGATTGCGGAAGGTGGAAAACGATTTCCCGACGTGAAGATGAAACTGGCGGGCAAAGGTGGCGCGACTCATGCCAGTCAGCTTGAGGAGCTCCGGCAAGTTGAGCGGCTCGCGGTAGTTGGCGAGGATGTAGCTGACCGCCCGGCGGATCGACTCCTGCACGTTGGCGGAGCCGGAGAGCGAAAAGGATCGGTCGGAAACCCGACGCAGGTCCCCGATGGGCGCGGCGACCAGACTCGAGAGGATTTGAAAGAAAACCGAGAGACGCTCAAGCCCTGAAAGGCGCGTCAGGCGCTCCATGCGCTGACGGACAGTCTCGGCCGTGCCCCCCCGGACATCCAGTCCAAGCGAGGCCAGCTCGATGAGAGGCCGCAGCAGCGCGGTCTCGGCGAAAGTCCAAAAACCATGTTCGGCGGGGAAGTCCCACTGGATCGAGAGACCCGACGAGTGGCCGCGCATATGCCAGTAATGGGGCACATTCGAACCGATCAAGACGAGATCGCCCGATTCAAAGGCGTCGATCTGGTTGGCGACAAAGCGGGTGCCTGCGCCTTTCTGGATATACGTCAATTCGGTCGCGGCATGATAGTGCCAACGGTCCCCCTGACCTCTGAGCGTGGTGGAGGACGTGGGGGAGAAGATCGCCTCGACGCTATTGACACTCCGGCTCCACCGAAGAAGGCGGAACGATTGCCCATCTCCGAGCCTGATATTTTCATGCTGCGATGGCATTTTCGGGATCTTGAACCTCGACGTTTCGGGCGCAAGTGCTCTCGCGGGCGTGGGACGACAGTGTGAGAACTTGAGCGTAAAGGCGTAGCGGACCGAAGCATGGGCCGGATATAATGGCGGGGTCTTTGCAACCCTTCAACTCCAGCAGTCATTCCCCTGAGGTTTTCATGGCTCTTCAAACCCCGATCGTTTCTCCTTCGGCCGCTGGACAACCGGCGAAGTGCGAGCGCGACGATGAGGGGCTCGACCTCTCACAAGGAAACACCTTCCGGCGTGAAATCGTAGCGGCCTGAGTCCTCCCGCGGAATCTATGCGACGTCTCTGGGTTCTCTTGTTCGTTCTGGCACACGGTGCGGCTGCGTTCGCCGCGCCGCGGTTGGGGCTGCAATCCTACACGTGCCGTCAGATGTCCTTTGAGGACGTCGTCCTCTTTACGGCCCGCTTAGGGATCGCCGACGTACAGTTCTTTAAGCGGCACCTCAATCCGGACGATCCTGACGAGGTCAACCGTGAGAAGCGGGAGTTCATGCGAAAGCACCGCGTCACCGCTTACTCCGGGTACTTCGACACCGGTCTGGATCAGGCGCAGAACCGAAGGGTCTTCGAACTCGCGCGGCTTTTCGGGATGAAGTTCGTGGTCATTGAACCCAAGGAACTGGCCGCGTGGGATCTGCTCGAGGCGCTGGTGCGGGAGTTCAACATCGGCGCAGCGGTTCACAATCATGGTACGGGATCGGTGTATGGCGATCCCGCGATCGTCCGGCAGGTCCTCGCGGGCCGGGATCCGCGGATCGGGGTCTGCCTGGATATCGCCTGGGTCTCGGTGGCGGGCTTCGACGCGGCCGCGATCTTCCGGTCCTACGGAAATCGCGTTTTCGATCTGCATCTCAAGGACAAGGTGGTGGTGGCCAGGGACGGAAACGTGGCGACGATCGACACCGTGATTGGCCATGGCCAGGTCAATCTCGGAGGAGTGGTTGCGGCCATCAAGGAAACGGGGTGGTCAGGAGTGATGGCGCTCGAAACCGACAGTTCCGAGTTTGCCGCCGCGCCCGAGGTCTTTGTCCGGTCGGGGCAGGTCTTCTTTGACCGGCATTTCGGCCCGAGCCCTCCGCCGCCGGCGGGAACGGAGCCGTCATCGATTTCAGAAACTCCGCGGGCGTTGACCGACGAGGAAGGGTCCATTCTCCGCGCGGGCGTGCGTGAACTGGAACGTAAGGTTGCCGCCCTCGGCCCGACGGACGTGGGACCTGACGTAGATCTGTACCGGAAAGGGATCGTGTGGGCGTTGCGGTATCAGTCTGTGTTCACCGCCGCGGATCGAGAGCAACTCAAGCGCGCGTTCGATCGCGGGAACGAGCGGGCGGATGCGGCCTTGCTTGGACGTACTCCGTGGCGGGCGGCTCAAGGGCGACTTTTGCGCGCCTACGTCTCGAAGATTGACGGTTCCACTCAGCCGTTCGGCCTGATCGTTCCGAAGAACCACGATGGTGTTCGGCCCATCCGCTTGGATGTCGTCCTGCACGGAAGCTCCAGACCGGTGGGCATGAGCGAGCTCCGCTTTGGGGCCCGCTTCGACTCCGTCGACGCACTCAAGCGGGAGGTTCCTGACGACGACTACATTGAATTACACCCGCTCGGACGCGTTGAGAACGGTTTTCGCTGGGCGGGAGAGACGGATATTTTTGAAGCGATTGAAGCGGTTTGCCGCGACTACCGGATCGACCGGGATCGTATGGTGCTGCGTGGGTTCTCCATGGGTGCATCGGGGACGTGGCATATCGGTCTCAAGCGGCCGGATCGCTTTGTGTCGATCGGTCCCTACTGCGGTTATGTCGACACCCGAAGGTTCTCGCAGATGCCTTCGCCTACGCCCCGAGTCCGGGTCGATCGCCTGCCCTGGCACCAGGATCGCATTCTTCCCCTGTTGGATGCGATCGGATACGCCGCCAACGCCGGAATCGTTCCGGCCATTGCGGCGATGGGGGAAAAAGACCCCGGATTCCTGAATCACTCGTTCATGGCCGAGGCCATGACGCAAGAAGGGCTCCAGATGGTAAACCTCGTGTCACCGGGTACCGCCCACGCGATCGATCCCGTGACACAGCGCGAACAGCTAAGCCTGATTAAGGCGTTCGCGGATCGAGGACTCGATCGTGCGCCGAGGCACCTGCGTTTTGTGACCTGGACCCTGAAGTACAGCCGCGCTCACTGGCTCGAGGTCCTCGGACTGGATGAACACTATGCGCGGACCGAGGTGGATGCCTGGGCGGATCCCGACGGGTCGGTCGAGATTCGGACCTTGGAAAACGTGGCAAGGTTCTCAATCTCCGCGCCGATGCTGCAAAGTGCCTCCGCCCGGCTGCGAATCGCCGGGCAGCCGGTGGCATTGAGCGGGTTTGCACCAGGTCCGTTGCCGCGCAGCCTGGTGTTTGTCCGGGAGAACGGCCACTGGAACGTCTTGGAGGAGCGCGGGACCGTTATGCTGACGGGCAAACGACCGGGGCTCCAAGGTCCGATCGACGACGCTTTCATGGCGGCCTTTCTCTGCGTGCGTGGCACGGGCCGTCCGTGGAACGAGGCTGTGAACGCCTGGAGCCGCTCCTGCCTGGATCGCTTTGGCTACGAGTGGGCCCGCTATATGGGTGGCGATTTGCCGGTGAAGACGGATGTGGAGGTGACGTCGGAGGACCTTCGCACGAAGCACCTGATTCTTTTTGGGGACCCCGGCAGCAACCGGTGGATACGCGACGTCCTCTCCGGACTCCCCCTTGGCTGGAGCCCGACTGTGTTGACGCTGGGTGGGGCGACCTATCCGGCCGAAAGCCATGTGCCGCGACTGATTTGTCCCAACCCGCTGCCGGGCGCGGAAAACCGCTATGTGGCGATCAATAGCGGGCATACCTTTGGCGAGCGGGACTTCACCGCCCCCAACTACATGCTCTTTCCGCGACTCGGCGACTGGGCGGTCTCGAAAGTGGCCACCGACGCAAACGTTGGCCCGGCGACCGCACACGTTCCAATGGAGGAACCGGTCCGCGCGGGCTTTTTCGGCGAAGATTGGAAAACGCCGTGGACGCAGCCGGCCGTCCCAACGGCTTCACCAACGGGCTCCCGGGCAACGCGGCTGCCGGGCGCCGTTTCCTCCGTTTCGTATCCATGACTTTCTCTCACCCGCTGTTCCATCGATTCTGCCTGGCTCTGGTTGGCTGGGTCTCCCTGGGTTGGTTCCTGCTGCCCTCTGCGTCGTGTGCGGATGTGGAGTGGCGCGCGGGTTTTGCGCGTGCACGAATTACACCTACGGAACCGATCATGCTGGGCGGATACGCGAACCGGCAGGAGCCCTACAGGCGGGTGATTCAAGATCTCCACGTCAAGGCCCTTGCCCTGGAGGACGGGCGGGGTTTTCGAGTCGTCCTCCTGACCTGCGATGTTTTGGGGTTCCGCGCCCCGGCCGCCACGGCGATCCTCGATCGCATCTGTGCCCAATCCGGGCTGGAACGGTCGCAGATCCTGCTCAACTCGAGCCATACCCACACGGCGCCCGCCCCCTCATTACCCCTCGGAACGATCGTGAACGCCACCGGGACGACGAGTTGGGAGCGGTATCACCAACGTCTGCTGGACTCCGTCGTGGAAACGGCACTCTCGGCCTTGGCGGACTTGCGTCCGGCAAAACTGTCCCATGGCTCCGGCATCGCCACCTTCGTGATGAATCGTCGCGAACCGACGCCTCAAGGCATCAAGCTGGGTTTCAATCCCCGCGGACCGGCTGACCGCAGTGTGCCGGTGTTGCGGGTCGCCGACGTAAACGGCACCCTGCGAGGCATCGTTTTTGGGGCGGCCTGTCATGCCACGACGATTCCTCCGCGCGACAATGAAGTCACCGGCGACTATCCGGGATTCGCCCAGGACTACCTCGAAAACCAGTTCCCGGGTGTGCAGGCGATGTTCATGCAAGGATTTGGCGGAGATGCCGGTCCTTACCCAAGCGGTCGGCTCGACTATGCCCGCCAGCACGGCGCGACGCTCGGAGCGGAGGTCAAACAGGTTCTGGAGGGAACGTCGCTGGTCGAGGTTCATGGCCCCCTGAAAACGGCGCAGGTCTTTGCCGACCTTCCTTTGGCCGCACCGCTGAGCCGGAGGGAGATCGAGGCGTTGACTGCGAGTCCCCAGCTCTGGCAGAAGGCGGCGGCCAGTCACATGCTCATGCAGCTGGAGAAGGGGGTGGTGCCGCTCACGACCTACCGGGCGCCGTTCACGCTCTGGCAGTTTGGCCAGGACCTGACGTTGGTGGCGCTGCCGGGGGAGGTCGTGGGCGATTACGTGGCTGGCATCGAACGGGTGCTCGGTCCCCTCCGTCTCTGGCTGTCGGGGTACAACAACGACGTGTTCGGATATCTTCCCTCCGCGAGAGTGCTGCGCGAGGGCGGGTACGAGACCCGGGGGCTCTACAGTGGCGAGCGGTTCGATCCGGCGGTGGAGGAGCATGCGATCGGCGTTGTCCGCGAACTCGCCAGAAGCGTCGGCAGGAGCCTGCCGTGAACCGCCTTCGTGTTCAAAAAATGAATACAGCGGGCAGACTCACCTCGACGCGGCCGGGGCCCGAAGCGGTCCGTGGAGATGGCTGAGGACCGCGTCGGTCAAATCTTTCGCGGCCGAGGCGGTAAAGGGCGTGACGGTGGACTCGTATCCGCCGTAGGTGAGCTCGGTGTCCGTCAACAGGTATCCCAGCCATCCGTTGGTGTATCCAAAGAAGAACGTGAAGGCGAAGGGCGATCGATCGCGGATGTCGTTGGCGACTTCACAAAAGAGCTCCAGAGGCGCTGCCCAGATGGCCACATCCCGATCGATTTTGAGAAATCTGACCGGCAACCTGACGACCGGTGCGGCCTCCGGCGTGTTATGTGCGTAGCCGGCCAGGTCGGCCGGCCATTCCAGGCCCGGTTTCATGGGCGTCTCGACGGTGATTGCGCCGGCCTGCAGTTTTGGCGACGCCCGTGTGTTCTTGATCGCACGGTATCCTTCGACGATTTTGTCGCCCAGAAGAACCTTGAACTGGGTCAAGTGTCCCGCGCGGGGGTTTGGATAAACGCTGTAGATCGGCGCGAGATTGCCGGCGGCCCCATTGATGAAGAGCATTGGCGCGCCGACCACGCTCTCGACATAGTCAGCGACCACGCCCTGGACATCGCCGCTGACTTGGAGATGGGCTCCGCTGAGGACGGTGCCATGGATCGCGTAATTTGCGACCACCGCGATCGGGGATCCGTCCTGGGCGTCGATGCGAATCAGTCCGATGCGACGGTCCACGGGACCGTCGGGATTCATCCCCAAGGACGTGGTTCCATCGAGCTCGCGAGCGCGTCGATTGATATTCGCTTGGGAGTATCCCCACCCGACGCCGAGCGTCGCGGGCTGGAGACTCGCGCGGGCGCGCGAGATGCCCTCGATCAGTGCCCTTTCCACCACCGCGGCATACGCCATGTCGGGTTCGTGTTCGTACCGCTGCTTCATGAACGCCGCGGGGAGTCCGGGGGGGCCCAGTTCAGGAGCGGAGTGAGTATGGGTCAGGGTCCACCAGACGTTGACCGCCTCGATGCCGAGTTCGGCCCGAAGAGTGCTCATGACCTGGTCATAGTAGCCGGGTGACTTCACGCAAAACTCGGATGAAACGATAAAAAACTGGGTCTTTCCATCGTCGAGGGCGAGAATGCGGTGATAGATCCGGTGGAGGATGCCGGTGGACTTTCTGGCGGCATAACCCAGGAGCATCTGCGGTGTATCCGGGGTGACGTCCACCTTGACGACGGAGGCCCGAAAGTCCTGCGCGAGCGCACTGGCAGAGAGAAGAAGGGAGACGAGCAGCAGTCGGGCCCGTGGGATCGACGACGAAGAAATGCGGATGGGAAAAACGCGGCCGGGCAGAAGGAGAGATCTCATAAAACAAAGGCGTGATCCGCCAGGCCCGATTTGCGCCGACAAGGGGCAGAGGGCGGCTGGCTCGACTCACGGTAGCGTGAGTCACCGCACGTGACTACGCCTATTCACTCAATCCCTACCACTATCGACCTGATCGCTTTCAGTAGCGTCCCTCAGTCTGAAGTGTAGGTACATTCTACGATCCGAACGTTTTCGCGCCGATGCCGACGAGCATTTGCTTTCCCGGCACGGGCGAGTCCGGCCATCCCCCCCCCGTTCGGAGGTGCGCGCCGCCTAGGCTGGCAACAAACGGCCGACCGGCTTCGGGAATATTTGGCGCTCGGAAGGCTCCAACCATTATTGTTATGATCGTCGACTTTATGCTCTCGTCCTCATCGTCGAGGCTTGGCTGCACGTGCATGGTGCCGACGGCGACTCGCGCGGCACGGCGCGCCGCCCCTTCCTCATGCCGCTCCTAACGCATCTCGACTCGGCGGCGCTCGGCCACGTTTCTGAAATCGCCGATGCCGACGCACCTCAAACCCCGCGCGGTTGCCCATCGCAGGCGTGGTCGCACGCGAACTCCTCCGCCTGACCGCGCTTTTCGGCACCAGATCGGAGAAAAACTCCCGCCCCGCCGCCCGTTCCTCACTCCACTTTCGAAAACTCCCCACCACCGGCACCGCTTCCTGAAATCTCCCCCTTCCCGCTCTTCCCCCGAATCGCTCCGTCTCGCCGCCGCCAACGCCGGTCGCGAAGCCTGGCGTCGCTGGGGCCCGTATCTGTCCGAGCGCCAGTGGGGCACCGTGCGCGAGGATTATTCGCCGCGCGGCAACGCCTGGGAGTATTTCCCGCACGATCACGCGCGCAGCCGTTCCTACCGCTGGGGTGAGGACGGTCTCGCCGGCATGAGCGACGACCGGTCGCGCCTCTGTCTCGCCGTCGCGCTCTGGAACGGCCACGACCCGATCCTCAAGGAGCGCCTCTTCGGCCTCACCAACGGCGAGGGCAATCACGGCGAGGACGCTAAGGAACTCTACTACTACGTCGATGCCACGCCGACGCATTCCTACCTGAAGATGCTCTACAAGTATCCGCAGCGGCAGTTTCCCTACGAGCGGCTCGTCGAAGAAAACCGTCGGCGCGGCAAGGACCAGCTCGAGTTCGAGCTGCTCGACACCGGCATCTTTGACGATGACCGCTACCACGATGTCGTCGTCGAATACGCAAAAAATTCTCCCGACGACCTCCTCCTTAAAGTCACCGCCCATAACCGCGGGCCCGAGGCAGCCACGCTCCATGTCCTCCCCCAGCTTTGGTTTCGCAACACCTGGTCCTGGCAGCCCGGCGCCGCGCGCCCGACCCTCGCGGCCGTCGGCGACTATACCGTCCTCGCGCACCATGCCGACCTCGGTGACTACCGTTTCGACTGCGACGGCCCGGCCGAGATTATTTTCTGCGATAACGACACCAATGCCCGCCGTCATTACGGCCAGCCTGACGCCGCCGGATTTTTCAAAGACGGCATCGACGATTGCATCGTCCACGGCCGGCGCGAGGCCGTGAACCCCGCGCGCACCGGCACCAAAGCCGCCGCGCATTTCGTCCTCAACGTCCCCGCTGGCGGCAGCGTCTCCGTCCGCGCCCGCCTCCGTCCCGACGTTCCGTCCGCCCGCTCTTCCTCAGGGCCCTCCTCCTTCGCCGACTTCGACGCAATTTTCGCCACCCGTCTCGCCGAGGCCGACGCGTTCTACGGCGCGCTCCAACGCGATCTGGCGGACGCCGACGCGCGTCTCGTGCAGCGTCAGGCCTTCGCCGGCATGATCTGGTCGAAGCAGTTTTTTTACTACGACATCCCCGGGTGGATCGCCGGCGATGCCAGCCAACCGCCACCGCCCGTTGAGCGAAAAAATGGCCGCAATCGCGAGTGGCTTCACCTCAAAAACGCCGACATCGTATCGATGCCCGACAAGTGGGAATTTCCGTGGTATGCCGCGTGGGACCTCGCATTTCACTGTCTTCCGCTCGCGCTCGTCGACGCCGACTTTGCCAAGCAGCAACTCGTGCTCCTCACGCGCGAGTGGTATATGCACCCCAACGGCCAGCTCCCCGCCTACGAGTGGGCCTTTGGCGATGTGAATCCACCCGTCCACGCCTGGGCCACGTGGCGCGTCTTCCAGATCGACCGCAAGCAGAACGGCGGCGCCGGCGACCTCGCGTTTCTCGAGCGCGTGTTTCACAAGCTCATGCTCAACTTCACATGGTGGGTGAACCGGAAGGACGCGCAGGGCCGTAACATTTTTCAGGGTGGCTTCCTCGGCCTCGACAACATCGGCGTCTTCGACCGCAGTGCGCCGCTGCCGACGGGCGGCCACCTCGACCAGGCCGATGGCACCAGTTGGATGGCGATGTATTCGCTCAATCTCATGCGCATTGCCCTGGAACTCGCGCGCCACAACCCCGTTTACGAAGACATCGCCACGAAGTTCTTCGAACATTTTCTCTCCATTGCCGCGGCGATGAACAACATCGCCGACGAGGGCCTCGGCCTCTGGTGCGAAGAGGACAAGTTCTACTACGACGTGCTCAATCTGCCCAACGGCCACTCCCGCGCGCTCAAGATCCGCTCGATGGTCGGTCTCATCCCGCTCTTTGCCGTCGAGGTGCTGGATCCCGCGTTGCTCGACGAGTTGCCCGACTTCAAACGCCGGCTGGAGTGGTTCCTCGCGAATCGCCCCGAACTCGCGAAACTCGTCTCGCATTGGAATCAGCCCGGCATCGGTTCGCGTCGGCTTCTCTCGCTCCTCCGCGGCCACCGCATGAAATGTCTGCTCCGCCGCATGCTCGACGAGACCGAATTCCTCTCCGACTACGGCATCCGCGCCCTCTCGCGCCATCACCTCGACACGCCCTACGAGTTCAACTCCGACGGCATCCGGATGGGCGTGCGCTACGAACCCGCCGAATCCTCCTCCGGCCTCTTCGGCGGAAACTCCAACTGGCGTGGCCCGATCTGGATGCCCGTGAACTATCTCCTCATCGAGTCCCTCCAGAAATTCCATCACTACTACGGCGACGACTTCAAGGTCGAGTGTCCCACCGGATCCCGCGTGTTCGTCACGATCGAGAAGGTCGCCGCCGAACTCTCGCGCCGCCTCACGAAAGTATTCCTCAAGGACGAAACCGGCGAACGCCCCGTGCTGAAATACCATGCCAAGCTTTCCGGCGACCCGCACTTCAAGGACCTCGTGCTTTTCCACGAGTATTTCCACGGCGACACCGGCCGTGGCGTCGGCGCCTCGCACCAGACCGGTTGGACCGGCCTCGTCGCCAAACTTCTTCATCCGCGCGCGGGCGACGAGAACGCCGTGCTCGTTTCCGTTCCGAAGAATCGATCCGAAAAATCCGCCGCGGCACATAAATAATTTCCCTTCGCCACGCTCTTACATCATCTCCTTGACCTCCCCCTCGCTCTCGCAACGCGTCGTTTTCATCACGGGTGCCTCAGGCAACCTCGGCGCCGCCACCGCTCGCGCCTTCCAACGCGTCGGGGCGCACACCGTCCTCGTCTACCGCACGGCCGACCATCTGCTCCTCGGCGGCATCGATCTCGCCGACGAAGCTTCCGTCGCCGCCGCCCTCGGTTCCGCCGTCGAGCGCTTCGGCCGACACGCGTGCCGGCGGGTTTGGGGCTTGGATTGAGCCACACGCGGCCGTCCCGCACGGCGACCTCAAACGTCGGCACTTTCTCGGTGAACGGCGCGGGCGAGGCGCCCGTCTCCGGCCGATATGGGTAGCCGTGCCACGGGCACGTGATGCAGCCGGAGGAAAAGACCGACGCCGCCGGCGAGCGCGGTGTCGTAGATTTTTTTCTGCCGGCTCCAGCCGACCGCCCGGTAGCCGACACTCATGGGGCGGGATTGGTTCGCAGCGTCTCAGGAAGCCGCTCCATCAGTGGCGCGGGCCGACGCGCGGACCACGCGGCGATCAAAATAACGGCGAGCGCCGCGGCGAGCGTGAGCCATGCGTGCCGATGACGACGGCGGAGCTGCGCAATCATGGCTGCGTACCCCCGGCGGCGTCGCGGTGCGCGTTGCGTTCCGCGTGCGGATGTCCGGCGCCGCTGCGCGCACGCGCGAGCAGCCAAGGCCACTGAGCGACGAGCCCCGGCGAAATCAAAACGCGAAAGCCCCACGGGCCCGTGCCTGCACTTGCGTCGAGCCGGCGCAATCCGCGCACGTGCCACCAGGGCAGCAGCATCACCCCGACGAAGGTGTAGGCATAGGCGGCACGGACCAGCCACGTTGCGAGTAACGGAGATATAAGCGTCGGATTAGGGGAGACAACGCACCACCTGCGTATTCCCGGAAACCGCCAGCAACCGTTCCGCCTCCGCCACAATGCCCTCGACTGGCCAAAGCCGGCCGACGCCCTCGTAGCCGCACGCCTGCATGCCCGCCTCGGGCCCTATGAAAACGTGGCCGCGCGCGCGCAGCGTCGCGACGTTGGCCTGCGTCGCGGCGTGCAACCACATCTTGCCGTTCATTGCCGGCGCGAGCAGCACGGGCGCGCGATTCACGAGGTAGAGCGCCGTTAGAAAATCCGGCGCGAGCCCATGCGCGAATTGCGCGAGTATGCTGGCCGAGGCGGGCGCGACGAGCAGCAGGTCGGCGCGGTCGGCGAGATTCACGTGCGCAATCTGCGCCGGGTCATCCTCGCTCCAAAGCTCGTGCGCGACGGGCTGATGCGTGACGGCTTGGAATGTGAGCGGCGCGATGAATTTTTTCGCGCCCTCGGTGAGCACCGCGCGCACGGACGCGCCGAGCTGGGTGAGCTTGCTCGCGAGGTCGGCGGCCTTGTAGGCGGCAATGGAGCCGGTCACGCCCAAGACGATGGTCTTGCCGGCGAACGGCGACGCGGACACAGCGGCATTCATGGGAAACGAGTCAAGTCGCTGCTCCCGATAGTGCAACGTGCAAGCGCGTCGCTCCACCGAACAGGCGGGCGGCGAGCGTTTTGCGATCCGTCTCGCGGGCTCGGCCGCTTCTCCGCTTGCCGCGGGGCACGGGCACGCTCGAAAAATGGGAAGAGGAGGTGAGCGTGGCTTGAGGGCTTACATTATAGGATGTCCAAAAAAGAGGTCACGGTCGTCTTCAGATAATCTGGCATCTCTACGTGTCCAGGTAGGCTGTTAATTCGACCAGCCAAAGTCCTGGGCCCCAGGAAAACTCACCGACGTTGAGGGTTGCGAGCGAGTGGCCATACTCCAAGGCGCTTGCTGCGATTATCAGGTCATAAGGTCCGAGGAGATTCCCAGCTGTCGCCAAAGTGCCCCAAAGTGTCGCCTGCCGGCGGGCCACCGCCAAGTCGTAGTCGTTGATAGGGATTGAAGCGAAGAGCTTTTCCGCAAAAGCGGAAAGTTTCGCGCGCCGTGTGGCCGGATGTGCCCGCTCAACCCCGTGAAGAAATTCGGCCGCCGTTATCGCAGTGAGGAAAAACGAACGATCCTCATTCGCCGCAGCGAATGAACCCAAGTTCAGTTTCTGTCTCTCGGCGGCGATGAGAACAGACGTGTCGAGGACTACTCCCATTTGTCTTTGACCGACGGCAGGGCGCTACGGGCCTCGGAAAGGTCCGTCTCGAAACGATGGGCTTCTTCTGCAGTAAGATGACTCAGTGACGGCCACGATCCGGCCAGGTCCTTCCCTGTGATATTCTGGTCTACGGGAATTATTTTTGCGACCGGTTTGCCGTTTTTCGCCAAAACCGCGCTTTCCCCTTGGTAACGGACGCGGTTAATGAGATCCGAAAAAGCGCGCGAGGCCTGACTCACTGTCAGGGTTCTGCACATTCTGAAAATCGGATTTTATGAAATTCATAAAATCAAGATAGCTTGAAGCACCCGTACGCGGTGCCGAAAGGAAACCGCGAACGGCAGCGTGCGCATGGTGCGGTCAATCGCAGCCAATCCGGTTTTGTTGCCTTCAAAGGTGTCGCCGTCGAGACAATCCGGAAGGTGTCAGGCCGGAATGGCGCTTAGTAAGAGGCAAGGTTCGTCATTCCCGTATCTGACATTGAGATACGTTTATCTCGACGACCGTTTGGCCGGTTCGGGGCGGGCGGCGGACTCAAGCGCGAATCGCGCCCGGTGCATTCACTGCTTCCTCGTCGCCGTGCGGTCCAATGGTTTCACCGGCGGGAGAATATCCCGGAAGGCTGCGCCATAAATGTCCCAGACGGTCAGGAACAATCCGAAGACGAGTGGGCCGGCGATGAATCCGATGGGACCGAACAGAAAGAGGCCGCCGAGCGTGCCGATCAAGATCAGCAGGTCGGGCATCTTGGCATCTTTGCCGACGAGCCTCGGACGTAGCACGTTGTCGATC
>Ga0105049_10001950_pt1 | contig 24460 bp, 15 predicted proteins | sample MAT06_FD_78087 | JGI IMG/M metagenome (GOLD analysis project Ga0105049, IMG submission 78087) | Freshwater microbial communities from Lake Fryxell liftoff mats and glacier meltwater in Antarctica - MAT-06 | ecosystem: Environmental > Aquatic > Freshwater > Ice > Liftoff microbial mat | place...
AGGACTGAACGCCATCGCATACCTCCACGCGGACGGCGCCGCTTAGCACAAACTCCGGGCGACGCGAACGTTCGATGACCAGGTCGTTGCGATTCGCGCCGACCTGCGCGCCACTTGCGAATTTGCCGGCGAGACGACCGCGGGCTAGGAGCCCCGACGAGGCTGGCCTCATGGGCCGCCGAGGAAGGGAGCGACGACGCCCCCGGTCGTCTCGCGGCCGCGGACCAGGAGCCCCGACGAGGCTGGCCTCTCATGGGCCGCCGAGGAAGGGAGCGACGCCGCCCCCGGTCGTCTCGCTGGTCTCGCTGGCGAATCGATTGACGACGCAGACCCTTGGCGGCTATGCCGCGCACATGCCGCTTCCGACCCCGTTCCATGCGCGCACCTCTCAGCTCTGCACGAGCATGCTCTGGAAGCATTGGTCCGGCTATTACGCCGTGCGCCACTACGACGAGAGCCCGGAGCGCGAGTACAACGCCATCCGCCAGGGCGCGGGCCTGCTCGACGTGAGCCCGCTCTTCAAATACGAGGTGCGCGGCAAAGACGCCGGGCGCCTCCTCGACTACGTGCTCTCGCGGCCCGTCTCGAAGCTCAAGACCGGACGCGTGACGTACCTGTGCTGGTGCGACGACGACGGCAAGGTGCTCGACGACGGCACCTGCTGGCGCATGGACAAGCACACCTGGCGGCTCACCTCGGCGTCGCCCTCGTGGTTCTGGTACTCGCGCCACGCCGCCGGCCTCGATGTCGAGATCGTCGACCTCAGTGACAACGTCGCTGCGGTAGCGCTCCAGGGGCCGACCTCGCGTAAGGTCCTCGCGGCCTCATGCGACGCGGACCTCGAGGCCCTCAAGTTCTTCGGCTGGGCCCACGCGACGTTCACGCCGACCTCGGGTTCCCCCTTTAAGGCCACAATCAGCCGCACCGGCTACACCGGCGATCTCGGCTACGAGGTGTGGGTCGACAACGCCAACGCCCTGGCCCTCTGGGACCTCTTGATGGCCCGCGGCAAAGACCACGGCATCTGGCCCATCGGCCTCGACGCGCTCGATATCTCCCGCATCGAAGCGGGCTTCATCCTCCAGGGCTGCGACTACCACTCGGCCTACGACACCGTGCACCCGGCCTCGAAGTCGAGCCCGTTCGAGCTCGGCCTCGACTGGACGGTCGAGCTCGATCGCGAGCCGTTCATCGGCCAACGCGCCCTGCTCGCCGAGAAGCAGCGCGGCTCGCAGTGGGCTTTCGTCGGCCTCGAGATCGACTGGGACGCGTTCGAGGCGGCCTTCGATCGCCATGAGCTGCCGCCGTCGATCCCGACCGCCGCCTGGCGCTCGCGCATCCCGGTTTTCCGAGGCATGCGCCAGGTCGGCTACGCAAGCTCCGGCGCCTGGTCGCCCACGCTCAAGAAGAACCTCGCCCTGGCGAGCGTGTTTTGCGAGGTCGCCGCTCCCGGCACCGACCTCGACTTCGAGATCCTCGCCGACTGGGAGCGCACGCGCGTGCCCTGCCGCGTCGTCTCGCTCCCGTTCTTCGACCCGCCCCGCAAGAAGGCGTGAGGTCCCCGATGGCCACATCGAGCTCGAGCGTCTACGACGCCATCATTGTCGGCGGCGGCCACAACGGCCTCATCTGCGCGGCCTACCTCGCCAAGGCCGGCAAGAAGGTGAAGGTCGTCGAGAAGCGGCACGTACTGGGCGGCGCCGCCGTCACCGAGGAGGTCTTCCCGGGCTTCCACTACTCGGTCTGCAGCTACGTCGTTTCGCTTCTGCGTCCGCAGATCATCCGTGACCTCGATCTCCCAAGGCATGGCCTCGAGATCCTGCCGCTCGAGTGCAGCTTCACGCCGCACCTCGAAGGCCCGGGTCTCGTGCGTTGGCCCGACGGCGACAAAACCCGCCGCGAGATCGCGCACTTCTCGAAGAAGGACGCCGAGCTCTACCCGCAGTTCGGCAAATCCATGGGTCGCATGGCCAAATGGGTGAAGCCCATCATCGACATGGTCGCGCCTGACCCGACGAGCTTCAACCCGTTCGAGCTCGGCCGCTTGAAGGGCCTGGCCGATCGCATGCGCGGCATGAGCGACAAGGAGCTCGGGCGCTTCGTCAAGATGATGACGATGAGCTCGGCCGACTTCCTCGACGAGTGGTTCGAGTCCGACCAGCTCAAGTCGCCGATGGCGTGCTCGGGCATCATCGGCACGTTCCTCGGCGTGCGCTCGCCCGGCACCGCGTACGTGCTGCTGCACCATTATATGGGTGAAATCGACGGCGCCTTCCGCGCCTGGGGCTTCTCGAAGGGCGGCACCGGCGGCATCAGCCTGTCGATCGCCGCATCGGCGCGCGCGTTCGGCGCCGACATCGAGACGAACGCTGGCGTTGCGAAGGTGCTCCTGAAAGGCAACAAGGCGACCGGCGTGGTCCTGGAAGACGGCCGCGAGCTGCGCGCCAAGGCCGTCGTCTCGGGCGTCGACCCGCATCGCACGTTCCTCAAGCTGGTCGGCAAGGAGCACCTGCCCGAGGACCTCGTCACGTCGATCGGCCGCTATCGCATGCGCGGCTCGAGCGGCAAGGTCAACGTCGCGCTCGACAAGATCCCCGACTTCACCTGCCGTCCCTGGGCGGGAGAAGGCTCCGGGCTGCACCTGCGCGGCGACGTCGCCATCGCCCCGTCGATCGCCTACCTCGAGAAGGCCTACGACGACGCGAAGTACGGCCGCTGGTCCAAGCGCCCTTACATCAACGTGGTGTTCCCGACGCTCACCGACCCGACGCTGGCGCCCCCCGGCAAGCACATCATGTCGTGCTTTGTGCAGTACGCGCCCTACCAGCTCGAGACGGGACCCGCGTCGTGGCCCGAGCATCGCGCCGAGTTCGGCAAGGACGTGATCGACACGCTCGCCGAGTACATGCCGACCCTGCGTGACCACATCCTGCACACGCAGGTCCTCACCCCGTGGGACCTCGAGCAGGAGTTCGGCCTCACCGAGGGCAACATCTTCCACGGCGAGCTCTCGCTAGAGCAGCTCTTCTTCCTGCGGCCGGCCGCAGGCTGGGCCCGCTACAAGACGCCTATCGACAACCTCTGGATGTGCGGCTCGGGCACCCATCCGGGCGGCGGCATCATGGGCGCGCCGGGCCAGCTCGCCGCGGTCCGCATGCTCAAGGAGGGTGCGGTATGAGCGCTGGCGCCAAGAAGTCGAAGGGCGATCACATCCTCGTGCTCGGCGGCGGCCACAACGGCCTCGCGGCCGCGGCGATGCTCGGCAAGTCAGGCCGGAAGGTCACGCTCCTCGAGGCGCGCGACAGCCTCGGCGGCCTCGCCGCGAGCTTCGAATGGGCCCCCGGCTATCGCGTGCCCGGCCTCTACGAAGACACCTCGCTGGTGCGCCCGTGGGTGCTGGAGAGCCTCGACATCAAGCTCGCGCGCAAGCCGCGTGCGACCCTCCTCCTGCCGAGCCGCACCCACGGCGAAGGTGAAATCCGCCTCGCGCCCGACGCTCGCGATGGCCTGAGCGGCGCTGTCACGTCGGCCGACAAGGCCGCCTGGTCCGACTTCCGGGTCCAGATCGAAGCGATCCAGCCGGCCCTGCTGGGCCTGCTCGATCGCGCGCCGCTCTCGTCCGAGGACTCGCTCTGGACGCTCGGTCGTGCCGCCTGGTCGGTGCGCAAGCTCGGCAAGAAAGCGATGATGGACCTCGTGCGCGTCGCACCGATGTGCGTCGCCGACTTCCTGCGCGACATCTTCCCATCCGAGCACCTGCGCGCCGGCCTCTCCTACGGCGCGCTCGAAGGCACCTTCACCGGTCCCTGGTCGGCCCACACAGCACTCTTGTTGCTGCTGCGCGAAGTGCTCTCGTGTGGTCGCATCGAAGGCGGCTCGCCGGCCCTCGTCGCCGCCCTGGAAGCGGCCGCCAAGCGCCAGGGCGCGACGCTGCGAACCGGCACCAAGGTCGACAGGATCCTCGTCGACCGGGACGGCGTGCGCGGCGTGCGCCTCGCGTCGGGCGAAGAGATCGCCGCGGACACGGTCCTCTCGACGCTCGACCCTAAGGCCACGTTCCTCCGCCTGATAGGTCCCCCGTGGCTGCCGCTCGAGGTCGCCGACAGTGCGCGCGTCTACCGCATGCGCGGCACCACCGCGATTGCCCTGCTCGCGTTGAACGGCCCGCTCACGACCCACGCCGGCACCGTCGTCGAGACGCTGCGCACCGGTGAGACCCTCGACGAGGTCGAGAAGGCCTTCGACGCCGCCAAGTACCGCCGCTTCGCGCTGGCCCCGGCGCTGTCTGTGACCGTTCCCACTGACCCGTCGCTCGCCCCTGCGGGCTATCACGTCGCGGTCGTGCGCGTGCATGCCGCGGCCTACGATCTCGAAGGCGGCTGGACCGAGTCGGCCAAGGCCGCCTGCCTCGAAGCGACGCTTGGCCAGCTCCAGGCCTACTGTCCGCGTGTGCGCGATCAGGTCGTCGCGATGCAGCTCCTCTCGCCAGTCGATCTCGAGGCGCGCTTCGGCCTGCATGGCGGCCATCTCCTGCATGGCGAGCTCGCGCCCGACCAGCTCCTGTCGTTCCGTCCGTCGCTCGCGACCGGCCGCTACGCGACGCCGATCGCCGGGCTGTTCATCGGTGGCGGCGCCTCCCACCCGGGTGGTGGCCTCACCGCGGGACCCGGAGCACTCGCTGCGAGGGCCGTCCTAGGCGCCTAGAACCAAGTTTCGCGAATGCCGTTCGCAAAATTGCGAGAACAATGCAGCCAATGCTTGACGCGGCGCGTCACGATGGGCGAGAAGGCCGCCGCACAACGCGGAGGTCCATCATGCGCGCATCCATTATCGCCCTCGCTCTTGTCTCGGTTGCCTCGTTCGCCTTCGGCGGCGGCTGCAAGCTGCCGAACGATACCAGCAACGACACGCCCGCGACCTTCCCGACGGAAGGTTGCCAGCCCTGGGACTGCGGTTCCCTGCCCGACGATGCCGAGCAGGTGATGTGCCCCGATGGCGTGACCCTGTCGGGCCCGACCGGCGAGTGCATCGCGCACGGCACCGAGTGCGCCTACAAAGTCGTCTCCTGCCCCGAGACGCCCGAGTGCGAGCCTGAGGACTGCGGCGAGGTCCCGACCGCCGGCAACTACATGTGCCAGGACGACCGCACCATCGCTGGCCCGACCGGCCGCTGCATCAAGAAGAGCGGGACCTGCCAGTGGGAGACCAAGAAGTGCCCGGGCGGCACCGACATCTGCGCCGATTCAGCCTGCGGCCCGACCCCGACGCTCCCGAACTGGCTCTGCCCGGACGGCGAGACGGTCGCTGGCCCAAGCGGCGTCTGCCAGAAGAAGACCAACGGCACCTGCGCCTGGGAAGTCGTGCAGTGCTCGGCGGTGCGCTGAGCCTCTGGCGTAGGGCGAGTCTGGTGAACCAGCGCCCGCAGGCTGGCCTGATGAACCAGCGCCCGTAGGCTGAGCCTGGTGAACCAGCGCCCGTAGGCTGAGCCTGGTGAACCAGCGCCCGTAGGCTGAGCCTGGTTTACCAGGCGAGCGCGGTCGCTCTTCGTTGTGCCTCCCCGATGTGGGGAAGGCTCAACGGAGTCACCGCCATGTCGATCAAAGTGAGTGCCCTGCTCAGCGCATGCGCCCTCGTCCTCACGAGCGCCTGCGACGACGTCGGTGATACGCTCGTGAGCATCGCCACGCTCGACCTGCCCTCGTTCCAGATCGGCCCTCTGACGCTGCCGTCGCAGGGCTGGCAGGTCGCGTTCACGAACCCCGGCACCTCGGCCGCAACCGAGGTCGACATGCCGATCGACGAGCACGTCATCGAGCTCATTGATTCGGCTAGCGCGTCGGTCGACATCGCGGTCTACGGCTTCGACCACCCGGCGATAGCGCAGGCCGTTTTGCGCGCGTTCTCGCGCGGCATCGCCGTACGCTTCGTCGGCCACGGCGACGAGCTCGCGACCTCGAAGGGTCTCAAGGCCCTCCAGCAGGCCGGTGTGCCGATGGTGCTGCGCCCCAGCACGGCATTGATGCACCACAAGTTCATGGTGGTCGATGGCCACCTGGTCGCCTTCGGGTCGATGAACTTCACGACCTACGCGGCCGACCAGAACGACGAGAACCTCGTGTTCGCCGACTCCGCCGAGCTCGCGGCGATCTTCGAAGGCGAGTTCGAGCAGATGTTCGCGGGCAAGTTCGGAACGAAGAAGGTCGCACGCGCCGTGCGCCCGATAGTCGCCCTCGAAGGCGGCACGGTCGCCCTGCACTTCAGCCCGAAGGAGGCCACCGCGACCCGTCTGCGCGAGGCCCTCGCGACCGCCCAGACGCGTGTCTACTTCATGGTCTACAGCTTCACGTTGCCCGAGGTGGCGGCCGACATGGTGGCGCTGCGCCAGCGTGGCGTCGAGGTAGTCGGTGTCTTCGACAAGGGCAGCGCGTCCTCGCGCTACAGCCAGGACGACTTCCTCGTGGCCAACGGTGTCAGTGTCTACCTCGACGGCAACGAGAACAGCTCGGGCTTCGCTGGCGGCCGCCTGCACGACAAGGTGATGATCATCGACGCCGGCGGCAGTGACCCGCTGGTCGTGACCGGCTCGTACAACTGGTCGGCCGGCGCCAGCAACGAGAACGACGAGACGCTCGCCATCCTCGGTGGCCAGCGCTTCGTGGCGCCGTACGTGGCGGAGTTCTGCCGCATCTACAAGGTCTCGTCGGCCGCGAGCCAGCAAGTCGCCTTGCCGTCGCTCTGCGTCGACCGGCCGCTGGTCGCGCTGACCGAGGTGATGGCGAACCCCGACGGCATCGACAAGAACGAGGAGTACGTCGAGGTCGCGAACCTCGGCAACGCGCCAGCCGACCTCTCGGGTTGGTCGATCGGCGACGCCGTCAGCCCGACCCGCCACGTGTTCGCGGCCGGCACGCTCATCGCCCCGCACTCGGCGTTGGTCGTCTACTCGGGGCCGAACACCGCCAACCCGGGCCGCATCATCGCCTCGTCGGCCCAGCTCGCCATCAACAACGACGCCGAGACGATGCGGCTACGCAACGCCCAGGGCGCCATCGTCGACCAGGTCTCGTTCGGCGTCGGCATCTCGGGCGAGTCGATTCACCGGGCTATGGCTGGTCTCGAGGACCTCGACTTCAACGGCGTCGTCGACGGCGGGGCCTGGGGCCAGCACGGCGTGTTGTCGCCGACCGGCCTGCGCAGCTCGCCCGGCCTGCGCGTCGACGGCACGTCGTGGGCGGCGGTGATCCCAGTCGTGGACCCCGGCCAGGGCGACCCTGGCCAGAACGACGTAGACGATGTCATCATCGCCAGCGCGCTCCCGAACCCGGTCGGGACCGACCGCCTCGAAGAGTACGTGACCATCGTCAACCGCGGCATCGTCACGGTGAACCTGTCGGGCTGGAGCATCGGCGACCTGGCCAACCCGCACCGCCACGTCTTCGCGATCGGCACCCAGCTCGCCGCGGGCGCCAGCATCACCCTCTACGACGGCGGTATCCACCTGGGCGCGCTGCCGGCCTCGTCGGGCGCCTTGTCGCTCAACAACGACGCCGAAACGGTGACGCTCTGGGACGCGGGCGCCTCAATTGTGAGCGCGCTCAGCTGGCGCAACGCGGCCGAAGGCACCGTCATCACCCCGTGAACGATGGCGCCGCGGAGGCCTCGCCGCGCCGGTCGCCCACCCGCCGCATGAGGCGCATGGTGGCTATCGGCTCGGCCGACATCGCCGCCAGCACCCCGCCCATCATGGCGCCGATGACCCCGACGGTCGCGACCTCGGAGCCCGCGAAGAAGAGTCCCGGAACCGGCGAACGCGGCCGCAGCCACTTGCAAGCGAAGCGCTCCGGAGTGGGCTCGATGCCGTAGATCGAGCCCGCCATCGGGCGCGTGAAGTGCTCGGTCGAAACCGGGGTCGAGAGCTCGACGACATCGATGTACGGCCGCAGCGCCGGCATGTGGCGCAGGAACTGCTCCAGCATGTGCTGCGTCAGCGCCGCCTTGAACTCGTCGTAGCTGGCGCCCCGCTTCTTCCAGCGCGAGTCGACCCACTGCGAGAAGGGGCCCCACGGCACGAACGTGACGACCTCGCCGGTGTGCCGCTCTTCCGGGCCCGCGTCGTGGCGCGGGTCCTTCAGCGACGGGAAGCTCGAGTAGAGGCACGGCGCGTCCGGCAGCGCCTGCCCGGGGCGCGTATTCCAGGCCTCGGACTCGGTCGACCAGGTCTCGTAGAACCACTTGTTGGCGGCCGTGGCGCCGGCCTTCCGGATGTCGCCTTTGAAGCCGATGTAGAGGCAGACGTGGGCGGGCGCGGGCTGGAGCTTCTTCACGTCCGTGACCCAGTGCGCTGCAAGGACCTCCGGCGGGAGCAGGCGATGCACCGTCGAGAGCACGCCCGCCGCGCTGATGACCTTCTTTGCGCGAATGACCTCGCCTGACTTGTCGGAGCCACGTGGCGCAAGCTTCACGCCGACCGCGCGCCCGCCTTCGATGACGATCGATGCGACGTCACTCGAGATGCGGGTCCAGCCGCCGGCCTTCGCGACCGTCGCCAGCAGCGTCGCGGCGATCTGTTTGGCACCGCCCACCGGGTAGTAGCCGCCGTGCATGAAGTGTTTTGTGACGAGCGCCTGGATCGCGAACGAGCTGCGCGACGGCGGCGCGCCGTAGTAGCCCCACTGCGACGCGAGCACGCTCTTGAGCTTGTCGTTGCCGCTCAGGCGATCGAGCCGGGCCTTGGTCGTCTCGCCGAACGCAGTGCTCGCCTTTCTCGCGAGGAGCTTTTCGGCGATGCCGCCGACCCCCGCCGGGAGCGTGCGCGCCAGGTAGTAGCCGCGCATCGCCGAGGCGACGTCGCGGGTCGCGTCGAGGTAGCCATCGATAGCGCGTGTGTCGTTGGGGAATGCGCTGGCGAGGTTCTCGCGGAAGGTGCGCGGGTCGTCCGGGAAGTCGATGCGGAAGTCGTCGGGCCAGTGGAACTCATCATAGACCGGACCGAGCGAGGCCCACGCGAGCTCGCCGTCCGTCAGATGATGCAGGAGCCGCCCGGTCAGGCTGTGGCGGGTGACCTCGCCGACCGCGTGCACGCCGACGTCCCAGGTGTAGCCCGGTCGGTTGAACATGTGCGTGAAGCCGCCCGGCACGTAATGCTGCTCCAGCACCAGCACGCGTTGGCCCGCCTTCGCGAGGATGGCGGCGGCGGTCATGCCGCCCATGCCGGAGCCGATGACGATCGCGTCCCACGGACCGTCGTGTCCGCTGCCGCGCTTGTCCCAGTGCTTGCTGTCGCCGTCGCTCGTCATCGCTCGCCTCGCTGTGCCGTGTCCTTCGTCTAGCGAAACGCTGTAGACACTGTCAACAGCGGAGACGCAAAACGACGGTCGCCAAGCTTGACGCGGCCCCGTCCGGCGCGTCAGCATGTAGGTATGGCCCGAGCTCTCAAGCGTCCGACCCCGGCTCCCGACGAAGCCGCAGACAATGCCGCAGCCTCCGCAGGCGTCCTATCGCCTGCGGCTGCCGTTGCCGCCGTTGACAGTGACCACGCAACGCGTGAGCGCCTGATCCTGGCGGCGATCACGCTGGCCGAGCTGGAGGGTCCGGCGTCGGTCGGTCTGCGCGAGGTCGCGCGGCGTGCCGGGGTGACCCATGGGGCGCCGTATCGACACTTCCACGATCGCGAGGCGCTGCTCGTCGCCATCGCCGAGCGTGGCTTTCGTGAGCTGCTCGATCACTGCGTCGCGAGCGGGCAGGGGCAGAGCGACGGCGAGCTGGCGCAACCCGATCCGCTCGCGCGCTTCTGGGGCCTCGGCATCGGCTACTTCACGTTCGCCATCCAACGGCCAGGGCTCTTTCGCGTGATGTTCTCGCCCGAAGCAGCGCGCGCCCCGACGCTGCGCGCCAACGAGGGCGCGGTCTTCTCGCTGTGCGTCAGCTCTATCGTCGCGGCCCAGCGCGCCAAGAAAGTCATGGCCGGCGACGCGCAGATGCTGGCGCTGGTCGCCTGGTCCGCGATGCATGGCGCGGCCATGCTCTACCTCGATGGGCTCGTGCGCTGGGCGGGGCTCGACGCGCCGCCGGAGGTCCTGGCACGCGAGCTCGCCGCCCAGGTCTTCCGCGGCATGAAGCCCTGATGCGTCACGCCTGTAGGCGCCTCAGGTGCCCGTGACGATCCCGCTGGCAACCCGATGCGCCATCGCCATGACGGTGACCTGCGGGTTCACCCCGAGGCTCGTTGGAACGATGCTGCCGTCAGCGACCCAGAGGCCGTTCGTGTCCCAGACGCGGCCGTTCGGGTCGACCACGCTCGACCTGGGGTCGGGGCCCATGCGGCAGGTCCCGAGGGGATGTTGCGAGGTGCACTCGTAGCGCCGTCCGGGCAGGCGATCGAAGTCGATTGCGCGCATACGCTCCGGGGTGAGGGCACCGAGCCCGAGCACCGGTGTGAACACCTCGAGCGCGCCAGCGGCGAAGAAGATCTCGGCCATCTTCTTCACGGCGCCCGGCAGGCGCGCACGGTCCCCTTGCGCCATCCGGTAGGAGACGATGGGCTCGCGGCCGGGGCCGGGCCACACGCGACCACCGCCCTCGTCATGCAAAAGACATCCGAACATCGCGATGTTCTGGAGGTCGCCGGCGCGTCTCAGGTGTTCGGGGCCGATGCCGGGCATCGCGCCCGCGACGACCCCTGGCGGTACGAACAAGGCGACGAGCGTGAGCCCGTCGCGCATGAAGCTCGGCGAGTACGCGCTCTGCAGCGCACCTTCCCAGCCACGTACCGGCTCCGCGAAGCGCGCCATGGTGCGAAAGCTCGGATGCAGGGTCATGTGCTTACCGAGGTCGCGCTGGCGGATGCCCGAGCGGCGCAGGAGGAGCGGGTTGTGCCAGGCGCCGCCGGCCAGCACGACCTGGTCGGCGTGCACGACGAAGCGATGACCGCTGCCGAGGCGGCCTTCGACCCCGGTTGCCGTGCGACCTTTCAGGCGGATTCGTTCGACGAGCGCGTCGGCGACGATGGTCGCCCCGCGTGCCAGGCTCTGCGGCAGGACGCTCAGGTCGACCGACAGCTTGGCCTCGTGGGGACAGCCGAAGTTGCAGCGGCCCAGGCCCTGGCAGTCATGCGTATTGCGCCGCAAGGATGCGAGTGACGCGTCTTTGCCGTAGGCGCGTTGCAGGCCCTCGCCGAAGAGGGCGACGCCGCGCGAGCGCATCGCGACGGGCACCTCCTGGACGCCGGTCCAGCGCTCGACGACGTCGTAGTGCGGCTCCATCTCGCGCGGTCCCAGGGTGGTGAGGCCGCGGCCGGCGACCCAGTGCTCGTGCACGTGATCAGGCGTTCGTAAGCAGACGCCGCCGGTCACCATCGACGAGCCACCGACCACCCGCCCCATCGTCACGTTGATGATCGGCGTGTCGCCGAGGCCGACCGCGAACGACATGCCGCCGTCACGCCAGACGTGGCGAAGCGACTGGGTCGGGCGCATGTCGCCGTGCTCACGCGCGCTGATGTGAGGCCCTTCTTCCACCACCACCACGTCGCGCCCGGCCTCGGCCAGGACGCGCGCCGCGACCGCCCCACCGGCGCCGCTGCCGATGACGACGACATCCGCCCGCAGGTCGAGATCACCATGCCGATCCCCGCCGCGCACGATGGTGCCCGCGAGCGAGGTGCGCGTCCGGGGCAGGGCGGTAGGAGCAAGGGGCGTGGCCGTCACCGGGGACCTCGGGTGCCGCCGCGATAGCGCGTGAGCGCCGTCACGTTCTTCACGAGGCCGGCCTCAACCTCGCTGTCCGGGTGCTCGTACCAGATGAAGCAGAGGAGTGTCTTCACCGCGAATACCGCCAGGCCGAGCGGGCTGTGCTCGAGCCGCTCGAGCGCCTGCACCCGGTCTTCGAGCGACAGGCTGTGGAAAGGTCGGAAGCTCAGGACGAGCTTGGGCGCGGTCAATACGACCGTCGTCAGCGCCGCGCGGAACAAGAGCTGCGAGCGCCCGGAGACGGTCCCGAGGAAGTGATCGAGGTCGTCGACGAGCCAAGCGATCCGGCTGGCGGGTGGTGGGCCCGCAGTCCAGGCTTCGCCATCCTTGCGAAGGCCCGCCCGCGAAGCGAAGAGCGCCTCGGCGACCGCTGTCGCGTCACGCTGCCAAGGCTCGGCCGGAGGCGTCATCGCGGGGATGATAGGCGAGCAGAACGCAGATTGACAGGCCGATGACTGAAGTCGGCGCGCCGTCGGGGTGAAGCGGTGTGGGACGCCAGAGGTGCCTGGAATAAGGCTCTGACGCTGTTAAACGAGCAGTCCTGACCCCCTCGATTGGGCGAGCAAGAGGAGGTTTCGGGGGGTGGTCGCGCGCGGCGCAAACACGACGAGCTCGACGCTGAAGCCTGCTTCTTCGAGCTGAGCTGAGCGATCGAGTGCGCACCAGAGTTCGATGGTGCGCTTGAAGAGGCCACGAACGAGCCCGAAGGCGCGCGCGCGCTCCGACCTTTGCCAACCGGCGGCCTCGGCAGCGCCGGCGTCCCAGTGCGCGGGCAGCGCAATCTTGTGGGTGGTGGCCACCTCGGTGGCGAACGAGGCGAAGTCGCGATGCCGCAGCGCCTCGGTCATGGTTCCGAGCGGCGTGTAGGTCGCGCGGCCCGCGGTGCGAGCCAACGTGTCGAAGGCCATACGCCAGGCATTCTCACGCCGGCGCGCGGCCTGGAGGCTCGGTCGCGCGACGACCTCGTCCGCGGTCGCGAGCCGGAGACTCTCGTGATCGAGGCGCGGATCGTGCGCCCGTCCGAGCTGCGACAGGGGCTCGTAGCCGCGTTCGCGTAGACCCCGCACCTTGTGTAGGCAGCACGGCGCCAGCGCGACCGTGTGAACACCTTCGCGCAACGCGTGCTCGACGAGGCGCGAGCCGAGCTCACCACAGGCGTGCAGCCCGACCGCGAGCACTCCTGGACCCATCAGCCCCGCCGGTGCCGCGAGCGCGTCCGCCGCCTCGAAGCGCAAGCTCACCCCGGCCCGCTCTGCGAGCTCGCAGGCTTCGAAAGCGTATCTCGACTGTCGCTCGAGCACGGTCACCGGCACCCGCAAGTGCGCCCCGAGCGCGCGTCCGAGGTGCCCCTTGCCGCCACACCAGTCGAGCACCGCGCCCACTCCGGTGGCGATGCCCGCGCGCTCGATGCAACCCATGAAGGCCGCAACCTGATCGGACTTGCGGGCGGGCACGCGTCGCTCACCCACACCCACGCCCACGCCCGCACCCACGCCCGCGCCCCCAGTAGACACTGTCAACGTCGTCAAGGCCGCGAGTCTGGCCTCCCATGCCCGCATCAACCGCGGTGCGTCTTCGGGCAGGCGCTCGGCGCGCTCGATCCTCACCACCTCGTCCGCGGTGAGCGCCTCGCACCACGCCACGACTTCGGGATACAGCGCTGTCCATGGCGGATCAGCGACGAATGGGCGTGGTCGCCAGAGCGGCGCCGCTTCGTCGAGCGCCACGGCGATCGCAACCAACCGCTGCGTCGCGCCCTCGCTCAAGCGTGCAATCAGCTCTTCGCGCGTGGCGCGAAGCGATAGGTCAGCCACTGTGACGTCACGCGCGCGAAGCGGGTCGCGCCATAGACGCGCGGGAACACGAGGCGCGGCGCCTCCTTGAGGATGGCACTCTGGATCTGGTCCGCGAGGTCCTCGGGCGTGCCCATGGGGATGCTGCGCGTGAGGAAACCATCTACCAGGTTGGCCCGCGCGGCCTTCTCCATGTCGGTCGCGATAGGGCCCGGGTAGACCGTCAGGACGTGCACGCCGGTGCCCTTCAGCTCGACGCTGAGGGTCTCGGAGAAAGCGCTCACGGCGGCTTTCGACGCCGAGTAGTCGGCCATCTGCGGGGTGTAGGTGATGCCCGACACGCTCGCGACCACGACGATCGTACCGCGACCGCGCGCGACCATCACCGGCGCGACCTTGCGCACGAGCCGCAGCGGCGCCATCACGTTGACGCGCATCATCGCCTCGGTCTCGGCGACCGAGAACGACAACGCCGGCCCGACCTTCTGCACGCCAGCGTTCAAGACCAGCACATCGATCGGACCCTGACGCGCCTCCGCCTCGTCGACCCAGTCGCAGCAGTGTTCGAGGTCGGCCATGTCCGATTCGGCCACGAACGTTGCTACGCCCGCGGCCAGCGCTTCCTGCGCCAGCGCTTCCAGCGGGGCGCGTCGCCGCGCGACGACCGTGAGCTGATTGGGCTTCTGCGCGAACGCGCGGGCGATGGCCAGCCCAATGCCGGCCGATGCGCCCGTGACTGCGATGTGTCCTTCTGTGCGTTTCATGGGGTCGTCTCCTCGTGAACGCTGCTTGTGGCACGCCAACCGACAGCAAGGCAAGACGGCCGCCTCTGTTCGCGTCTTCTCTACCCGCACGCCCATGCGCTCGTGCCCCACGCCCATGCGCTCGTGCCCGAGGGAGTCTCCGTGAAGCGCCCGACCCGACTCGCAAGCAGTCGCAGGTTCAGGCGGACACGCGGGTAATAATGCGGCCGCGCCGGAGCTCGTTCGACAGAAGGCGATCTACCGGATCGCCGCCGCCGTCACGGCCGGTTCACGGTGATGGCCGTGCCGTTGCTGTCGCCATCCGGATCGGCGTTGTCGACCGCTGCGTAGAGCAGCGACGCCTGGATCTTGGTCGTCGAGAAGGTGATCGAGGCGACCGAGCTGCGCGCGAGCTGCGCGCTCTGGAGGCTGCAGCGCCCGCTCGCACCGGTGGTGCAGCTGCCCGAGCCGCCCCGGCTCCAGGCGCCCGTCACGACCGCGCCCAACACCAGCTGCCCCAGATCATTGCGCACTTCGACGGTCACAGTGGCCCGCCACTTCGACGCGCTCGCGTTGGCGCGCGCCCCGTCGAGGTCCGCGATGTGCACCGAGTCCGCGACGCCCGGGAGGATGGTGACGGCGACCGTATCCGTCGCGCCGAGCCCGCCGCGATCGGTGATGGTCAAGGTCACCGTGGTCGTGCCGAGCGGCAGGCGCGCGACCGTGCGCCAACCTGACGCCGACTTCGGCGCGCCCGATTCCGTCCAGGACCAGGTCGCCGCTATCGGGCCGTCGCGGTCGTAGGACGCCGAGGCGTCGAGGAGCACGTCGCCCCGACCGCTGCCGTCGTCTTCGGTCACGATGTCAGGTCCGGCGTTGGCGAGCGGGGGACGATTCGCGAGCACGGTCACCACGACGTCGTCGCTCGCCATGTCCATCTCGTCGTCCTGGGCGGTGAGCGTCAGCACGTTGCTGCCCACCGGCAGCGGGCCGACATAGAACGGCGCCGTGCCGATCAACTGTCCGTTCAGTAGCCAGGTCGCCGTGGCCGCTCCGCCGTCGGGATCGTTTACGACGCCGCCCAGCTCGACCCACGCGAAGCCGTCGCCGTCGTCGTCGACATACGTGAAGTCGGGACCCGCCACGGCGTAGGGCAGGCTCGACCCCGCGAGCACGGTGACGTCCAGATACGAGGTCGACTTGCCGCCCACGCTGTTGCAGACGTCGACGTAGACGCGCTCGGTACCGTACATCCCCGGCATGCCCCGGAAATGCACGAGCCCGTCAGCGACCCAGGCCTCGCCGAAGTAGGCGGGCCGGGCCCCGCCGCAAAGCGTTATCGGCAGGCCGACCGTCTGGACCGGATCGTTTGCGAGCACGTCGACGACAGCCGTCTCGCCGGCCCCGATGGTGGCCGCGTCGTGCGCGATGCCAGGTTTCGTGACGGATGGGGCGCTCGTGATCGTGACGTTGATCGTGCCCGCGGTCTTACGCCCCATCTGATCGTAGGCTTCGTACGGAAGCGCTGTCGACCCGGCCGACATGCCCTTGATCCAGACGCTGGTGGTCTTGGCCAGGTAACGCACGCGGCCGTAGCTGTTCTCGGGCATCGTGCCGAAGGGTACGCCCGCAACGGAAGCCAGGACGAGCGCGTGCCCGTCCGCATCGGTGTCGTTGTCGAGCGCTCGGACTTCGACCCAAGAGCCGACCGCGGTCGTCGCGCTGTCATCTGTCGTGACCGGCGCCGAGCCCGCCGGCAGGGTCCCAACCATCAGGCTGCGCGTGCTCCTGAGCCCGTTCGTGTCGATGGCGATGATCGTGTAGAGCGGGCTGTAGGGTTGATTCCCGTGGTTGTCGACGTAGGTCCCGCGCGTGTCGAGCGTCCCCTGAGTCACGGTCGCGATCTGTTGAAATGAACCGCCGCTGGCGCTGCGCCAGACTTCGTAGCGCGCGACCAGCGCGATGCTCGACGGATAGTACCATTCGATGCTCTTCGAACTCGACGTCTGCCCGTAGAACGCCACGCGGTATGGCGCGCCAGGTGGCAGCACGTAGTAGGTCGCGGTGTAGTCGAGACCGAACGAGACGCCGGGCTCGCCGGTCGTGAGCCGCGCCGTGGCCTTCAAATCGCTCCGCGTCTCCCAAGGCTGCAACGTTACACCCGAGGGTCTCACGTCGACGGTGATGCTGGTCTCGCTGCCCGCAGCCAACGAGAACGTCGTCCGCGACGCGACGGCCGTCCAACCGGGCGCCTGCGTCCCAGGGTCGAAGGACAGCGCCGTGCCATCGGGGCAGCTCACGTTCTTTACGCGGAACGTGAAGCGGCTCGCCTGGGTGTCGGCGCGGTACAGGGTATTCGCGGACGTCAGCTCGAAGCGGGCACAGCTCTTCTGGAAGTCGACCCAGACGCGCGCGTCGCTGACGTAACGATGCACGACGCGGAGGCCTTCGCTGGGTATGTCGATCGTGTCACCGATCCGATCGGCCGTGCCCCAGATGCGCGAGAACTCGCCGAACGCCGGGCTCAGGCTATGAACGCTCGGTCCGCGGCGATCCTCGGTCCACAGCGTCCGGGCTGCGCGGCCGACCGGGGTGTGGGCCGAGAAGAACCAGAGCCGGTTGGCGACGGTCGCATGCGGCATGATGAGCGCTTGCTGGACGCCGCTGAACGGCAGGTCGAGGGACGCGAGCTCGTACGTACCGGACGCTTCGAGCAGGCCGACCGCGCCGGGAGCGAGCCAGCCAGCCTGATAGCGATGCGCCGCGTCGAGCACCATGGCGGACGCGCGGCCCATGAACGAGGTCTGGTCACCGTACTCGTACCAGGTGTCGATGGCACCCGTGGCATGCGCGAACCCGAGGTTGTGCCCGAGCTCATGCGCCATCACGCCAGCGTCGGGGTGGATCCCCCACATGCGGCGACCGCCGAGCTCGGCGAGGCCCGACCATCCGCACGGCGCCGTCTGCGGGAGGATGTAGGCGACGTGCTGGTAGTTGTTTGGCTCGACACCTGCCTGGCGGAGCATGGTGTCGGCGGTCGTGGCCCAGGTGCTGTAGTTGCACGTCGCGCCCATGGTGGCGCCCAACGTGAAGGTGCCGCGAACGGTCCCCGAGATGGTCAAGTTGCTGTACGATGACTCGGCCATGATGTCGGCGACGGCGTCGGTCGCCGGCCCGAGCCAGACAGCGGTCTGGCTGGCGACGGTCGCGCTGTTGGGCGTGTCGCCGAACGCCAGCACGGCCACGAGCACCGTGCGCTGCCCGATGAGGGGCGGCGGGAACGAGCTCTGGGTGGAGGTCGGAGCGGGCCCGCCGGACGGGCCGCCAAGCGCCATGAGCACCCCGGCTTGTTCGCTCGCGTTCAGCATCACGGCTGTGCCCGGGCGCGGCAGCTCGTCCAGGCCGAGGCGCTCCAAGCCGCGGATGACACGGGATTGCCCGCGATTGTCACGCAGACGGAAGATCGTTTCGGTCGCGTGCCCGTGTTCGCCGATCCCATGCCCATCGGTGATGAGAACTTCGAAGACACCGTGGTACTCACTCGGCCAGGGCGGTCCTGCGTGCGATGGCGCGTCGTCGAGGAAGGTCGCGATGGCGCTCGTGGCCACGAGAATCGGAACGGCAAGACGGGAACGCATGGAGACCTCCACAAGCGGATGCGGATGGCACTCGCGGCCCGTGGCGTACCGCGACGCACAGGGCTTTCGAGATCACAAACAGATCACAACCAGATCACAACCACGTCGGCTCGTCCGCCTCGGCCTGGACCTCGCCGCGTGCGCGAGCCCCGATGCGGTGACGAGCCCGGCGCCGGACCTTCCGTCGAGTCTTTGGCGCAGCGGTCGTGCCCGGGGGGCGTGGGTCGCGTCAATCGGCGACGACCGCGAAGCTGTGCATGACTTCACCGTCGCGGTCGATCGCGTCGATGAACAGCGTATCGTCGTCCATGGTCGCGGCGAGGAAGTGGAAGTCGTGGATCGTCGTCTCGATCTGGGGCCAGGTACCAACTCGCCACACATCGAGAAAGCCGCGCTCGTCGAGCTTGCCGCCGCCGCCACCGGTCGTGACCCAGGTGATGCCGCCGGGGGTTTTGGGCGTGTGCGCATAGAGGTGATTGTGGCCGTTGAACACGATGTTCACGTCGTAGGCTTCGAGCAGCGGCTCGAGCTGTTCGCGCACATAGGGGGCTTCCATCGAGTCGGGAAAGGCGAGGAAGCCGCCAAACCACCACTCGATGCGGGGTGGCTTGTGGAAGGCGGCCGCGCGGATGGTCGCGGTGCGCGCAGCCTCGGACTGGAGCTGGGCGTTGATGCATTCGCGCTGCCCCGTCGCGCCATCGAGACCGAGGTCGGTGTCGATGAACAGGATGAACAGCCCCCCGTAGCGCCAGCCAAAGCAGTGCTCGTCACCCGGTTGCGAGAAGTACTCGTCGAAGAGGTTCGCGTCGGGGTCGCTGTAACGCTCGTGGTTGCCGGCCGCGACGAGGTAGGGCACCTCGTCGGCGAAGCCCGACATCGGGGAGAAGAGCTGCGAGCGATATTCGCCGCGAGTGCCATTCTGGACGCAGTCGCCGACCGACACCGCGAAACGTGGCTCGATGTCCGCCATCAGCGGCACGAGGTCGCTGAACGTGCCGGGGCCGTCCTGGTTGTCGCCCCACACGATAAAGCGGAAAGCCGCGGTGCTGTCGTCGCCGGGTGCCGTGCGGAAGTGGCGGAGCGGCAAGGCGCCACCGCCGTAGCGGACGCGATAGCTGTTGATGGCGTTGGGCGCGAGGCCGGTCAGGCGCAGCTCGTGGGTGGTGCGGGGCGAGTCCTCGATGAGCGTTGCGCCGAGCGCATCGGTCGGGCCGTAGTCGACCTGGCCGACGATCGCGGACTTCGTCTCCCAGCGGACGCTGACCTCCGTCTGGGTGACCCACATCAGATAGGGCGGCGCAGAGAGCTGGCTCTGGTCGGCCGCGGGCAGGACGGGTGTCACCTCGCCGGTCTCGATCGCATCGGCTGTGTCGGTCGCATCGGGCGCGGCCGTGTCGGACTCGGTCGTATCGGGGACCAGAGTGTCGGGCGCGACCGTGTCGGGGACGAGAGTGTCGGCGACGAGTGTGTCGAGAGTGTCGAGAGTGTCGAGAGGTGATGCCGTGTCGGGCTCGGCGAGGTCGGGCGCGGCGGTGTCAGCGGGCGACTCGGTGTCGGGATGTGACGCCGTGTCGGGCGTGGTCGTGTCGGGATGTGACGCCGTGTCGGGCGTGGTCGTGTCAATGGCCACGTTGTCGGCGTCGCTCGCGTCCGCGGTGTCGCCGAGCACGAGCCCATCGCGACCGTCGATCGCGTCGAGCCCGGTGCGTAACGGGTCGTCGCCGCAGGCAGAGAGGCCCATGATGGAGAGTGCGAACAACGCGGTGCGGGCGGAGGGTACGGCGTGCATCGGTCGCGCAGCCTACTAGAGGGCTTGGCCGAGCGCCACCGCGTGAGACGCTGGCGGCATGAACGAACCGACCGAACCGACCGAGCTGGACGAGGCGTGCGCTGCAGCGAAGGCGGCCCTGGAGGGCGCTGGCGCGACGACCGTGAGCTGATTGGGCTTCTGCGCGAACGCGCGGGCGATGGGGTCGTCTCCTCGTGAACGCTGCTGGTGGCACGCCAACCGACAGCAGGGCAAGACGGCCTATCAGAGATTCGCGCACCTGAGCGCTGGGGTCAGTCCGCCTTCAGCAGCACGTACTCCCAGGAGGCCAGCGACAGCTCGAGCTGGTCGCCGTTGGCGGCGACGACGCGATCGGACAAGAGGCTTCGGAACGTGCGCCCGGAGGCTGCCAGCTCGGGCGGCAGCGTCACGCTCACGGTCCGATTGTCGCCCTTGTTCATGGCGACGATGACAGTGTCTACCTTACCAGCGGCCTCCAGCCAGCGCGCCTGCACATAGATGTCGTCGTCCTGCCACAGCTCGCGCCGGGCGCCGATCGCCAGCACCGGATGTTCGCGCCGTGCCCGCCCGAGCTCGCGCACGCGGCGCAGGATCTCGGCCTGGTCGGTCGCCGGCACGGTCGGCAGGAGCCGCCGGTTGTCCGGGTCGTTGCTGCCGCCGAGCCCGAGCTCGTCACCCATGTAGACCAGCGGGACGCCGGGCAGCGTGAGCACGAACGCCATCGCCATCGTGAGCGGGTTGATCACATCCCAACGGATGGGGGTTGGGCCGGTGTTCTCGGCCACGACATCAAGGGTCCCGCCCCAGGGGCCCAGATCGTTTTTCGCGAGCGCGGTGGCAATGCGTTCGACGTCGTGGTTACCAAGGAACGGGCTCATCAATCCCAATGCATTGCCGTAAGCATTGGCACTATCAACGAGTGCCGTCTCGAGCCCGCGAAAGCTCGCGTCGCCAACGAACGTGTCGCGGATCGTCCAGTACAATGGGAAGTCGAACTGACCGTCGAGCTCGCCGGGGTCGAGGAACGACGCGACCAGTCCCCGATCGCCGCTGCCGGCGAAGGTCTCGCCGATGAGCCAGAACGGGGCGCCGCCCAGCGCGGCGATGGCATCCACGCGCGCCCGGATTGCGCGCACGACCGCCACGTCCATGTGTTTGACCGCGTCGAGGCGCAGGCCGTCGATGTCGTAGGCGCTGACGAACGCCATCAGGTCCGCGACGACCCGCGCCAGCGTCTCGGGGTCCCGGTAGTCGAGGTCGGGCAGGTAGGTCGCGAACTGGCAGTCGAGCGCGCGGGCTTCCCAGTCGCAGTTGGCGGTGCCGCAGACGCAGGTCCGCTTGCACATCGCCGGGCGCTCGCTGCAGTAGCTGTGCTGCTCGTGCACGTGGTTTAGGACGACGTCGAGCACGATGCGCACGCCGCGTTGGTGCGCCGCGCTGATCATGCTGCGGAAGGCCGCCTCGCCAGTCGTTCCCAGCGGCGCCAGGTGGTCGTCGATGGCCGTTGCGCTGATGGGCCAATAGCCGTGGTAGCCAGTGTAAACATGCACGCCGTCGAGGCCGATGAAGCCGCCCGGCGCGTTGTCGAGCACGGGGGTAATCCACAAGGCATCGACGCCGAGCGCCGTGAAGTAGCCCTCCTCGAGTGCCGCCTGCATGCCACCGAGATCGCCACCCTGGTAGTTGGAGAGGGTCGGCACGTCGGGCTCGGGGCTGGCGCGGCCGTCCGAGTCGCGGAAGCGGTCGACCATCACCATATAAAGGAGCGCTTTGCGCCAGTCGAAGGCCTGGGCTTCAACCCAGAGAGGCAGCCATAGCTCGGCCGCGAGGCCATCGACGTCAGCAGCCGCTACCCGCAGCGAGTGCTTGCCGGGGGGCAGGTCGGCGGCGAGATCGAAGCAGGCGCGGTCGGCCGCAGCGGGGATCGAGACGACGCGCGCGGTGACCGGGGTCGCACCGAAGGTGGCGACGATCGACGCCGGGTCGAGCGCGCCGGAACCGCCCCAGCACAGGCGCGCTGCGAGCCCGGTCGCGGAGGCCGTGGCGCTTGTGACTGCGAGCAGGCCGCCACCTGGGGTGCTGTCGGGGGCGGTCTCGGCGTCAGCGCTGAGGTCGCCGCCGGCCGCGTCGTTCTTCACCTCGAGCACGGCGGCGTCGCTCGGGTCGATGAGCTCGCTGTTGCACCCGGAGGAAAGCCAGGTGAGGCAGGCGAGCGGGACGATTGAAAAGGGGCAGGGGACGCGCAGCGACATGCCGGGAGCATGCCTTGGCTTGACGGCGGACGCGAGCGCAGGCGTGATGCACGCCATGTTGGCAATCATCTCGCCTGCGAAGAAGCTCGACCTCGACCCCCTCGGCAAAGCGCATGCGAAGCTGCCCATCACCGAGCCCGAGCTTCTGAAGGACGCGTGCATCGTGCAGGCCGCGGCGAAGAAGCTGTCGGCGCAGAAGCTCGCCGAGCTGATGGACCTGTCGGAGGCGCTGGCGGAGCTCAATCACGAGCGCTTCCAGGCGTGGGACAAGGTGCATGCGCTGGGCGTCAACGACGCGAAGCCGGCGGCGCTGATGTTCGCGGGCGATGTCTACAGTGGGCTCGATGCGCCGTCGTTGGATGCGAAGACGTTGCTGTATGCGCAGACGCATCTCGTGATTCTTTCGGGGCTCTATGGGCTCCTGCGACCGCTCGACCTCATCCAACCCTACCGGCTCGAGATGGGCAGCAAGCTCGTGACGAGGCGCGGCAAGGACCTCTATCAGTTCTGGGGTGACCGCGTGGCCGCGGCGGTCGAACGACGTGCGGCTGAGAGCAGCGGCGAGCGGGCCATCATCAACCTCGCGTCGGTCGAGTACATGAAGGTCGTGCAGCAACGGCAGCCGGAGGCGCGGCAACGGCAGCCGGAGGCGATACGGCGCCCGCGGCAGCGGCTCGAGACGCCGGTCATCGAGGTCGCCTTCAAGGAGCTGAAGGACGACAAGGCGGTCGCGCTGATGCTGTTCGCGAAGCGCGCGCGTGGCATGATGGCGCGCTTCATCCTGAGTCAGCGGGTCGATCGCGTGGCCGGCCTGAAGGACTTCGAGGACGGCGACTACCGCTACGACGCTGCCCGCTCGAACGAGCGGGAGTGGTGTTTCACGAGGCCCTACCGGACCGTGGCGATGGGCTCGCCCGACGATTGAGCTTGGCTGGTCAGAAGGTCAGACAGGAACCTCGGCGATGCCCCTAAAAGGGTGGCCACTGGACACGATCCTTGGCCATAAAGCCCTGTAATATAAGCGATCTTTTTGCTCAAGAGAGTGTCCCCGGGTGCGATCCAGAGGGGTCCGCCGACGTCCCTGTCAGAAGGTCAGAGGGTCAGAAGGTCAGAAGGTCACGGTCCGCTCGACCCAGCCGACCCGGCTCGAGCCGACGCGGATGTGCAACGTGCCGGAGGCGCCGACCGCGCGTACGACCTGCACCGAGCGGCGCGCGCTGTCGCTGTTGCCGAGGCTGCGTGGGCCGAGGATCGACTGGCCCGGGTTCAGGTGGCCACGGCCCCAACCGTCGAGGTGGCCGATCGCGTGGCGGGCGGGTTCGCCAGGCGCGAGGGCGAGACCGTCAAGGGCGGTCAGCTCGATCCAGAGCGGCTCGGCGACCGGGTACTTGCGCGCCGACGGGATGAAGTACGTCGCGAGGTAGCCGAGGTTGCGCACGTCGATGTGCGCGCGCAAGCCCGTGGTCGTGACCTCGACCTCGAGGCGCGGGGTGAGCGTGGCGACCCGCAAGAGGACCGCGCTCTGGCCGTGGCAGACCTCGGGCAGGCACTCGGGTGGGGGGTTCCAGATGCCGATGAGCGGGGCCAGGCCGCCACACTCGACCGGGCCGAGCTGGGGATGCACGACCGCCTTCCACGGCACGAAGATGCGCGACTGGTTCTGGTCGCGGTCGAACTCGGCCAGGCGCGCGAGCTCGTCGTCGCCCATGCGATCGTAGTAATCGACGAAGCGCTTCGGGCGCGGGATCCCCAGGCGTTTGAAGAGGTCCCAGAGCTCGACCACCCAGGCGAAGGCGCCCTGTTGCTGGTGTGCGAACGCGACGACGTCGCCGCGCAGGGGCAGCTCGGGCGTGTAGGTGAACTCCTCGAAGCCGGACACGGTCGGGTAGTCGGTGAGCGCCTCGGCCCAGACGCCGAGCTGGCGATAGAGTGCCAGCTCGTCGGGGTCCATCTTCGCGTCGGGGTGCGAGCCGGGCGGGCGGATGAGCACGCCACCAAAGCAGTGCAGGTTGAGCCAGGCGAAGATGTTCGGGTGCGCGACGGCGAAGCGTGTGACCGCCAGCGCTTCTGCGGACGAGGCGGCAAAGGGGCCGGCGCCGGGTTGCTTGGGTTCGGGCTGCCAGTCGAAGGGGAAGTTGCGGTTGAGGTCGGTGTCGTTGTCGGAGAGGTAGTGTGGCTCGGGGATGTGGAAGCCGTCGAAGTTCTCGATGATCCCCTCGGGGTAGAGCTTGAAGTAGGGCGGTGCATCGTCGATGCGGCGCGGGCGCAGTACGTCGGGGAAGCCTTCGAGCGGGACCCAGTCGCCCGCCGGATGGAGCTGCCGCATGGCGAGCGAGCGGCCGTCGCCGTCGATGTCGCGCGAGACCCAGCGCGGGTGGGCGCGGGTGACCTGATCGAAGGACGGCCGCGAGCGCAGCCAGCGCTGGTCGTCGAGCACCAGCTCGGCACCATCGGGCGACATGCGTGGCAGGATGTAGCAGAGGCCGTCCTTCAAGATG
>Ga0105049_10001951_pt1 | contig 24457 bp, 23 predicted proteins | sample MAT06_FD_78087 | JGI IMG/M metagenome (GOLD analysis project Ga0105049, IMG submission 78087) | Freshwater microbial communities from Lake Fryxell liftoff mats and glacier meltwater in Antarctica - MAT-06 | ecosystem: Environmental > Aquatic > Freshwater > Ice > Liftoff microbial mat | place...
GCCGGCGCAACCTGGCTGGCGGTATATTGATAGTAGGGTTCTAGGCGCAGCGATTCAAAAAAGGTACGATCGGCAAAGATCGGCGCAAGCTCGTCCTGGCGTTGCGCGGCCTGGCTGTGAATGGTCGCCAATAATGTGGCAAATTGCTTGACCTGCGCCATCTCCAACTGGCCGGCGAGTAATTGGGTTTTCCAGTTGGTATGGGGTTGGGGAATTGCCTGCATTGCCAGCAAGTGATGTGTATGATCCTCGAAGATCAGTCCCGGAATCAGACCCGGCGGCACCAGTAGGGTGAGCCAATATAGACCCAACGCTTCGCGATGCACTCGTTCTGGATCGCTGAACCAATCGACAGGTACACGCAATTTGGTCAGTGCTTGTTTTAATACCCAGGCTTCACCCGTTGCCCTTGCCACGAGTACTGTGCGGTTAGAAACGCCACCGGCTAGGACCTGAATCTGCGGTGTTTCATCCGCAGCGATGTGGGCGGCTTGGCGTAAATAGTCGATGAGCGCAGGGATTTGTTCAATATCTAGATCGGTCATAAGTGATTCGAATGTTTGGGCAACCGGCAGTTGGCTTGGGTTAGCACTTGTGGATTTGCAAGGTTATCCGGTGTCTCGCCGCGCAATGTCTGGGCGACCTGCTGGGCTGCTTTGCGTGCCAGCTCTGCAATTGCCGGGCCGGAATAGAAGGCGGCATGAGGCGTAACGAGCACATCATCACGCTGCAGCAGCGGATGGCTTGGCTCAGGGGGTTCTTGGCTTAATACATCCAGGGCCGCACCGGCGAGCCAGCCCTTGTCCAGCGCATTGATCAGCGCGCTTTCATCAATCAACCCACCGCGCGCTGTATTGATCAGATAGGCTGTTGGCTTCATCAGCCGGAAAGCCCGTTCATTTAACAGATGTTGGGTCGCAGGACTGAGTGGCGCATGAATCGAGATATAGTCCGACTCTTGGAGTAGGAAATCTAAATCTTGGGTTGCCAGATCCGGCGCGTCTAGCGCATCGACGGCCAAGCGTGGTGTATAGGCGATAATGCGCAGGCCAAAGCCGCGCGCTTTGGGCAACAACGCACGCGCACTATTGCCAAAGCCAATCAGGCCCAAGGTCTGGCCGCGTAAGCGGGGCAGTTCCCCTTGGCCTTTATTATTCCATATGCCTTGGCGGGCGGCGCGTCCAAAGCCAACGACGCCGCGCGCACAGGCCAATAGCAGCGCCATGGCATGATCCGAGACTTCCTCCACACAAAAATCAGGCACATTGGTGATGGCAATGCCTTGCTCTGTGGCGCGAGCTACAGCGATGTTATCTAACCCTACGCCATAGCGGCTGATATGCAGGCAACGCGTGGCTGCATCCACCACGGCGGGCGTTACGTGCCGCCAACAAGTGAGGATCGCATCGGCCTGGGGGGCAAGTTGTACCAACTCGGCTTCATCGCCGTGTTGGGCCACCAAGAGGGTGGCCCCTACCTGCCCAAGGAGGCTCTCTTCAATTGCCAATGTTGGCCAGGCATAATCAGTAATCAGGACCGTAAAGCGGCTCATGTATTGTTTCCGTTTATATTGGCAGCGTAACCATGCTGATCGTGGTTAGCGCTTGCGTTGCGTCGTCGGTGCTGGGTGAGTCGGCGGGGAAACGGTTTTGCGCTTGGGTTTCTGGGCGCGCAAGGCGGTTTGATAGGCCAGCTCTGCCCACTCACACATACCTTCCCTGTTGTCGATGGCTTCTTCCGGCGCGCAATAGTAGGATGTGCGCGTCGCTTTGCCTTGTTTGAAGTAGGTGAAGGGCTCTAGCGCGCGTTCCTGGAATTGGGCTTGGGTTTGCGCATCCGTTTTGAAATAGAGTGTAGCGTCGGCCACCAGACCAAACATTAACCCATCGCGAAAGATGCCGTAGCCACCGAACATACGCTTAGCCGTGATCCCTTCGAGCGGGGCAAGCAACTCTAGTACATAGTCTACAAAATCGCGTTCGTTTGCCATCAGGAATTCCGATACTGTGGATTGTTTGACTCGGCCAGCCATACGATAACTATCGCATTCATTATACAATAGGCTGCTCGATAACTCGAACCATCTCCATTCGCATCATTGTATCAGCGCCGTGTACTGCCTGCGCTGGGCGTATAGAATGTTGCCGCGTTGGTAACTGCTTTGACATCTATTGCTGAATGCGTCACAATATACAGTATAACCAACAGGACTTACGCAATTACTCCTGGGAACGCCAGCATCCTGCTGGCTGCCGCCAGGATGGCGGTGCTCCCGGCTGCGTAAGTCCTGACCAACTCAAAAATACAATATCCATATTCAGGTAGAAAGAACCTAGGTCATGAAACAAAAAGTTGTCATGCAGATGGAGCTACGTTTTGGCGCTACCGATCGCATCCGTGAAGTTGCTGAGGTTGTGATTGATCCAACGCTGGAACAGGTTGCGGATGCAGATGTGATCGTTGCCGGTAGCGTCTATTGCGATGGTGTGATGATGGACAAGGCTGGTCCCAACCTCAAGGCGATTGCCAAGCCAGGGATCGGCGTTGATAATATTAACATTGATGCCGCCACCACGCGCAATATTTTGGTGATTCACACGCCAGATGCACCGACTGAATCGACCGCTGAACATGCCGTAGCCTTGCTGATGGCCGTAGCCAAGCGCGTGATGGTGGGTGACATGTCCCTGCGTGGCGACGATTCGATTCAGCGTGGCGACATGACTGGCACCGAACTACTGGATCGTACCTTGGGCGTTGTGGGCTATGGGCGCATTGGCCGGCGTGTCGCCGAAATTTGCGCGCTCGGCTTGCGCATGAATGTGCTAGTCTATGATCCCTTTATCCAGACCAACCAACCAACCCCAGAGCGGGTAACGTTGACCAACAACCTGGATGAACTGCTCAGCCAATCCAATTTTGTGACCGTCCATGTGCCGCTGATGCCCGAAACACGCCATTATATTGGTGAACGTGAGATGCGCCTGATGCCGCGTGGCGCATACCTGATCAACGCTAGCCGGGGCCCTGTCATTGATGAAGCTGCTTTGATTCGTTTGTTAAATGAGGGGCACTTGGCGGCAGCCGGCTTGGACGTGTTTGATCCAGAGCCGCCGCTGCCGAGTAATCCATTGTTGAAAATGAAAAATGTGGTGCTCACCCCGCATATTGCTTCGAGTACTGATCGGGGGATCTACGCCATGATGCATGGGGTCGCCGATCAGGTGATTCAACTGTTGAATGGCGAACGTCCTACCTCGATTGTGAATCGCCAGATCTGGCCCGGCCGCGTCGTAACCAAGGCCTAGATTATATCCGCACACACGGTCTAGCGCTTTAGGGTCTACCAGACCCTAAAGCGCTGATAATGCTGTATAAGTTAGTGATGTTCGTGTTCTTCCTGCTTAAACTGAGTGATGACATTCTGGGCTAAATGGGCAGGGACAGGATCATAATGATCAAGCTCGATTGAGTAGAAGCCACGCCCTTGGGTCATCGAGCGTAACTCGGTGCTATAGCGCAGAATTTCGGCCAGCGGCACCAGCGCGTGAATGATCGTGCGGTTGGCTTTTTGCTCCATCCCCAACACACGCCCACGCCGTGTATTAAAATCGCCCATAATGTCACCCATATATTCTTCGGGCACAATCACATCGACGCGGTAGATCGGTTCGAGCAGCACGGGGTTGGCTTGTTGTACCGCCATTTTAAACACTTCGCGCCCTGCGGTCTGAAAGGCAATATCTTTCGAGTCTACCGGATGCTCTTTGCCATCAAAGACGACCGCCTTAATGCCTGTCACGGGGAACCCGGCGATTACGCCATGCGCCATCACCTGGCGAATGCCTTTTTCGATGGAAGGTAGATAGACGCCGCTAATTGTGCCGCCGAACACTTCACTCACATATTCAAAATCAGCGCCCCCATTGAGTGGTTCGACGCGCATGTGGACTTCCGCAAACTGGCCTGCTCCGCCTGTCTGCTTTTTGTGGCGATACTGGGCAGAAGCAGTACGACTAATTGTCTCCTGGTAGGGCACCTTGGGATCGGCTGTTTCCACCTTGACCCCAAATTTATGTTCTAAGCGCCGGATCGCAACGTCAACATGCGTGTCGCCCATCCCTTGTAACAGGGTTTGCTTGGTCGCCGGGATCGTTTCAATTTTCAGGGTGGGATCTTCTTCGGTCAGCGCATGGAGCGAGGGCCCTAGCTTGGCACTGTCAATCTGGGTGCTTGGGGTAATTGCAACTGCATAAAGGGGCTGAGGATAAACAGGCGACGGCACACGCAAAGCCGCGTCGGCAGAGAGCGTATCGCCCGTAAGCACATGTTCTAATTTGGTGATCACGCCTAGATCACCGGCCACGATTTCGTTGGTGCTGTGTAACTCTTTGCCACTGATATGATTCAAATTGGCGATCCGAAAGTGCTGGCCGGTTCGTGTATCGGCCAGTTGACTGTCTTTGGTGAGGGTGCCGGAGAAGACGCGAATATAGTTCATGCGCCCGACAAAGCGATCAATAATGGTCTTAAAAACAACCGCCGCGGCTGGTCCCTCTGGATCGCTGGCTAGCGCAATTGGGTCGTCGCCTCTGTACCCGGTGATCGGGTGGGCGCTGGGTAGAGGCACATAGCGTCCGAGCGCCTGGAGCAGGCGTTCCAGGCCAATGGCACGGGTGGCAGCCCCACAGTAAATTGGCGTGATCTTGCCTTCTAGCACGCCTTTGCGCAAGCCACTACGTACTTCCTCGGCACTCAGTACTTCCCCATCCAAATATTTCATGATCAAATCGTCATCCGCTTCGGCAGCAGCTTCGACCATGGCCAGGCGCGCCGTCTCCACTTCCGCTGCCATATCCGCGGGAATGGGCGATTCTTTTTCCTCTTTGCCTAGATAGGCTTGCATGGTCACTAAGCTGATAATGCCTTGGAGATTTTCGGCAGAGCCAATTGGCAGTTGCATGGGAATAAAGCGCATGTCGGTAAAGGTGGCACGCAGGCTATCGACTGTCTGCTGAAAGTTGGCATTTTCGCGGTCCATCTTATTGATAAAGACAATGCGCGGCTTGCGGCTTTCGTTGAGATAATCCCATGCCAATTCTGTACCCACTTCCACGCCGGCTACGCCATCGATGACAATCAACGCCGCTTCTGCTACGTGCAGCGCGCTCAACAACTCGCCCACGAAATCTTGATAGCCCGGAACATCGATCAGGTTAATTTTCAGTTCGTCTGTTTTTAGGGGAATAATCGACTGGTTGATCGAAATGCCGCGGCGTTGTTCTTCGGGGTCCCAATCGGCGACGGTCGTGCCATCTTCCACCCGGCCCATCCGTGAAATGGCACCCGTTTTGAATAATAAGGCCTCGGTCAGTGAAGTCTTGCCAGAACTTCCATGCCCGAGAATAGCTACATTGCGTATCTGATCGGTGCGATACTTCGCCATGCGTCCTCCTTCACAAACAGTGCAGATCGTAAGCGTCGGCTCTTCACTAGTGAGGGGGGAGATTGCCTCCCCAAGGATATAGGTGATACGATGGTGTTTGAATCAACTGCCTGACCAATCTACTGCCGCAATCCTTTACTTTTTCAGCAATTGTTCCACCAACAATGAATTCAGTGATTGCTAAAAAGTAAGCGGCCAAACAACTAGGGTATTTCAGTAACGAACGATTGCTCACCAAAATGACAGAGCTGATTGTTACAAACTGCTGATGAAAATATGTTGCGCGACCCGCCTGCCCTACAGGGAGCATTGGCTTGCAGGCCATACAGGGAGCTTGTGCAGCTATCTACAGAGAGATCAGCGGTCGTGCTAGCAAACATCTTTGTGGTTGTCATCTGGTTGTGATCGATCTGAAGAAGCGGCTACCAACGATTGTACTGAAAAAATGAGCGGCTGTCAATGCATTGGCGAATGCTGATTGGCTCGGTTGTGTGTTAAAGTGAGAGGGCTCTGCCCCCAATACACCTGAAAAGCACGCGTTTTGTGAGAAAAAGGTTAAAATATGCAAAGAACAATTTGGTAACCGATAAGCAATTTGGTATTATCACCTTAAGTCGGACGTAGTATCAACCGTGTGCAAAATTCAATACACAAAAAAGCTGATAAAATTGCACAATCCCTGATCATACGTCCATTAGTCGGAGGAAAAGCGTCGCCAATACCCACGAGAGTGATAATGCAACTGTGAGCTCAACCAATCAATTGTCCATTTCTCCGCCCTCTCATCTTCGTCTAACCAACCAGAAGACTCCAGAAATTCGCTTGTTATTGATTTGTCAGGCGGAAGGTCTGCAAAGTCGTTATTCCGAATTGAGTACAGAGGATAGCGGCTTGACTGCCCAAGGTTGGGAACAGACCAATCTGCTGGCTTCGTGGATGGCGACCCATGAAAAAGTTGACGTAGTGGTGAGCGCACCGCAACTACGCAGCCGGCTCACGGCCCAACGTTTTGGGCAAGTTTTGGGCAAATCGGTCATTGTCAACCGCGATTTGCTCTATCAGGCGCGCATTGGCACCGGTAGTGTAAGCGCCGGGACCGAGCGCCATTATCTTTTCTCGCCGTTGCACCAGCAGGAGCAATTTGCAGACCAAGACAAGTTTGCGTTATTTCGGCAAGGCTTGGTTGATCACGTGGAAAAGCTTGTCCATGAACATTGGGGCAAGACTGTTGCCCTCTTCTTGGATGGTAACGCCATTTCCACACTCCTGTTGTACTTTTGTCAGGGCAAAAATATAGCGTTTTCTATCAATCATACGAGTATATCCGAAGTGGCTTGGCAAGGTGGGGAATGGTGTCTTGTCTATACCAATCGGCTTGAGCACAACCTGGCCCCCATGCTGGTGACACCCAGCGCTGCCAACCAGACGCCCGATGTAACGACCGTAGATTCCAAAGATGAAGATCTGGTACAGGTACTCAATGTCTACAATCGCGTCTTAACCGCGGATGTTGATCTGCTCGACCAGGTGCGCGAGCAACGCGTGCGTCATCTGCTCAAATTCGCCAATTTGCCCAAAAATTTACGCATTATGGATTTGGGCACGGGGGTTGGACGGCTAGCATTACTCCTGGCCGAAGAAGGTGCCAGCGAAGTTGTTGGCGTGGATATTAGTCCCGCCATGTTAGAGGTGGCCGAGTATTTACGTCTAAGCAGTGCATCGCCTACCGCCAGTCGCGTTAGCTTTCGCTTGGCTTCGGCCCAACGGATGCCCTTTCGCGGCGAGAGTTTCGATGCGATTGTCTGTCGGCTGGTCCTTGATCACAGTCACAAGCCCGAGCACATTGTGCAGGAATTGGCACGCCTGTTAAAGCCCGGGGGCATTTTGATTTTGGCGGATCTGCTGGGTGCTGATGACTCGGTAAAACGGGCCACGCAAAACACGATTGAAGCGCGGCGCAATCCAAGCCATGCCGCCGCGCTCAGCACCGATCAATATCGCAAGCTCGTCACTGCGGCCAAGTTGACCATCGAAGCCGAAACTGTGGCTGTGTTTGAGCAAGATCTTGAAGAGTGGCTCACCGACTTGCAATCCAACCCCGCCACGCGCACCGTTGTGCGCGAGATGATGGAAGCCGGTTTGGAAACTGACGCCGCCGGCCTGAATGTGCGCCGCCACAGTGGCAAGTTGGTCTTCGACCGCCGCTTGATCTATATCAAAGCTGTCAAACCCACGGCTACCCCATAACATCAAGCAAGGAATGGGCTAGGCGCGCTCGCGGTACAGTTCACGCACAATGATCAGTTTTTGGATTTGGGTCGTACCCTCATAGATCTGATAGATTTTCGCGTCGCGCATCAACTTCTCTACAGGATATTCGCGACTGTAGCCATTGCCCCCGAACACCTGTACCGCATCGGTGGCATTTTGCATGGCTGCATCGGCACAGAACGCTTTGGCAATTGCCGCGTCGCTCGTGTTGCGCTTGCCATTGTCTACCAGCCAAGCGGCTTTCCACGCCAGATCATGAGCGGCTTCGGTGCGAATTTTCATGTCGGCCAAAAGAAAGCCGACCCCCTGATGTTGGTAGATGGGTTGGCCAAAGGTTGTGCGTTCGCCAGCATAGTTGACGGCTTCATCCAGTGCGCGGCGCGCTAGGCCGCTGGCGGCGGCGGCAACCGGTGGACGGCTCTTGTCGAAGACGCGCATGGCAATCATAAAGCCGTCACCTTCGGCACCCAGGCGATTTTCTGCGGGCACTTCGACATTTTCAAAGAAGACTTGCGCGGTTTGTGCCGCATGTTGGCCCATCTTTTCCAGCGGCTTGCCGACACTAAGCCCAGGATAGTCGCGCTCGACAATAAAACAGCTCATGCCGCGGTGACCTGCTTCGGGATTGGTTTTGGCAAAAACTACAAAAAAGCTGGCCACCGGCGCGTCGGTAATCCACGTTTTGCCACCATTGAGGATATAGCGATCCCCTTTTTTGACGGCGGTGGTCTTAATGGCTGCCACGTCTGAGCCCGCGTCCGGCTCGGTCAGTGCATAGGACATGATCTTGCCTTCGCGGGTAAGGCGCGTCAGGTAATGTGCCTTTTGTTGCTGATTTCCGGCAATTAGGATGGGCAACGCGGCTAATTGATTGAGCATCAATGCTGTTTCAATGCCTGTACAGCCATAGCCCATCTCCTCGCACACAATCGATTCTTCCAAAACGCTGGCCCCCACCCCACCATATTCCTCGGGAATGTTCAGATTCACCAATCCCGCCTTGTGGGCGCGGTTGAAAATATCCCACGGCCACTCGCCACTGCGATCATAGTGTTCGGCTTGGGGCGTAATTTCTTTGCGTGTAAAATCGCGGGCGAGATCTTGCAACATTTTCAGATCGTCGGACAAAGTTAGCTGTAGCCCGCCCGATATGCCTGCTGAATTATTCATCATCTCATCCTTTGGTTCGCCTGGTAAGAGATTCCTGATCACAGATTGATTCTGCAGTATTCTATCCCTGGGAACGCCGCCATCCTGGCGGCAGGCGAATTATATCCGCCAGGATGGCAGCGTTCCCGGCTGAATTGTTACGCGATTAATCATAGTAAACTCCAGCATAATTCTGAGCCTGTTGCCATCTTGTTGCTTGTGTGGCGGCAGGGAATAGACAGAGACGCAAAATCTTGCGTCTGTACCGGCAGGCGGCACGGGTGGGTAGAAACAACTGAGGCGCTGTCGGCCAGATGATCTGGATTACAGCGCCTCTTTATCGATTGATCAAATATAATGGGTCGAACCGTTTGTTCGCTTGCCGCACCGCTACAGCAAGCGGTCACTCAATAGGTGCCAATGGTTGGATCCACTTCTTTGGCCCAATCGCCGACACCGCCGGTCATGCTCGACACCTTTTGCCAGCCTTGTTGGCGCAGCCAAGCGGTTACTTGGGCGCTACGCATCCCATGGTGGCAGAAAACAACAATTTCGACTTGCTGATCTTGTGCTTCATCTGGCAAGGCCTTGAGTTGCCGATCCGCCAACTCGCTCAGCGGTAGGAGACGGACTCGCTCATCCTGGATGCTGACACGGGCAACTTCATCTGGTTCGCGTACATCGAGCCAGACAAATGATTCACCGGCCTGCCGTTTGCTATCCACTTGTTTTACAGTAATTTCTGGGGCACCAAAAGGATTGGACATAACAAAATTTGATTCTAGCTAGCTACATGCTCGACGACTATAATTTTGCTGCAAGCCGTCAATATACAGAGAGTGAAGAACGAATAAACTAGGCCGTGATTTTGGCAAAAAAAGCGAGTAGAGAGATCTCTACTCGCTTTCGTTACGGACCTACCTTACTTAATGGCCACAACTCTTGGCTGGTGTTTCCTCGCCATTGGGCGACTGGGCAGTGCGGAAGCTACTGCCACAACCACAGGAACTGGTGGCATTCGGATTGTCGATATGAAAGCCGCCACCCATCAGGTTGTCCACATAGTCGATATTGGCGCCATCCACATAGAATAAGCTGGTGGGGTCAACAAAGACGCGCATGCCATTCTGCTCGTACACTTCATCGCCTTCGCGGGTGGTGTCTTCAAATGTCATGCCGTACTGCATACCGCCACAACCGCCGCCTTTGACAAAGACGCGCAGGCCATGGGTATTCTTGAGACCCTTTTGACCCAAGATCCCGCCTAGTTTTTCAGCAGCATTTGTTGTAATCGTAATCATTCTGCGAACTCCTCTTAACAAGATAAAACGAAAAGTTTGTGAAAGTTTATATTGGTTATTACAGAATGTATGGATTTACTATTCTGCAATCTGTATTATAACATCCATAAATCGCTTACATCTACAAGTATACCGCAATCGCGCATAAATGATAATGGATTACTAGATTCAATGTGGGCAAATTTCTATCATCTAGGGCATTGCTCAGGCTAATCTAGCCACCAATTTGATTCATGGCGCGCTTGCCACTACTGACACCGTCGGCAAGACCGTGGCCCCACGGCTTGTGGAACGCGCCATCGCGCATGATCACGCGCAATTCCTCGAAGCTTGCGCCAGCGCGTAGGGGTGTCAACAAATCAACTTCATCATCGCGCAACAGACAGAGGCGCAATTTGCCGTCGGCAGTTAGACGCACACGACCACAGCCTTGACAAAAGGGCTCGGTGACACTGCTAATAAAACCAAGTGTCCCCATTGCTCCAGGAATACGGAAAGGCCGGCTAGGATCCACATAATCATACCCGGCTTCTTCGAGCGGGCCAAATGTGTTTTCAATCTGTGCACGCATTTCTTGGAAGGTAACTACATTTGTCTGTTGGAAATCGGTGATTTCGCCAAACGGCATCATTTCAATAAAGCGCACATCCCAGTCATTTTCCAGCGTAAGTCGCGCCAGCTGTACCATGTCATCGCCGTCATTAAAGTTGCGCACGACCACACTGTTGAGTTTGATCGGCGTTAACCCGGCAGTTTCGGCCGCCCGAATTCCGCGCCAGATGTCATCAATGTTGCCCCAGCGCGTAATCTGGTGAAACTTCGCTGCATCGAGCGTATCGATACTAATGTTGACGCGTTTTAAGCCAGCATCCGCCAATGGTTGCGCTAGCTTATCCAGCAAAATGCCATTGGTTGTCATTGCCAGATCTTTAATGCCAGGCGTGTTGGCAATTTCGCGCACAATATCAGCGACATGGGGGCGAATGGTCGGTTCTCCGCCTGTCAAGCGAATTTTGTTCACGCCCAGGCTGGCCCCGACCCGCACGAGTTGCAACAACTCTTCGTCCGTCATCAATTCATGACGCGAACGAAAGGTCATATCCTCGGGCATACAGTAGACACAGCGCAGATTGCAGGCGTCGGTCAGGCTGAGGCGCATATAGTTGATGCGTCGGCCATAACTATCATGCATCGGTTCAATGGCAAAATTGCCTGGGTCAAACCCCGGCGCGGGCGCAAGTGTAACCTTGCCATAGGGCGTTTGCTGAAATTGAATTGGCGTACTCATGATCACCTAATCCCTGTTAACAAGGGCAATTCACCACACAGACAGATCGGTTGCGACGCACTGCTAATCCGGTAGGTACAACAGTGCGCCCCCTCTACCATCGATGCCACGCGCTGACATGGCTCATCAAACAACTCGTTGATCAACGTTTGATCCATCGAGCAAAGTTCACGATGTTCGGCAGAGACACCAGCATAGGGACAGTTGTATTTATGCAACAGATATTCACCGGTTGCCCCATTGGGTGTCGGCTCCCAACTTGCCAGGTAGCCACGTTCATTCAAGAAATCAGTAACTTGGACAAGATGCGTTTCAATCGCTTCTCTCTCGTTTTGAACGGCAGCGACAGCCGGATCGGTTCCCTTAAATTCAGCCGCAATTTGGAGTGCAATCGAACGAAACGCTACGGGCACTTGCTCCGGCGGCAAGATTTCTTTAATCTGGTTCATTAACTTGTCGGCCAGACCGGCAAAGTTATTCGGAAAATAATCACAGGCCTCGGGTGTCAATGTATAAACCTGCTGCGGACGCCCAACATTGCCTTTACGTTCTAGCCGTGCAACACAAATTAAATTGTCACCTTGCAAGATGTCCAAATGGTGGCGCACAGAAACCGGAGCCATTTCCAGTTGCTCGGCTAGTTCCGCAACGGTTGACCCGCCCCCATGTTCTTTTAGAATTTCCAGGATGCTTTTGCGAACTGCGTGCACGATTAACTATCCTGTCTGCCAAGCATTTGCTGCCAAATCCTTGGACATTCTCTTTTCTAAACGTAACCACCAACCGTACCAATGCTAGTATAGCACAGAAGTGCTGATTGTGTCAATTATTATGAAATTATTCATAAAATATATTTTCAGGCAACATTGAACAGAAAAGCTGGTGTGGGCTGTTAGGTGGATTCACGGTACGGGTCTAGAAAACCGGATTGGTTACCTTGATAAGTTACGCCAACGAAACCAGCGCGCGGGCGGTTGCAGGGTGGCTTGACTTCCTTGTTCCGTCAGCAAATAGGTGGCCGCCGGAAATTTCATATTGCTACGCAGCCAGCCCCGCTGTTCTAACTCACGTACCGCTGCTGTAGGCACCACAAAGGCCGCGTCTTGCAAAGGATGGATTTGATGAAGCTTTTCGCCGTCAAGCGTGCGGTGGGCTTTGAGCGTTGCCCCTTGCTGCATAGCCACTATGATCTGCCTGGCTGCTGACGAAAGTCCCATAGCCATTTCTGGATGCGTTAGCCTAATTCCGACACATATTGCTGGAGTTCGCGTTGCGATATCTTGATGAATTGATCGGGAAAAATTTCTTCCATTTCAAGCTCGCTCAGGCGAATGCGCAAAATGTCCAGTGCATCTGCGGGCGACTGACCATAGGCCAATTTTTTCTTGCCATTTTTCAGGGCAAAAAGATACATGTAATGTGGATTGCTAAAGCTGCTCATAAGTTTTGTTATGCCTTGATCAACGTGCCTTGATAGAGATCCGCACCACGCAAAGCACTGAGACCCCGATTGATCTCTGCATCATACTTGCCCGCCATCAGATCGCGATAGAACTGATAGTCGATGCCGCGCACCTTTTCGTCATCGGGGAAGCGATGATAATTATCCTTGCCCATGCGGCTCTTGCCCTCAGCGATCAGTTGATTGCCCAGCGCCGAGCCCGGATAGGGGGCATAGAACGCAATCGACGGGAAAACGCGTTTCATCTGTTTGAGCATGCGCATGGTCTTAAAGGCATCTTCGTGGGTCTCGCCGGGAATGCCCAACATAATGTTCGACCAAAAGATCGGCGGCTTCTCGCCTTTGGCTTCGAGTTCATCGCCAATACGGTTGACGAGATCGATGGCAAAATAATTATCTTCTTCGGTGCATTCCTTATTGAGCAGGCGCAGAATGCGATCACTGCCCGATTCAAAACCAATCGAGATGGTGCGCCAGTTGGTCTCTTTGACCAGTGCTTCAAAGAGATCGGGCCACTGCTTGACTGTGTCGGCGCGGCCAGCTGCCCAATAGGTCCAATTTTTGGTCTTGCGCGGATACTTTTCGATCCATTCTTTCAACCACTTGGGGTTTTGGAAAAACATCGAATCGTGGATCACCACCGAGCCAACACCATATTTGCGATCGAGAAAATTCAATTCGTCGATCACATCATCGACTGGCCGCCGACCCATGTTGGGAATATATGAATTTTCGTTGCAAAAGACACACTGCCAGGGACAGACGCGACTGGTCAAGATGGTGGCCACGGGGCCAGGGCCCCAACCGCAAGCTGGTTCAAGGGGCCAGGGAAATTTGCGCCGGGTCTTCCAACTGGCTGGCTTGGGCCACAATGCCCGATCAATGGCTGGCCATTCGGCCATCGACTTTGCCCCTTCGGCACTAAAAACGCGGGAAAATGCACTGGGATCGCGCACCAGATCGACGATCACTTTTTCGCCTGGGCCTTTGCAAATGCGATCAAATTCTTTCACTTCATCCATTTCATCGGGGGCAACGGTGGCGTGCATGCCACCCGTGAGCACGATACCGTTGGGATTGATCTCTTTGAACAGTTGGGCCGACTTGAGCGCAACCGGGTAGGTGTAGCTACGCACATTCATGATGAGCGTCTCATAGCCCTTGATCTGCTTGGCTAATTGCTCCCAAGAGGTGACCGCGCGGGTCGAGGCTAGATCCGTTTGTACGCCATTTTGGTGCAGAATGGTGCGCAACAGACCCAGGCCGTGGTCTTGCCACTGTTCGTGCGGGCCGTCCGGGTGGACTAGATCACCGAGATCACCAAGATCCAGCCACAGGACATTCGATGTCTTCTTCCTACTCCAGGGCCAAGATAGTTCCACTGTTGCCTCCGTTACCTTCATTCATCGTACAGTCACTATAGAGTCACCATTACAGTCACTATACAGTGTTCATCACAGCAGGTAGGATACGATTTCAAGCGTAACCCTATCATATCACATCTCGATACTCTTCTTCGCTTTTTCTCTGTACAGTACTTGCGCTTGTTACCTATTTGGCGCGCAGTATAGCACAGGCAAGGGGGTGTGTCAATTTTTATGAAAAAGATGATAATTATACCCCGCATGTGGAAAAGATTCTGCCTAGGGTAAGCACGTGTTGTAGATACTACTTGTAGATACTACCCCGTTGCTACTGCGGATCGATGTGGGAAAACCTTAGATTGTGAAAAAAATAACTTGACATGCGCGCTCATGATCAGTATAATTTGTATGGGAGTTCACCTAATTATTTCCATCGCCATTGTTTCCGTGTCCGGGCAACGCTCAATCCGTTATCATCTGCCCTGCGGATTATGGTGTGTTTAGCTGGTCAATGGATGACCAAAAGTTGCAATCCCAGGCTGATTTAGGTAGAATTCAGGGGATAGACTTGGTAAATTTATCCAGTTTCTGTGAAACTTGGTGTTGGTTACTTATAATTTATCGAACAATCTATCGAAAATTTCTGCAGCAATACAATCTCTGATAATTAAACAGGGTTTAGCATCATTAGCATCAAAGGAAGCGGTTCATGGCAAAGACCACCACTCCGCCATCGACATCTGATTTTCTGGCACGCAAGGATGTACAAGTACATCCCTATTTGCACGACAAAATTCAGGTGCCCGATGAGTTGCAGGCAAATGTGTTCGTTACCACCCTAGACAAAGTTTATAACTGGAGTCGCCAGGCGTCTATGTGGCCCTTGCTCTTTGGTCTGGCCTGCTGCGCTATCGAAATGATCGCCACTGCGGCCAGCCGTTGGGATCTGGCGCGTTTTGGCATGGAAGTAATGCGCCCCAGCCCCCGCCAAAGTGATCTGTTGATCGTTTCTGGCACGGTCACCAAAAAGATGGTGCCAGCGATTGTGCGTATCTATAACCAGATGGCCGAGCCACGCTATGTATTGAGCATGGGCGCTTGTGCCACCGGCGGTGGTCCCTTCAAAGAGGGCTACAATGTGGTCAGTGGCATCGATAAATATATTCCCGTCGATGTGTATGTCCCTGGCTGCCCGCCCACGCCCGATGCCCTTATTTACGGCATTTTGAAATTACACGAAAAAGTGCTGCGCCAAAGTATTGCCACGGTGCCGTGGTACCAGAAGAACAGTTCGGGCTTTGTCCCCGTGCCGATCTTGGGGCCAGATATTTTTGATCCACGCCAGATTCAGTTGATCAAAGAGCACACCATGGCTGGCGTGAAGACTGCCAAACCAGCTGTCGCACCTAAGCCCGCTGCGCCAGCACCTGCTGCGCCCAAGCCTGCTGCACCTGCGGCTACGCCAGCCGCACCTGCACCCGTCGCTGAACCTGTTGCCAGTGCCCCTGCCGAAGTGGTGGAAGCTGCACCTGAGCAACCAGCCGCACCCACAGCCGCAGCTCCCTTGTCGGGCAAGGCCAAGGAACGCGCCGAGCAAGCCAAGGCCCGTATGGCGGCCAAAAAGGGTGGATAAGGGTCGCATGTCCGGCACATACGGCCAAGATTTTCTGGCAGTGTGGACGCACGTAAATGGCTGTATGTACCGCCGTGGTATCTACGCCCTACTGTACTAGAGCAAAATTTTCTGTATGGCAAGAGAGGCTTGAATCATGAGTGAAGCAACTGTAGTGGCCGAAGCCCCAGCTGTTGACACCCGCCTTCCCTATAATGATGCAGTGCCTGGTGCCGTTATCGGCCAATGGTTGACTGAAACAGAGACGGCCTGGGTGGTAGCGCCCACACAATTACTCGCGCTGCTGACCCATTTGCGCGACAGCGAGGGCTACGACTTTCTTTCGAGTGTCACCTGTACCGATTATCAGGCATACAAAGGCAAGGCCCGCGCCGGCATTTCCGAACGCTTTGATGTCGTTTATCATCTCTATAGCACCAAAAAGGGTGGCGGTCATCTGTCGCTGCATGTGCGCGTGCCCAAAGATGAGAGCGTTCCCTCGGCGACGGCTGTTTATCCTGGTGCCAATTTGCAAGAATGTGAAATTTATGATCTGTACGGCATTAAATTTGCCGGACATCCCAATCTGCGCCGTACACTGCTGTGGGAAGGCTTTCATGGCCACCCCATGCGCAAGGATTGGAAAGAAGCCTATTTTGAAGAAGAAGCCAAACCGTTTAAAAGTCGCTATCCCAACGGTGGCTATGTTTGGCACGAAGACAAGTTGCCCTGGGGTAAAAATACCACCTATCCCGCCGGTTGGGACCCTGATAGCTGGACAGAGCCGGTCACCTATGTGCCAGTGAGCCAGGCACCACATCATAGTGCAGAGGGTGAACTCGATACGGATAGCATTGTGGTCAACTTGGGACCGCATCACCCCAGTACCCACGGCGTATTCCGCATGTTGACTCGCATTGAAGGGGAAACCATTTTGGCCCTAGAGCCAGAAATGGGCTACCTGCATCGCAATCACGAAAAGATTGGCGAGCGCAATACCTGGTTGATGAACATGCCCTTCACCGACCGTTTGGACTACATCAACTCGATGAGCAATAATCTGGCCTATGCCTTGGCTGTCGAAAAGCTGGCCAACATTGAAGTGCCAGAGCGCGCCAACTATCTGCGAATTATTATGGCCGAATTGACCCGCGTGGTCAATCACCTGTGGTCGATTGGTTTTATTCTCAACGACTTGGGGGCCCTACAAACGCCAGCCTTGTATGCGATTGAAGAGCGCGAAATGATCCTGGACCTCTTTGAAGAGGTCAGCGGGGCGCGCTTGATGTGTAACTATATGCGTTTTGGTGGCGTAGTGCGCGACCTGCCCGAAGGTTGGCAGAAGAAAGCTGATTATATCGTTCATACACGCTTGCCCCGTGTGCTGGATGAGTTGGATCGCATGTTGAGCGGCAACGAAATCGTAAAGGCGCGTGGCCGTGGTGTCGGTTATCTATCGGCAGAAGCCCTGCTTTCGCTGAGCGTCAGTGGCCCGATGATTCGCGCCGCAGGTGTCGCCTATGATATCCGCAAGGCTGATCCCTACTGCATCTATGATCGCTTTGATTTCGATATCCCGACCCTGCCCAATAGCGATATTTATGATCGCTATTACATCCGCCTCCTTGAAGCACGCGAAAGTGTAAAGATTTTGAAGCAGGCCCTGCGCGATCTGCCCAAGGGTGAAACTTTGGGGGGAAAAGGTGGCTACACATTGCGTCCACCTGAGGGTGAAGTCTATGTCCGTGTCGAATCGCCCAAGGGTGAGTTGGGTTTCTACCTGGTCAGCGATGCCAAACCCAATCCTTATCGCTACCATGTCCGTGCGCCCAGCTACATCAACCTGAATGCGCTTGGCCCGATGTCGATTGGCTATAAAATAGCCGATGCAGTCGTGATTTTGGGCGCGATTGATATTGTGTTGGGTGAAGTGGATCGGTAAACCATAGTAATTGTCGTAGGATAATGTAGGCAATTACGTAGCAAGGAGAACGCTATGTTCGGAAGTGGACTATTAAAAGGGCTGGGCATTACCCTAAAACATACGCTCGATACCTTTAAAGATGATCGCAAAGGGACGCCCAGTCGTTATGCGGATAGCATTAAGCTTGACAGCCAGCGCCGCGTCATGGAGCAGCCAGTCGATCAGGAAGGGCTGTTTACCATTCAATACCCTGAAGAAAAGCGCCTCTTGCCTGAACGTTTCCGCTATATCCCTATGTTGCTCTGGGATTCGGAAATGAACGAAGATCGCTGCACTGCTTGTGGCATTTGCGCCAAGGTGTGTCCACCCCAATGTATTTGGATTGTGCGCGATAGTGATGAAAAGGGCAAGCCCGTTACACGTCCGGCTGAATTTTATATTGATGTCGCGGTTTGTATGAGCTGTAGCTTTTGTGTCGAATTTTGTCCCTTCGACGCCATCAAGATGAATCATGACTATGAATTGGCCGTCTATGATCGTTATCCCCAATTGGTCTATGACAAGGCCGAGTTGACGGTGCCGGTGGAATACTACGCCGCCCTATGGCCGACTCAATATGCCGCCGAAGAAGTGGTGCGTCGCCAGACCCAAGAAGAAGATCGCCTGAAAGCTGAAGCCAAGGCTAAGGCTAATGCGGACAAAGCAGCTGCCGCGGCTGCGCCGAAAGCGCCTGTTGCACCGGTAGCAACCGCTCCTACGGATTCGCCTGCCGCTGGTGCTACGGATGCCAAGGCGCGTATAGAAGAATTGAAACGCAAAGCTGCTGAAAAGGCCCAACAGCGCAAAGCCGACGAAGCGTAAACAGACGCACCGCAATCATTGCACGCTACTCACAATCCATTGTGTTGGAAAAGCCAGACTCGTCGCAAGGTGGGTCTGGCTCTGTTTTTACGCATAAAGTTACGGGTAAGGACATTGGGAAAAATAAAATGTCCAACCGCATGGCTGTAAGCATTCCGGGAAAGGGCCAGCAGCACACCCAGCGTAGAAAATTCGTGTGGCCCTTTCCCAGAATGCCGCGTAGCTATTTATCCTTTTGGTATAGCCTAAAAGACTGTCTAGATTCGTACGGATGGGTTTATACGTGGACAAATGTCAATTTGTGTTGTAGAGTAGCGTGTGCATGACTTTGGTTAGTTTCAGTAATCATGATCAGGAAATTGTTGCCAAAGGAGAAAGTGCTTATGTCACTTCGCTTTACCTATTATGGGCATTCGACCTTCACGCTGGATGCCGACGGTATTAAATTGGTGATCGATCCCTTTCTGGCTCCGCATAATCCGGTTGCACCGGCCAATGCCGCGGCCATCGAGGCCGATTTTATTTTGATTTCGCATGGGCACGGCGATCACATAGCCGATGCGGTGGCCATTGCGCAACGCACCGGCGCTACGGTGATCAGTAATGCCGAGATTATTGATTGGCTGGGCAAACAAGGTGTCCAAAACGGCCACGGGATGAACACGGGTGGGGCCTATACGTTTCCCTTTGGCCGTGTGAAATTGACCATTGCACACCATAGCAGCGCCTTGCCCGATGGCAGCAATGGTGGCAATCCTAATGGCTTTTTGATTCAATTCAATGATGGTCACGATGTCTACTTTGCTGGCGACACCGCACTGACGTACGATATGAAATTGATTGGCGACTTTGGTGGTGTTGATCTGGCGCTCCTACCCATTGGTGATAATTTTACCATGGGACCGGATGATGCGATCCTGGCTGCCCAGTTTGTACAGGCCAAACATGTGATCCCCATGCATTACAATACCTTTCCGCCGATCAAGCAGGACGCCCAGGCCTTTGCCCAACGGTTGCGCCGCGAGGCGGACATCGATTGTACGGTGCTATCTCCTGGCGATGAGTTTACACTCTAATGGTGTATAAGCAATGATAAGCTAGAAGGGGAATTTCTGATGGAAACCATCGTAAGTTGGCTCGCGCTTCTACTCGCCCTGGGCGCTGTGGCCTATGCCTGGAAGTTGCAACAAGAATTACAGGTAGCCAATCGCCGACTCGATCGCTACAATCGCAGTCTCTTTGATGCGAATGATGAGATCCGCACGATGCGCGAAGAGACTGTGGCAGCGTTGGCTGGGGTACGCGCCGAGATACGGCTGCCCAAGGGCGCACAAGCGGTGTTCGATCCGGAAATGACAGTGCGCGAGGCTATGGCAATTCATCCGCAGACCGAACAAATTCTCGCCGCATTCCATCTTGGTGGCTGTGACAGTTGTGCGGTCGCCCCGGATGATACGCTGGCCAGCATTTGCCGCGAAAATGGCCGCGATTTGTCACAAGTATTGCAAAATCTAAATTTGCTCGTAGACACTGCGCACACGTCGCACAATGGTCATACGCAAATCGTTAAAGTGCCCAATGTAGAGGTTACTTTTTAAAAGACTGGTTGCCAGACGCAGACAGTCGTCGTTATACAGATAGACAAGTTCCTATCTGTTTTCGAGCTAGAGGATGCTTGGAGGTTGATGTGTCCGATCTAAATGAATATGGTGTACATACAAAGGCCGAATTACTCTTTCCGGCGCATCTCATTCCCAGTTTGCGCGATTTGCGCGGCGAAGAATGGCGCATGTTGGTCGATCGCGTATCGACATTGCCGGAAACGCATCCGGATAGTCTAACGTTTATTTTGTTGATGATTGAATTGGCAGGTTGTTTACGCTGTAACAGCAATAATTATAAATTTCTGCGTGGTTGCTATCTATGTGCTACCCAAACCATTCAATCGTACAAAGGCTCGGATCGCGATCTGTTGGAGTTGTACGAGCGCATGAAGGTGGAATTGAATCAGCATTTGCAACAGGGAACGCGCCCTGGGTTGATTTCGCCTGTTGTTTCATCTGTTGCTTGAATGAAAACCAGCGCAGCACGCGCTGGTTTTTTGTGACTAACCCGATTTATTCACATGCAGGTTTTGATCGTACGCTATGACTGATCAACGAGATCCGCAACACCCTGTTCGTATTGCCATTGTCGGTGGTGGTTTGGCTGGCTTGACTGCTGCCTACGATCTACTGCGCACGTCTGCTCATCCTGTGGCGGTGACGATCTATGAGGCTGGCGCGCAACTCGGTGGTTTGGCTGCCGGTTTTAAGGGGCACGCCACCTGGGATTGGCCGCTGGAACATTTCTATCATCATCTCTTTACCAATGATGATGCGATTCTCAGCTTGACGCGCGAGTTGGGGCTGGCGGATCGACTGCAGATCCACCGGCCCACGACGGTAATTCACTACCAGGGCCGCAATTATCCGTTTGACAGCCCGTTGCGCCTGTTGCTCTTTTCGGAGCTGAGCTTGGTTGATCGGCTGCGCATGGGCATGGTGCTGGCCTATTTGAAGTATCATCCTCGACCGCCGTGGCAGCAATTTGATAAGCTACTGGCCGATCAGTGGTTGCGCCGTTGGCTGGGCAAAACCGGCTACGAAGTGATCTGGCAGCCAATGTTACAAGGTAAGTTTGGCGCACATTACAACGAAGTGAATCTGGCTTGGTTTTGGGCGCGCATTTATAAACGCACGCCCAAATTGGTTTACTATGCCGGCGGCTTCCAAGTATTGGTTGATGGTCTGGCCCAGCACCTGCAACGTGAAAATGTGACGATCCACACAGGCACGCCTGTGCAACACATTGCGCAGGTGCCCACCGGGGGCTGGCAAGTTACCGTCAATGGTCAGACAACTGATTATGATGTTGTGCTTAGTACTGTTAGTCCTGGCTTGATGCAACGGCTAGCTCCGGAACTTCCTGCGGACTATCTGGCCCAGTTGGGGAAACTCGAAAGTATGGGAGCCGTGGTGGTGACGGTTGCGCTGGATCGCCCGCTGCTCAAAGATATCTATTGGGTGAACTTGCCAAAACGCGAAGGCTTTCCCTTCCTGGCCTTGGTTGAGCATACGAATATGATTGATCCTGCCCATTATGGCGGCGACCATCTGCTCTATTTGGGCGATTATTTAGACGCAAATCATCGTTATTTCAACATGAGTGTGGAGGAACTGCTGGCTGAGTTTACACCCCATCTGGCCAAATTTAATCCAGCCTTTCAAACGAGTTGGATTACCGGCGCATGGGTGCATAGCGCCAAGTATGCACAACCCGTGCCGCCTGTTGGCTACCTAGACATGATTCCCGATATTCGTACGCCATTGTCCGGTCTCTATTTTGCCTCGATGAGCCAGGTCTACCCTTGGGATCGTGGCACAAATTACGCTGTAGACTTGGGGCGCAAGGTCGCGCAGCTGATCCAAGAAGATTTGCATTGACCGTTAATCATCCTAAACCAAAGCGATTTCACAGAAAAGATTACTGAGTTGTCCGCGTAAATCTTGTATCTTTTAGATATAGGTCTGCAGCTAGCGCTAGATTGATAGCGAGGATAAACTCAATAACAAAGGAAGCAAAATGTTTGGCTCAAAAAGCAATAAAGATATCACAGAAGACGCCATTCTGAAGGCGTTGAGTACCGTGCAGGAACCGGAACTGCATAACGATCTAGTATCGTTAAAGATGATCCGCGATATTACGATTAGCGGCGATCAGGTTGGTTTTACGATTATGCTGACGACGCCAGCTTGCCCTATGCGCAGCCAGATGGAGCAAGAATCGACGGCTGCGGTGAAGCAGTTGGTGCCTGCCGTCAAGACTGTCAATGTGCGCTTTGATGCCCAGGTGCGCAGCGACAATCGCATTGCCAGCAAACTTAACATTCCTGTAAAAAATATTATCGCCGTAGCCAGTGGCAAAGGTGGTGTGGGCAAGAGCACCATTTCGACCAATCTTGCCGTGAGCTTGGCGCTGGAAGGGGCGACGGTTGGTGTGCTGGATGCCGATATTTACGGCCCCAACATTCCCATGATGTTTGGTCTGTCGGGCAAACCGCGCGTCGATGGCAACAAAATGGTGCCCTTCACTGCGTTTGGTGTCGAGGTGATCAGCATGGGCTTCCTGGTGCCCGAAGGTAAGGCGCTGGTCTGGCGTGGTCCGATGTTGCACAAGGCGATCCAGCAACTGTTTACCGATGTGCGCTGGGGCGAATTGGATTATTTGATCGTCGATTTGCCGCCGGGCACGGGTGATGCCCAATTGAGCTTGGCGCAAAGTGTGCCACTGACCGGTGGTGTGATCGTGACGGGTCCTCAAGCGGTGGCGGTGAGTGATGCGCTGCGCGGGGCCGAGGCGTTTCAGCAACTCCAGGTGCCCATTATTGGCGTCGTTGAAAATATGACCGGTGATATCTTTGGCACCGGTGGCGGTCAGCATGTGGCCCAAAAGCTCGGTGCCGAGTTGCTGGGCACGATTGAACTGGATCCGCAAGTACGGCGTGGTGGCGATACGGGTATGCCCATTGTGATCGCCGCACCCGAAAGTGCCGCGGCACAATCGATCCGTACCCTGGCACGCAAAATTGCCGCTCGCATCAGTGTGATGGGGTTTACCCCTGATCCAGAATTGCGAATTCTGTAAACGCATGCACAACCTTCTCGCGCTTGCAGAGTTCATGGCACACGTGGCCGCGACCGCCAAAGCGACCGGCTTGAACGTTGAAAAAGTAGGTGGGGCCTATTTGGATGTCACGTTGAATGACCAGACACGTCGCCTGGATCTGACCACGCTCTATCAAGTGTATGAGAAATCGCCGGATCAGCTCGACGATATGATTGATTCCTATCTGGCTGGATTGAATAGCCGGTCGCCACTGCCACCGCCCACGACGCCCCAAGAGTTGGCGGATTCTCTCTTGCCGACCTTACAGACAACGCAGTGGCTGGCCGAAATGCAAGCCCGCGAGGGTGTGTCGCTGTTTGCGCGACCATTTCTAACCGGGCTGGCAATTGTCTATGTGGTGGATACGCCGGGTACACGCACCTATGTCAATCAAACCATGCTGCAAGATCTGCTGGACAGTGGACTGACGGTCGAAGAGATTCACGTCACTGCACTGAACAAGCTGCGCAAGCGCACCCAGGCCTACAAATTACAAACGCATAGTGGCCTCTATCAGTTGATGATCAGCTGCGAGACGCGTGAGGGCTATGCGGCCATGTGCGTGTTGCTACCCGAAACCATGGAACAGTGGGCGCGCCGCATTCCTGGCACAATGTTGATCGGCATTCCCAATCGGGATTTTATCATTGCCTTTAGCGAAAAAAATCTGGGCGGTGTCGACGCCATTGATCGCCAGAAAAGCAAAGCAGCCAGTCGTCGCCAGCCGGCACTCTATGGGCGCTTGCTGGCTTGGCGCAACGGCAAAATCCGCGAGTACGAGCCGCTCCACTGAACCACCTGGATGATCCCTCTACAATTCGCATGATAAACAATAAAAGGCCTGACAGGAAAATAAACACTGCCAGGCCTTTTGTTGTTCGGCGGTGCCGCTTGCTGTGAACCCTTCCACAGCAAAGCGATTTTTGGTTTTTGCATCTCTTGTTCCTTTCTAGCATGTTACGATTACCAATGAGCCAAGGAAGTCTAAAGTTCACTGGCACAACTTGGATAGAGTAGCACCTACTGGGCTTTTTTGTTATACTGAGTCTGCCACACACAATTGCTCTTGCCA
>Ga0105049_10001954_pt1 | contig 24433 bp, 12 predicted proteins | sample MAT06_FD_78087 | JGI IMG/M metagenome (GOLD analysis project Ga0105049, IMG submission 78087) | Freshwater microbial communities from Lake Fryxell liftoff mats and glacier meltwater in Antarctica - MAT-06 | ecosystem: Environmental > Aquatic > Freshwater > Ice > Liftoff microbial mat | place...
GTATGAGAAGGGCATCGCCGACCCAGCGCAGATGTCGAGCCTCTCAAAGGTCGACCGTGAGGTCCTGTCGCGCGAAATGACCTTCCTCTCGGGCAAGGTCCTGCGCCACATGCAGGCCACCGATGGGACGCAGAAGCTCCTGGTTGAGTGGGACGATGGCAACCCGCCGCCCGCCCCGCCCGAAGGCGTCGCCGACGCAGCGATCGCGCCCACACCCACTCTCACCACCAGCGCCACCGATCCCGCGCCCGGCCACAAGCGCCTCTCCCTCACGCAGGCCACCGAGGCCATCGGCGACACTTCACGCCAGACCGAGTGCGTCATGATCCCGGCCGAGAACGAGGAGGGTCAGCGCCGCTTCACCGCATGCATCTCGAGCCAGGTCGGATGTCCGGTCGGTTGCCGCTTCTGCGCCTCGGGCCTTACGGGGCTGGATTCCAATCTCTCGGCGGGCCGCATCGTTGAGCAAGTCTGGCAGCTTGGACGTCTCGAAGGTGTGCGCCGCATCACGAACGTTGTCTTCATGGGCATGGGCGAGCCGCTAGCCAACCTCGGCGCGGTCGTGCCCGCCATCCGCACCATCACGTCGCTCTGGGGCCTGGGCATCTCCGCCCGCAAGATCACCGTCTCGACCGTCGGCCTTCCCAAGGCCATCCTGAAGCTCAGCGAGCAGCTCGACCTGCCCGTCACGCTCGCGCTCTCGCTGCACGCGCCCACCGACGAGATCCGGCGCACGCTCATCCCCTGGGCCGAGTACACGACCATCGCCGACCTCCTCGCGGCGTGCCAGAAGTGGTTCGAGCGCACCGGCCGCGAGATCACGCTCGAGTACACCCTGCTCCACGGCGTCAACGACCGCCCCGAGCACGCGCACGAGCTCGCACGCCTGGCCCAGACCCTCCGCGCCAACGTCAACCTCATCCGCTACAACGAGGTGAAGGGCCTGCCCTTCTCGCGCCCGCAGAGCGAGGCCGTGCACGGATTCCAGAACGTGCTGCGGAACAAGGGCATCAACGCCCACATCCGCGCCAGCCGAGGTCGCGACATCGCCGCCGCCTGCGGCCAGTTGCGGCACGAGAACGCCGCCAAGTCCGGCTCTCGCTGACCCGCACTTCGACCGTCGCGTTCCGTTACCTCACGCGCGCCGCCGGTAGACCAGCTCCACATCACCGCTCAGGCGCTTCACACGCTGAAGCTCCAGCCGCGTGCCGCCCGCGAGCGTGTGCACCACGCGCCCGCCCGCTGGCGGCTTGGCGTTGTCATCGGCAAGGACCAGCGGCGCGACATACACCACCGCTTCATCGACCAGATCGAGCTCGAGCAAACTCCCCATCAGCCCCGGGCCGGATTCGACCATCACCGTCCAGCAGCAGCGCCGCAGCAACGCGCTCATCAGCTCCGGCAATCGAAGGCCGTGCCCGTGCCCGTTGGTGTTCACGGGGATGAACTCAACACCCGCCGCGAGCAGCGCCTCGCGCTTGTTCTTCACGATATCGGAAGCGAGCAAGTGCGCATCGCACGCCACCAGCGTCGGATACTCGCGCGCCGTCTTTACGAGGCGGCAGTCCAGCGGGATATCAAGATCGGTGTCCGCAACAACGCGGGCCGCCACACGCCGCGCCGGGCCCGTCGTCCGCGCGTTCAGCATTGGATCGTCCGTCACGACCGTGCCGATCCCCGTTAGGATCGCGTCCACGCGCCCGCGCAGCCGCTGCACGCGCGCGCGGCTCCACTCGTTGCTGATCCACTTGCTCTCGCCCGTCCGCGTTGCGACTCGTCCATCAATCGTCTGCGCCCATTTGGCAATCACCCACGGCCGCCGCGCAGCGAGTCGATGCACGAACGGAGCAGCGAGCGACGATGCCAGAGGGCTCGAGTTCGATAGCTCACAGCGCACTCCCGCAGCCTCGAGCGCCGCGTGCCCGCCCGCCTTCAGCGGATTCGGATCCGCACGCGCGTAGACAACTTCCGAGATCCCCGCCTCGATCAGCGCCTCCACGCACGGCGGCTGCTTCCCATGCGCGTTGCAAGGCTCCAGCGTCACAAACGCCGTCGCACCACGCACCGACTCACCGTTCGCCGCCGCGGAGGCGATCGCCTCGCGCTCGGCATGCAACCCACCAAACCGCCGATGGTGCCCGATGGCCAGCACCCGCCCTTCGCGCACCAGTACACACCCCACCGGCGGATTCGGCTCCACACGCCCAACACCCCGCAGCGCAGCTCGCGCGGCCAGATCGAGATATCGCTTTCGTGCATCCACGGCTACAGCGTACGGGACGCGACCCAAGATTGCAGTGCCGTGACCTCGTGCCGCGAAGTCGTGACGCGACCTCGTGCCACGATCATTCCGAGCTTTGGCGGAATGGTCGTGGTCCCGGTCCCCACAGCCGAAGTCCTCGCCCAGAAGCGATCCTTTCGCCAAACACCAAGGCCCCGGAGCAACGCTCCGGGGCCTCTTGAAAATCAGTCGGACTCTTGTCCTCACGCCACCGCGATGTACGCCGCGAGGATGTCCCTTGCCGCAGCCAGATCCTTGACGTCGATCATCTCCGTCACGGTGTGGATGTAGCGCGTGCCGACGGTGATGCCCACCGCGCGAGCTCCCGCCGCCGCCTGCTGGGCCGCGGCACCGTCCTGACCGCCCGCCGCGAGGATCGTGCGCTGGTACGGGATCTTGTTCTTCTTGGCGATCTCCTCCATCTGCTTGGTCAGCGCATAGTCGGAGATGAACGAGCTATCCTTGATGTGCAGCCCGAAGCCCTGGCCCTGGACCGTCACGGTCTCCTCGGGCGGCACGCCGGGCGTGTCGCAGGCGAGCGTGACATCAAGCCCAAGGCCGATGTCGGGCAGCACGCGATGGCTGGCGGTCTTGGCCCCGCGCAGACCGACCTCTTCCTGCGTCGTGAATGCAACGACGACCTCGCACGCGTGCCCGGTCGGGCTGGTATCGACCTTGCGGATGGCCTCAATACCCAGCCAGCAGGCGACGCGATTGTCGAGCGCCTTGGAGACAACCTTGGTCCCGATCTCGATCGCGGGCTCGTCCATCACGACGTAGTCGCCGATCTGGAACTTCTTCTTGACGTCTTCGGCCTTCATGCCGGTGTCGACGAAGAACTCCTTGACCTCCGGGACCTTCTCGCGATCCTTGGGGCTTGAGATGTGGATCGGACGCCCACCCGGATTCATCACGGCCTTGTAGTCGCCATCCTCAGCACACACCAGCACGCGCCGCGAGAAGAGGTTGCGCGTATCAAACCCGCCCGCGGGGTTGAGCCACAGGAATCCGTTCTTGTCAATCGCCGTGATATAGAAACCGATCTCGTCCATGTGGCACAGGAGCATGACGCGCTGCGGCTTGGCGCCCTTGGCTGCCTTGCCGCTGGCCTTGCTGCCCCGCGGCTTGCGCGTGCAGATGAGCGACCCCATCGCGTCGGTCTCGACCGTGTCAAACAAGCCCTGGATCTCTGCCTCGATCAGCGTTCGCACGCGCTCCTCACGTCCCGGCACGCCGGGAGTTTCGCACAGGCGTTTGAGCAGGTCAATGTTCTCGGCGGGCTTGGCGGTCTTGGACTTCGCGGCGGGCTTGGCGGTGGGCATGATCTCTCCGATTGGCACGCGGATCGTGCGGTGTTGTGCCCGGGCGGCTCTGATGACTTCCGCCGGGGTCCGTCAGAATAGCGTGAAATCAGGCCTGCCGCGAGACAGTGGCAGGCCGCCCCCACCAGCCTGAACGCTTGCCGCCGCCTTCACTTTGCCAGCAGGGCCGCCGTGAACACCCGTCCCGTCGTCTCCCGCTCCCAGGTGCTCGCCTTGCCGTGCTTGGACTCGTAGTAGGCCCAGATCTCGAACCAGTAACTCCTGAACGCGTGCTCACCAAACGGTGCGAAGTGCCCGTGCACACGCTTCATGATCTGCGCACTCGTGCCCACGAAACCAAGCACGGTCTTGCCATGCCGAACGCTCTCGGTATCCAGCGGCAGTCGCCCGTATCGCCCCAGAAGCTGCATGATGTTCGCTGCGGCGTACGGACCAACGCCAGGCAGGTCCAAGAGCGCCTCGTGGATCTCCGCCTCGGGCGTCGCCGGATCCTCGAACCACGCCGGATCAACCTTGCCACTTCGGAAGAGCCGTGCCAGCTCAACCAGCCGCGCATCCCGGTATCCAACGCGGCATCTCGCCCGCAGCGTCGCGGGCCTCGTCCGCGCCAAGCGAGAGACCGACGGGAACGAGTGCAGTTCCAGCGGCGTGCCTCCCTTGCGACGCGCCGGCAGCACAAGCTTCTCACCCACCACCTGGCAGAGCCGCCGATTCATCTCAATCGTCCCCGGCCACTGGATGTTGCAGCTCGTTACCGTCTTGATCACATCCTCAAAGAACGTCGGCGAGCGAAAAAGCCGCCCATATCCGGACCGCTTCCACCGCGGATCCACGCCGTGGAACTCGCCGATTGCCTCTGCACTCTCATCCAGCCGCAGCATCCGCGAGACCTGCCGCTTGAGTTCTGCACGCTCAGCCGTCAACACCGCGCGAGACAGCGTGAGCCGGAGCGCCGATCCCACCCCATCGCGCTGCGCAATCACTACACCGACCGGACCTCCCTTCCCAACATCCAGCACGCGCGAGAGCGTTCGAGTTCCGGGATCCCAGAAGTTCGGCCAGAGCAGAAAATAGCCGTAGGAACAGCAGTCTCGCGCGAGGTCAAAGTCCGCGGGAGTTGGCAGAGTGAGCGTGGGCAACGTGCCTTCAGTGCGTAGAAATCACAACACCTGCCGGGCCTCGGTCACGACGCCATCCGACGCGTCGCCGGAAAGAGATAGGTCGCAAGATTCACGCACAGCCGGTCGGCCATTCGTGCATACGTGGGATAGAGCTGATCGACCTGCACCGCCACTTCGCTCGCAGTCGTCCCCGCGCTGGGCATGAGGTCCTTGCTGCTGGCCATCAGCGAGTCAACCATCGGCCGGTCGCACTCGAAGTGGAAGAGAAATCCGTACGTGCGAATTCCGGCCTTGAACGCCGCGGCCTTTGCATGACGCGAGCCAGCAAGCACCGTCGCGCCCGGCGGCACCACCGAGACCTCCTGACCGCAGGAAAAAAGCTGCGGATGCTGCCACGCGAGCCCCGCGAGCATCGTCTCGGTCTGGCCGGGCACCGTGATCTGCAGCTCATCAAATCCCACGAGCGCCTTCTCACGAGGCGTGACCTTCCCACCCAGCGTGTGCGCAATCAGCTGCGCCCCCAGGCAGATCCCGATGATCGGGATGTTCCGCTTGTGCGCCTGCTTGATCAGCGGCATCTCCGCCTGCATCCAGGCATGGTTGTCGATGTCCGTCACGTTCTGCGGCCCGCCCATGATGATGAACCCCTGCACATCATCAAGGTCGGTGGGCAGCCCGTGCGCGCCTCCAACGCCATGCAGGTCCGGCCGCCGCACATCAAGGCGGAAGCCATGGTCGCGAAGCGTGATGCCCAGCCTGCCTGGGGCGCCGATGTCCGAGTGCTGCAGTACGAGGATCGCCATAGGCCCTCAGGATAGGAAGGGGCCAAGGCCAGGTGCCAGGCAAAGTGCCACGACCATTCCGAGCTTTGGCGGAGTGGTCGTGGTCTGGGTGACCACAATCGAGGCCACGCTCATCTCGTCAAACTGAACCAGCCGCGGCACCATTGTCCATGGACAGGACACTTCTTACCGCATCGCTGGCATCTTGCCCTCGCGCATCGCCCTGCGGAACTCTGCGATCTTCTGCCACGCCGGCTTCGGCGTGCCGCTGGCGTGCAGCAGACCGGCGCCGGGCATCTCGGGGCTCGCGGGCAGGCCGTCCTTACCCGGTGATCCGTCCGACAACTCGTGCCAGCACACACTCTGCACGTACGGCTTCGAGGCCGCGATGGCCAGCGCGTGCGCTGCCCACTCCGCCTGCGACGCGTCGCTCCATGGATTACGCCAGTGCCCCGGCTCGTACGGATCTTCCGGAGCCGCGCCCGCCCGAGGCAGGAATGGCTTGGGCGGGATCGGCACGCTCGGCGCTCCAAGCGCGGTGATCGCAAGTGGTTTCTCGAGCGCCGCAAACTTGTCCAGCATCGCCGAGAAGCTCAGCATGTCCCGCGTCGCGCACCCCGGCTCGGCATGGCCCATCTGCGTGCGCAGCGCAATCGCATCCACGTTCAGCCCGCCCTGCAGGCACGCCTCGGCGTAGAGATACGGCGGGATGCTGCGGCGATTGCTCGCGTGATACTCACCCCATGGCTGCGTGAGCTCGAGCTGAATCTTCGCCGTGGGGTGCAGCTTGCGAACGAGCAGTACGCACATGCGGGTCAGGTCCATGATCTGCTCGAAGCTCACGCGGAAGTTGGTGTTGACATGAAGACCGCTGGCCACCGTCCATCGCGCGATGGTCCGCCGGTACCGCGTCACCACCGCCTGCACATGCTCAAACACGAGGTCGCGCAGCGTCTCGTAGTCGTTCTCCCAGATGTAGAGCCAGTCGGGCGTGGCGCATTGACGGAAGTCCACCAGCGGCCCCGCGTGCACGGGCAGCTTCGCCTTCGTCACCGCCCACTCGATCCAGCGATCCGTCTGCGTGAAGGCGTACTTGCCCTCGACAGGCTCCATATCGATCCATCGCATCGGCACGGTGATGAAGTCAAATCCCGCCGCGAGCGCTCGCTGCTGCGGCTCTGTGAACTGGCCCGGGCTCACCGCGCATCCAACCTGCGCCACGCCCGGCAGCACCACCTGCCCCGAGCCGGGGACGAGAATCGGCGCACCCGCGGGCGGAATCTCCGGCGTCAATCGCGCCAGGTGCGCACCCGCCTCCTTGTACGCCTGTCCACTCACGCGGCTCTTGAGCTGCCGCTCGGCCTGGTACATCGCCAGGCCCTCGCCCGCCGCGACGCTGAGTGAAATGGCCCGACCAGCCTGATGGTCAGCCCCCACCGCGTATCCGCTGCGAACCTCCCCCTCACCATCGCGCTGGCCAACGAGCGCCCGTGTGAAGGACCGGCGCGCTTCCTCAAACTGGAGCATCACGGGGTGGTCGCTGGCGATTTCCGTCATCAGCCCCCAGTCCTCAAGCTTGTTCAGGAAGAGCATGGTCCGGTGCCGGGCGAGCTCGATCGTGAGCAGGTACGGCCGCTCACGCGAGGGGAGCAGGCACGTCTGGATCGTGATGAGCCCCAGTGAGCCAGCGCCGTCGGGCCTCGCCAGCGGCATCTGCACCGCGAGGCCCGCCGTCTGAGCCTGCGAGGGGTCGCAGCGCACTAGCCCCGGACCGAGCGTTACCGTGCCCTGGGTGGGGATCTCATCGGTTCCCACGAGGTAGGCGTGCCGGGGCGGAAAGTGTGCCGCGTCCACGCCTTCGGCATCGAATACAACGAAGCTCAGCATGAAAGGCTCAGCACCCACGAACTCGGAAAGGGCGGCGCGCTCCAACGCGGCTCGATTAACCCCAGAGAGTCCGTGGCCTGCATTGTTGCCCCTTGGCGCGTGGGTGCAAGTCCCGCGACATAAGTCTGCTTGGGACTTTCGACACCCTCGCTCCATGTCGGCTTTGGTGGCCGCCCCGGGCGCGAGGTACGCTTGGGCATGCCTCCAGCCACCCCCTCACCCCTGCCCGCGAATGGTGCCCTCCTCCACTCTGACCTGTCGCTTCCCGGCCTGCGCCGCGGCAAGGTCCGCGACATCTATGACCTGCCGCCCGACGCCAAGGGCTGGCCGCGGCTGCTGATCGTCGCCTCGGACCGCATCTCCGCCTTCGACGTCGTGATGCCCACGCCCATCGCGGGCAAGGGCCGCCTGCTCACGGCACTCTCCACCTTCTGGCTCAGGCTGATCGAGTCCAAGGGTCTCTGCGCCACGCACCTGATCTCGGGAGATGTGGCGCAGGTGCCAGCCGCCGCCTTTGCCACGGCGGGCACCAGCCAGGCCGACCTCGCGGGGCGGATCATGATCGTTCGAAAGACGCGCGTGATCCCGATCGAGTGTGTCGCCCGCGGCTACGTCGAAGGGTCGGGCTGGAAGGAGTATCAGGCGACCGGCGCGATCTGCGGCGTCAAGCTCCCCGCGAGCCTCACGCAGTGCCAGAAACTCCCCGAGCCGATCTTCACGCCCGCGACCAAGGAAGAGCTCGGCAAGCATGACGAGAATGTCACCTTCGAGCGAGCGTGCGCGATCGCGGGCCGCGAGGTGATGGAGACACTCCGATCCACCACCCTCGCGATCTACGCTGCCGCGGCGGCGCACGCGCTGGCTCGCGGCATCATCATCGCCGACACCAAGTTCGAGTTCGGCCTGCCCGTGAACGCGGCAGGTGAGCCGACCGGCGAGCCGCCGATCCTGATCGATGAGGCGCTGACACCCGACAGCTCGCGCTTCTGGCCGCTGGACTCCTACTCGCCCGGCAAGTCGCAGAAGAGCTACGACAAGCAATACCTTCGCGAGTATCTCGAGTCGCTCGTGGCCAAGGGCTCTTGGGGCAAGCAGGCACCCGGCCCGGAACTGCCGCCGGAAGTCGTCGATGCGACGCTGGGCAAGTATCGCGAGGCGATGCAGCTTTTGACGGCGTGAGCAGCCGCGGCGAGTTGACCAGACATGTCAAGACATATCCAGACATGACTGGACATGACTGGACATGACTGAACATGTCAAGAAGTGGCTCGTCACGCGCGAGCCACCGCACTCGCGCTACTCAGTCGCCGCCCTTGGATGACTTCTTCTGGTCCATCAGCCGAATGAGGTCATACTCCGAGTCGGTCGCTTCGACGAAACCGACCCGGCCCATCTTGGCCAGAGTTTCGGTCTGCGAATTGAATGAGATGAGTGCCTTCTGTGCCGCAGTCTTGAACGACTCAGGCAGGTCGCGCCGCACCGCCATCGGCGAGCCGGGGATCAGCTCCGAGCGCCAGATCTCAACCAGCGGGTCCATGCTCACCTGTCCGGCGAGCACCATGGCCTTGAGGTCCATGTCGTTGGTGGCCGCGACGTCAACGTCCTTGTTCACGACGCGATGCACGGAACTTCCGTGGCTTCCTGTGAACACGATCTCGGAGAAGTACGCCTCGGGTGCCGCGCCGAGCTGCTCTTCGAGGGCGACGGATGGAACGAGATAGCCAGATGTCGAAACCGGCGAAACGAACGCGAGCTTCTTCCCCTTCACATCCGCCAGCGTCTTCCAGCCAGAGTCCTTGTGGACCACGAGGATCGCGTGGTACCCGAGCGAGCCCTCCTCGCTGAGCTCCTTCGCGATCGCCTGCGCACCCGCGATGCGCTCCGCAACCACGTAGCTCTGCGGCCCGAAGTAGGCCAGATCCACCTGCTTATTCTGCATCGCGGTGATGACGCCCTGATACTCGCTCGCGGAGAAGGCCTCGACCGGAACGCCCAGCTCGCTCTGAAGGTGTGCAATCAGCGGCGCCATGCGCTCGACGATGTCCGCGCCGCCCTCGCTGGGAACCAGGCCAAACCGGACCGATGTGGGCCAGCCGGTCCGGTCCCTAGCCGTGGCGCTGGTTGATGGATTCGGCACCGGTGCGGCCTGCTTATCGCCGCACGAAGCCAGCGAGATGAGCATGGAAGCGAGAATCACGAAGTGGGCGGCGATGGTCTGGTGCATGGTCGTCCCCCGGGCGGTGAAGGGTGTTCGGTGTGACGAGATTGCGTTGGATCGGTTCGGAACGGTTAGCCGAAACGGCCGCTGACGTAGTCCTCTGTCTCGAGCAATCGCGGCGTCTGAAAGAGTGCCGACGTGGGACCGTACTCCACGAGCCGCCCGAGGTACATGAACGCGGTGTAGTCCGAGACCCGCGCGGCCTGCTGCATGTTGTGCGTCACGATGAGCACGCTGTAGCGGTTGCTGATCTCGTGGATGAGCTCCTCGATGCGCAGCGTCGCGACGGGATCGAGCGCAGAGCAGGGCTCGTCCAGCAGGAGGAGTTCTGGATCGGCAACAACGGCGCGCGCGATGCAGAGCCGCTGCTGCTGGCCGCCGGAGAGTCCCAACGCCGAATCCTTGAGCCGGTCTTTCACCTCGTCCCAGAGCGCGGCCGAACGCAGCGCCCGCTCGCACGCATCGGCAAGGAACGAGCGCCTGCGCTCGCCATCGATCCTCAGCCGGTAGACGACGTTCTCGAAGATGGTCATTGGAAACGGGTTTGGCTTCTGGAAGACCATGCCCACGCGCTTGCGCAGGTCGATGACATCAACGGAAGCGCCGTAGACAGACTCGCCAGCGAGACTCATCTCCCCCTCAACGCGAACACCATCGATGAGATCGTTCAGGCGATTCACGCTCCGGATCAGCGTGGACTTGCCGCAGCCCGAAGGCCCGATGAGTGCCGTCACCTTGCCCCGAGGGACCGAGAGTGAGACGTTGTGCAGCGCCTGCGCCTTGCCGTACCAGAGGCGGAAGCCCGCGACATCCAGCACTGGATCAAGCCCCTGCATCGCCTCATGCACGGCCGAGTCGTGAGCGCGGCCCGAGCGGATCGCATCGATGACGGGGTACTTGCGTGCGAGCGAGGCCGCTTCGGAAGAGGAACTCAGCCCCGAGTTTCCGGTGCCGGTTTGAGGGCGCGAGATGGTGATCGACGGTGTGGGCATGGAGATTCGCTGGGTCTACGCCTGAGTCTATGTGGCCACGCGGACAGATCGCTGGGCAACGAGCCGGATCGAGATCGAAAGGATCAGGAAGAGCACGATGAGCACGAGCATCCCGGCCCAGGCCATGCGCTGCTGCGCTGGGAACGGGCTCTGCGCGGCCTGATAGATCTGGATCGTGAGCGAGGGGAACGGCTCGCTGGGGTTGGTCGTCAGGAATCGCGAGTATCCAGCGGTGAAGAGGAGCGGCGCGGTTTCGCCCGCGATGCGGGCCACCGCGAGAAGCGTGCCCGTCACGATGCTTCCTGTCGCGGACGGGAGCACGACGCGGAAGATGGTCTGGCTCTTGGTCGCGCCGAGCGCGAGCGACCCCTCACGGAAGCTTCGCGGGACCAGACGCAGCATCTCCTCGCTCGTACGCGCCACGATTGGAATCATGATGAAGGCCAACGCACCCGCGCCAGCCCAGCCGCTGAAGCCCCCCAGCGGCACCACGATCAGCTCGTACCCCAGAATTCCAACAACGATCGAGGGCACGCCCGCAAGCACATCGCAGATGAACCGCACCGGGCCGGGCAGGAAGCGATCGTTCGAATACTCGGAAAGATAGATGCCGACGAGAACACCAATCGGAACGCCGACTGCCGAAGCGAGCCCGATCAGCACGATCGTGCCGACGATGCCGTTGAGCATGCCGCCCGGCTCGTTCTGGTCGCCGGTTGGGAGTTGCGTCAGCAGGCCGATGGAGACGGTGTCGATCCCTCTCGTGAATAGGTAGACAAGCACCATCACGAGCAGGACGACGATGAGCAACGAGAAGCCGACGCAGACGCCGAACATCGCCGCGCTGGTAGCACGGGTAATGCGTTCGCGGATGGTGCGTGAGGCGGTTGCCACGAGCGAGAGACCCCTAAGCGGCCGAGGCTATTGCCCGGCCGAACCCTTGACGGCGGACCCGACGACGAGGTACCGAGCGATGATGTTGATCAGCAGCGACATCACGAGCAGGATGAGCGCAACAAAGAGCAGTGCCGAACGCTGCTCGGCCCCGGCCTCGCCAAACTCGGTGGCGAGCAGGCTCGCCATGGTCTGAGCGGGCTCGAAGACCGAAGCGGAAATCTGGTTGGCGTTGCCGATGACCATTGTCACCGCCATCGTTTCGCCCGCGGCCCGCGCCATCCCGAGCATGACGGCCCCGAAGAGTCCCGAGCGTGCATAGCGGAGCATCAGCACCGAGCTCTGCCACCACGTCGCGCCGAGCGCAAGGCTGGCCTCGATCTGCGATCTCGGGACTGATCGCAGCACGTCGCGTGCTATGGACGTGATGATCGGCAGGATCATGATCGCGAGGATCAGGCCGCCGGTCAGCATGTTCCAGCCGTTGATCGCGATCTCGCCACGCACGCCCACGCCATCGATGATGGTCGTTCGGAAGAAGAGCCAGTCGAAGGGCTGCCAGCCCAGCAGGCTGATCTGGCCAAGCGTCCCCTTGGCCGCGGGCCCGATCACATCACGCATGAACGGGACAAGTACGAAGACGCCCCAGACGCCAAAGGCCAGGCTCGGGATCGCGGCGAGGAACTCGATCAGGAATCCAACCGCCGTCGCGAGCCGCCATCGCGGCGCGATGCGCACCAGGAAGAGCGCGGCACCCAGGCTCAGCGGCACCGCCACCGCAAGCGCGATGAGCGCACTCGCGAACGTGCCATAGATTGTCGGCGCCGCTCCGTAGACGGGAGGGCTGACTCGCGTCAGCATCTCGCCGTCCTCGTCGAACGTGAGCTTGCCGGCCGCGTCACGGATGGGCGCATCGAGGGAGTTCACACGCCACTCGGTCTGCGTGAGGAAACCGACGCCGTACGTCTGCATCGCCGGTAGTGCCGCGCGGATGAGCACGAAGAGCAGGAGCCCCAGCAGCACGACAACACACGCCGCCGCGCCGCGCGCGGACCACGCCAGAAGTGCGTCACCCCACGCGCGCCGAGCGGGGCGTTTGATCCGCGGCGAGCTGGTTCCCGAGGGCAGTGCGGTCATCGCGTGCGGGGCGTGTCGTGGTGCATCGGAACGTGCGTGTGGTTTCGGAGTTGGTCGGCGTGTCAGGGCATGTCGCGGCGATTATCGAGCCCGCCCGATCGTGCCAAAGCCCGCTCCTTCGTGGCATTATGGCGTGGACTTGGGAGCAGGAGCAGAAGTCTTCGATGCGGTGATGGGGTTGCCAGCGAAGGTGAGCGAGTCGATCGACGCGATCACGCGCTCTCGCACCTCGCTTGAGAGCGGCGCGTAGTGCATCTGCGCTGCGAGTGCCTGACCGTCGGTCACGGACCAGCGGAGAAACGAGGCCAGAGCCCGTGCCTCCTCGATCGTCTTGAGGTTCTGCGAGAGGTCGCGATAGACGATGATGTACGTGAAGGAGGCGATGGGGTAGGTTGCGTCGCCGGGCTGGTTCCAGAGATCGCTGATGAGGCGACCACCCTTGAAGCCATCAACACCCTTGGCGCCAGCCGCGGTGACGGCATCGGGCGAGGCCAAGACGAACTTGCCAGCCTGGTTCTTAACGGCACCAAAGGCGATCTTGTTCTCGAGCGCGAAGTTGTACTCGACGTAGCCCAACGAACCGGGCGACTGCTGCACCGCCGCGGCGACGCCCGGGTTGCCCTTACCACCAACACCCAGCGGCCAACGAACCTGCTTGCCGGCACCGATGGTGCCCTTAAACGAGTCGCTCTGGCCAATGAGGTAGGAGGTGAAGACCGCGGTGGTACCGCTGCCATCGGAGCGGTACACGGGGCTGATGGCAAGGTCGGGTAGCGTCACTCCGGCGTTCAGCTCGACAAGTCGCGGATCGTTCCACCTTGAGATGCGCCCGAGGTAGATGTCGGCCAGAACCTCGCCGGTGAAGTTAATCGGCTTCTCAACGCCGGGGAGGTTGTACGCGGGTACGACCGCGCCAGCGACCGTGGGGAACTCGAGGATCGCGGGCTCGCCGCCAACAGCCTCCAGCTCCTTCTTGTTCAGCGGCGCATCGGAACCGGCGAAAGCGACGGTCTTGTCGGTGATGGCCCGGATGCCAGCGCCCGAACCGCCCCCTTGGTAGCTGATCTGCGTCGTGGGGCTGGCCTTCTGGAACTCAACCACCCACTTCTCGTACAGAGGCTGGGGGAACGTCGCGCCGGCACCCTGCAGACGCACATCGTCGGCCGCCATCACGGGCACGGGTGCAACCACGGCCGCAGCGGCCATGATCAAGCACGCCGTCAGGCATGCACAGACGCGGCCGAGCGAGCGACGGGCCGTGAACGTACCAGCGGGAGCGAACTGGGCAGACGTTGCGTTGATCGCGAGCATTCGAGTCTCCAGGTGCGGTGCGCCGTCGGAATCGGCGTGCGGCAATGACGAACGATGGGGTGGTTGGCCCGGGATACGAGCGTGCGTTGCAACCGCACGACCACCGAGACCGGGACTATCCCAACGCTTTCATCTAACTGTCAGACGAGCGCGGGCAAAAGTCCGCCGGGCAATGTTAAGACTTCGTGAAGACCGCTACTCGGCCTGTCGACCGATACGGATCGCCGTCGGTCTTCCTGGCAACACCTTGCCATCACCGTACTTAAAGACGGCTTCCAGGTTTACAACCTCGCTGGGAAGCTGGTCGCTGGCGCGGTCCAGTACCGACAATGTGAAGAAGTATCCAGGTCCCGGTGGGGCCTTGCGGACGAGGGCCTTTGCAGCCTCTTCCGTGATGGTCCATTCGACGAGGCGCTTGTTGTCCCTCGAGACCAGCGCGAACTCGAACGAGCCGGGAAGGTAGATCGACGCCTGGGGGAACTGGTCGCTGAAGACGTAGACCGTGGCGCGAATCGTATCGAAATAGGCGTTGTTGTTGGTGTCTTCGGGGTGAGTCACCGAGACGAAGAGGCTGGTGGGTGTGAGGCCGCTGCTGGGCTGGCGCGGCGGCTCACGCGTCGGGCCTTTGTCGGCTTTGACGCAGCCGTTGAGGGCCGCGAAGGAGAGAATGACCAAGGTGAGCGTGCACGACACGCGGTAGTTTGTCGTCACGGGGTGGTGCTCGGTTGTGTGGGGAGCGCGGTTGGTGCGGGAGTGAGCGGTGCGGGGGCGGGTGGCGCGAGGAGCGGTGCGACCGTCGGAGCGAGCGTGGAACCTGGCGGTGCCACCTGTCTTGCGGGCGGGAAGATGCCCTTGACGGGAATCTCCAGTACCGCGGGCGTCTGCGAAGCCTCATTGGCGCGCTTGCGGCGGACCTCCGATTTGATGCGTTCGAGATAGTCCTGGATCTTCGTGGGGTTCTCGAGCCGGTCGATGGACTGCTCCGTCACGTCCTTGATGAGCTTATCCTGGTCCTCGGACTGGCCGGGGATGACGCGGGGAGTCAGGATCACCATCAGCTCGGTCTTGCGAGTCTCGTCCTCGGTTGAGTTGAAGGGGATGCCGAGGATCGGGATATCGCCGAGGATGGGCACCTTGGTTCGGCGCGTCTCTTCCGACGTCTGGATCAGGCCACCGATCACGACGGACTGACCGTCCTTCACCGTGACGACGGTGTCGATGGTTCGGCGCGTGATGATGGGAGATGTCTGGTCGGCGTTGATCTGCGTCGTGCGGCTCGTCAGGGCTGAGATCTCGGGCTTGATCTCCATGCGCACGAAGCCGTCGGCGGAGATGGAGGGAGTGACGTTCAGAATGATGCCCGCGTCGAGGCGGGTCACGCCGGAGATCAACCCGTTGTTGCTGCGCTCCGTCTGGCTAGCGACGCCGATCTCGTCGACGACCTTGATCTCCGCCGGCTGGTTGTTGTTCACCATCACCTGCGGGTTGCTCAGCACTTCAAGCTTGCCCTGGCTCTCCAACGCTCTGATGAGAACGCCAAAGTCCGCACTCGTGACGGCGAGATTCGGCACGCCGATGGCGGTGGTGACGCCCGAACCCCCTGCGGCGGAGGAGATCTGGTATCCCTCGCCACCGAAGGGGCCAACCTGGAAGTCCATGCCCCACTCATCGCGCCCGTCGATCGTGACTTCGGCGAGTAGAACCTGGATCATGACCTGCGGCGGGCTCGCGTCGAGCTCCTTAACGATCTCAAGCACGCTGGTCATGTAGCGCGGCGAGGTCGAGATGACGATCTTGTTGCTGCTGGTGTCGCCCACGACGGTGACCTCTTCCTCGAGCATCCGCATCAGCGAGCCCGCACGCTCGGAGCCGAGCGTAGAGCGTTCGCGATTGGTCTCGTCCTGGAAGTAGCTGCGGAGCGTGGCCTCGATGTCCTTTGCCTTGGCGTTGCGCAGGTGATAGACGCGCCGCTCGCGATCGTTGGCCTCGATGGAATCAAGCTCCATGACCACCTGCCGGACGAGGTCGATGTAGTCCGGCGTGCCGGACACGATCAGCGTGTTGGTTCGCAGGTCGACCGCGATCGAGAGCTGCTGACGCTCATCGGGGACGGCCGTGACCGCGCCGCCGTTGAGGCCCGCCGGCTGGGGGGTGCCGTCGGGGTTTGGCTCCTGCCCGACTGGCACGAGCACGAGCGCGTCGCCGCGCTGCTCGAGGTTGAAGATGTCGCGGAGAAGGGCTCTCATGCGGGCGGCGTCGGCATTCACGAGGCGGAACTTCTCGATCTTGCGCTGGCCCGCCGCGGACTTCTCGATGTCCTCGATCATCTCGATCACGAGGTTCATGACGGGCTCTGGCGCCGTGATCCAGACGGCATTGGTCCGAGAGTCGGCCGTGAGGGTGACCTGGTCCTTGATCGCGCCGTCGAGGTCGGCCTCGGTGGGCTTGTCTCCTGCCGCGGCGATCTCGCCCCGGAGCCGCTCTCGGAGGAACTGGAGCTTGGTGGCTTGGCGGGCGCCGACCCCGCCGCCGCCACTGACTGGCCGGCCCGCGAGCACGCTCTGCAGGAGTCGAACAACCTCGCCCGCGCTGGCGCTCTTGAGCTCGATCCAGCGGATCTGCTGCTTCTGGGCGATCTCGGCGGTGTCGAGCCGCTTGGCGAGTGCGCGGAGCTCGATCAGATCCTGCTCATTGCCGCTGACGACCACGGCGTTGAGCCGCTCGTTGGGCGTGACGCGGACGGCACCGGGCCCGCGGCGCTGGTTCTCCTTCTCAACGTAGAGCTCGTTGAGGGCGGGGATGATCTCGGCGGCGCGGGCGCGGCCGAGCTGGATGACGTCCATGCGCTCAAGCCCCGCGATCTTCTCGACATCGCTGGTGAGAGCCGCGAGGAGTTCCTTGACGACGGTGAGGTTCTCGGCGCTGGCCGCAACGATGAGCAGGTTGCTCGTGGGCTCGGCCTCGATGCTGAATGCGTCGAGCGGGTTGGAGACGCTGCCCGAAACCGCCGCGGCCTGCAGACGCTCACGCATCAGACGCTCGATCCGCGGCGCGAGCTGGCGCGCGTCCGCGTTGGTGACGGGGATCACGTGCAGCCCGACGGAGAAGTTGGACTTCTCACCATCCAGCGCGTTGAGCAGACCATCGAGGATCGCGAAGCTCTTGGGACTTGTTGAGACGATGAGCGAGTTGGTGCGGGCATCGGGGGAGACGATCAGCGCATCTTCGGGACGCTGCTGCTCCGCCGCGGCACGCTGGCGGAAGATGTCTCGAACCACGTTCGCGACACGATCCGCCGCGGCGAACTTGAGCGGGAACACACGCACCGTGTTGCGGGCCGAGGCCTGCTCGACATCGAGCTGCTCGACCAATGCGAACACGACGGCGTTGTTGGCAGGACTACCAACGACGATGAGCGCGTTGAGCTGCTCCTCGGGCACGATCACCAGGCCCGTCAGCGGGGCGAAGAGATCGGACTGGAGCATCCCCTCCTGGAGCGCGGGCGCCGGAGCACCGGCCTCGGCCTGAGCCGGCGGGATGGCGGGTACGCCTTGCGCCGCCATGCGCAGGCGACCGAACTGGCGTTGGAGGCCCAGCGTGTCCGGGGTGCTGGCGGTCGGAGCAACCAGGACCGCGCGCAGACGCGTGGCAAGGTCGGTTGCATCCGCGAATTTGAGCGGGATGATGAGCGGCTCGACCCACTTGCTCGCGCTGTCGCTATCAAGGTCCTTGATTAGAACCTCGACGAGCGCGACGGCCTCTTCACGGCCCGCGACGATCAGCGTGTTGGTGCGATCATCAACGGCGGTAGAGATCTCGCCCGCGAGTGCGCGGCCTGTCGCTGTGGTCGGAAGGCCTTGGCGATTCGTGCCCGGAAGGCGGCGGAGGCGGTCACCCTGCGTGAAGAGCTGGTCGATCACCTGCTTGGCTCGCGTGGCGGAAGCATTGTCGAGTGGGAAGATGCGTACCAGCAGAGCCTCGCCGGCCGGGAGCGTGTCCATCACGGAGATCACGGCGCGGAGCGCATCGATGTTGGCCTGCGTCGAGGCGATGATGAGCGAGTTGCTCTCGACGCTTGAGAGGACGCGGATCGGCTTGGTGAGATCGACCGCGCCCTCGGGCTGGTTGAGCGCGCCGGTCACGAGATTCAGACGCCGCACCTGCTCAGCGAGCGCACGCCCCGGGGCCGCATCGCCACCGACCTGGCCCGAGTCGGCCGTCGGGCTCAGCATGTTCGTCAAGGTCTGCGCGAGGGTCGACGCGGTCGCGAGCTTGAGCGGGATCACCGCGAGCTGCTGGCTCTCCGCCACGGGCTGCGCATCGAGCATCCTCACGAGCGCCTCGATCGCTCTTGCATCCGCCGAGGCACCCATCACCGCGATGGCGCGACGGCTCGACATCACCACGAGTGCCACCGGTTCGCCCACGACACCAGGACGATCCGGTGCCTGCGCCCGAGTGACGCCCAGGGCCTCGAGCATCTCGACGATCCGCTCGGGAGCGTTGTTCGTGACGTCAACGACCGCGACCGACTGCCCCAGCGGCACCGCGCCCGCCGCGTCCCCTGCGCCGGCTCCCAGCACGGGCTGATCAAGCTCGGCGACGACCTTGCGGATCTCTTCGAGCAGTCGCGGGCTGCAGGCGATCACGAGCGCATTGCCCGAACGATCAACCTCGACCGCGAGCGTCTCACCCTGGGCCTGGGCCATCGGGGTGAAGGTGGTGAGGATCGTCTGGCGAAGGCGGCCCGCGGCGACGTTCTTCAGCCGCAGCACGTGCGGGCTGACACGGCCGGACTCGCCCTGCTGCTGGAGCGCATCGGCGAGTGCCTTGATCTGCGCAAACTTCTCTTCGTCGGCGCGCACGATGATCGCGCTCGACGCATCGTCGCCGATGATGAGCACGCTGCGAGGGCCCGCCGCCATCGGCTGCTGGCGAGAGAGGAACATCTCGCGGATGGTCGATGCGATTGCGCTCGGCCTGCCGGCCTTGACCGCAATGATCCGGGCGGCGGGCATCTCCGCGAATCCGGCAACATCAAGCTGCTTGACGATCTCCTTGATCCGCACAAGCTCCTTCTGGCCCGCGAAGACAATGAGTGAATTAGTGAGTCGCTCGGCGGAGACGGTCGGCACGCCTTCGGCATCGATGAGCACCGTTGCTGGCGGCTGCTCACGCCCGTTCTGGCCTTGGCCCCCGCGCTCGCGCTGCGTGCGGATCTGCGCCTGCCTCAGCTGCTCCTCGAGGGGTGCGCGAAGCCCCTCATTGAGCGCCCGCGCGACACTCTCGGCGTCGGCGTGCTCAAGGGCGATCACCGCGAGCTGGCGGGTGGTGTCATACTCCTGCGTGTCGAGCTTGGCGAGCAGCGCGCGGATCCCCTCCCACTGGCTCTTGTCGGCGCGGATCACAAGCGAGTTGGAGAGCGCATCGTGCAGGATCGTGACGTTGCGTGCCGCGGCGTTGGTCGCTTCGGTCGCGCTGCGCCCGTAGAAGACGCGCAGGGCCGTTGCGGTCTGCTGCGCGTTCGCGAACTGGAGCTTGACGAACTCCGTCGCGCGCTCGTCGCCCGCGGGCTGGTCCAACTCCGCAATGATCCGCTCGACCTCCGCCATCTGGTCCGCCGCGGCGTAGACCGTCAGCGTGTTGTCGGTGGACGAGTAGTCCACGCTCGGGCGCGGCTCGTTGGGCCCCAGCGGGCGGGCGTCCAGCACGTCACCGAGCGTGAAGGCCACATCGCGCGACTCCGCCGAGAGGAGCTTGAAGCGGCGGAAGGCAAGGCCGCTGCGCACCGGCTCCTTGTCGATCTCCTTGATCTTCTCCATCACCAGCGCGATGGCCTCCTTGCCGCCGGTCAGCAGCAGCGAGTTGCTGCGCACCACCGGCGTGACGGTGACCTTGATGTTGGGCGGGAGTGCACCCTTAAGGGCAGTCGCGACGTCCTGTGCCCGCGCGCTGGTGAGCGCGACGGTCTCCATGTTCGCACCCTCGGCCGTCGGCGGCGCATCGAGCTGCGTCAGGAGCGCGCGAACCTCCGCGAACGTGTCGTTGGGTGCCGAGACGATCAGCGAGTTGGTGCTGGGCTGGGGAGTCACGATGACCTGCTGGTCGTCTCGCCCGTCCTTCGCGAACATCGCTCGTACCGCGCCAGCGGTGTCCGCGGCGTTGGAGTTCTGCAGCGCGATGACCTCGATGCGTCGATCCTTGCCGCCATCGGGCTGGTCGATCTGGGCGACCAGATCTTTCAAAGCCTTGAGGCTGTCGGCATCGCCCGAGGCAATCACGACATTTCCATCGCGCGAGCCAACAACCGTCACGCCGGGGCCGTCGAGCCCCTGCGCTCGCGCGCGGTCGGCGAAGAATTGCCGCAGGTTCTGGGCCGCACGATCCGCCGGCGCGTGGCTGAGCGTGATGAACTCGACGCGCTGGCCGCCGGGCCCGTCCGGCCCTCCCGCGCCATCGAGCTCTGCGATATAGCCCGCCGCCTGCTCCACGCGCTCGGTCGCGCCGACCAGGATCAACGCACGCTGGACACGATCGATCTCAACGGTGATGGCCTCCGGGTCCGGCCCGCGCCAGCTTGGCCACCGCGGCGTCGTGAAGGCCCGCGTGAGCGCTGTCCGCAGCGCGTTCAGGTCCGCGTTCTTCACGCGCACGGCCTTGATGGCGGTCTTGGCACGCGCCTCGGGAGGCTGATCGAGCGCACCGATGACACGCTCGACCGTCTGGATCGCCTCGCCGCGACCGATCGCGACGATGCTGTTGGCGCGCTCGTTTCCCTCGACATAGATGCCGGAGTCTTCGCCGCCCTCACGGAACATGTTGGTCCAGCGCAGCTCGTCAATAACGTCCTTGATTGTCGCGACGACATCGCTGACTCGAGCGTTCGTGAGGCGGATCACCTTGAACTGGAAGTCCTGGCTCGGCGCGGGCGTGTCGAACGTTGCGACCAGGCCCTTGACCTGCTCGAAATCATCATCGGAAGCCGAGACGATCACCGTGCTCGTTCGCTTGTCCCCCACCACCGCGACGCGATTGACGACGCGCCGCCCGGGGCGGCTCGAAACGTTCGCTCGCTCCTGAAAGAAGCGCTGCAGCGCGGTCGCGACCTGATTCGCATCGGCTCGCTCAAGCTTGATCGACCGCACGGGCAGGCCACTGGTTTCGGCCTGATCCACCTGCGCCACGATCGATCGAATCTCTTCAAGCTCCTCTTTGGGAGCGCGCACGACCAGCAGCGACGATCCTTCTTCGGCCGCGACGCGGATGCGCTCGCGCCGCCCGGGATCGCGCCCGATCAGAACCTCCTGGATGACCTTCTCAACGGTGGCAGGGCTGGCCTGCTGGAGCGTGATGATGGCCAGCTCCATGCCGGGCTCTTCCATCTTCGTATCGGCCGCCGCCAGCAGACGCTCGATCTCCTTGTGCTGCGGATCGCTCGCGGTTACGAGCAGTGAGTTGGTGCGTTCGTCGGGCACGAAGCGCGCCTGGGGCTGCTGGTCCGCTGCGGGGCCCTGTCGCTGGGCGTCAAAGAGCCGCTGGAGCGTGCCGGAAAGATCCTGCGAGCGTGCGTTTGTGAGCGCGTATCGCCTGATGGCGAGGCGATCCTTGACCGGGCTCTGATCCAGCGTCTCGATGAGCCGATCGATGAGCGGGAGCGCTTCCTTCGGCGCTGCGACAACAATCGACGTGCCGCCGGGATCCGATGTCATGCGCACCATTGCGGGGTCGATCGTCGCGGTCGCACCCGCGACACCATCCCCACCATCAACCGAGAGTCGCATCGTGCGCAGCCGCCGCGCCTGCGAGCCGCGGGGCTCGGGCGAGAGGAGATCGCGGATCGCTTCGATGGCCCTCGAGGCCGTGACACTCGTGAGCGGATAGACCTTGACGGTCACATCGGTAGAAGCCTGCGTCTGCGAGAAGCTGTTGATGAGCTTGGCAACAGTGTCAAAGTCCTCTTCGCCGCTGAGCACGATGAGCGAGGAGCCCGCGGGATCCTGCAGCACCGAGACAGGGCCGGAGAAGCCGCCCGGATTTGCCGGACCCATGCGCCCGATCTGCGACACGGTCTGACGGACCAGGCCCATCAGCAGATCGGCATCAAGGCCAGCGGGCAGCGTGACAACGCGCACGCCGACAGGCTCGGCGGGCATCTGCCGCTCAAGCTCCGCCGCGAGCGCCGCAACACGATCGCCCGCGCGCGGACTGCCCACGATGACGAGCGAGTTGGTCGCGCGATCAACAGCGATCGTGACGTCCGGCTCGGCCTCGGGCTCGGCCATGATCGCCGCGGCTGCTGGGCCTGCGGCTGGCTCGTCCGACTCGCCCAGTGCGCCCATCGCACCCGTCACGATCAGGTACGGAACGCCCGAGACTCCGCTGGCGAATCCGACTGGACTTCGAGACCCCCTGGTGATCGCGATCGCACCTGCCCGGTCACCATCACGCGGCCCCGCATCGCTGCGTGAACCGGGCTCCTTCGGCGCGGGCTTGCCATCCTTCGTGCGCTTCATCAACTCCTCGGTCGAGATGATCTCGACCTTGGTGCCGCCCTGCTGCTCCATCAGGCGTTGCAGCGTGCGCGCCATCATCTCCGCGTCGACGCGGGATCGATCCAGCGGCACCATGCGCAGCTGGCGCGTGGCACCGATCGCCGCGGCGTCGAGCTTGCCCGTCAGCTCCTCTACCGTCTTCATCTGCCCCGCGTCCGCACGGACGATCAGCGAGTTGCTCGCAAGATCAACACGGATCGTTGGCGGCATCGTTCCGGTAGCGTCTTCCTTGAAGACCTCGGCCAGGTTCGTCGCGAGCTGCTGCGCATCGGCATTCTTCAGGGTGATCACGCGAAGAAGGCGTGAGCCGTCGGCCTCGCCCGCCGCGCCATCTCGCTGCACATCCAGAGTCGCGGCGACCTGCTCCGCCATGTCGAGCACGCCCATCGGCCCGCTCACGATCAGTGCATTCAGCCGCGGCTCCGCGGCGACGCGGATCAGCGGCTTCTCCTCGGCACCGCGCGCAATGGCCTGCATCCGCGCCCACTCCGGCAACCGGTCCAGCGCACTCTCGCGCGTCAGCACCTGCTGGAGCACCGGCGCGAGCATCTCGGCGCGGGCATGCTTGAGCGGGATGGTCCGGACTCCAAGTCCATCACGGTCCAGCGACGCGTCCATCTCCTCAACGAGCGAGCTCGCCTTCTCGATCTGATCGCGCGTGCCGACGAAAACAATGGTGTTGCTCCCAGGCTCTGCCGTCACCTGCGCCTCGGGCTCGCCGGGCTTGCTCTGGGCCTTCACAGCAGCCTGAACCGCCTGCGCGACTGTCGCGGCGTCACCCTTCTTCAGCCGGAAGACGCGCACCTCAACGCCGGTCGCGACCGACTGTTGATCGAGCGCACGCACCAGACCATCGGCCGTAGAGATTGCGTCGCGCGGGGCGGTGATGATGAGCGCGTTGCTGCCCAGATCGGCAACAACCTCAACAAGCGTCACGCCCTCCGGCGGCAGCTTCCCCTCGGTCTGCATCTGCTCGCGCACACGCGTCGTGAGGAGCTTCTGCAGCAGCGGCTGCAAACGCTCGGCGCGGGCGCTCGTGAGCGCGTACAGCTTCATCTCCGTCGGTGGCAGGTCGGGTGCGCCGTCGAGCTTCTTCAGAACATCCTCGACGGCCGCGAGAGATTCAGGAGGCGCGCTGACGATCAGCGTGCGCGTCGAAGCGTCAACAGAGATGCCAACGGGCGCGGTCGGCGGCGCATTGAGCGAGCCCGTCGACGCAAGCTCACGCAACGTCTGCGCGACACTCGTCAGGTTGGCACGCTCGACGCGGTACGTCCGCAGCACCACACTGCCCGCAAGCTTCTGCTGGTCCAGGTTCTTCACAAGCTGCTCAAACCCGGGCAGTCGCTTCGCCGGCGCATCAACAATGATCGAGTTGGTCGCGCGATCCGCCCTCACCACCACCTCGCGCGAGGGCTTCAGGTCCGGCCGCGGCTGGCGCGTCCGCGGATCAACCGGGATCGGCGGATCGGGGAACATCTGGTCCAGCGTCTGCGCAAGCTCCTCCGCACGCGCGATCTTCAGCGGGAAAATACGGATCTCGCGCCCCTCCGCGTCGGCTCGCTCGGTCTCATTGAGATTCGAGACGATCGACTCGATCTCCGGCAGAAGCTCCTCATGGGCCGACACGATCAGCGTGTTGGTCGCCGGGTCGGCCTGGATCGAGACGGGCTTCTTCCCGCGCTCTTCCGCCGGACGCGCGTCGTAGGAAGTCTGCAGCACCGTCGCGAGGTTGCTCGCCTCGGTGCTGCGCAGCCGAAGGATCCGCAGCGGCGGCCGCTCGGCCTGCTGCTTTGAATCAAGGCTCCTTGCCAGCGCCTCAATCACGGGGAACTGCCCCGGCTGGGCCGCGATCATGAGCTGGTTGGTCGCTTCGATCACCTCAAACACTGGCTCGGGCCCGCCGCGAACGCGCATCGACTCGCTGCTCTTGACA
>Ga0105049_10001956_pt1 | contig 24403 bp, 27 predicted proteins | sample MAT06_FD_78087 | JGI IMG/M metagenome (GOLD analysis project Ga0105049, IMG submission 78087) | Freshwater microbial communities from Lake Fryxell liftoff mats and glacier meltwater in Antarctica - MAT-06 | ecosystem: Environmental > Aquatic > Freshwater > Ice > Liftoff microbial mat | place...
CCGCTGCCGCCCAACCTCGTGCAGTTCGGCTTCGACGCCCAGAAGTTGATCCCCGGCGCGCCGCCGCCGATCAGCCAGTGCGCGAACCCGACCATCACCGGGGAGTTCAACCTCACGAACGTCCCGCTCCCCGCGGCCGGCGAGAAGGCGGGCGCCACGAACGCCGCCGCCGGCTCCACCGGCGGATCGGGTGGATCGGGCTCCGCCGGCACCACGGCTGCGGCATCCCGCTCACCCCGATAGGCGTCGCCGGGCCGCTCGGCATCGACGCGATCGAGGCCGCGTGGGGCGTGGAGCGGATCGTGAACGCCACAGGGTCAGTCGAGGTCTCGGCGGTCCTCAAGCGAGCGACCATCGCATCGGGCCGCTGACGTACCGCTACGGCACACCCGGCTGGCGCGACCACATGGAGTCAGCGGCCAACGATGCGGTGCGCGTTGCCGGCCGAGACGGCGCCGAGGTCGGCTTCATCCTGAGCGGATCGCTGCTCTCAGGGATCGGTCCACTCAACGACCTGTTGACCGACGTCGCGGCCCGCGACCACCGTCCGGTCCTCGATCTCAGACCCATCGTCGACGACCGCGGCACGGAGTACCGCTGGGACGGGGTCCACTACTCCGACGTCGGGTCGCGAGCCGTCGGCGCGCAGATCGCCGCGTGGATCGCAGGTCTCGGCACACCTCTTCGGTAGCTGCGGGCCCGGGCGCGATGATTCCGCCGCGGCTCATGCTCTCATCTCCCCGCAATGTGACCACGCGTGTACGGGATGAGAGCGCCTGCGCGGTCAGCTCGGCTCCGGCGGCGGGTCGGTCAGCGCCCAGCCCCACTCGTCGCTCCTCCGGAAGGCGCGCAGTCCGTACCAGATCGACCACGACATCAGTCCTGCGGTCAGCGGCACGCCCGTCACCAGGTTGACGACCAGGAAGATCTCGACTCCTCCTCCGAGGAGCGCGACGAGGCGGATCCCGCTGCGCAACAGCTGGTACACGCCCCAGAGAATCGAGATCCGACCGAAGACGTGAACGAACGTCTTCGACTCGCGAACTTCGGGAGGGAAGGGGTAGATCTCGCTGGCGAAGACCCCGGCAAGCGGTCTCCCGATCGCAGCAGAGAACAGGAACGCGAATCCGAACGCTGCGGCGAGCAGGACCGGCTGGGCGAGATACACGGTCGCGCTCTGGGAGACCAGGCCGATCACCGCCTGCACGATCACGAACCCGAGCGAGAGCCGCGCCACGAGACCAGCTCGATCTCGCCGACGTTCGTACTGCCATGCGACGAGCGAGACCGCGGTTGCGGCTGCGATTCCCACCACGAGGCCGGCGAGGCTCCAGCCGATGTAGAACGCGAGGACGGGACCGAAGGCATCGCGCGCGAATCGGGGGCCCCCGCCCAAGAGGATTGCCTTGAACGTGACGTGTTCCACGCCGGCCATCGCGACCTCGACCCCCGACGCCGCGTCATCAGGAGGCACAGCCTCGCCGCCCTCGCCTTGCGCCATCAGCCGGTCTGGGTGTGTCGGAGCCGGTCGCAGATGATGCGCGCGATCTCGGTCAGGAACTGCATCGCGAGCCGCGGCTCACGGCCCGCGAGTACGTCGAGCTCCTCCGGGGAGATCCGAACGAGACGACTCGCCGAGATCGCCTTCACGCTCGCCGATCGGGGCCGACCGTCGACGAACGCTATCTCGCCGAAGACCTCGCCCGGCCCGAGACGGCCGATCAGTCTGCTCGCGCCGGGAGCGCTGCTCCACACCTCCAGCTCCCCGCTCGCGACCACGAACAGGTCACGATCGCTCGCGTCGGCACTGACCGCCTCCACGCCGGCCTCCACGAGCTGGAGACGCCCGAGTCCACGAAGCCCGACGAGATCCTCGGCCGTCCAACTCGCGAACGCGACGAACCGACCGCCGTCTCGTCCGGACGTGCGGGCAACATCGGCCGCCCCGACGAGATCGAGCAGGTCCATCTCAGGCCTCGCCGGCGAGTTGCTCGGCGACACCGGCCGCGACACGACCCGGTGCCGGCGTCCGCTTCATCCCACCGCGCGTGAGGTGCGCGGTGTAGAAGCTGATGGATCCGGCCGCCGCCATCGCCGCGCCGGTCGAGAGCTCGAGGCACAACGACGCCGCGGCCACGACCTGCGCGAACCGGTTCGCGCTGCCTTCGCCGCCGCGGCAACCCATCAGCTCCAGGAACCGGGCCTGGTGGGGCAGCCCCGTACCACCGCCGACGGTACCGACCTCGAGGTTCGGGAGCCTGAGCGTGCACTGCACCCCGGTCGGACACTCGGCCGCGGTCATGATCGCCATCGACGACGTGCCGGCACAGGCGAGGTCCTGGCCGGTCGCGCCGTAGATCGCCGCGATCACGTTCACCGGGTTGACCGCCATGCCGAGCATGCCGGAGAGCATGCCCCCTTCGCCGCCGACCTCGCGCAGCTTCAGCACGTCGTCGACTGTGCACTTCAACACCCGTTCCGCGACCTCGTCGGTGATGACCACCGACGCGATCACGGAACGACCGTGACCGCCCGAGGTGTGGTACAGGTGCGAGCTCTTCTTGTCGCCCCCGGTGTTCGCCTCCAGGAAGAAGTGTGCGGGGGTGATCCCGGTGGCCGAGTGGAAGCGGTTGAGAATGAACTCGGAGTGGAGCATGTACGTGTTGCGGGTGGTCATGTTCTGGCCACAGGCCTCCCCCGTCGAGTACTCGAACACCACATGGCAGGCGTTGGAGAGCACGAACGTCCGGACCGCCTGCAGACGCGCGTGCTCGCTGAGGAGGGGTATCCCGCCGAGCTCCTGACCTCGGAACGGGTTGGCGGGATCGCCGAGCCAGTCCTGCATCGCGCCGGCGTTGGCCGTCGCCCACTTCGAGAACCGATAGGCCTCGTCGGTGCTCTCGAAGACGTAGGCACTCCCGCGCGTCATCGCCGCGTGCAGCAGGTAGGTGGTGACGCCACCGGATTCGTTGGCCGCTTTGATCCCCCGACCCAACGAGGCATTCAGGCCGCCCTCGTGGGTCGCCATCGGGACGAAGAACGAGCGGCTCTGTCGGGCCGGATCCTCGGCGAGCTCGCCCGACGGCCCCTCCCGTGCGTCCTGGTAGTGCACGACGAGCGGCCCCACGACACCGACCGGGATCGAGACGTGCCCGACAAGGGATTCGCACGATCGCTCGTAGACCGAGGCATCGATCGGGCCGAAATCGAAGGCCGGGTCGTCGGCGGCCAGCTCGTGGCCGTCGGCTGCGAGCGCGCGTCGCAGCATCGCTTGTCGTTCGGCCACCGCGGTGGGCGTGATGGAACGTCCCAGCTCGCTCATGCTGCTCATCCCCCCGTCCAGCAACCATCCGGCCCGACGCCGAGAGGCTACCCGCGCCGACCTCGGACCGGCCCGGGACCTCGACTCCCGAAGCTGACGCCCCCGTCAGCCATACACTCCCGTGGTCATGCCCGCCGACCGCCGTTTCTTCACCCCCACCGAGCACGAGGTCGTGGCCGCGGCCGCGGAACGCCTGATCCCCGCCCTCCGATCCGACTCGGGCGGTGTCCATCCGGGCGCCCGCGTCGGTGGCGCGGCCGACTACATCGACCGGCTGCTGGGCGCGTTCGCGGTCGACCCGCCGCCGATCTTCGCCGGGGGTCCGTTCTCGGGCCGCGCCGGCGGGCGCGCGTCGTTCGTCGACTTCACGCCGCTGAGCCCGCTCGAGGAGCTCGCGTGGCGGACCCGGATCGAGGGTTCGCAGGGGATCGCGGCCCGCGAGTTCAACGGTCCGGTCGTCGGCTGGCAGGAGACGTACCGCGCCGCGGTCGGCGCGCTCGGAGATGACTTCACCGTCGTCGACGGCGAGGAGCAGGAGCGCCGGCTCGACGGCCTCCCCTCGTTCCGCGACCTGCTCTACACCCACGCGTGCGAAGGGCTCTACGGCGCACCGGAGTACGGCGGCAACCCCGACGGATCGGTGTGGCGGGCGATCGAGTTCCCCGGCGACGTGCAACCCCGCGGCTACACCGACGACGAGGTCACGAATGCCTGAGTGCGACGTGGTGATCGTCGGCACCGGACCGGCCGGCGCGACGGCTGCCGAGGTCCTCACCGTTGCGGGATGGTCGGTGATCATGCTCGAGAAGGGCCGCAACCACCTCCTCTCGCTCGACGCGCCGTTCGAACCGCTCGGCCACGTGTCGAACGACGAGATCAAGTTCCTGCGCCGCCACTACCTCGGCCCCGACCCGTTCCTCGAACCCCGCACGTTCCGACGCCACGAGGCCGACGGCGACCGACTGCTCTCGGGTGAGGTGAACAACCTGCCGTCGACCGTCGGTGGGGGCGGGTTCCACGCCGACGGCAAGCTCCCCCGCTTCCGCGAGGTCGACTTCCACGCGCACTCCGAGCTCGGCCCGATCGACGGTGCCGAGATCGTCGACTGGCCGTTCGGCTACGACGAGCTCGAGCCGTACTACGCCGCCGCGGAGCGCGCGATCGGCGTGGCCGGCGACCACACCGAGAACCCGTTCGCCGCGTGGCGCGCCGATCCGTATCCGATGCCGCCCGGCCCCGACATGTACTGCGCCGTCCTCACGAGCGACGCCGCGACCAAACTCGGCTACCACCCCTACCGCGCTCCGACCGGCGTGAACAGCGTCACCTACGACGAGCGACCCGCGTGCAACAACTGCGGGTTCTGCGGCTTCTTCGGCTGCCCCATCGACGCCAAGGGTGATCCGGTCGCGCCCCTGCGGCACGCGCTGCAAACCGGACGCTGCGAGATCCGCACCGAGTCGATCGCCGCCGACGTGCTCCTCGACGGCACCGGGAGCTTGGCCACCGGCGTCCGCTACCTCGACGCCGACCTCGTCGAGCACGACGTGACGGCCCGGCACGTGATCCTCGCCGGCGGCGCGTTCGAGACGCCCCGGCTGCTACTGCGCACCGGCCTCGGCAACCCCGACGTCGTCGGCCGCCACCTCATGTTCCACTTCCAGACCCTCGTGCTCGGCATGTTCCCGTTCCGCCTGCACGGCCACCGGGGCCGCTCGGTCACGCACCTGATGGACGACCCGATCGTGTCCGACGACGCGGCGCAGACGGCGGCACGCGAAGCCGACCTCCCCTACTTCCGGGGCGGGATCGTGGAGCACGGCGCGGCCGGGCACCCGGTGATGGAGGGCATGCACCTCCCGCACGGCGCGCTGCACTCGCAATTGATGCTCGAGTCGACGACCCGGGACCGGATGGCCGTGTTCACCATGCAGGGCGAGGATCTTCCTGTCGCGTCGAACCGCATCGACCTCGATGCCGGTGTGCGCGACGTCTACGGCTTCCCCGCCGGGCGCGTCACCTACACGCCGCACCGCCACGAGATCGCCTGCGCGGAGCACTGGGCGCCGCGACTCGAAGCCGTGATGCGCGAGGCCGGTGCCGAGCACAGCTTCTGGGTGACGTCACCCCCGATCGAGGGCTCCGACGCCGACCGCCCCGGCTTCGTCGCTCCGATCTCGCGCCACATCATCGGCAGCGCCCGCATGGGCGACGATCCCCGCACCAGCGTGTTCGACCCGTGGCAGCGTCTGCACGGCGTGGAGAACGTGCTCTGCACCGACTCATCGGTGTTCCCGACATCGACCGGCTACGGACCGACCCTCACGATCGTTGCGCTCGCGATCCGCGCCGCGCGCGCCCTCGCGGGTCTCGATCCGCTCCGCTCGTCGGGACCGGCTCTCTGAACGGTCGCCCGGCCGCTACTTCGCCGGCGGTTCGTCGGGCTTGGTCGCGAACACGCCCTTCAGCTTGTCGCCGGCATACTTCAGCTTGTCGCCCGCGGTGTCGCCCGCGTCGGCGAACGTCTCGTTCAGCGCGTCGCCCATCGAGTTCAGCGCGCCCTTGAGTCCGTCACGCACCTCGGGGTCCTTCACCGCGCCGCTCACCGACGACACCGCCTGGTCGATCGCCCGACCCAACGTGTTCAACGCATCGGTCACGGCGGCCTGGTCGACGTCGTCGGGCTTGCTCGCCGACGGCTCACCCGCGGCCCGCTTGCCGTGCTCCTTGAGCTTGTCGCCGACGGCCGCGAAGTGCATCCCGACCTTCATCCACGCCTGCTTGCCCTCGTCACTCATCTCGATCGCTCCGCTCGCTCGTCGTCACGTCTCGGCCCCATTGCCCACCGCTCGCTCCACACTCGATCGCTCCGCTCGCTGGTCGTCACGTCTGAGGCCCATCGCCAACCGCTCGCTCCGTCTACCACCACTGTCGCGCATCAGACGCGGAACCGCTCGTCGACCGCCTCCGATTCACGCGACCGGGGAGGATTCGAGCCCGCCGTGGCGAGGGAGACGATGCAGAGTGCGACCGCCACGAGCAGGACGACGACCCCGATCCCCCGCACGGTCGAGGCGATCGAGCCTGCGTCCTGCAGTCGGTTCAGGTGCTCGGGCCCGAGCACCGTTGCCCAGTCGTGCTCACCGCCGATGAGTTGGAGCTCCTCGTAGGGCGCGTCGGCGATGTAGACCGATGCCTCCTGGAAGTTGGTCGCGGCCCACGCGAGACAGGCGGCCGCAGCGAGGCGATCCTTCCGCCACCCGAGGAAGTAGACGGCGAGCCCGAAGGGAACGAGGCACTGCAGCACCGATCCGGCCGAGGCGGTCACCACCGTGCCGACGAACGGCACCATGTAGCAGACGAGGTGCCCGAGCTCGTGGAAGCCCAGGTTCACGAACGCGAGGAGGGGAATCCGTTCACCACGCCCGAACGCCCACCAGCCCGCGAACGCACACCACGCGAGGCACAACCCCACTTGCCAGACCCGCACCGCTTTCCATCTCTGACCGTTCCGCTCGCTTGTCGGCGACCAGTGCGTCGAGGATGGGCCCGCTCGCTCCACATACCCCCATCGGCAGCTCCAGGCCGGGGGTGAAGATCAGGCGGCTTCGAGCTCGCGTTCGGGCTCTGGCTCTGGCTGGGGGCGACGCACCCGCTCCGGAGGGACGCGGAGGTCCTTCACGATGCCCACCCAGCTGAGGGCCAGGAGGGCGTAGTAGGTGGCGTCGATCTCCCACCAGAAGAAGCCTTGGCGGGCCGAGCTCGGGTAGTGGTGGTGGTTGTTGTGCCACCCCTCACCGCCGGTGAGCAGGGAGACCAACAGCGAGTTCCGGCTGGTGTCGGTGGTGTCGTACCGACGGCGGCCGAACACGTGGGCGACGGAGTTGACCATGAAGGTGGCGTGCCAGAGGAGAACGGTCGACCAGAAGAACCCGACGACCAGGCCGCTCCACCCGCCGATCAGGTAGCAGGCGATTGCGAGGCTCCACGGGGCGATCCAGTCGTGCTTGTCGAGCCAGACCAGCTCCGGGTACCGGGCGAAGTCCTTGATTCCGTCGTACTTGGTCGCGCTGTAGCGGTCGCAGAGGATCCAGCCGACGTGGCTCCACCAGAAGCCTTTGCGGGGCGAGTGGATGTCTCGGTCGGTGTCGGCGAAGCGGTGGTGGTCGCGGTGGTGGGCGGCCCACCACAGCACCCCCTTCTGGGCCGACGTCTGGGCCCCGAACGCCATCACGAATTGCGAGACCCGCCCGAGTTTGTACGCCTTGTGAGCGAAGTAGCGGTGGTATCCGGCGGTGATGAAGAACATGCGGACCCAGAACAGCCCGAGGCACAGCACGATCGCGGTGACCGTGATCCCGGTGAAGTACGCCGCCAGGCAGGCCAGGTGGATGAGGAAGAACGGGATCGAGCTGATCCAGTTCACCCGTTCGTCGGGGGCCCGGTCGAGGGTGCCGATCGCGATCTCGGGGACGGGGTGTTCGCCGTTGCTCATTGCGATTCATCCTACCTACCGGTAGGTAGGCAAAGCCAAGCACCCCGCCTCCCGGCGTGAGGGAGATGACGCCCCTCCCGGTGCGGGAGAATGCCGACATGTCCGAGCCCCCCACGTCCCCCTCCGTGCAGACCGTCATCTTCGACTTCTACGGAACGCTCGCCCGATCGACGCACTGGATCTCGATCCCCGAGGTGCTGGGTGAGCACGGCGTCGAGGTGACCGACGGCGCGATGCGGCGGTACTTCGAGGGTCACGACGGCGTGGAGCACGCCGAGCACTCCCAGAGCCGCGACCACTACCTCGCGTGGCAGCGCCGCCGGATGGAGGCGATGCTCGCCGAGACCGACGTGCACCCCGGCGAGTACGACCGGATCGTCGCCAAGCTGCGCGAAGGAACTGCGACGCGCGTGCTCGAGCGCTACCCCGAGGTGCTCGACGTCCTCGCTGCGTTGCGCGACCAGGGTCTGCGGCTCGCGATCTGCTCCAACTGGGACTGGGACCTCACCGAGGCACTCGACGAAGTCGGGCTCGCCGGCGCCTTCGACGTCGTCGTCTCGTCGGCGTGGGCCGGCGCCCGCAAGCCCCACCCGCGCATCTTCGAGGCCACGCTCGCGGAGCTCGACGAGCCCGCCGACCAGTGCTTCTTCGTCGGCGACACCTGGATCCCCGACGTCGAAGGGCCACGATCGGTCGGCCTGCGCCCGGCCTACCTCGAGCGCGAGGGCCACTGGCCCGACCCTGGTGCGCCCGTCGACGCGACCCGGGACGACCTCGCGCACCGCATCCCCGACCTCCGGGGGGTCCTCGACGTGCTCGACGGCCTCGAGGCGTCGAGGCGGGCGGTACCGTGAAGAACAGCACACTGCAGGACAGCGGACGGAGGAAGCGATGAGCGAGATCGGGAGTGACAGCCAGGGTGCGGCCGACGTCGTGAAGCGCCTGCGCGTCGGTTTCGAATCGGGTCGGACCCGGCCCGTCGAGTGGCGCGTGGCCCAGCTCCGGCGACTCGACGCGATGCTGCTCGAACGCGAGACCGAGCTCCTCGACGCGCTCGCGGCCGACCTCGCCAAGCCCGAGATCGAGGGCTTCCTCACCGAGACCGCGTTCACCCGCGCCGAGATCGCCTTCGCGCTCGCGAACCTCGCGTCGTGGGTGAAGCCCGAGAAGGTGTCGGTGCCGTTCACGCAGCAGCCGGCGAAGGCGCAGATCATACGCGAGCCGCTCGGCGTCGTGCTGATCATCGGGCCGTGGAACTATCCCGTCCAGCTCGTGCTCGCCCCGCTCGTCGCGGCCATCGCCGCAGGCAACGCGGCGGTCCTGAAGCCTTCGGAGCTCGCGCCGGCGAGCTCGGCATTGCTCGCGCGACTGCTGCCCGAGTACCTCGACCGCGAATGCGTCGCGGTCGTCGAGGGCGGCGTTCCCGAGACCACCGCGCTGCTCGCCGAGCGCTGGGACCACATCTTCTACACCGGCAACGGCACGGTGGGTCGCGTCGTGATGGAGGCCGCGGCGAAGCACCTCACGCCCGTCACGCTCGAGCTCGGCGGGAAGAGCCCCGCGATCGTCGACCGTCACGCGAACCTCGCGGTCGCGGCGAAGCGGATCGCGTGGGGCAAGTTCGTGAACACCGGCCAGACGTGCGTTGCGCCCGACTACGTGCTCGTCGACCGCGAGGTCGAGCAACCGCTGCTCGACCTCCTCGCGTCGACTGTCCGCTCGTTCTACGGCAACGATCCCCGGACCAGCCCCGACTACGGACGCATCGTCAACGACCGCCACTTCTCCCGGCTCACCGGCCTGCTCGCGTCGGGTGGCGAGCCCGTCATCGGCGGCGAAGCCGACCCGTCCGACCGCTACATCGCACCGACCGTGCTCACCGCAGTCGACTCCGACGCCCCGATCATGCGCGAAGAGATCTTCGGACCTCTCCTCCCCGTGTTGCCGGTCGACGACGTCGACGAAGCGATCGACTTCGTGAACGAGCGCGACAAGCCCCTCGCGCTCTACGTCTTCTCCGAGGTCGACAGCGTGGCCGATCGGGTGATCGCCTCGACGAGTGCGGGTGGTGTCGCGGTGAACGCGACGGTGTTGCACCTCGCGGTTCCCGGACTCCCGTTCGGCGGTGTGGGCGCGAGCGGGATGGGTGCGTACCACGGACGCGCCGGCTTCGAGACGTTCAGTCACCGCAAGAGCGTGCTGCACCTTCCGACCCGTCTCGACCTGCCGGTGGCGTATCCGCCGTACTCCGGCTGGAAGCAGAAGCTGCTCCGCCGCCTGCTCTGAACCGGCACCTGCCGCGACAGCCGACAGCGTTCAGTAGCAGCGGAGCTCGACGAGGTTGCCGTCGGGATCGCGCACGTAGACGGAACGTCCCATCCCGCGGGCGCCGAACACCTCACTCGGTCCGCTCGCGACGTCGAACCGCCCCGACGCGACGAGCGCGTCGAGGTCGGTCGCCTCGATCACGAGGCAGACGTGGTCCACGTTGCTCCCCGTCGGCTCGGTCGCGAGGAAGTCGATGATGGTCCCCTCGTCGATCCGCGCCGACGGGAAGAACACCTCGCCTCGGCGGAACTCGTCGAGGCGCACCGGCTCGAGGCCGAGCTCGTCGACGTACCACCCGATCGCCCGTTCGACGTCGGCGACGTTCAGCACGATGTGATCGAGCGCAACCACCCGGACCTTCGGGGTGCCGGTCTTGGTCGGTTCCCGCATCAGCCCTCCACTCCGTTCGCCTGTGCCTTCTGTCGGGCCCGGAAGGTGCGGGCCTTGTTGCGGTTCCCGCACTCGGCCATCACGCACCACTGGCCCGACCGGTTGCGGGAATGGTCGTAGAACGCCCACCCACAGGTGTCGGCCCGGCACACCTTGAGGCGCGACCAGGTTCCGTCGGCCATCGCGCCGAGCACCACCGCGACGAGTTGGGCCAGTGCCCCGTCGACTCCCCGCCCCTCGCCGGCGACGGTGACGTGACCGCTCACGTCGAAACGCGGTTCGAGACGGATCCGGTCCGACACGTCGTTCAACACCGCGATGGCGGCCGGATCGAGCGGCTCCCCGTTGTTCGAGAACAGCAGACTCCTCAACGCTTCGCGCGCCGCGCACACCCGGTCGAGCTCGCGAGCCGTGACGCGGGTGCCCTCGGGCACGAGGTCGTGGGCGAGGAGCCACGACGCCAGCGCCTCGGGCGACTCGAGGTGCTCGATCTCGTCTTCCACCTCGAGGGTGTTCACGAAGTCCTGCACCACTGCGAGTGGATCGGGGGCGGGATCTCGTTCCGGCACGACCCGAGAGTACCAGCTACGCCTCTTGACTGGTTACGTCACCTATGACAAGCTCTGACTGGTTACGGAGAGGAGCCACCATGCCGATGCACCCGAGCGGAGTGACGACCATCGTCGCCGACCAGCTGCACGAAGCCCACCAGCGGGCCCGCCTTGCCCGGGTCGCGCGGGACGCGCGGACCGCACCGATCGCCCGCCCCGAACCGGCCCGGCGGCGCGTCGGCCTCGCCATCGCCCGCCTCGGCCTCCGCATTGCAGGGATCTACCTCGAGCCCCGGCCCTCCTGACCGACGTCGGAAGCATCAGATCCGGATTCCGGACCCCACGCTGCCAACGTCCGAACCCGCCGGTGAGCGATCGAGCCGGCGCAGCGGATTCGACCGTCAGGCTCGGGGCAGGCCGAGGATGCGGTCGCCGATGATGGTCTTCTGCACCTCGGAGGTGCCGCCCGCGATCGAGGCCGCCTTCGACCAGAGCCACTGCCGGGCCCACGGGCCGGCGATCGGAGCGTCGGGTCCGAGCACGTCGAGCGCGGTCTCGGAGAGGTGCTGGGTCATGTCGGTCCAGGCGAGCTTCACCCAGCTCGACTCGGGACCCGGCTCGAGACCCTTCGACAGGCGTGACAGCGTCCGCCAGTTGTGGAGACGCAGGATCCGCAGCTCGACGAACGACTGCGCGAGCGCGTCGCCGAGCCCGGGTTCGTCGAGCGCGCCGTTGCCGGCCGCGATCCCGTAGAGCTCGTCGAGGTACACCTCGTGCACGACCTGCTCCTTGAACGGGAACGACGTACCCCGTTCGTGGGCGAGCGTCGTGTTGGCGACCGCCCACCCCTGGTCGAGGCCGCCCACGAGGTGGTCGGCGGGCACGAAGCAGTCGTCGAAGAAGACCTCGTTGAACTCCGCCTCGCCGGTGATCTGCACCAGCGGACGGATCTCGATCCCCGGCGCGGTCATGTCGACGACGACGTAGCTGATGCCGCGGTGCTTCGGCACCTCGGGGTCGGTGCGGACCAGGGCGATCCCCCAGCGAGCGAACTGCGCGTAGCTCGTCCACACCTTCTGGCCGTTGAGCCGCCATCCGCCGTCGTCGGGTGTCGCGGTGGTCGTGAGCGACGCGAGGTCGCTCCCCGCCCCGGGCTCACTGAACAGCTGGCACCAGATCTCCTCGGCGCTGAGGATCGACGGCAGCCACCGCTGCTTCTGCTCCTCGGTCCCGTGCGCGAGCAGCGTCGGCCCCGCGAGGTTGATCCCGACCCGGTTCACCGGTTGCAGAGCACGCGACCGGGAGTACTCCATGTTGAAGATCGCGACCTCGACCGGCGACGCGCCCCGACCGCCGTAGGCACGCGGCCAGTGGATCCCGACCCACCGGTCGGAGGCCAGCTTCGCCTGCCACGCCCGACCCCACGCCACCTCGTCGGCGAGCGAGTCGAACCCGGGCGGCAGCTCGAGGTTGGTCGCCAGCCACTCGCGGATCTCGACCGCGAACGCCTCCTCCTCGGGCGTGAAGCTCAGGTCCACCCGGCGCTCACAGGTCCCAGAACCGCGTGCGGCCGTAGTGGTCGAACGACGCGGCGAGCGCCTGTTCGTCGGCCGCGGTGAACGGTCGGTAGGCCGCGTCGCCCCGGTTGCGCACGAACACGGGGTCGCCCGACACGAGGTCGGACCTCCACTTCTGGGTGACGAGCGTCCGCTTCACGATCTTGTTCGTGCCGGTGGTCGGCGGATCGCGCAGGATCCGCACGTAGCGGGGCCGCCACTTCGGGCCGATGTCGTCGCGACCGTCGAGCCAGGCCGCGAACGCAGCGCCGTCGAACCGCCCGTCGTCGCGCAGGACGAGGCCGGCCATGGCCTGGTCGCCGGCCTGGTCGTCGGGAACGCCGTACACCGCCGCGAGCACGACGTCGGGATGGGCCCGGAGCGCCTCCTCGATCGGACCAGCCGGGAAGTTCTCGCCGTCGTCTCGGATCCAGTCGGCATTGCGGCCGGCGAAGTACAGGTAACGGTCGGCGTCGAGGTAGCCCAGATCACCCGACCAGTACCACCCGTTGCGGGTGGTGTTCGCCGTCGCGTCGGGGTTGTTGTAGTAGCCCTCGAAGGGGCCCGACCCCTTGGTGTTCACGATCTCGCCGACGCATTCCTCCGCGTTCACCAGACGACCGGTGGCATCGAAGCGCGCCACCGCCTTCTCGACACCCTGTTCATCGACGACCTGCACACCCTCCCCCGCGCGGCCGAGCGCGCCGGGCCGGGACTCGCCGTCGCGATTCACCGCGACCCCACCTTCGGTCGCCCCGTAGGCGTCGATCACCTCGACGCCGAAGCGACGGGCGAACTCGCCCACGATCTGCGGCGAGCCCTCGTTGCCGAACGCGACCCGCACCGGATTGTCGGCGTCGTCGGCCAGCTCCGGGGTGGCCAGGATGTACGCGAGCGGCTTGCCGGTGTAGTTGAAGTAGGTCGAGCCGTAGCGGCGGACGTCGGGCAGCCAGCCGCTGGCACTGAACTTGCGGCCGAGGCCGACCGACGCGCCGTAGACGATCGACGGGGCCCACCCGACCTGCACCGCGTTCGAGTGGAACAGCGGCATGCACACGTAGCCGACGTCGTCGGGACCGAGATCCATGATGATCCCCATGCGGTTCCCGGTGACCATCAGCCGCCGCTGCGAGCAGATCACCGCCTTCGGTGCATCGCTCGTCCCACTCGTGAAGATGAGGGCCCAGATGCCGTCGACATCGGGTTCGATGCCCGGATCGGTGCCGGCCACGTCGGCGAGCGCGTCGTCGAGCGACTCACCGACCACGAGCACCGGTGGGAGGCGGTCGAGGATCGGTGCGAGCAGCTCGAGGTGACGCGGCTCGGTGATCACGAGGCCGCAGTGCGTCTGCGCGACGTCGCGCAGGAGGTGCTCACCCCGCCGGGTGTGGTTGAGGCCGACGATCGCCGACCCGGTGAGCGCAGCACCACCGAACGCGAAGAGGTACTCGGGAATGTTGTCGAGGAGCACCGCTACGTGCGGGGGTGCGCCCGCGGGGAGCCGGGCTCCGAAGAGGTTGCCGTACCGGCACGATTCCGCGACGTACTCGGCGTGGGTCCAGATCCGGTCCTCGAATCGCACCGCGGGACGATCGCGGATCGTCGGGTCGGTGGCGTTGCGCCGGAGCAGCGCGGCCGCGTTCGGCGCGGGGAGCGGTGCCTGTCCCGGCGCGGGAACAGCCCGCGACGCGAGCGGCGAGGAACCTGACATCGGCGTCACTCTATGCCCCGCCCGCGCTACCGTCCGGGCCGTGCCCGCGGCTCCCGAAGCGCTCACGACCGACCGGCTCGAGTTGAGCCGGCTCACGGCCCATGACCGGGACTTCCTCGCGAGGCTCTGGGCCGATCCCGCCGTCGCCGCGACGCTCGGCGGGCTCGTGTCGCCCGACGTGCTCGACGCGCGGTTCCACCGGCTCGTCGGGCACTGGACCGACCACGGCTACGGCACCTGGATCATGCACACGGCCACCGGGCCCATCGGGTACTGCGGCCTCGCGCCCACCGACGTCGGCGGCCCCGGTGACGTCGAGTTGCTCTACGCGCAGGTCCCGGCGGCCCGGGGCCACGGATACGTGACCGAGGCGGCGCAGGCGATCCTCGACGTCGCCCTCGATCCCGGGGCCGGTCTCGGCCTCGACGAGGTCGTCGCCTTCACCCTCCCGACCAACCTCGCGTCCCGAGCGGTCATGGAACGCACCGGCTTCACCTTCGCCGGCGACGTCGAGCACGCCGGCCTGCCCCACGTCCTCTACCGCCGTCGCGGCGGGCCCGGCTGATCAGGCCCGGCGCGATCAGGCCCGGCGCGATCAGGCCCGGCGCGATCAGGCCCGGCGCGATCAGGCCCGGCGGAGCCAGACGGCCATGCGGCTCGGGCCGCGGTTGGCCCACGTGAAGTACGGGATCGCGGTCAGGGTCACGTCGCGCTCGCGCACCGCCCGGTCGAGCAGCGGTTGGTACAGCGTTCCCCACGTGTCGTCGGGAACCGTCCCCGGCAGCTGGAGGACCACGATGCCGTCGAGCAGGTTCGACCGGTGTTGCACGACGATCTCGTCGGCCCGCCGGACCGTGAGACCGGCGACGAGCGGGTCGACGTCGGGGTTGTCGGGACTCTCGACGCAGTAGACCAGCGGACCGCGGCGCAGCGCAACGCTCCCCCGGTTCTCCGCCACGCGTGGGTTGCACGCGAGCAGCGCGGGGCGGACGTCGAGGTCGATGACGACGAGGTCGCCCGCCGACCACTGGGCCCGGATCTCCAGGTACTCCCCCGCCACCGGCCGCGTCGACCATGGAGCACCGTTCACTGCGACGACCGTGCGCGACGACCACGCCGGCACCCGCAGGAACAGCGACCGCTCGGCTTCCGGGTCGGCACCGGGTGCGGGCTCGACGTGCAGCTCGACGCGACCCTCCCACGGGAACACGGTCCGCTGCTCGACGCTCAGGCCACCGGCCTGCACCCGCGACGCGCCGTAGAGGTGCACCCAGAGACCGGCGTCGCTCTCGCCGTAGCAGTAGCCCGGGATCGAGGCGAGCAGGCGGGCGACGTTCGGGGGGCAGCACGTGACGTCGCGCCACGGCAACCGGGCGAGCGGGAAGGGTCCGGCCATGTCGAACGCGAATGTGTTGACCTCCCACGGATCGGGTTCGGCGGCACCGGTGGCGGCCAAGGGGTTCGCGTAGAACCACTCGTCGCCCGAGAGCGACACTCCCGCGAGGAACGCGTTGTGGAGCGCGAGCTCCATCCGGTCGGCGTACTGCGCGTCGCCGGTGCGGGCGAGCATGCGCCAGGCCCACTGCGCGACCGCGACGGCCGCGCACGTCTCCGCGTACGCGCCCTCGTTCGGGAGCTCGAACGGTCGGCCGACCGATTCCCCGATCCACCGGCCGCCGATCGCGCCCGTCACGTAGGAGCACTCCTCGACCATCTGGGTCCACAATCGGTCGAGGGTGGTGATCGTGTCGGCGTCGCCGGTCTCGAGCGCGAGGTCGGCGAGCCCCGCGGCGAAGTACGCGACACGCACGGCGTGGCCCACCACGCCGATGTCGGAGTCGAGGTCGACGCGCCCGCACAAGGTCGTCGCCAGCGCGAGGTAGCGCTCCTCTCCCGTCTCCCGGTACAGCTCGACCAGGGCCATCTCGACCCCGGGATGCGCGTCGGTGACGGCACGCCCGTCGGCCCCCAGTTCGGCAACCGCCAGGTCGGCGAAACGACGCGCCGCGTCGAGGAGGACTCCGTGATCGCTCACGCGGGCCCGGGCTACCGCCGCCTGGACGAGGTGGCCGGCGCAGTAGAGCTCGTGCGACCAGTCGAGCCCGGCGAACTGCTCCTCGGGGCCGAATGCCGTGTCGAGATACCCGTCGGCCCGCTGCGCGCCGACCACCGTGGCGGTGACCTCCCGCAGCCGGTTGTCGAGATCGGCGTCGGGGTATCCCGCGAGCGACCAGGCTGCCGCTTCGATCCACTTGTAGAGGTCGGAGTCGGAGAACCAGAACCCCTGGCGCTCGTCGCCGCGGAAGTTGGCGACCACCCCGTGCTCCTCGAACCGGTCGAGCAGGTGCGGGATGCCGTGCGCCCGACTGGCGGTGACCCGTTCCTGCCAGAGCCCCTCGAGCAGCTCGACGGCACCGACGGGCACTGCGTGCACGACCGCGTGGGGGCTCCGACGGGTGTCGGTGACTCGACTCATGGGCTCCCATCATGTCCGTAGACTCGAAGGCGTGGTGCGATCCGCGATGACCTGCGGGAACAGCTGATGGAAGATCGACGCACGCACGCGCTCTACCTCGAGATGACCGATCTCGACGCCACCGACTACGCCGGTGGTCGAGTCGTCGAGGTACTGAGGGAGCCCGGAGTCGAGCGCGCGACCTGGTGGGCGAACGTCGTACCCGGCCGGACCGACCTCCCACGCGCCCTCACCGAGTTCTCGCTGCTGGGCGTGTACGAGGTCGACGACACGTTCACACCTCCCCCACCTGTTCCCGGGATCACCGGGTACCACTTCCTCGCCACGGCCCGACCGGGCCAGGGATGTCTCACCGGCCGACCGACCATCGGGCTCTCGCTGGTGCTGATCAGCCCGCGCCAGCCCGCGCAGGCCCGGGCGCTGCGCGACTGGGGCGACTTCGTCCACATCCGCCACATCGCGGCCGCGGGTGTGCCGGGCTACGGGATGATCACGCCCTACGAGCACGCCGACGGCGGCGATCCCCGGTTCCTCCATCTCTACGAGATCGACAGCGACGACCCCGAAGCGGTGTTCCGATCGATGACCCCACTCGTCGCGAAGCGCTTCGGTGGGCACAACACCGCCGGCTATCGCGCCTGGGCGCAGACGCCGGAGCTGCGCATCATCTACGTGAACACGTTCCGCCTCCTCGGCTCGAGCGACGCCGACGCGCCCACCCCGTGAGCGAGTTCTTCGCGATCGTCGGGAACCAGCGCGCGTGCCGAGCGTTCTCCGATGACCCGGTCCCCGACCACATCGTCGAACGGCTCCTCGAAGCCGCGACCCACGCACCCAGCGCCGAGAACTCCCAGCCGTGGGTGTTCGTCGTCGTGCGCGATCCCGAGACTCGCGCGCAGATCGGCGCCATCACCGCCGACGCGTGGGCGAACGCCGGGCGCGAGTTCTCCCGCCCACGACTCACCCCGGGCCTGTTCACGGCCGTCGACCGGGGCGCGACCGGCGGCGTGAGTGATGCGCCCGTGCTCGTCGTCGTCGCCGGTGACACGACGCAGTGCGTCGAGACGGCGCTCGCGGCGTCGATCTTCCCCGCGATCCAGAACCTGCTGCTCGCCGCGAACGCGGCCGGACTCGGCAGCGCCCTCACGACCCTCCCCACCTTCGCCGGCGACCTGGCGACGATCCTCGGACTGCCCGACCACGTCCGACCCGTCGCCGTCGTCCCCATCGGGTACCCCGCACGACCGCTCGGACCCCCACGCCGCGCGCCCGTCGCCGAGAAGACCCACCGGGAACGCTTCGGCACCCCCTGGTGACGCCGGAGGGGTGACGATCAGTAGCCCTCGGCGGCATCGACGACGTGCAGGAGGGGTTCGCCCGAGACCGTGCGCAGGAGGTTCTGGATGAACAGCTCGATCGCGGGATCGAGCCCGGCGGGCGATGCCCACGACACGTGCGCGCTGACCCGTACCGCCGGGTGCGCGTAGAGCCAGTGCCCTTCCGGCAGGGGTTCCGGGGTCACCGTGTCGAGGGTGGCGAGCGCGACGCGTCCGTCGTCGAGCGCCTCCCGCAGCGCGTCCTGGTCGACGAGGGACCCGCGGGCGATGTTCACGAGGTGCAAGCCCGGCTTCACCCGGGAGAACGCGTCGACGTCGAGGAGGTGTCGCGTGCGATCGGTCGCGGGCGCGGCCAGCACCAGATGATCGGACCAGGCGAGGAGGTCGTCGAGCGACGGGACCACCTCCACTCCGGCCACCGGGCTCGGGGCCATCGTCCGTCGCGTCGCCCGCACGTGCATCCCGAACGGGACCGCCCGCTCGGCGATGGCCGCGCCGATGCCCCCGAGACCGACGAGGCCCAGGTTCCGTCCGTGGAGGCCACCCAGGTCGGCGAAGTTCCAGTGCGCCGGCGGCTCGTGGATCCACACGTCGGGCATGCGCTTCTCGAACGCGAGCATCGCCGCGAGCACGAACTCCGAGATCGGGATCGCGCTCGCCCCGCGCGCACAGGTGACCGTCCGGCCGTCGTACATCTCGCGCGGCACCTTGTCGACGCCGGTTCCCGACAGTTGGACCCAGGGGACGCACGCGGCGAACTCGAGTGAATGAGGCCCGTAGCCGCCGAAGAAGACGTCGGCGGTCGTACCCGGCTCGGGGGGCTCGGCACCGACCGTGATGATCTCGGCGTCGGGGACGGCATCACGGATGCGGGCCGCGGCGCCGCGTCCCATCTCGTTGAGAATGCGGAGGGTCACCCCGCTGAATCTACGTCGTCCGACGAGAGCGACCCCTCCGACCCTTACACTGCAGTCGTGACCGACGGGGGGCCGGGGGCGCAGGACGGATACGAACGACGCGGGCACGAACGACGCGGGCACGGGTGGCGCATCGCGGGGTTCGTCGCACTCGGCGTGATCCTGGTGGGCGGCAGCGCGGGCTACTTCGTGTGGGACCGGTTCTTCCGAAACGTTGCCAAGCCGGTCGACGTCGCCGCGGTCGAGAAGCGCTTCTCGGGTGGTGCGCCGGGCGGCGCGGCGCGGCCCGGCGACCCGGCGCCGGGCGTCTACCTCTACCGCACCGTGGGCTCGGAGTCGGTGAGCGCGCTCGGCGGGGCCACCAACCCCTATCCGAAGACCACCACGCTCACGGTCACCGACACGCCGTGTGGCGTCGACACCCGGTGGGACGTGCTCGAGGGTCGCTACGACGGCGCCAACCGTTGTCGACGCCGCGACGGCACCTGGGTCCTCACCGGCACGACGACGTCGGACCGGTTCTTCAACCAGACCGTGGTCGACACGTACACGTGTCCCGACCTCGTCGACCTCCCCGCCGCGCCCGAGGTCGGCGACACCTGGAAGGGAACCTGCACGGACACGCCGGCGGGTGGGGCGCCCAACACCACGACCTACACCTACCGGGTCATCGGCCCGGTGACCATGCGGGTCGCGGGCAAGTCGGTCGACACCGTCCGGCTGCGGATCACGTCGAAGCAGGGCGGCCAACGCAGCGGCGGCGGCATCGAGCACCGGTGGGTCCTCCCCGGCACCGACCTCATCGTCCGCTCGCTCGGGAACGAGACCGACCAGAGCCCGTCACCGGTCGGGTCGGTCACGTACAAGCAGCGCTACGACGTCAGGTTGCAGTCCCTCGAACCACGTACCTGACCCGAGTCGACCCGCCCACTACTTCTTGTCGTGCTGCATGCCGGTGGGCATGGTCATGCCGACCTGCTGCAGGTGCTGACCGAGGACACCACCGAAGTTCTCGGCCACGCCGGCGACGTCCCAGCCGCCCTCCCGCCACATCGACGCGACGGGCTTCGGGTGCTGGAAGATCGTGTACGCGAAGTCGGTGCGGCCGACGACCTGACCGTTCACGTGACCGGCTTCCTCCGACGCGAGGTACGCGACGATGGGCGCGTTGAGTGCCGGGTCGGCTTCGGGCGGGGGTGCGGTCCCGGTGCGTTCGAAGAGCGACGCGGTCATGCGGGTGGCTCCCGCGGGCGCCATCGCGTTGACCGTGATCCCGTACTTGCCGAGCTCGATCGACCAGATGAACGTCATGCCCATGATCGCGGCCTTGGCCGCGCCGTAGTTGGTCTGGCCGAAGTTCCCGCGCAGACCGGCCGACGACGTGATGTTGATGATGCGACCGTACCCGGCTTCCTTCATGATCGGCGCGGCGTGGCGGGTCGTGTTGAACGTGCCCTTCTGGTGCACCGCGACGACAGCGTCGTAGTCGTCTTCGCTCATCTTGAGCAACGACCGGTCGCGCACGATCCCGGCGTTGTTCACGAGGATGTCGATGGTGCCGAACGCGTCGACGGCGGTCTGGATCATCCGACGCGCGCCATCGAACTCGACGACGGAGTCGTAGTTCGGGACGGCTTCGCCGCCGGCTTCCTTGATCTCCTGGCACACCTGGTGTGCAGGGTCTTCGTCGGTACCCTGGCCGTCGAGCGACACACCGACGTCGTTCACGACGAGCTTCGCGCCCTCCGATGCGAGACACCGCGCGAACTCGCGGCCGATGCCGCGACCCGAACCGGTGACCAACGCCACTCTTCCGTCGAGCAGTCCCATCGTGCAGTCCCGTTCCCTTCGAGCTAGACCGCGGCGGTCGCGGTTCCGGTGAGCTTGACCTCTCCCTCGGCGTTGATCGCCTGGAGGTCGAGGTCGACGGTGTCGTCGTGCACGACGGTGACCGTGGCGGTGAAGGTGAGCGTCTCACCCGGCCAGACCTGCTTGGCGAACCGGACCTGGATCCGCCGCAGGGCCTCGGGTCCGAGCCAGTCCTTCACGACGCGGGCCATGAGCCCCGCGGTGAGCATCCCGTGACCGAACACCGACGGGTTGCCGACCTGGGCCGCGATGGTGTCGTCGTGGTGCATCGGGTTGAAGTCGCCGGACGCACCGGCGTAGCGGACGAAGTTCGTGCGGGTCAGGTTCTCGATGACCAGCGGTGGTGCGGTGTCGCCGACGGTGATGGACGGGCTCATCGGGGGTCCTTTCGTGACACGCGTGTCAGGAGGTTCTAGCCTGATCCGGATGGCTCGGTCGAACGACGCGCCCCGGGGCGCGCCCGTCACCGGGCCCCCGCGAGAGCTCCGGGCCCGCGGGCAGCGAACGCGGCGCAAGCTCCTCGACGCCGGGGTGACCGTCTTCTCCGCACGCGGCTACCACGCGGCCCGGGTCGACGACATCGTGAAGCTCGCCCGCACGTCCCACGGCACCTTCTACCTCTACTTCGCGAACAAGGAAGAGCTCTTCCGGGCGCTGGCCGCCGACGTCGCCGTGGAGATGACCCACCTCGCCGAGGCCTTCCCGCCGCTCCGGCCGAACGCGAAGGGCAAGCGGGCGCTCGGCGAGTGGATCGCCGCCTTCGCCGAGCTCTACGAGCGCTCGGGACCGATCATCCGGGCGTGGACCGAGGCCGAGATCGGCGGGAGCGAGTTCGGGCGGCTCGGGACCGACACCTTGGCCGGGTTCTCGTCCATCCTCGCCCGCCGCATCACCGAGGCCGACCCTCCCGACCTCGACCCGTTCGTCGCCGCGCTCGCGTTGGTCGCGATGACGGAGCGGCTGAACTACTACGCCCTCACCGAGCAGGTCGACCTCGACCGCGAGGCCATGGTCGAGACACTCAGCGCGGTGACGCAGCGCTCACTCTTCGGATCCTGAGCCGGACCCGTCGGCGCCGGCGATCATCTGCTCGGCGAGGTCGCCCAGCTCGTCGCTCGGGCCGTCGAACGCCACCTGGCCCTTGTCGAGGAGGACGACGTGGTCGGCCAGACCGAGCGCGTGGTGGACGTACTGCTCGACCAGGAGCAACGACGTTCCCGCGGCCCGGATCTGCGCGAGGTTGGCGTACACCTCGTCGACGACGATCGGAGCGAGACCCAGCGAGAGCTCGTCGGCGATGAGGAGCTTCGGCGGCCGCACCAGGACGCGCGCGAGCGCGAGCATCCGCTGTTCCCCGCCCGACAGGGTTCCTGCGAGCTGGCCCCGCCGTTCACCGAGGCGGGGGAAGAGCTCGTAGGCGCGGGCGAGCGCGTCGGCGACACCGCGCTTGCCGAGCTGCGCCCGGAACGCCAGGTTGAGGTTCTCCTCGACCGTGAGCGACGCGAACACCGACCGCCCCTCGGGCGAGTGCGTCACCCCGAGTCGGGCGATCTGGTAGGCGTGCGCGGTCGTGACGTCGACCCCACCGAGCTCGACCGTGCCCGCGGTCGCGTGCAGGAGCCCGGAGCAGACCCTCGCCACCGTGGTCTTACCCGCACCGTTCGCGCCCAACAGCGCGACCACCGAACCCACCGGTACCTGGAACGACACGCCGAACAGGGCGCGGAACGGGCCGTAGCCGGCATCGACGCCGCGCAGTTCGAGCAGCGGGGGTGCCGCGTCGGCCCCGATGGGCGTGTCGGCCGTCGTGCCCTGCGTGCTCACGTGGTCGATCCGTTCGGCGAGACACCGGCGGTGTCGTCGGGTCCGACCTCGCCGAGGTACGCGCGCCGGACCGACGGATCGTTCATCACGGTGGCGGTCGGTCCCTCGGCGATCAGGGTGCCGAAGTCGAGGACGTAGAGCCGCGTCGCGAATCGCTGCACCATCTCGACGTCGTGTTCGACGAGCAACACCGCGGCGCTGCGCTCCCGCTGCACGGCCTCGAGCGTCTCGGTGAGCTCGGCGGTCTCGTTCCGGTCGAGGCCCGAAGACGGTTCGTCGAGGAGGAGCAGCTTCGGTTCGGTCATGAGCGCCCGGCCCACCTCCACGAGCCGACCCCGCCCGAGGCTGAGCGACTCGACCGGTTGGTCGACCACGTCGGTGAGACCGAGCAGCTCGAGCGTGCGGTCGGCCTCCTCACGGTCTTCGGCTCGGGGCCGGTCGAGCCCGAACACGTCCTTCCAGAGCCGGCCGTCGCCCCGACGAGCCCGCGCCGCGACGAGCATGTGCTCGAGCACGGTCATCCCTGCGAAGAGCTCGATCCGTTGGAAGGTACGACCGAACCCCAAACGGGCCCGGCGGTACACCGGCCAGCCGGTGAGCGCGCGGTCGTCGAAGGTGACCGTCCCGGCGTCGGGCCGGAGGATGCCGAGCAGGCAGTTGAACAGGGTGGTCTTCCCCGCGCCGTTCGGACCGATCAGACCGACCGCCTCGCCCGCGTCGACCCGGAGGGAGACGTCGTCGAGCGCGGTGATCCCGGAGAAGGTCTTCGTCACCCCGTCGGCAACCAGCAGGCTCACGACGGCATCACGGTTCGGCCGGGGTCAAGGCCGGCTCGACGGGTGGCACGTTCTCGTCGGGCGGCGCCGGGGGCTCCTTGCGGAAGCGGTCGAGCTGCCGTTCCGTGAACGCCGTCGACTTGCGTTTCTGGTGCTCGAGCACGCCTTCGGGGTGCCTCGCGTAGGTGATCGCCCCCAGGCCGAAGAACACGAACTGGAGGCCGACGGGGAACGGACCGAACTCGTGCCACGGCTGGATGATGTTGAGCAGCCCGGGCAACCACTGGCTCAGGAAGATCGGGAACAGCATGAAGCCCATGCCGGCGTTCACCGCGCCCTCGACGGTCCGGGCGCCGAGCGACACGACGATCACGACCCAGAACAGCCCGATGAAGTAGGTGTAGTCGATCGGCCGGGCCTGGCCGTTCTGCACCGCGAGGAGCCCGCCGCCGAGCCCGGCGATCGCAGCTGAGAACGCAAAGGCGGTGATGCGAGCGCGCGACGCGTTGATCCCGATCGACGCGGCCGCGACCTCACTCCCGCGCACCGCATCGAGGTAACGACCCGTCGTGCCGCGACGCACGAGGATCACGAGCACCGAGACGACCACGAGGATCACGATGCAGAGCACGAGAAACGAGCGCTCGCCCGCGAACGAGATCGGTCCGATCGACGGGCGCCCGAGCTTCACGGGACGGGTGCCGCCGCTCACCCAACCGAGCGGCTGCAGCACGTTCTCGAACATCAAGGCGAACGCGAAGGTGGCGAGCGTGAGGAAGATCCCACCGAGTCGCAACGACGGGATCGCCAGGAGCGCGCCGACGATTGCGGCGATCACCGCCCCGATCACG